>OCZS010000202.1_pt1 | contig 19238 bp, 17 predicted proteins | sample 1539071 | NCBI WGS metagenome assembly OCZS01 (sample SAMEA3113584, study PRJEB22503) | soil metagenome
GCAGAGCTGTTGCTATAGATAGTCCAAGAATACATTAGGGCAAATGTGTGTCTTCCTCTACTCCTCCTTCTCTTTGCAGAAGGCAAGAAGCGCTATAACGGTCATCAAGAACTCTGTAGTAGAGGTCCAATCGACAATTCATTATTATTAGAGTGTCTGTGTCTGTGCAGTAGCGGAGTATATGCCCAATCCAATTCTGTCAATAAGCTTAGTATTGATACTTTTATTTGCATTAGGACATAATTTTGCAGTTGCCCAAGAAGCCGAGATTACAGGGACAAGACCCTCTGTAAATGACATCAGCCTTACAGTTGAGCAAGTTGCTGGGGGATTGATATCTCCAACCGCGATGGCTTTCTTAGATGAAGACACTATACTGGTGCTTGAAAAAGACAATGGCAGGGTAATGGTGATTGAAGACGGCGAGCTTCAGCCGGAGCCACTTCTTGACGTCGCAGTTGCAAATGACGGCGAAAGAGGATTGCTGGGTACTGCTGTTTCAAGGGAAAACGAGACAACTACCTATGTCTTTTTGTATTTTACTGAATCCGGTGGAGGAGTTGACGGTGATGATATGCAAGGAGTGCCTCCCGCAGGCAATCGCCTCTATAGATATGAACTGCAGGGAGACCAACTTGTGAATCCAACACTCTTGCTTGACCTGCCAGCCCTCCCAGGACCACGCTACAATGGCGGACCCGTCGTTATTGGTCCAGACGACAACGTCTATGTCATCATAGGCGATGTCGGAGGTCATACTACGATGGTGCAGAATTTTGAAGACGGTTCTGAAGCAGACGGGACAAGTGGAATACTGAGAGTCGGCAAAAACGGTGAGGTTCCTGAGCCTATCATCGGAACTGACACATTTAGCAAATACTACTTTGCATATGGGATGCGTAGCAGCTACGGCTTGGACTTTGATCCCATGACAGGCCTACTATGGGATACTGAGAACGGCGCACCATTTGTGGATGAGATAAACTTGGTTGATGCAGGCTTTAACAGTGGATGGAAAATCGTGCAAGGAAGGGTGCCACCAGACTACAACCTGACAGGCCTTGTGATGTTCAACGCAGAGAGTTACTACAGCAACCCAGAGTTTACATGGACAGAGCCTGTTGACCCTACCGGCCTTGAATTCTTCACTTCAAGTGCACTCGGGGAAGAGTATGAGAACGATATGTTTGTAGGTGACATTAGCAATGGCACAATCTACCGCTTTGAGCTAAATGAAAACAGGTCTGCATTTGTCCTTGAAGGCGCGTTGGACGACGCAATAGCAAATACTCCTGAAGAAGCAGAGGAGGCTATCTTTGGTACAGGTTTTGGGCGTATAACTGACATTAAGACCGGGCCTGATGGCTATCTGTACATCTTATCATTTGTAGATGGCACATTATTCCGAGTCATTCCGGCTACCGATACGCTGCCATCAGATGCAGTAGCAGAAGGTACTGCTAACCTGATTGTCAGAGCGGCAGATCTCTCAGGCGATACAATAACAGGAGTGTATATTGTCATTGAAGCAACCAACGGAACCACTTTGATGGAAGGACACGCTCCGCTGAGATTTACCGGGACTCTTGGATCTTCATACACTGTTACAGTACCTGTTCTAGGCAATGTGGAATTTGACCGGTGGGATAATGGAGTTACAGACAGAACAAGATCCATAACTCTCGGCCAAGACGACACTACCATTACAGCATACCTAGAAGTTAATTCAACAGCTGCTAATGCTACATTAGATTCACGGGCCATCATCATACAGAGGTTCGCCGATATTGTAGACCGAGACAATTGCTTTGATGCAGAAGATGCACGCAGGCTGAATATGGTTATTGGCAATATAATCCAGAACATCTTTAGCGAAAGCGAAGGAGGCAGCAACCAGCTGCAGCAGGAGATAAATAGGCTTATCCAAGATTGCCAAGTCGTTGGCGCTGGCGCCAATGAACTCGGCCAAGGCAACGCCAGTAATAACACAGAACCAAGTGAAGAGGAGAGTGCTGAGGAGGAACCAAGTGAAGAGGAGAGTGCTGAGGAGGAGGAGGAGTAGGGTGACTGGAAGTCGTGAGTAGTAGCTAGTCCTCTTTCAACTTTTTCTGTATCATCTCCAGTGCAACCTTGGGATCTGCCTTGCCTTTTGTGATCTTCATCACCTTACCAAGCAAAAAGTTTGCAACATTGGCGTTGTGTCTTGCATCCTGAACTGCTGCCTGCTCCATCTGGAAGACTGATTGAACTGCCTGGGCCAGCACACTGACATCATCAATTCTGCTGGCATGCATTTTTTTCGCCAATGCAGAAGGCATTTCGCCTGTCTTTACTATTTGACCAAGGATCTGCTTCGCAGTGGCCCTGTTTATCATATCCTGATCAACCAGTCTTGCGAGATCGGCGATATGCTCTGGCCCTACCTTGAGGCCTGCAAACAACGAGTGCTCTTTTTCTTCTTCTTTTTTCTGTCGTTCGTCTATAAAGCTCATAAGATCAGTCACTATCCAGTTGGCTATCTCTTTTGGTGACAAGTATATCATAAGAGTGGATTCGAAAAAGTCAGCAAGCTCCTTGTTCCCTATTAGCACTTGTGCAATGTGGGCTGACAGGCTATATTTTGACATGAAACGCTCCTTGCGGGCGTCTGGAAGCTCTGGCATAGATTGCTTGATAAATAAAACAAACTCGCTTCCAAGCACTACTATTGGGATGTCGGGCTCTGGGAAGTAGCGGTAGTCTTGCTCCTCTTCTTTTGTCCTTGACTCTTTTGTTACTTTTCTTGCATCATCCCAATGGCGAGTCTCTGACCTAACCTGGATCTCGCGGGATGTCATCGTTCTCTGTCTTGTGATTTCATAGCGCAATGCCTTTTCTACATCGGCAAACGAGCTGATGTTCTTTATCTCCACCTTATTGCCACCGTCAACCGATACATTAGCATCGCAGCGCACAGATCCTTCAAGTTTTGTATCGCATACACCAAGGTGCTCTATTATCGAAGTTATCTTATCAAGGAACATTCGCACATCCTTTGGGTCGGCGAAGTCCGGCTCTGTCACTATCTCAACAAGTGGGACGCCGGCTCTGTTGTAGTCGATCAAGACATAAACGCTGGTATCCATACTACCGCTCGTATAGACAAGTCTGCCAGGGTCTTCTTCCAGCTGCACGCGTCTTATCCTTGCGTCCTTGCCATTACTGTACTCCAGTTTGCCGTCTATACCAATGCTCGTAATACTGTATGCGTTGTACTGTGTCAGCTGGAAGTTTTTTGGCAAATCAGGGTAAAAGTAGTTCTTGCGGTAGAATGCTATCTCATCTGGAAACTTGCAACCAAGCGCAAGAGTGATCATTGCGGCAAACTCAACAGTCTTTTGGTTCAAAAGCGGTAATGTTCCTGGCAGTCCCGCACATATAGGGCAGATGTTTGTGTTTGGAGTTTTCCCCCTGTAGTCCGAACTGCATCTGCAGAACAGTTTGCTCTTGGCGCCTGTGAGCTGACAATGAATTTCAAGCCCTATCTTTGTAGTAGTCGTCGTCATCACAGCTCAGGGCTCCTTTGCACTTTTGCAGCCTGCTCAAACAAATATGCCGCATCAAGCATAGTCTGTTCGGCAAATTGGTCTGCCATTATCTGCAAACCTACAGGCAAACCGTCAGCGAAGCCGGCAGGAACCGACATTGCAGGCATGCCAGTGAGGTTTGCTACAACTGTATCAATATCTACAAGATACATTTTGAGCGGATCATCTATCCTTTCACCTATTTTGAAGGGAAGTATGGGCATAGTAGGTCCTATCAAGACGTCATACCTTTTAAAAAGGGCCTCCATCTCACGCTTTAGAAGCGAGCGCACCTGGTGCGCCTTCAGATAATACTTGCCGTAATATCCTGAAGAGAGCACATACGATCCAACAATTATCCTCCTCTTTGCCTCCTCGCCGAAGTTGCTGCGTGCCTTAGCAAAATAGCTGTTCCATTCGTAGCCTTCAGGGTTCATGTCAAAGCCGTAGCGGATGTTATCATATCGTGCGAGGTTGCTACTTGCTTCTGCGGTTGCGATTGTATAGTAAGAGGCAAGCGCATATCGCACTGACGGAAGAGACACTTCTTCGCAGTTGCAGCCCTGCTGCTCCAGTGTGTCTGCAGCTTTATAGATCATCTTGGATACTGCAGTGTCTGCACCTTCAGTAAACTCCATGACAAGACCGACACGTAATCCCTTTCTTTCTTGTAGTGAATATGTAGGTTTGTTGCTGTTGGTTGTAGTGTGATCGTTTTCATCAGACCCGGCAATCACATTTAGAATGGAAACTACGTCTGATACTGTCCTGCCAACTGGTCCTATCTGCTCTAGGCTGTTTGCATACGATACAAGCCCAAATCTGCTCACAAGGCCGTATGTAGGCTTGAGCCCAACTACGGAACAAAAACTAGCAGGACATCTGACTGAGCCTCCGGTGTCCGAACCAAGCGATGCAGTGCATTCAAGGGCAGCCACGCTTGCTGCGCTTCCGCCTGACGAGCCACCCGAGACTCTGCTGATATCCCACGGGTTTCTAGTGGGGCCATGTCGGCTAAACTCAGTAGTAGAACCCATTGCAAACTCATCGAGGTTTGCCTTGCCGATTATGATTGCACCAGCAGCCATCAGTCGCTTGATCACTGTTGCATCGTATGCAGGGATATAACTTTCAAGCATCTTTGAGGCACATGTAGTTTTCATCCCTTTTGTGCAAATATTGTCCTTGATGCTCAATGCGACTCCTGCAAGCGGGCCATTTTGCTCATCGTCTCTGATCTTTTTATCCAGCCTGCGCGCTCTATCAAACCCTTCTTCCTTGTTGATTGTGACAAAGGCGTTTACCTTGGGTTCTATTTTTTCAATCCTTTCAAAGAGCTGAGAAATATATTCCTCAGCAGAAAATTCCCTGCTTTTGATGCCTTGGACTACCTGCCCGGCCTCAAGGGTATAGAGTGGCAATTCAGACCATCCTTGGACCCTTCACAAAGCCATCCTTCCTGTATCCTGTTCCAAGCACAGTGTCTTTGAAATTCTCAGGTGCATCTTCCCGAAGTTCTGAAAATTTCTTTTTCATTGCTATTGGTTTGACCTGCTCAAGTGGTATCGTGTCCAGTTTGTTCAAGTAGCTGATTATCTCTTCTATCTGTGCGGTATAGCGCTGTAGCTCTGCGTCTGACATCTCGAGCTTTGCAAGCCATCCAAGATGCTTTACTTCTTCTCTTGTAACTACCATATTATTATCATGGCGCCAGCCTATCTATGTCTCTTGGATAAAGTGTAACGTCACGGATATTCTCGACTTTTGTTAATGCCATTATAAGCCGCTCAAGTCCAAGACCAAACCCAGCGTGTGGTGGAACCCCATAATCAAATACCCGCAGATGGTAGTCAAACGCTTCAGGCTTTAGACCCTGCTTTGCCATGCGCTCCACCAGCTGATCTTTGTGGTTTATTCTGGTGCTGCCTGATGAAACTTCAAGTCCTCCATACATCAGGTCAAATGACTCACATATCCTGCTGTCTTCAGCGCTTGGCTTGATATAAAACGGCTTGGTCGAAGTTGGCCAGTCAATTATGAAGTAAAAGTCATTGAGGTGCTCATGCTGTATACTCTTCATAATCTGTGGCGAAATGTCGTCTCCCCACTGTATGCGTTCGCCAGCCTCCTGCAGTCTGTCAATGATGTAAGAATAACTATACTTTGAAAACGGCACATCTAGGGACGGTAGCCGGAGCTGTAGATACTCCAGATCATCTTGATTCTTTTCTTTTAGTGTATCAACAATCTTTAATATCATCCTCTCGAGCAGCGACATGATATCACTATAGTCAACAAATGCACGCTCGACATCGATTGAAATTGCTTCTGATAAATGTCTATTGGTGCGGGAGGGCTCTGCGCGAAAAATGGGCCCTATCTCAAATACGCTTTCAAATGCCATTGTTAACTGTTCTTTGTATAGCTGAGGACTCTGCGCAAGGAAGGCTTCTCTGTCGTAATAGAATATTGGAAAAAGTGCTGCCCCACCTTCTGTTGCAGTGGCTATCATCTTTGGTGTGTTCACTTCAATGAATTTTTGATCTGAGAGAAATTCCCTGACAGAATTTAGCACGGTCTGACGTATGCGAAATATCGATCCAAGATAATTGCGCCGCAGATCAACTGCACGAAGGTCAAGCCGGGTATCAATGCCTACAGTTGATGTCCTACTCTGAACAAGGAAAGGCGCCGCCTTTCTTGCTATTGAAAATATCCTGATCTCAATTGGCACTATTTCAGCGCCGTTTGGAACCTTTTCCTGCGGCCTCACCTTGCCGCGTACTCCAATAGAGCTGTGCTCCTTGACCTCTTTGGCCAGTTGGAAAAGCGAATCACTGCATTCACGCTTCTTTACTGTGATCTGGATTTCACCATACATATCCCTTAATATGATAAACTGGATGTTGCCGTGATCTCTTATACTGGCAACCCAGCCCATGATAACGACTTCGCCGTCCCCTCCTATAGGGAGGGCTATCTCCTTGGAATAGTGGGTTCTTCGCCAATTTCTAAGATCCTCTTCCTGCAGCAATTCGTCCAATTAAACAGGGGTATATCGAAGAGGTTAATTTAACCTTACCAGCATCAGTGTGTGGATGTGTGCTAGTGGTGGTGGCCAGCAGCAATGGAATTGCGGGGTTAGCACAAGATTTCTCTTGCAATGCTGTCGAGAACTCTGCTGACGGCTTGTTTTTTGACAATGCCAGTCACAAAGTGAGGCTTGCCTCCTCCACGACCATCTACGTCAGCAAATTGCTTAAACATTTTGTTCAAGTCTATCATCCCTTCCATTTTTTCATTGCGAGCGAAAACTATGTTTGCTCTTTCATCAGAGATGTTCGCAAGAAGTACTAGGGTATTTGGATTGATAATTTTCTCACCTGCAAATTCTTGAAGTTGATCATCTAACAGGTTTTCAAATATCCCTTTTAGAAGCGTTATGCTACCGCTCGTGATCGGTTGTATACCTGCCAGCTTTTCTCTGCTAAGCGCTTTTAACTTTCTAGCATTGATTTCATTTTCAGATCTGAGCTTTTGTGCAGTATTTTCAACAGTGTTAATATTGGCTCTAAGCTCATTGCAGACTCTTAATAGCTTGGATGACAAAGCGACAGCTGTATCCTTGGCTTGGCGGCCAACCACAAAGTCAACTTCATATTCACTTCCATTTTTTGACAAGCGCGTGACTAGGAAAAAGTCGCATTCTTGCAGATTGCTGGCATGCTCCATAGCGCAAGCTGCCACATCATGATTTTCAATCTCTACCACTTTAACCTCAGATGGTGCTGCTGCTGTTATCCTTTCCTCGTTTGCCCGCAAGTCAGGTAGCACGCGCTTTGCTTCTTCAAGTGATGAAAATATACATGTACTTACTCTGCGGCCTTTGGCAATAAGTGAATTCACATCTGCTTCTGCCTTGATCACAGTATCAAGATCAAGCTGCGGGATCAGAATGAAGGCGGTGTTGTAGCCGGAGCCCTTGTGCTCCACTTTTCTGACCTTCAGGGTCTGGCCGAGCAGTTTTTGTAGCGATCCAACGAAAGCGTGCTCTGCGGTGTGGGCTAGTCTGTTGTCATTTAGTGAAACAATAGAGAGGTAGTCCCCGCTTCAGCTATAAATGCTATTGAGAAGAAATTTTAATCTCCTGCAATTAATAGGGAGCTATTGGCTAGAAAGGCTGCTACTGGCAGTAAGCTTACGATTGCGACCCTTGGCTCCCATTGTTCATTACAAGTTCTCAAGGGTGCAAAGGATGAAGGTTTTAAGACATTGCTTGTGTGTGAGAAACGTCGGCTGGGACTATACTCAAGGTTTGGGTTTATTGATGAAATTGTTGAGGTTGGCAGTTTTGCCGAGATACTTGGTGATATGTGTCGCAGTCGCCTCAAGCAGGCAGGCTCTGTACTGATTCCCCATGGTACTTTGATATCTCAGATGAAAAGCGACGAAATCGAGAAGATAGATACACCAGTCTTTGGCAATAAGTGGATATTAAGGTGGGAAGCAGACAGAGATCTCAAAGAAAGGCTGATGAAAGAGGCACGCCTGAAGACTCCCCAGACTGTCAGGTCAAAAAATGAGATCAAGGGGTTATGCATTGTGAAGTTACATGGAGCCGCCGGTGGGCGGGGCTATTACCTTGCATGGGACTGCGAGAGCTTTGAAGAAGGTGCAAGACGGCTCATTAATCAAAAGATAATCAGAGAAGAAAGCGACCTGTACATTCAGGAATTCATTAGAGGTGTGCCAGTCTATTTGCAGTATTTCTATTCACCAATAACTGAAGAACTTGAGCTGCTGGGAATAGACAGGCGATATGAATCAGATATTGACGGCATCGGTAGGATCCCCGCAAAGCAGCAGCTCGGCGCCGGCAGCATCGAACCGTCGTACACTGTCATTGGAAACATACCGCTTGTTCTGCGTGAATCATTGCTTGAGGAAGTATACAAGATAGGTGAAAACTTTGTGCATGCTTCAGAGCGGCTAGTGCCACCAGGGATGCCTGGACCGTTCTGCCTAGAAGGAGTATATGATAGTGAAGGCAAATTCACAACCTTTGAATTTTCAGCAAGGATCGTGGCAGGGACGAACCTCTACCTTGACGGTTCACCTTACTCTGGACTATTATATGACGAGCCCATGAGCATGGGGAGAAGAATAGCACGCGAAGTAAAGATAGCAAAGAAAAAGGACGAACTAGATAAAGTAGTAACTTAAGAGGGTTTCTTATGAAGACTATAGGGCGAGTACCAATAAAGGGAGACTTGTATGGCGAGGGAAAATTTTAACCCAAGACGGAGGTTCATGAATTGTGAGCAACGGGGCCACCAAAAAAGATTACCAGGAAAGATTGAAAGGTAGATCACAACAATCCTTAAAATGCCCTCATTCCTCCACACCAATATCAATGACTACGACGAAAAAGAGTAATAATAGTGCATTTTATGTGAGCTATGTGAGCTATGTTATAGCCGCTGCAGCAATTCTTATGGCAGCCGGTGTAACTGGTTCTGCATTACTTACACCACATCAAGCAATAGCATCGATTGATAACACAATAGAAGAAGAAGAAAGAGTCTCAGTAGGAGGAATACTAAATGGCAACCTGACTGTATCTGTCAACCAATTCTCACCTGCAGCAGTAGAGATTCAAACAGGAGAAAGTGTTAGATTCTATGCACCAGATAATTCCACGGAAGTACATAACGTAATATTTGACATGACCAATGGATCAACAATATCGGGTTTGGAGTTACCATTCATACTGCCCCAAGGAGCTGACCCAGAACAACTAGAACTTGCACCTCCATTCAATTTTGGCGAATCCATAATCCAAGAGCAGCCAGATGGCATGCAGGCTATAATCTCCTTGAATAAAGGTGCATACTATCCAACCGTTGCAGACCAAGAGAACAACACAAGATATCTGATTGATGTAGAAGAATACCAACAGCTAATAGAGGAGGCAAGGCAGCAAGGATTCTTTGAGCCACAAAACCTATCAGCCAATTATACAATGAATGGAACTGAGGCAATAGTCAGTTCAGGTATAATACTAGACGTCGGTGGTTTTGACGCCCTTTTTGAAGAGGAAGAAGGAGAAGAAGCAAATATGACGGCAGCGAACGATGCTATTGACATCAATGCAACAACAGATGCCGCAACAACACCAATCCCTCCTGCAGAGATAGGACAAGAAAATGCAACAACAACAGCAGTAACTGAGCAAGAAGGAGGAGAGGAAGGAGAATTCCCACCGCTTCCATACCCAATTCTAGATAGCTTTACGGTGACGTTTGAAGAAGCTGGCACCTATGAATACTTCTGTGCATTCCATCCCGGGATGTATGGAATAGTGACAGTAGCAGGAGAGGAAGGAGAAGAAGCAGGAGAGGAAGGAGAAGTATCAGCAGAGAATTTGACAACGACGACGACGACGAATGATACTGACTCCAATGCAACAACAACAGTAGTAACAACAACACCAATCCCTCCTGCAGAGATAGGACAAGAAAATGCAACAACAACAGCAGTAACTGAGGAAGAACAACAATAACAACAGCAAACAACTGCAATACCAGCATCGTTGCTGGAATAACAAAGATAGCATAGGGAGCAATAGAAGTTTTCGCTTACCTAACTTTTCTTTTTTATTTTATTAAGAAAGTATGCAGCTCTGTGCTAAATTAAAAGTTCCAAACACTATAGGATTTAGCAACAGAGGGGTGAAAGGAGAGGAGATTCATCATGCATTGAGGAAGCAAACAATATGTTACATTAGCACGCCTAAATAATATGCCCACCTGTGCATCGCAGGCATTGTAGTGCAAAAGCTTTAAAGCGCATCGATGGGTTGTCAAGTTTTGTGCAAGACATCAAGCTGGTTTATTCTACCACTGACCGGCCAAAGCTCAAGTCACCACATCTTATCTGCGGATTCCCTGGCAGCGGTTATGTTGGCAAGCTTGCAGTTGATCATCTCATACAAGAGCTACCTGCAAATCACCTAGTTGACATTTATTCCAGCTCCTTCCCGCCACAGATTATGATAAAGCCTGACGGCACAGCTGACCTGATGAAGAACAGTATCTTTTGGTGGCAAGGCGAGGGATCAGACCTGCTGTTGCTAACAGGTGACTCGCAGCCAGCCAACCCTGACTCTGAATACGCTCTAGCAGAAGAAGTGCTGGGTTTGGCTGAGGGGTTTGGCACGCAGCAGGTATTTACGCTTGCAGCATACATCACCGGCGTCTTTGTCGACAAGCCCAAAATCTTTGGTACTGCCACAGACCCTGAAACAGTCAAAATTCTTTCATCAAATAACATATCGATAATGGATAACGGAAGCATCACGGGAATGAATGGTCTTGTCATAGGCATAGCAAAGTTGCGCAACATGAAGGGAGTATGTCTGCTTGGAGAAACATCCGGCTACGTGGTAGATGGCAAGGCATCCAAAGCAGTGCTTGAAACCCTTCTCCAGATGGTCAATGTCAGAGTGGACATGGCAAACTTGGACAAGCGCGCAAAAGACACTGAAATGTTGATCCAGACAATAGAGCAGCAGATGCTTGCAGCAAGAGGCGGCAGGCAGCTTGAAGGTCAGCAGCCTCCTCAAAAGCCCCGCGACACGGGCTATATTAGCTAGACCTTTTTTAGGTTACCGAACTTTCCAACATTGATGCTGTCTTCGCCCTTGAAGGTGTTGATGTAGCCATTCTCTATCGAAACTGTGTCGCCAGGCTGGATCTTGTTTATGTCGTCGCCCCACAAAGAAAGCTTGATGCTCCCCGTTTCGTCTGAAATTCTTGCGTCAGCCACGGTATTTGTCCCTCCAGACTTAAGATTGACTGTGCGGGGCTCACCGACGCTTTCTACTTTGCCTGTGACGCTTACGTTGCGCATTCCCGACTTCAGCTCGCCTATATTCATATATTTTCTGCTAAAGCTGCATCTGATAATAAAAGTTTTACATGGTAGCTACAATAAGCGAATGCCCACAATCGGTGCAAACCAACTTTATCCCAGCCACAGTCTTTTCCCGTACTTCATGAACTGTCTTTGAATGGCACTTTATGCACAGTCTTGAAATAGTCTCTGGCTTAGGCATTAACATATTGTACTAGCACCAAGCAAAATTTAACCTTATTTCACGTGCCGCAACTATGAAATAAGGTTTTACAGGCAAGACGAGTGAGCGGAGGGGTAGCGAAGCCTGGTCAAACGCGCAGGACTCAAGATCGGATGTCCGTGGCACCATTTCTTCTCGCAACACATATAGAGACAGAAAAAAAGCGAGATGAGTGATCCCGTCCCTTAGGGGTTCGTGGGTTCGAATCCCACCCCCTCCACCTTGATCCTTTTTGCATAGAATGTCTCAGCTGTATTACAATACCGTAAATAACATGCCAGCACCTAAAATATAAGCTCACTTAGCCCCAAAATAGAAAACTGATTCTGACTTGAATCTCACTCATCTCTCTATTTCAGTATATTCATATGATGCCTTTTCTTCTCCCTTAACTATTTACAAACGCTGAAATACATATTATATAACAACCTTCTACTGTACACGCTTCTTTCATCCAGTTATTTATTACTATTTTTTTGCTGAACTGAGCAAAACACAAAATTCAAATTATTTTTCGCATGCATAGATGTCCCGTGGCGCGCAAATCTGCAGTGCTGATACCGGTGATAGTTGCTGCTGTTGCTGTAGGTGCCCTTGGTATAGTATTTGTCCCACCAGAGATCAGAGACAAGAACATCGGCTTCCCAAAAGGCACAGTCAGAATAGACCACGATGTCATAACGGTCGAAATTGCCGAGGCTGCTGCTGAACAGCAAAGGTGGCTTACATTTAGGCAGGACAGGCTGCCGTTTGACACCGCCATGCTGATCAATTATGAGGAGCCTGACCTCTACGAAGTATGGATGCTCAACATCGAGTACAACCTTGACTTGATATGGTTTGACGAAAATGGTAATGCAGTATACATAAAAGAGAATGTACCTCCATGTGGCAACGTAGTTGAAACGATCAGCTGCACCTACAAGACCACAAAGCCAGCATTGTATCTTATGGCTGCGACTGCAGGTTTCATAGACGTTCACAACATTGCTATCGGTTCCAAGATGACAACAATCTCTGTTTAGCTTAATTAGAAGATAAGCTAACGCTCAGGATGTGTTGAATTTCGTCCTTGCGGACAGGCACGCAAGGCCTCTGTCAAAAAGAGAAATCTCGCAGCTCCTTGCCCGGCCAAACATATTGAGAATGGCATATCTAGATGAAAGAGGCGATCCGATTGCACACCCAGTATGGTACTATTACAGCGGAGACAAGTTTCTTGTTGCAACAGATAGAGTGGGCAGGAAGGCAAAGGTGCTTCGAAAAAACCCAGTGGTCTACTTTCTTGTCGACGAAAGCTCCCACGAAAAAGGCACACTGGGATTAAGAGGCAAAGGGATCGCAAGAGTGATCGATGACTCTCTGTATGCTACAAGGGTGACGAGACGTAATGTAAAGAGGTACTTGGGCAAGCTGCAGAGTAAAACTGCAAAGGCCATACTTGCCATGGGTCCAGATTCTTGCGTTATTGAGATAACTCCATCATATCTGGCCACTTGGAAGTTCTAAGAATTGACCATCTTTTTGAGGTCTTCATAGGCCTGTCTGACTTCGTCAATAGCCGCCTCGTCTTCAAGCGTGGTGATGTCGCCGATTTTGTCGCCACTTGCAATGGATTTTAGCAGCCTCCTCATTATCTTCCCGCTACGCGTCTTGGGCAGCTTGCTAACGAAATATACCTCATCCGGCGCTGCTATGGGGCCAAGTGTGCTTCGAATGTGGGCAACCATTTCTTTACGCAGGTCTTCAGAGTCAGAAAAGCCTTCCTTTAGCACTAAGAATGCGATTATCGACTCCCCTTTTGTGTCGTCAGGCTTGCCCGTCACTGCGGCTTCTGCAATGGCCTTGTGTGAGACAAATGCATTCTCCAATTCCATTGTGCCAAGCCTGTGGCCGGCCACCTTAAGTACATCATCTGCCCTGCCAAGGAGCCACAGATAGCCCTCCTCATCAACTAGTGCATAGTCACCGGGATAGTAGAGGCCGGGGAACTTGGTCCAGTAAGTCTGCCGGTATTTTTCATCGTCACCCCAGAGACTCAAGAACATCCCTGGCCACGGCTTACAAATAACAATATAGCCTTTTGTTCCCGGTCTTACTTGCTTGCCGGTTTCATCAACCACTATTGCATCAACTCCAGGTACAGGAAACGTGGCTGAGCCGGGTTTCATTGGGATCGTTTCGATTCCAGCACACATGCTAAGCATTATCCCTCCAGTCTCTGTTTGCCACCAAGTGTCAACTATTGGGCAATTCTCATTGCCAATCCTCTTGAAGTACCATATCCATACTTTGGGGTTAATAGGCTCACCCACCGTCCCAAGCAGCCGGAGTGACGAAAGATCAAACGAGTTTGACACTACGCCGTCATTGTCGTACTTCATGTACATGCGGAGTGCAGTTGGTGTGGTATACAGTATAGTGGCACCATGCTTTTCCACAATCGCCCAATACCTGTTAGGCTTGGGAAAATCAGGCGCTCCTTCATACATTATTTCGGTTAACCCGTGCATCAGTGGAGCATAGACAATATAGCTGTGACCCGTGACCCAGCCGATATCTGCAGTACAGAAAAAGATGTCTTGTTTTGTAAAGTCAAAGACCCACTTGGCAGTAGCATAGAGATGTGTAAGGTAGCCACCAGTTCCATGCATCACGCCCTTGGGCTTGCCAGTCGTCCCAGAAGTATAGAGAATATAAAGTGGATGAGTGCTTTCAACTGGCTCCGGCGGACAATATAGCTTGGCATCTTCCATCAACTCATGCCACCAGAGATCCTTTGGTCCAAAGTTGACCTTATTACCGGCGCGCTTGAGCACTACCACATGTTCCACTGAGGGCAGGGATAGAAGTGACTCATCCACCACTTTTTTTAGTTCTACAAGCCGGCCTTTTCTTATGCCACCATCTGCAGTTACTATGACTTTAGACTTGGCATCATTTGCTCTGTCAATAAGCGCCTGTGCAGAAAAGCCAGAAAATACTACTGAGTGAATAGCACCAATCCTTGCGCATGCAAGCATTGCAATAGGAAGCTCTGGCACCATAGGCATGTATATTGTGACGCGGTCGCCTTTGTTGACGCCAAGGCTCTTCAGGACATTGGCAAACTTGTTTACCTGACCATATAATTGAAAATAGGAAAGCGTCCTTGTTTCTCCACTCTCGCTTTCCCAGATTATTGCGGCCTTGTTTTTCGTGTCAGTGTTGATATGCCTGTCAAGACAGTTTACAGATGCATTGAGATGACCCCCGACAAACCACCTTGCAAATGGAGGCTTCCAATCAAGGATGTGATCCCATTCTTTGAACCATATCAAATTTCTGGCCTGCGCTGCCCAAAATTTGTCCGGCTCTGCTAGCGCTTCTTTTGAGATTTTCTCAAGGCGCTTGCCTATCCTGATGCTTACCTTCATTTTGTCACTACTAACATTACCACTATTTTCATCTAGTCTTGAAGGACTCGACAAACATTGTGAAGAACTAAAACTCATCTTTAAAGTATTTGTTTAACTATCTTTTCAAGATTAAATGTAGAAGCCGTTTAGAATTTTGTTATTCAAGAATCAATCGATATATTAAAAATCCAGAAAAATCACTTCTATAATAGTTTGAAGTATAGAAGCAGAACAGAAATAGTAGCAATGATCCTAGAGGCAGCGAATGGCGGAGCAACTAAGACAAAAATCATGTATAAAGCTTTCCTCAGCTACGCACAACTAAGAGAATACCTCGCTGTCTTAATCGAAAACGGCCTGCTCGAATACATGGAAGGAACACAGACATACAAGACAACTGCAAAAGGGCTTAACTTCCTGAAGATGCATAGTGAGATTGGGGAGCTTTTACAGACAAGCGTCAGAGAACGCTAAAGCTGCCCATCTAAATTTTTTAAAAAATGATTTTTAAAAAATGAAGAGAACTGACCGGACATAGTGTCCGTGTGTGTATATGTGTGCTCGGCCCTACACAATTATTTTGTTATCACTTGGTTGAGCCAGTTTGTCTCCGAGTGCTCCACGCTGTTAGAAGAAGACGCAGGGGCATCATTAACATCTTCTTCTTTTTCCTCTGAGCTTGCTGCGCTCACTTGTGCAACAGCAACCACTTCTGCGGGCTGGCTTGGTGCCTGTTCAGTTCGCGTTTCTTGTTCTTCTTCCTTGGTTGGTGGAGCAGCAAGTGTCGAAGAGCTACTACTACTATCAGTTGTAGCGATATTTTCCAGCGTCTGAGTTGTCAACTTTTCTTTTACATTGCTTATTTCAGCCCTTTCGTTGTTTATGTGCTCTATTAGCTCGTCCGTCTGAACCTTGACTTGCTGGTATGTCTCTTCCTTCATTTCGTTACTTCTGAACTGGAGTTTTGCATCAAACAGGACTGCCTTGATGTTCTTAACTTCTAAGTCAAGTTCTGCCAGTCTTGCGTTGAGCTTGTCATTTACCTGCTTACCAGTTTCATCAAGTTCATGCAGATTCTTCTCATATTTTATATACACTAGCTCTGCATCGTCCTTCATAGAGTCATTCTCAGAGAGAATATCCTGAAGTGCCTTTATCCTCTTGAGCGTGAGGGACTTTTGCCTCAGCAACCTCTGTGCGTCAAGCCTCCATCTAGGTATAAAGAAGACATATTCTCCTTGGATAACCAGCTGCTCGTAAGGCAGTTGCTTTAGACCTCCAGAACCACAATCGACTCCGACGGCTTCTATCTCGCCATCGTTTTCTGTTATTATGCCGACGGCTCTTCCGATGTAAGTACCATATATGTCCTTAACTTGTTTGCCTACAAATCCGAGCTTTTCTTCGCTCATGTGAATAGTTGAGCAAAGAGTGTATAATGATAACGGTGTTAAAACAGTTCGATAAAATAGTGGAATTAATCATGCCATTTAGTTTAGATGATTCTTATAAGATTTTGATTGCTTTTAGTAGAATACTTTTAGTAAGGACTCAATATTTTTGAAGTCGCCCTTTCACATTCTTTTATTAGTGATTTGTATCATTCACTATGTTTGATAGCAATGTCTTTCTAGACAGTTTTACGGAAGAGGAAAAATCGATTCTCAAGATGCACTTCTCTAATATCGATGGGCAGGTATTTGCGATTACAACTCCAAGGCAGGTAGATAGGGGTGCCCTAATGTCCCGCTATTCTCGTACAGATAAGACAATGCGGAGGATATTTTTAGATGAGTTTGCAAAGAATCCAAATAGGGGAGAAGAATTTTATAGACGAGTCCTCCTTGAATATGGAGATGATTCGGTGGCTGAGCTCGGCGAGGCTCAAGTCGCTGTCGAGGGGATATCAAATATTGCTGCAAAAAAGATTGAGGATCGTAGAGTTGGCCTCTCATATCTAGAAAAATCGTCTCGTTATGTAGCTTTCAACCAAAAGGTCGGCGGATATTATCGATATGCTAGAGAAGAGAGTATTATGTCGTCATCTCATGCAGACAGATACATTGAGGCTTGCGACCACTCCTTTAACACTTACAGTAAGAGTATCCAGCCATTACAAGCCTTCCTAAAGGAAAAAGAGCCAATAGAGCGCTTTAGTTTTTTTGATTCGATGTCGCAGAAAGAGATACCCTTTAACAACTTGATAGCAGGCAAGGACATTGAAGCCGCTCGGCGGATCTACAGCATGACGATAAAGGCAAAGGCACTAGATATTCTCCGTGGTCTCTTGCCTGCATCCACTATGACAAATATCGGCATTACAGGCAACGGCAGAGCATTTGAATACTTGCTAACCCTAATGTATGGGTCAAAGCTAAAAGAGATCAGATCTATTGCAGCTCAGTTATTTAATGAGCTAAACGCAGTCATCCCTTCCTTTATCAGGCGGGCAAATGACAAGTACGGGCAGGCACTGCAAGAATATACAGCAAAAACGGGAAATGCAATTGGCGAGTTTGCCAGGTCTCATCTATCGGGAATCCCACCTGAAGAAGAACCCGAACTTGTCAGGCTGATTGACTACAAAGACAACTTTCAAGCAGAAGTAAATGTAATATCTGCAATTCTGTATGAGCAGGCTCAGGGCCAGTCGCTTCACAGGATTACGAATTATGTCAAATCAATGCCGATTGAAGAGCGGAGCAAAGTGCTCCGCGCATACACAGAATTTCGTACCAGTCGCCGACATAGGCCAGGCAGGGCTTTTGAAATGGTCGATTATACTTTTGAATTGTTCACTAATTTTGGAATATTCCGAGATCTGCATAGGCACAGAATTCTTACGATTGAGCGGCAATTGCTCTCGACAAGGCACGGTTATGATCTTCCTCAAGAGCTGGTTGATTCAGGACTTGACAAGGACTTTAGAGATTGCATGTCCCTATCAAAACAGGTTTACGAAGAAATAGCCAAGACTATGCCGGAGGAAGCTCAGTACGTCGTCAACTTTGCATATCGCTATCCCTATTTTGTCAAGATGAATCTGCGAGAAGCATGCCATATGATAGAGTTGCGTACGGCGCCACAGGGTCATCCGGACTACCGAATTGTATGCCAAAAGATATACAGTGAAATCAAGCAGGTACATCCCCAGCTTGCGCACGGAATTAAGTTCGTTGATATGAATAGATATCAGCTGGAAAGGTTTGATGCAGAAAAAAAAAGCGAGAAAAAGAGGCAGCAGGTTACTAGGACAATATCTGGTTTTTAGTACCATTACATGGTAATCAACACCAATATTGACCAAGCTTTATATATTACCATTGATTACCATTATATGGTAATAAAAATGGTCGACAAAACTATCCCAACAAAAGACGAAAGAGCAGTAGATGTATATGACACAATGAGAGACAACCTTATCAGAACAGTAGATGAATTTGCAAAGGCTCAGCCACAGTATTCACAGTCAATTTCTAACCTTCAGCTGGACTATATCCAGACAACTAAGAACATGATTCAGAGTGCGTTTTCGGCTCAGAAGCAGTTAGCAAACACCTTAAACGTCCCGTCAGTGCCATATGGAGAAGTGTTCACAAGGCAATCAAACGAAGTGACAAATAACGCAATCAGGTCGGTGGGCATAAACAATCAGCTGACGATCAACGCGCTGGATGCAGCAAGAGAAAATCTAAAGATCTACAACAGAACAGTTGATACACTGACTGACTTTTCCACCAACATCACAAAAGCGTGGACAACGTTCTATACGCAACAGCAGCAACAGTTCGCACAACAGCAGCAACAGTTCGCACAACAGCAGCAACAGTTCACAAGGCAGTAAAAAACTGCCTTTTTTTCATCTTCCTTTTTGGCATAGTTAATAAATAAGTTAAAATGCATACTATCTTGTGTCTACCACGGTAACCGAGTACGTATGCCAAGACTGTGGAACCCTTTTACGTCACAGCAATCCGACGACCCTTGAAAGCATGAGGGATGTTCACAATCAATTATGTATTGTTAAAAGGCAAAAGACAATGGCTGCGCAGGTAGCTGCGCCCAAGCCTGCTGCTGCCTCGGCTACTACTACGGCCAAAACACCAGCTACTGCACCAGCAGCGTCTATTCCAGCAG
>OCZS010000203.1_pt1 | contig 19088 bp, 19 predicted proteins | sample 1539071 | NCBI WGS metagenome assembly OCZS01 (sample SAMEA3113584, study PRJEB22503) | soil metagenome
CCAGCTCGTCATCGAGGTGGCCCCCTCGAGCTCCCACAGGCCGGCGCGGTCATAGGCGTTCACGGCGTCGCTGATGCGGGCCTCGAGCCGGTCCCGCAGCCCGATCACCGCGGCCAGGGCGTCGCCGTCCAGGGGGATGTCGAGTGTCTCTACGGCGGTCCCCAGCTCCTCGAACACGCCCATCATCGTACACGTGTTCGCCCCAACGTTCAAGCCATAATCCCTGCGTAAGGCACATTTTCTGGTCGCCAAGGGACCCGCCCCGCTCACCATGCGGGTGCCGCGGCTGAGCCGGGGTCAAGAGCGGCCGCAGGCCGGCGCAGCGCACTCTTGACGCCGGCGTCGTCCCGCCCCGGGAGGCCAACAATCGCCCAAGGCCCCGGCCCCGCCGGGGCCTTGTTTGCCCAACCCCCTCGCCGCGCGCGGGCCTCGATGGCCTCGCCGCTCCCTACCCCGCGGCGTCCCGCCCACCCAGCAGCGCGGCGCCGATCGCACCTGCCCGCTCCCCCAGCTCGGCGGCGACGATGCGCACGTCGTCGCGCTCCTCGGGGGCCATGACCTGGGTGGCGTAGGCGGCGCGCACGGGATCGAGCAGCAGCTCGCCCGCCTCGATCAGTCCCCCGCCCACGACGATCAATGAGCAGTCCAGCAGGGTCACCAGGTTGCCGATGCCCAGCGCCACCCACATAGCGAACTCGCGCATGACCTCGAGCGCCTCTGCGTCGCCCTCCTGCGCCGCCTGGGTCACGTGCTCGCCCCGCACGTTGTCGGCGTCGCCGCCGGCCAGGTCGACCGCACGCCGGAACCGACCCCACTCCGCCGCCTGCCGGCCCAGCCAGCCGAGACCGCTGCCCGAGGCAAACCGCTCCCAGCAGCCCCGTCGGCCGCACGGGCACCGGGGACCGGCGCGGTCGACCACCATGTGCCCGGCCTCGCCGCCGAAGCCGTGGGCGCCCCGGACCAGCTCGCCGTCGGCGATGAGGCCCGCGCCGATGCCCGTGCCCAGGGTCACCAGCACGGCGTCGTCGGCGCCCCGGGCGGCGCCCGCCACGTACTCGCCCCAGGCGGCGCAGGTGGCGTCGTTGTCGATCCGCACCGGCAGGTCGAGCCGCCGGTCGAGCTCGACACCGACGTCGACGTTGTGCTGGCCCGGCAGGTTGGGGCTCACCCGCAGCACGCCCTTGCGGTCGACGAGCCCCGCGATCCCCACGCCCACGGCGGTGATGGCCTGGCCCGAGGTCGTGCCGAGCTGCCGCACCACGTGCGCCATGGCGTCGAGCAGGCCGGATTCGGTGTCGGGCGTTGGTTCGCGCGCCTCGGCGATCACCGTGCTCGGGTCGTCGGCCGCGAGCGCCACGCCGAGCACCTTGGTGCCGCCGACGTCGATCCCGGCCAGCAGGCCAGGACGGGATGCCACGAGCGGGGACCTCGCGTACCTAGTAGCGGAGCAGGGCGCCGATGCGCCCCATGACGTCGAGGTCCGCGTTGCCGACGCAGATCTCGACGGTGCACGACTGCGCCAGCGCCTCCTCGGTGGCCTCCTCCACCAGGTCGTCGACCGGCACCATCTCGTTGCGGCAGCTCTTGCAGCGCCGCCCGATGGCGGCGAGCCGATCGCAGCCGGTGCAGCGCCAGCCGGGCGCCGCGAAGCCCTTCGACACCACCAGGGTGGCGACGCGGTGCTCGGCGAGGGCGTCGACCACCTCGCCCAGGCCCGCCACTCCCCGCCGTTTGGCGGCCACCGCGGCCCGTAGCCTCTCGACCACCTGGGCCTCCCGCCGGCGTTCGACCTCGGACTCCACCGCTTCGGCCGCCTCGAGCACCTCGGCGTGGCCGGCGGTGGCCGGCACGGAGATCCGCCCCGCGAGCCGGCTGCGGAGGTAGGGGTGCAGGTCGGACTCGAGGTGACTGGCGAGCTGCTCGGGCGCACCGATCACCAGGTGCTCGAACGGGTGCTGCGTCCAGACCTGGAACGCGACATGGGCGGCGTTGCGCAGGTGGTGCTGCGTCTGCTCCTCGAGTGCGCCGGCGTGGTCGCCGCCCCGGTCGCGCTCCCCGCGGGCGTCGGTGTCGCGGGGCACCGCCTCGAACAACTCGGACCGTTCGACCAGCTCACCCAGCTCGAACACGAACATCCTCGCCCGTTGCCGGTCGGCCAGCAGCACGCCGATGGGTTCGTGCTCCCGCAGCACCGACTCGAGCTGGCCGACGGCGGGCACGTGGTTGATGACGACCCGGCTGTGCACGGCGATCGGCAGCTCGATCACCTCCCACAACCGGTCAGCCGAGCACGAGAAGATGGCGAGGCCCCGGGTGCGGGACCGATCGAGATCGCCGCGCACGTACTCCTCGATGCGCTGGATGTCGGACCGGACCGAAGCCTCGCCGTCGGAACGGGCGAGCGCATCCTTGAGCAGCACCTCGACCTCGTGCTGGAGGTCGCGATGGCGGGCGATCCGCCGGCCGTCGACGTCGAGGTAACACGACGTGATCGGTGCTCTCTCCCCCTTGATCGATGCGAGCTCCCGGATCGCGGCTTCGGTTATGACCGCCACGGCGCCTCCTAGGTGCGATCGGTGATCCGATCAGTCGACGGGGGGGTGACCCGATCGTACGCGATCAGGCCACGGTGATCCGCTCGATCGTCTCGGCCCCGTTGGCAGTGCCAGCACCGGTCTCCGGGGCGACGTCCCCGCGCTCCGCGGTCGCGCCCGCACCCGACCAGGCAGCGGCCCTGTGCCGTACGACGTCGCCCAGCGCCCCCACCGCGCCGGCGACGGCAGCCACCGCGTCGGGGTCGTCGACCAGGTCTTCCGCCACGTCGAGCACGGCACGGGCCGCGTGGATCAGCTCGCGGGCCGCGGCCTGCAGGTGCTCGACGCCCTCCCGGGCGCGGTCGTACCGGTCGCTCGGGCGCTGCCGGTCGGACGGCTGTGCGGCGTGGTCGTCGGTCGTGATCTGCACGAATCCCCCAGTCTCGACGTTCGCTCAGGTCGCCGCCGACAGTGCGTCGGCCGTCCGATCGGGCACGAACTCAACCTCGAGGCGCCCGTCCTGCAGGCGGGCGCCGGCGACTGACCGGCGCCGCAGCGAGTCCGGCAGGATCATCGCCCGCCGGTACGGACCCACGCGCACGAGCAGCTCGTCGCCCCGCCGGCCGAGCTCGATCTCCTCGCGGTCGGTGAACGGCAGGTCGATCTCGAGCACCGCACCGCCGCCCCGCTGGCTGACGCGCAAGGGATCGCTGACGCCGAAGCGGGCGGTCGGGTCATCGTCGCCGTAGAGCGCGTCGGCGAAGCTGCGCAGTGCGTCGAGCCCCACCGGCTCGTCGGGCTGGAGGGCCACGCGCAGGACCGGCACCGGGGCGAACCCCTCGTCGATCGTCGCCAGGTGCTCCGCGTGCAGGGCCTTCCATCGGGCGAACCACGGGTCGGAAACGTCGTCGGGGAGCAGCCGGTTCGCGACCACGGCGTCGACGTGGTAGCCGAACAGCGAAAGGTACGTGTGCGTGCGCCGGGCCTCGGCGATGACCACCCGCTCCGGGTTGACCACCAGCCGCACGCTGGTGCGGCGCCCGTCGCCGAGGATCTCGCGCACACCCGCGAGCCGCTCGTAGAACCGCTGCGTGGCGGCGAACACGCCCTCGTCGGCGACGGGCAGCGTGGTCACGCGCGCCACCAGGGGCGACACCACCCGGCTCACCCGCCGCCCGATGGGGAACACGCGCTCCATGTAGCGGCCGAGAATGTCGGGCAGTGAGAGCAGCCGGATGGTCTCGGCCGTGGGGGCGCAGTCGACCACCAAGACGTCCCAATCGCCGCTCGACGCGTGCTGGCGGATGTCGGCCAGTGCGAACACCTCGTCGAGCCCCGGCACGACCGACAGCTCCTCGGCCTCGATCGCCTCGACCCCCGCCCAGCGGAAGACCTCGACCAGGTAGCGCTGGATCTCGGCCCACGAGTCCTCCATGCGGTCCTGCGGGTCGAGCTGCTGCCCCCACAGGCCTTCGGCGACCGGAGCCACCAGCGGGCCGAGCTCGACGCCGAACGCGTCGGCCAGCGAGTGGGCGGGATCGGTGGAGAGCACCAGCGTGCGCAGCCCCGACTCGCCGCAGCGCTGCGCCGTCGCCGCCGCCGTGGTGGTCTTGCCGACGCCGCCCTTGCCCGTGAAGAGCAGCACGCGGGCGTTCCCAGCCGCTTGCATCCTGTCTGCTCAGTGCTCGAGGTGGGAACGGAGCTGGCGCAGGGCGGTGTGCACGATGCGGGCCTCGGCCCGGCGCTTCACGAAACCGGGTAGGGGCACCAGCAGGTCGACCGCGAGGTGGTAGGTGACCTCGGTTCTTCCGGGCGTGTCGTCGAGCGGTCGCAGCTCGTAGGACCCGTCGAGCTTGCGCGTGATGTCGCCCTTCACGAGGCGCCAGGCGAGCACCTCGGGTGCCCGATCGTAGTCGTAGCGCAGGGTGTAGCTCGTGCTGCGGCCCATGGCGGCGGCCCGGAACGCCACGTCACGCGGCCGGCCCTCGTCGTCGCGCTCGACGACGGTGACCGACTTGAGGTCATGGGCCCACGACGGGTAGTCGTCGAAATCGGTGAGGACCTCCCAGATGCGCTGCGGCGACGCGTCTATGAGCATCTGCTGCGTCGCCTCGTCAGCCATCTCCCCGAGCTCCTCGCGTGGTCGACGTTCGGTCGCCGCGCACGTTAGTGCGCCTCTTCCGGCTCCTTCGCCGGGAAGCAGCCGTTCCGGGCGCCCCACAGCGCCATGAGGCCGAGCCCGAGCACGGGGACCAGCACGGAGAACGCCAACGCCGTGAACGGGCGGGCGGCGGCCACCGCCACGGCCACCACGACCTGCACGGCGAGCGTCAGCCGGAGCAGGCGGGTCACGTCGGGGGGCGCGACGCCGTCGCCGAGGAAGAACACTCCGCCCATCGTCAACACCTCGTAGCGGCTGCGGCCGATCGCCAGGGCGTACGCCCACACGAAGGCGCCGCAGCCGACGGCGAACAGCACCAGGTCGACGGGCACCGAGACCGGCATGAACGTGTCGGGGAGGGCGGCCGCCAGCAGCGAGACCACCACGAACAGCCCGGTCGACCACACGGCCGCCCGGCAGAGCCGATCGTTCACCATCGGGCGAACACCTCGCCCAGGCGGCCGGCCAGGATGTCGTACCCGAACTCGCCGACCGCCCGCGCCCGGGCCGCGCGCCCCATCGCCGCGCCGCGGACGGGGTCGTCGAGCAGCTGGGCAAGCGCGCGGATCACGGCGTCGGGCTCGGACGGGCGGTCGACCACCACGCCGGTGCTGCCGTCGTGCACCGCCTCGGCCGCTCCGCCGCTCTGGCCCGCCACCTGCGGGATGCCACACGCCGCCGCCTCCAGGAACACGATGCCGAAGCCCTCCTGCTCGAGACCGCCCCAACGGTTCCGGCACAACATGGCGAACACGTCGGCGCAGCCGTAGAAAGCCGGCAGATCGTCGTCGGGCACCCGCCCCAGCAGCCGCACCGGGGCGCCCGTGCGGGCGGCGAGGCGTTCGAGCCGGCCAAGGTCGCGGCCGGTGCCACCGATCGCGACGACGAGATCGGGCCGCCGCGGCGCGAGGCGTGCGGCCGCCTCGATCAGCACGTCCATCCCTTTGCGGGGCACGAGCCGGCTCAGGCTCACCACCACCCGACCGTCCTCCGGAAGGTCGAAGTGCGCCCGGGCCTTGGCCTTCTCGTCGGGGTCCAGCGGGCGGAACCGGTCGGGATCAACCCCGGGCGGCACGACGGTGATCGGCAACCGGCGGCCGGCGGCGCGCTCGGCCTCGGCAGCCGGGTAGCAACCCGCGGCGATCACCTCGGAGGCGCCGCGCAAGGTCCGGCCGAGGAGGCGGTGGCTGCCGGGCAGCCGGCGGGGCACCGTGACCTCGGCCCCGTGGAGCACCAGGGCGTACGGCAGCCGCAGCCTGGGGCCGACGACCCCGACCGGCAGCGCCGGGTCGAGCACCACCAGCCGTGCCCCCGTCTCGAGGGCGAGGTCGTCGATGCGCCGCGCCAGCGCGGGGGTGGGCAGCAGCATCCTGTCGTGCGCGCGCTCGACTCGGAACGGCTGGGCCGCATCCCATGTGGCCGCCCCCTCGTAGGGCGTGGTGAGCACGGTGAACGTGTCGGGGTCGAGCCGGCGCCACAGCTCCCAGAGGTACGACTGGATGCCGCCGAGCTTGGGCGGGAAGTCGTTGGTGACGAGCAGGTGCGACACGGACCGGTCCTCGCAGCGGCTCAGCGCGGCGCCGTGGGGGCCTGAACCGCTCCCCGGACAGCGACCGGGGCCGCCAGCTCGACGCAAACCGAGGGGTCGTCTTCGTCGATCAGCGTGGTGAGCAGGTCGCCTCGCCCCATCCGGCGCGCGGCCCACACGGCGTGGCCGCGCACGAGCGGGTCGGCGTCGGACAGGCAGCGCCGGAGCGCGGCAGCCACCGCCGGGTCGTCGGGATCAGCCACGTTGCCCAGCACGACCAAGGCGTTGCGGCGTAGGTAGCGCGGCTCGCGGCGGGGGATGTACCAGCGGCCGTGCCGCGCGAGCAGCTCGTGATCGGTCGACGACAGCAGGGCCACGAGATCGACCTCGGGCTCCGCCTCGGCGGGCGCGTCCGCGGCCGGCTCGGTGCGATCGGACCGGCGGTTGGGCGGGCAGACCTCCTGGCAGTCGTCGCAGCCGTAGAGCCGGTCGCCGAGCGCCACCCGGTGCTCGGCCGGGAACGGCCCGTCGACCTGGAGCAACCAGGCGAGGCAGCGCCGGGCATCCACCACGCCCGGCGCCACGATCGCGCCGGTGGGGCAGCCGTCGAGGCACCGGGTGCAGGCGCCGCACCCGTCGGGTACCCGGTCGGTCGCGGTCTCGAGTGGGGCATCGGTGATGATCGACCCCAGCACGAACCAGCTGCCGTGGCCCGGTAACAGCAGGTTGGCGTTCTTGCCGTACCAGCCGAGCCCGGCGCGGTAGGCGGCCTCGCGGTCGACCAGGGCGTTGTCGTCGGCCACCACGCGACAGCGCCAACCATCGGCTCGGAGCTGGTCGGCGATGACCGTCAGCGCGTCACGCACCGGCCGGTAGTGGTCCTCCCAGGCGTAGCGCGCGACGCGCCCGGTGGTAGCGGGGCGGGTCGCCGCCGCCGTGGGAGTGGGGGCCGGGGGTGTCGACCGCCGGTAGCTGCGTGCCCCCACGACGATCGCCCGCGCCCCGGGCAGGGCCGCACCCGGATCGGTCGACCGCTCGGGGCGGCGATAGGTGAAGGCCATGCCCCCGTGCATGCCGGCGGCGCGCCGGCGCTCGAGGTGGCGGCGGGTGGTGGCGAACGGCGCCGCGGGGGCGACCCCCACCGCGTCGAGCCCGTGGTCGTGGCCGAGCGCCACCAGGTCGGCCACCTCGGGCACGCGACGGGTGGGGCGGGCGACCGTGGGCACCCGGCCATCGTGCCGGGCACCCACCGGCGCGGCAACTTCGACGACCAGGCCCCGGCGGTGGCCGGCCCGCGGGGCACCGTCATCCCGTGCGTCGGACGTGACGGAGCTCGGGGAGCAGCCCCGCCCCCGACAGCAACCGGATGGCCCGCGCCTCGGCGACGTCGACGACCACGGCCTCACCGGGCTCGCGCGAGCAGATGAAGGTGACCACGCAGTCGGCGCAGGCATCGCTGCCCTGCATGGCGCAGTCGTCGCAGTCGATGTGGAGGACGCCGTCGCCATCGTGGCTATCGGCACCGGCCATGATCGTCTCCTCGTGGTCAATCCCGTGGAAATCGTTGGGGTGGACGTTACGGACGACCACTGACACTTTGGCTACAGCCCCAGGTCCTCGAGAAGGCGCAGCCACACCTCGCTGATCGTCGGGTACGACGGCACGGCGTGCCACAGCCGTTCGAGCGGAACCTCGGCGACCACGGCGATCGTGGCGGCGTGGAGCAGCTCGGCCAGTCCCGGCCCCACCAGGGTCATGCCCACGATGACGCGGCGCTCGACGTCGACCACCACCTCGGCCCGGCCGGCGTAGTCGTCGGCGTACAGGCTGGCCCCCGCCACATTGCCGATGTCGTAGGTGGCGGTGCGCACGTCGAGACCCCGCTCGCGCGCCTGGCGCTCGTTGAGCCCGACGGCGGCGACCTCGGGGATGGTGAAGATCACCTGGGGCACGGCCGCGGCGTCGGCGGTGGCGTTCCACCGGCTCCACGGCGCATCGTCGACCCCACCGTCGACCGCCTCGGCGACCGCGTCGACGCCCCCGGCACGCTGGGCTCGCGCCGCGATCACGTCACCGCACACCCTCGCCTGGTACTTGCCCATGTGCGTGAGCAGCGCCCGGTGGTTCACATCGCCCGCGGCGTAGAGCCATCCGCCGTCGATGCCGGTCACCTGCAGGTGGTCGTCGACGTCGAGCCACCGGCCGGGCTCCAACCCGACGGTCTCGAGCCCCAGGTCGTCGGTGCGCGGCGCCCGCCCGGCGGCCACCAGGATCTGGTCGGTCACCCGGGTCGTGCCGCCGATGGCCAGCTCGACCGAACCGTCGGGCCGGCGTACGACCCGTTCGAGCTCGGTCTCGGTGGCGACCTCGACCCCCATCGCCCGCAGCGACGCCGTCACGGCCTCGGCCGCGAACTCGGGCACACCGCCGAGAACACGCGCGCTGCGTTCCATCACCGTCACCTGTGCCCCGAGCTGGGCGTACGCGGTCGCCATCTCACAGGCGACCACGCCGCCCCCGAGGATCGCCAGCCGCGCCGGCACCTCTCGGGCGCTGGTGGCGTCGCGGCTGGTCCACGGCCGAGCGTCGGCCAGTCCCGGGACCGGGGGGATCGACGCCCGGCTGCCGGTGCAGACGGCGACGGCCGACGAGGCCTCGAGCACCGTCGACTCGCCGTTCCCCGGGACCTCGACGACCACCCGACGATCGCCGTCGAGCCGGGCGTGGCCCCGCACCAAGTCGACGTTCTCCTTGGCCAACCAGTCGACCTGCGATGCGTCGTCCCAGTGGTGCACGGTGGTGTCGCGCCGATCCAGCACCGCCGCCACGTCGAGCTGACCCGTGACGGCGGCCGCTGCGCCCGCCACCGCCCTGGCGTCGGCCAGCGCCTGTGCTGGCCTGAGCAGCGCCTTGCTCGGCATGCACGCCCAGTACGAGCAGTCACCGCCCACCAGCTCCGACTCGACGACGGCGACGTGGCAGCCGCCGCGGGCGGCCCGCTGCGCCACGTTCTCGCCCGTCGACCCTCCGCCGATCACCACGACGTCGTAGGTTCGCTCGGCCATGTGACCTCCTCCAACGGCTCAGCTGGCGCCGATACCCAGTGTGTCGAGCAGCTGGCGCGAGTAGAGCAGGTTGGCGCCGGTGCGGCGGGCGCCGTCGCGCACGCGGTTGTCGCTCGAGGCCACGACCACCGGCCAGGCGGCCGGCAGCTGGGCGACGAGGTCGAGCACCACGTCGTCGGCCTCGACGCCGGGCGGCGAGAAGCGCACGCGGACGAGCTGACGGGCCGGTGCGGGCACCGTCACGGGCCCATCGCCGACGTCGGCACCGTCGAACACCAGCTCCACCCGGGTCGACGTGCGCGCCGCCAGATCGGCGAGGGCGGCCACGAGGCGGCGCCGCTGCGCTCCTGCGCCGAGCTCGGGCCAGCCGGTCATCGTCACGTTGTAGCCGTCGACCACCAGCACGACACCGGGCGTGCGCAAGAGGTGGATCGCGGCGTCGACGGAGTCGTCGAGCACGCCGCCCGGGAGCGGCACGGGCATCCGTCGCGTCGTGCGGGCGGAGGGATCGGGCGCCGTTCCGCCACGTCCGGCGACGGACGGGACGTCACCGCGCGGCTGCGGCGTGATCGTCGTCGGTGACGGCGAGCCGAACAGCGACGCCAGCGAGCTGAGCCCGTCGGCCAGCGAGGCCGCGCCGCGGGCCGCACGCTCGATCTCCCGGGCGAGCAGATCGGGGTCCGGCCGCCGGTCGGCCGCCGCGGCGTCGGGCTCCGGCGCGGGCCGGGGCTCGTCGCCCGTTGCCGGCTCGGCCTCGTCAGGGACGTTCTCGGCCGCCCTCGCCCGGGCCTCGGCCTCGAGCGCACGGAGCCGCGCCTTGACGGCGTTGACCTCGGTCGACCGGTCGACCAGCCGGGCCTCGGCATCCTTGAGGCTGCGTACGGCGGTGGCCCTCGCCTCGGTGAGGGAGGCGACGGCCGACTCGAGCTCGGCCAGGCGGACCTCCAGGTCGGCGCGGTGGGCTCGCTCCTCGGACAACTCCCGTCGCACGCGGGCGACCTCGGACCGCGAAGCCTCGGCGTCGGCCTCGGCCCGCGCCGCCGCAGCCTGCGCCGCCCCCAGCTTCCGGGAGGCCGACCGCTCGGCGCGGGCGTCGCGAGCCTCGACGGCTCGGGCGACATCCTCGGCGTCGAGAGCGGCCAGCTCGTCCTGCCACCCGTCCGGGCGGGCCAGCCACAACCACCCGCCACGGCCGACGTCCTCGGGGCCGACGGTTGACGCCACGCGAGCGCGGAACTCGTCGTCGTCGTCGACCACCCGGGCGATGGCGGCGAGCGATGTGGGAGACAACCTGGCGAACTCCAGGTAGGGGCGGAGCGCCGGCGGCGGGATCACGACCGGGTCAGCCCGGAGCCCGTCACGCGCCGCGGCGAGGGCGGCCTCCACCGCCGGGCGGATGGCTCCGGCCGGGTCGGTCAGCTCTCCCCCGCGGCCTCGGGCACCGGGGCCTCGTGCGCATGGGCCTCGAGCGCCGGGGTGTCGCCGTTGTCGGTGACCTCGACCGACGCACCCGTGCCACACCACCGGCAGCTCACGGCGTCGACCGACTCGTCGAGCACCATCTCCTCCTCGACCCGCAGCTCTCCGCCCACGGTGTAGTGGTGGAAGGCACGTGTGCGCCGCGAGGTCACGACGTCGAAACGGGTCAGGTTGCCGCACGCTGCACAGCGATATCGGGTCGGCACGGGCGCAGCCTAGTGCCGTGACCTTGATCGTTCGCCTGTCTACGCTGCCGTGACGTGCTGACCGCGTTCGTGCTCATCCACGCTGCTCCCGGCCGCATCGCCGAGCTTGCGTCCGAGATCGCCGAGGTCGACGGCGTGGCCGAGGTCTACTCGGTCACCGGCGACCCCGACCTGGTGGCCATCGTGCGGGTCCGCCAGCACGACGAGCTGGCCAAGGTCGTCACCGGGCGCATCGCCGCGCTGGCCGGCATCGTCCACACCACGACGATGATCGCCTTCCAGGCCTACTCGCGGCACGACCTCGACTCGATGTGGGGCCTCGGCATCGACTGACACGCCGGGATCGCTGCGCCCAGCCCATCGGCTACTGCGGCGGCTCCTCGGCGACGGCGTCCACCAGCCGCTCGATCAGCGTCTCCCACGGGCCCGGGTCGGGCCGGCCGAGGTCGATGGCGCCGAACAGCAGGAACCCGAGGGCGACCGCATGGCAGAAACGCACGATCGAGTACGTGTCGAGCTCGGGGTCGATGGCGCCGGTGCTCTTGGCCTCGGCGACCAGCGCGGTGAGCGACGCTGTGCGCTCGTCGATGAGCCGCCGGAGCATGCCCGCGACCTCGGGATCTCGCCGTCCCGCCACGAACGCCTCGAGCAGCAGGGCCTGCCCGTCGTCGAATTCCTCGGTGACCAGGTGCGATCCGACCGTGGTGAGGATGTCGGTCGCGCGGCCCTCGAACCGGTGCTCGGCGAACAGCGCCTCGAACTCGTCGTGCGAGTTGGCCTCCATGGCGGCCAGCAACAGCTCGGCCTTGCCGCGGAACCGCCCGTAGATGGCGCCCGTGGTGAACCCCGCGCGTCGGGCGATCTCCTGCACGCCCGCGCCGTCGTAGCCCTTCTCTGCGAAGACGGCGGCGGCGGCGGCGAGGAGGCGGTCGCGGGTCGGGTCGCCGGCCGGGTTGGCTGCTCCGGACACCACGTCCTCAGTCAAGAACAGCGATTATCACACGGTCAAGCCACAGCCGGCGTTGCGCCGGCTCTACTCCGCGTTCGAGATCGCGACCAGGCGGTCGAGCGCCGCCGCCGCAGACCCCTCGTCGATCGACGATCGGGCGGACCCGATGCCGGACGCGAGATCATCGGCCAGACCGGCGGCCACCAGTGCGGCACCCGCGTTTAGGCACACGATGTCGCGGTGGGGCCCCGGCTCGCCGTCGAGCACCCGGCGGGCCAGCGCGGCGTTGGTGGCCGGATCGCCGCCGGCGAGCGCCTCGATGGACGCGGGCGTGATGCCCAGGTCCTTCGGATCGACCTCGTAGGCGTGCACGTCCCCCTCTCGCAGCTCGACCACCTGTGACGTGGTGGAGATCGTGAGCTCGTCTAGCCCATCGTCGCCGTGCACGACGAGCACGCGCTCGCTCCCCCGCGCCGCCAGCACGCCCACCATGCGCTCGGCCATCGACGCATCGGCCACGCCGATCATCAGCCGTCGTACCCCCGCGGGGTTGGCCAGCGGGCCGAGGAAGTTGAAGGCCGTGGGGATGCCGAGCTCGCGCCGGGGCGGACCGGCGTGGCGCATGGCCGAGTGGAAGCGCGGGGCGAAGCAGAACCCGATGCCGGCGTCGGCGACGCACCGGGCGACCTCGTCGGGACCGCAGTCGATGCGGACGCCGAGCGCCTCGAGCAGGTCGGCCGCGCCGGTGGCCGACGAGGCGGCGCGGTTGCCGTGCTTGCACACGCGGCCGCCGGCGCCGGCAACCACCAGCGCCGCGAGCGTCGACACGTTGATGGTGTGGGCACGATCGCCGCCGGTGCCGACGACGTCGACCACGGCGCCGGGATCGGGCAACGTGACCCGTTCCGCGGCGGCCAGCATGGCGTCTACGAGCCCGGTGAGCTCGTCGACCGTCTCGCCCTTCATGCGCAGCGCCACGATGAACCCGGCGATCTGCGCGGGCGTGGCCGCGCCGTCGAGGATCTCGGCCATCGCCGCACGGGCCTGGTCGACCGTGAGGTCGCGGCCCGATGTGAGGTCGCCGAGGATCGCCGGCCACCCGCCGAGCTCGGTCAATGGCATGGGGCCTACGAGGCTCGGCGGCGTTGGCGGATGATGCGCCGCCGTTCGCGCTCGGTGCACCCGCCCCACACGCCCTCCTTCTCGCGGAAGGTGAGGGCATGCTCGAGGCACGCCTCGCGGACGGGACACTGGGCACAGACCTCTTTGGCCGCGTCGGCCTCGTCGTCGGTGGCCGGGTAGAAGGTCATCGGATCGAGGCCGCGGCACGCGGCGTGCTGGCGCCAGGATTGCTTCATGGTGGCGGGTCGGTCCCCCTGGTACTGAGGTCGGCCTTGGTGTGCGATCGGCGTCGCATCCGCGAGCTCGGATCGGGAGTCTCTGTCCCTGGGGGCTGGAACGCAAACCGCGGGGGAGCGGCCAGCCCGACTCCGAGGGGACGGTCGATAATGCCACCCCATCGCCCCGATGGCAAGGCTGTTGTCGGCCCGGTTTGTGCGGCCTGACCAGCGGCTTCGCGGTCAGCCGCCGTGCTGGACGTCGTGCCGGAGCTCGGCCGGCGTCTCGTCGCCCAACGCAGTCTCCAACCGGGTAGGCGGGGTGGTCGAGCACGACGGCCACGGGGCCGCTCACGAAGCGCTCGACCTGGTCGGGCGAGAGCTCCCAGCGGACGAAGTGGACGCAGGTGGATCGCCGTCGAGCTCCTCGAGTGACTTCACCCCCGTAGGCTCGCCACCGTGGCTCTCGGCAGCTTCGATCGCAACGACAACATCGCCCGCCTCGGCGAGGGCACCTTCGACGTGCTGGTCATCGGCGGCGGCATCACCGGCGCCGGCGTCGCCCTCGACGCTGCGTCGCGCGGGCTGCGCACGGCGCTGGTCGAGCGCGACGACCTCGCCTCGGGCACATCGTCGAAGTCGTCGAAGCTCGTCCATGGCGGCCTGCGCTACCTGCAGAACGGCGACGTCCGCCTCGTCTACGAGGCGCTCCGCGAGCGCCAGCGTCTGCTGCGCAACGCGCCGCACCTGGTCAAGGTCCTCCCCTTCCTCATCCCGGTGTTCGAGGGCAAGGGCGGCATCATCTCCAAGCGGGTGGCCCGGGCGCTCGGCTCGGCCATGTGGATGTATGACCTCACCGGCGGCCTGCGCATCGGCAGGGTGCACCGCCGGCTCGAGCGCGACGCTGCGCTCGCCCACATGCCCACCCTCGGCGACCGCCTGGCCTGGGCCTACCTCTACTACGACGCCCAGGCCGACGACGCCCGGCTCACGCTCACCGTGGCACGCACCGCGGCGCTCGATTTCGGCGCCACCGTCGTGAACCACGCCACGGTCACGGCCATCCGCAAGTCCGGCGGGCGCGTCACGGGCGCCGTGGTCTCCACGGGTGGGGCCGGGACCGGAGGCGACGGGACCGATGCCGCCGGCACGAGCGGCGAGGTCGAGGTGCGGGCCCGGGCCGTGGTCAACGCCACCGGCGTGTGGGCCGACGACGTGCGGGCGCTCGACGAAGGCAGCCACCCCGGCAGCATCCGCCCGGCCAAGGGCATCCACATCACCGTGCCCTGGCACAAGGTGCGCAACGACATCGCGGCTGTCGTCCCCGTGCGGGAGGACCGCCGGTCGATCTTCGTCGTGCCGTGGGCCGGGCTCGACGGCACGATCGGCGGCGAGGGCAGCGTCACCTACATCGGCACGACCGACACCGACTACGACGGCGACGTCGACGACCCGCAGTGCACTGCCGACGATGTCGCTTACCTGCTCACCGCCATGAACCAGACGCTGCGCGAGCCGCTGGTCGAGGCCGACGTGCTGGGGTCGTGGGCCGGGCTGCGCCCGCTGGTGCGCGGTGCCGGAAGCAGCCGCACGGCCGATCTGTCCCGCCGCCACCGGGTGCTCACCAGCGACAGCGGCATGATCACCGTGACCGGCGGCAAGCTCACGACCTACCGCGAGATGGCCGAGGACGCGGTCGACGCCGCGGTTGCCGCGCTCGGCGAGCCGCTCCCTCGCCGGGCGCGCCGTAGCCGCACCCGCTCGCTGGCGCTACGGGGGGCTTCCGGCTGGAAGGACATGCGCGGGCTCGAGCCACACCTGGCCGACCGCTACGGCGGCGACGCCGCCGTGGTGCAGGCCATGATCGCCGCCGACCCCGCGCTCGGCGAGCCGCTCGTGCCCGGCCTGCCCTACCGCAAGGCCGAGGCGCTCTACGCCGTGCGCTACGAGATGGCCACCACGCTCGACGACGTCCTGGCCCGCCGCACGCGCGCCCGGCTGCTGGCGCGCGACGCCACTGCGGCCGCGGCCGCTGACGTGGCGGCGCTGATCGCCCCGGAGCTCGGTTGGTCCGCCGACCGCACGGCCGACGAGGTGGCCCGCTACCGGGCCGAGGCCGCGCACGAACGCGAGGTCCCCGGGTTGCCCGAGACCGTGACGCTGGTGACCGGCCACTGATGCCGACGGCGAGGGTAAGACCGAGGAGCGGCGGATGACCGCGTTCCACCCGCTCCCCGCGCCCGGCCCCGGCGCGCCCAGCCCGCCGATCCAGATCGCCGGCGGAGCCGCCGCGGCGTCCGCACGGCTGGGCGCCGAGCGCGTCGACGTGCCCGACGCTGTGCTCGGCCGCCTGCGCGGTGCGTGCGCCGACATGACCGACGACCCCGCCACCGTGGCCGAAGCCAGCCGCGACTGGTGGCCGCTTGCCATGGCCTGGGCAACCGAGGGCCAGGTCGCCGGGCTCGCCGCGATCGTGGCCCGGCCCACCGACGCGAAGCAGGTCGCGGCCGTGCTGGCGATCTGCGACGAGTCCCGGATTCCCGTGATCGCTGCGGGCGGGCGCAGCGGCGTCTGCGGCGCGTCGGTGCCCCTGCACGGCGGCGTGGTGCTCGATCTCACCGGCCTCGCCGGCATCGTCGATGTCGACGCCACCTCGCTCGTGCTCGACGTGCTGCCGGGAACCTTCGGCGACCTGCTCGAGGAGGAACTGCGCGACGAGCACGGCGCAACGCTGGGCCACTGGCCTCAGTCCGTGGCGCTGTCGACCGTCGGCGGCTGGCTGGCGTGCCGGTCGGCCGGGCAGCTGTCGGGGCGCTACGGGAAGATCGAGGACATCGTGCTCGGCCTCGACGTGGCGCTCGCCGACGGCCGCCGGATCACCACCGGCGGCTGGCCCCGCGGCGCCGTGGGCCCGGACCTCACGCAGCTGTTCGTCGGCAGTGAAGGCACGCTCGGCGTCATCACCGGCGCCCGCCTCCGGCTGCACCCGGCCCCCCGTCACGAGCGGCACAGCGCCTGGCTGCTCGCGTCGTTCGAGCACGGGCTCGACGCGATGCGCCGCATCGTGCAGCGCGGCGCCACCCCCGCGGTGCTGCGCCTCTACGACCCGATCGAGGCCGACCGCACCTACCAGACCGGCGACAAGGCCCTGCTGCTCACCGTCGACGAGGGCGATCCCACCCTGGTCGACACGATGATCGAGATCGTGGCCGACGAGTGCCGACTCGGCGACCCGCCGGCGCTTCCCGGCGACGTGGCCCACGTCGACCACTGGCTCGAGCGCCGCAACGACGTCGCCGCGCTCGAGGCGCTCATCAGCAAGGGGTTCACGGTCGACACGATGGAGGTGTCGGCGTCGTGGACCGACCTGCCCCGGGTGTACCGGGCGACGCTCGACGCGCTCATGGGCGTCGAGGGCACGATCGCGGCATCGGCCCACCAGTCGCACAGCTACCCCACGGGCGGGTGCCTGTACGTCACGTTCGCCGGCCAGGTCGACGCCGACGGCCGCGACGCCTTCTACCGCGCCCTGTGGGACGCCGGCCAGCGAGCGGCCCTGGGCCACGGTGGGGCGCTCAGCCATCACCACGGCGTGGGGCTCAACCGCGGGCGGTTCATGGCCGAGGCTTTGGGGCCGGCATTCGACGTGCTGGTGGCCACCAAACGGGCGCTCGACCCGCACGGGGTCCTCAACCCGGGCAAGCTCGGGCTCCCGTCGCCCTGGGCGGCGCCCCCGGGGTGGTGAGCCAGTCCGGCCGAGCGGGTCGGCATCGGGCAGACTCCCCCGAATGAGCTCGGTCCTCGTCGTCGACGTCGGCACCTCGGGCGTGCGCAGCGCCGTGGTCACGCCCGCTGCGGCCGTGACCTCGGTGCACTATCGGCAGGTCCTCCCGGAGACGCCGGCCCCCGGCCTGGTCGAGTTCGATGCGGTCACGCTCGCCGACGCCGCGCTCGACGTAGCCGGCGCCGCGTTGGCCGACGGGGGCCCGGTCGCCGCCGTCGGCATCAGCAACCAGCGCGCCTCCACGGTGGTGTGGGACCGGGCGACGGGCGTGCCAGTCGGGCCCGGGCTCGGCTGGCAGGACCTGCGCACCGTCGGCGCATGCCTCGCCTGGCAGGCCGAGGGGCTGCGGTTCGCCCCCAACGAGTCGGCGACCAAGCTGGCGCACCTGCTCGACGAGGCCGATCCCGACCGCCGCCGCGACCTCTGCTTCGGCACAGTCGACACCTGGATCGCGTGGCGGCTGTCCGGCCGCGCGCTCCACGTCACCGACCTGTCCAACGCCGCGGTCACCGGGTTGCTGCGGGGCGACGCCTCCGCCTGGAACTCGGCCGTGCTAAAGGCGCTGCGGGTGCCCGAATCGGCGCTTCCGCGGCTGGTCGACACGTCCGGCGTCCTCGGCCCGGCGTCTGCCCTCGACGGCGCACCGCCGATCGCCGCACTGGTGGGCGACCAGCAGGCCTCGCTGGCCGGCCAGGGCTGCGTGCGGCCGGGGCTCGCCAAGATCACGTTCGGCACGGGCGGGATGCTCGACGTGTGCCTCGGCCCCGAGCGTCCCGCCTTCGATCGCCAGGGTGGCCAGGGCACGTTCCCGATCGTGGCCTGGCGGGCAGGCGACGATCTGGCGTGGGGCGTCGAGGCCGTGATGCTCGCCGCCGGGGCCAACGTCGAGTGGCTGCGCGACGACCTGGCGGTCATCGCCACGGCTGCCGAGTCCCACGACGTGGCGGCGGCGTGCGAGACCACGGGCGGGGTGGTCTACGTCCCCGCCCTGCTGGGCCTCGGCACACCCCGTTGGGACTACGGCGCCCGGGGCACCCTGCTGGGCGTCACCCGTGGCACCGGCCGGCCCGAGCTGGTCCGCGCCGTGCTCGAGGGCGTGGCACAGCGAGGCGCCGACCTGGTGGAGGCCACCGAGGCCGACACCGGCCTGACGATCCCCCGGCTGCGCATCGACGGAGGCATGAGCGGCAACCCCACGTTCGTGCAGGCGCTGGCCGACGCCGCCCAGCGGCCGGTGGAGGTGTCGCCCCAGCGGGAGGCCACCACCGTCGGCGCCGGGCTGCTGGCCGGGCTCGCGGTCGGCACGTGGGACGGCTGGGACGACGTCGCCGCCACGTGGCAGCCGACCACCGTCGTCGAGCCCGGCCGCGTTCTCGACCGGGCCCGCTGGCGCGAGGCCGTCGAGCGCGCCGCGGGCTGGGAGCCGGCGCTGAGCGCGATCAGCTTCTAGTGCGGCGCCTGACAACGGTGCCTGACAGGACCCGATCGCCTGACAGGACCCGATCGCCTGACCCGGCCGGGTAGCCTGACCGGGACGGTGAGCCGGCCAGGTGGCCGCGGCGCCGGGAGGCGTCGAGGAAAGTCCGGACTCCACAGGGCAAGGGTGCTGGCGAGAGCCAGGACGGGGCGACCTGCCGGTTCAGGGCAACAGAGAGCAGACCGCCGATGGCGGAACGCCGGGGAACCGGCGGCCCGCACAGGCAAGGGTGAAACGGTGCGGTAAGAGCGCACCAGCGTCGGGGGCGACCCCGGCGGCTGGCAACCCCCACCCGGAGCAAGGCCAAGCGTGGGACGGCCGGCCCGGCCGATGTCCCCAGGTAGGCCGCACAGATGGATGGCCACCGGGGCGGCGCCCGCAAGGGCACCGCCTCACAGAATCCGGCTTATCGGCCGGCTCACCGTCACCGACCGACTCGTGGGCGCGGACCTCCGGCCGCGTCTCGTTGACATCCGTCAGTCCAAGTGGGCCACGTCGTTGAACGAGCGCAGCGACGGGATGCCGTTGGTCACGCCGATGCGGGTGATCGACGCCGGCGCCACCCACA
>OCZS010000204.1_pt1 | contig 18993 bp, 20 predicted proteins | sample 1539071 | NCBI WGS metagenome assembly OCZS01 (sample SAMEA3113584, study PRJEB22503) | soil metagenome
GCCTGTGGCATTATTGTTTTATAAAATTGCCGAACTATAAAAAGATAATGAGATAATTCGGGTTCAGTGTAGGTAAGGTCGTATAGAGTGTCATAGCCGGGTTGAAACTGCCAGCCGAGCGAGTGATAAATGGACTTGCGAATATTATCCTTAATAATGATGATTATATTTCATGACTTAGTTTGCTTTCTTCAAATGGTCCTGCCTTTTCCCATTGATATGTAAAAAAGTCTTCGCACCAATCACGAAATTGGTGACTATCGCCATAAAACATTACATTCAAGTCGGGTTCACCCTTCAAATTGGGAAAAATAACACAGGAATGTTTTTCATTAAATATGGTCATGACAGTTACCGATTTGACCATACGTCTTTCTACAAGACCCTTAGAAAGTAATTTCTGCCATCCGATTTTTTGCAAAATTTTTCTCCTGCCTTTTGGGATTATTGCATTGCTCGGAAAGATATATGAGAACTTGATGCCAGCTTCCACCTTGGCACCTAGTGTTTCTATGAGGTCTAAAGGGACCTGAGCCATTATCTCTTTTATATAATTATTAGATTCATAGTAGAGGGTTTTCCATCTCTGAATGATGGGCATGACCCCATGCACAACCTCGCATCCTTGAAATGAACTTATTCGCTGAATAAATTTCGAAGGCAGGTCTCCTAGGCTATGTTCTAGAAAATACTCCTGTTGTGTAGACAGGAAAGCATACCCAGGAATAAGAGACACGATTATTTTTCCGTAGGGTGTTAATGCAAATTCACCATCATCGTATTTACGGACAAGTCCCGAATCAACTAGCCGTGCGATATTTCTATGCGCCTCCTGCATAGTGGCATCAATTTCTGAAGCAAGTTTAGAAAGACGATAGTTATTACGTTTTAATCGGATTAGAATAGATAGTCGCAATTCGCCGGCAAGTTCAAAGAACAGTGACTCAGCTCCACCCCTGGGCTGTTCAGACATCTAATTTATTTTCAATGCCCTTAATTTAAACCTGCCAAGATGAGTGATGTGCCTTTTCATATAAGAGATAATTATCCTTGCTTGTGTGGATATCCAGTCTAGAACTTTTCCCAAAATCTATATGTCTTAATTGGCTTTCCACTCGATATACCCTGTTATATGCTTCTCTATGACTTGTCGCTTAGGGCCAAACCTATGTTTCTATCTAGAGCATATTTCTATCTAGAGCATATTATTATTATTATTCACTATCCATCTACTCGTACTAGGGGCTAACTCTTGACATAGTTCGTGGAAATAGAACGGTATCTTTAATATCGTCAATTCTGATTATCCATCTTATTAGGCGTTCTATTCCAAGACCAAATCCACCATGTGGGACAGATCCGTATCTTCTTAGGTCCAAGTACCATTGATATCTATTGACGTCTAATCCTTCATTTTGCATCCTCTTAGTAAGGACTAGAGTATCATCCTCTCTAATCCCCCCACTTGTAATCTCTCCGAAACCATCAGGGGCAAGCATATCAGCCGCCAGACTGTATCCCCTATTCTGAGGATCTTCCTTGACGTAAAAAGGCTTTATTGTTAGAGGATAGCCAACTATAAACATCGGTCCTGAAACATTTTTTGTTAATTCGCGCTCTGAATCAATATTAAGATCATCGCCAATCTCTATTTTCCGATTTTTCCCATCTTCATCTAAAATGGTAAAATCGATGGAGCGCAAAGAATTGATGGCTTGTTCATACGAAATTCTCTTAAATGGCGGTGATATTTTATTAAGAACAGAAATGTCCCTTTTTAGGAGGGCAAATTCTGCTCGTCTTTCCACGAGTGTGTTCTTTATGATATCAGAAACTAATTGCTCTTGGACTTTCAATATATCTTCCATCTCTACCCATGGCGCTTCGGCTTCTAGATGTGTGAATTCAGAGAGATGCCTGACAGTTCTTGAACTCTCAGCTCTGAAAGACGGTGTTAAGCTCCAGACACGCCCCAAACTAAAAATCATGGCTTCGAGATAGAGCTGTGCACTTTGTGACAGATATGCATAATCATTGTTAAAATATTTTACTTTGAACAATGTGGATCCTCCTTCAACTGCCGCCTTCACAATTATAGGAGCAGTAATCTCCATCCAATCATTTGTAGTAAACCAATTACGTGCAAATTTTAGTATAGAAGCACGTATTTTTGCAATTGCTACCATTTTTCTTGCTCTTAATGATAAATGTCGATTGTCCAACAGCAGCTCCACACTTTGAAATTCGCCTATCGGATAATTCGAATCTGCTAAATTGAATACCTTCATGTTATTTCCCCTAATTTCGTATCCTCCTTCTGGGGCTCTTTCGTCTTTATTTAAGACCCCCGTGACTTGTACTGATGATTCAATTGTCAAGCTAGCCGGCACGTTGTTGGTAGGAAGCACGCTTTGAATTATTCCCCCTCTCTCGTCGCGTATGATTACAAATGTATTTTCCTTCTGTTTGCGTAGCCTGTATACCCAGCCTCTTATTGTGACATTTTTTCCAATATGGTCTGCGGATTTTAATTCATCGGCTCTTAGTATTAACGTAATGAGTTATATTTTATTTTCTACATATAAATTGGCCCTTATAGGTCATAAAGCTATAACAATTAAAATTATTAACAGGGAATTATTGTTCCTGACATAATTTATAAAACCTTTCAGTTATTTTCCATTCATTTCAGACTATGCTTTTCAGAATTTGCAAAAGCAGTGATATTCCAGAGAATTCAATGAGAGCATTTTCTGTTGATAAAACAGATGTTATGGTGGTTAGGCATAAGGGTCTATTATTTGCATGTAACAATTCGTGTCCCCACAGAGGCGCATCACTATCTAAAGGAGAGATAAGAGGCGATAACATTGTCTGTTATATGCATGGATACGAATTTGATATTTTCACGGGAAAACTGGTGAATATGAAATCATGGAAGAAGGACTCGCGTTGGTTGGAGCAAACGGCCGCATGGAGAGAATCCGGGGACCTGATCATATATTTTGTGATGGAAAAGGATGACGAAGTGTACGTTAATTTATGTTGATATTACGCATGACAATCTCAAATGGGTCGCCTAGACCATATAACAAATCTCATTTTCAAACTTTTTATTTACTTCCGTTAACGAATTATCCTGCATGTCCTTAAAGAAAGAAATGAGCTTCTATAGCTATTCCGGAACAGACTCTGTGACCAGATTCCCATTTTCGATCTTGACAAATAGAAATCGGTTATCTTTGAAAATCAGCGTGATTTCCATAAGATCCTCTTCTACATCCAACAATTCCTGACCTTTAATTCCATCAAATTTAGTCATAATTTAATCATAATGATACACCTACAGCTGTATTTAGATTCTGTTGTTTTGGGATTTGAAATCTCCTGTCCTGCAGCGTCTTGAAAAAGATATAATCTTCTAATTGCTATCTAGACTAGAGGTCAGTTCTAGTGAATTTTGAAAATTGATGCACCAAACGGAGTGGATCTAAACAGGACTATTGAAATCTTGCTGTTTTCAAAGAACCTTAAAAAAGTTAAAAGAGTATATTTGAGCCCAGCATTTACTTATTTGTACCAGCAGAACCTTGCTCGGACTCACTGCCAGTGTCGTCTGCGCCTGCAATGCCTTTAGCCATTCCTTTTTTTCTTGCTAATTCTGCCGCCTCACTTGTGTTTGTGCCTTCTTGACCTGGTTCAACAATTTTTTCAGTCATTTCTCTTTTGACTGCTGTGGGTTCGTGTTCCTTTATTTTCGCCGGTGTCATTGGCTCTTTTTCTCTATATGATGTCAGGGGATCGTCTTTCCTTCCTGTTTCAGTTCCTGGTGCACCCTCCTCAAATGTGGACGTGTTGCCTTGTTGACTCTTTCCACCACCACTACCAGCCGGTCCGGCGGCCGCTGAACGGCCGCTAACCCCAGGGGCTTCTCTTGCTAATGCACGAACCTCCTCTGGAGTTGGTTCTGTCTCCCTTTCAAATTTGGCGCTTACCAAACCACTTGGGGTACTGATGTACAAATAACTTCCATCGTAATTATAGATAAAAGGCTTTGGAACATAATAGAGATGCACTTTAGCAACTCCTTCTCTGACAACTATAAACTCGTTTCCTACTCTTTCAACATCTCCTATGTCCACATCATCAGTAGTTCTAACGTGCTTATGAACAACTTCTTCCCATGGAATGTCAAGAGCTTCGCCAGATTGGCCGTCTCTAAGAGTAACTCCAGGTTCGCGAGCCATGAAAGGTACGCCGTGAATAAACTGAGGATGAGCAGTGTCTACTTTTCGCTTTCGCTCCTCATATTCTTGCGAACGGAACTCTGACTCAGATGGTGGGGCATCACGCTGGTAACGATTTTTTATTTCATCTTTTGTTACAGACGAATAGAGATTTTCTCCATCATAACCCTCAATATAGTACTTTGGAATGAAATAACGTTTTTTACTCACCACTCCTTCGGTTACTTCGACATAGTTGCTAGAGACGCTTTGAACCTTACCCAGATCCTGGTCGTCACTTGACTTTACTTTCTTGTCGAGAATCTTCTCCCAGGGCATCCCTACACTATCTTGTGTTCCTGCTTCAGAGGTAGAGGTAGAGGACTCGCCGCCGCTTGAAGATGATGAACGCGTGTAGGTTGGTATATTACTGTCAAAGTCAGGATATTGTCTGGTAACCTCAGATCGTCTCTGATTATATTCTGGAGTCTCAAATTCTGTAGGATGCGGTTCCTTATCCTTTTCGAATCGGGATTTGACCTCGCCCTTTGTAAGAGAAATCCATAAATGGTCGCCATCATAGCCTTGGATATAGTATTTCGGAACAAAGTAGTAGTTCTTGGAGACCAATCCCTCCTTTGTTTGAATGTAATCTTTGGTTATACTCTGGATTTTGCCAAGATCCTGGTCGTCACTCGACTTTACTTTCTTGCCGATTGCCTTATCCCATGAAATAATGTCAGCCAATTATATATATTATCAATAGCTATTATATATATTATCAATAGCTATTTTAGAACATCCGATTTAGAGTTCCATATTATTCTTATGTGATTCTATAGATAAAAAGTAATATCGGAATTCAGCAGAACAGGGCAAAGAATTTTTGTTAATTCCATTTTGTCAAAATCCAAAATAGTTGGACTATTTGCTGACCCAACCATCTTGAAGCGGCTATCCTGTTGTTTTACCGTTGTTTCAAGGGCTAGCTCCTACAACCTTGGCACTGAATTTAACGGATTCGGATGATTGTCCATTATCTTCGCCATTCCCGTTGCCTGTAGAAGGACTAGTGACATTACTAGATGCTTCCGATAAGGGAGAAGCTATCGTCCCCGATATCCCTCCTGTTCCCTTTATATTGAAAATGCTAACTGTGATGTTACCGGTATATGGCTCTTCTAGTGTAATTCGCTCGTATGCTCGTCCGCCTTGCACTGCTTGATTTGCTTTTTTCCAGAGTTCCCGGCCATCGTCAGAATAGACAGCTATGTCGTAACTTTGTATTGGAACCATCCTTTCAATCAACGAAGGATTTGTATACCCTGTTGCTCCCATAGTTGTTGGACCTCCTGTCTCGTTTGTCTCTGTTGTTGGGAATGTTTGAGGTGACGCTGGTGGAGCAGAGGCGTTGAGAAATACAATTTCCATATCAAATCCATTCTCTGGAAGAAGAGAAGGAGGCTGACCCCATCTTAGCTGCACCTTGTAGGTTCCTTTATCAGAAAGTTCTTCAATTACTGGAATACTTGTTGAAGTCGTGTTTAGAACTATATCATCCTGATCAGATGGCGTGCTAACGTTCCCGGGTGGTTCCAATTGTTTCTCTTCATTTTCTCTACCCGCTAAATCCTGAGCATACACGGGGAAAGCTAATATCGTTAACAATCCTAATGAAGAGAATAGAGCAATACCGCTTAGCCGTAATGCAGAGAACTTGCAGGAATAAGAACCATCATTAGTAAACAGACTGCTACTATTACTGCTTTTTTCTCCATTCTGAGTGTCAATCAGTGCACTGGGAAAAGAACGATTCTCCTTGATGGCCACAGGAGCAGAACTAGGATTGCGATGAAGCGTAATTGTCATAGACTTTATTGGCTAAAATAAAATATAAAGAGCCCCATATTTTTCTATGGTTAGTGTTTTTCTCTCTATTTCAATTTATGGCATAGATGATTTGTGCCCCGCCTCTGACCCACACGAAATCACAGGTAGCCATACACTATGTGTATTCCTCCTCGTGTACTCTCTATAACGGGGTGCCAATACCGCGTTGCGAGGGGTATTGGCAGATTAAATAACGCGTTTCATAAATATAAAGTTCCATCTTATATGTAATGATAACGAAGACTATCAGCCTTAACAAAACGCGGTGTAATTCTGGTTTCATTGTATGGCCTAATGTTTTCCCAGAACAGACAATATATTCAATTCAAATGCAACCACAGGGACTCTTAGTTTGAAATGTTCTAGAGCTAATGGAGTAATTTCTCCTATTACTCCTATATTTTTTTCATTAGATAAAATATTTGCACATCTTCCATGTATATACATTTCATTTTGGGTTGTTGGAGTCGAGATGGTGTCTGCATACTTGGGACCAAAGCATTCATTGAGCAGCTTCTGCATTACTGATTTAGCTTCTGTATAACTTGCCAGATTATGGGCAATTACAACCCCGATATTCCAATGTTCGTTCATACAGTCTGATAAGCCGAAAACCTTTCCAATCTCAAAGAGCTTCTGAGGATATACTTCGTGTATGTTATGCGATAGCGTATGTAACAGAGATGGAACCAACGACTCTCTAAGAACCTCATATTCAGCACTTTTTGTTTCATCTACACTAATAGTCTGCTTAATATTGTCCTTTAACCCCGTTAATTCATATTCTACTTTTTTGCTGACGAGGCTGAGGCTCAGAATCTCAAGCATTCCTAGACCTGTCAAGATCTCTCTCACTGCATTAAACAACCACGTAAGGTCACTTCTTTCGCCGGAGGCTTTTGACCAGGGGACTGTGGGTTGTAAGTTAAAAATGCCATATCCAATTGCCACCTCTTCAACAATATCTATTTGGTGGAAAATATCTGTTCTATATCTAGGTACTATGCATATTATCCCACCATTTTCTGCTCCACCATGTGCAATTCCAAGTCTGCTTTTTTGTAAGCAAAAGGAAATTTCTTGAGTGTCGAGGTTCAATCCTAGTACTTGATTTATATAGTTAGAATCGACTTGCACAGTTTTAGGTTCCATGAATGGTGTTAATTCTTTGTTTCCAGTTATAGAATCGTAAATAGTTACTGGTTGGATTTTAAATCCGGCATCAAAGAGATTCATTGCGATGATGGCTATTGTGTCTTGTGCCGTACGCTTATTGTTTGCTGTGATCTCTACTACAATGCTTTTGACATCTGTACTTATCTTGGTTGCATTGCTATTTACAATTGGCGGAAAGGAAAGAACAGTATTATTTGAGTCGACAACTATTGGATACCTTTCTCTATCCTTTACTATATATCCATACTCTAATCCTGTGTCCAATTTATCCAGGATTTGCTCTATTGTGTAATTGTCTTCTTTATCAAGAGGGACAAAAGAAAAACTCTTATCAACAGAAGCATATGATAGAGGAAACTGAATTTTGTCGAGATCGTGCATTCCGATTGAAGCTTTCTTTCTGTGCCTACCTATTCCATTGTGAAGGTCCTCCTGCATAGTAATCAATTCCCTGATTTCTTCGTCAGTTAAGTGCTGTTTTCTCGTTGCAACAAGAGATACGATATAAGGACGCAACAGCTTTATACTCTCATCTACTTTTATAACATACCTATTGCTTGCTGATAATTGGAAATTTGGTATACCAACTTCAATTTCAAGTAATCCTTTAAGTGCTCGCACAATTCCATACTGTGACGAAAAATCAGGCCTGTTTGGGTTGTATTCGATTCTGACGTTCTCCGAATCGATTCCCTCTATATCGAGGCCAATAAATGGAATAGCTTCTAATATTTTGTCAAGCTTGACCTGTGGGAGGAATTCTTGGAGCCTTTTAATTGAAAAAGCTATAACTGGTATCTCGGAACACTCCTAAGCCAGCCCAGATTATTTGCGTATAGGTCTCGAACATCGTTGAGACCAAAGCGTAGCATTGCAATTCTCTCTATTCCTCCACCCCAGGCGAGAACACGGTTTTTTATGCCCAGCGGCTCGGTTACCTCTGGACGGAAAATCCCCATACCAAATAATTCAACCCACTTATCTAGTATCTCATTGTAAATCATCGATTGAAGTGATGGTTCGGTATAAGGGAAGAAAGTGGGCCAGAATTTTACTTTATTTATTCCGAGTTTGGAGTAAAATTCCGCTTGCAGGCCCATCAAGTCGCGAAGAGTTACATTACTTCCAGTAACGATACCTTCAATTTGATTGAATTCTACCAAATGTTTATACGATGTTTTTTCATTTCTGAAGACCCTTCCAACCGTAAAAACTCTAGCGTCCTGTAATTTGTTGTCAGCTAGGTACTTTATTGTTACGGGAGTTGTGTGGGTACGCAAGACAGTTCTTTTTGCTTCTCCAAGATCCCATTCATATTGCCATCCATTTCTGTGAACGCGAGATACGTTGTCAATATATTGTTGATTATCTGCAAACAAAGTTTGTTTTATCTGAGGAACATAAAAAGTGTCTTGCATTTCTCTAGCAGGATGGTCTTGTGGGGTGAAAAGCACATCAAAGTTCCAAAAGCTAGGTTGAATAAGTGGTCCTTCAATTTCTAGAAATCCCATTCCAACAAAAACTTCTTTTACTTCGTCAATCAGATTTTGAAGTGGATGCTTTTTTCCAGCGTAAATTGTAGGGGCAGGAGCTTCTACATCAAGTGAGCTAAACTTAGCATTCTTCCATCTTCCTGAAGTAATTATTTGTGATGTAAGCTGGTTTACCAATTGTTTCCCCGTTTTGATTTCTGGGTCTTCATAGCCTAATTGCTGATGTGCAAGCAATTGCCTCCCTTTATCGGATAAAATAATTTCTGAATCCTTATCTTTTTGTTCTACTACAAAGTGACGTTTCTTTAGAGACTCAAGTGCTTTTGATTCTACCTGGCTCATTTTAGATAATTGATCCTGAGATATAACTGATGTTGCATGTATTTTCCTCAAGAGAGTCTCTTCATGAGATTCTTCTTCAGCGCCACGCAATACTACAAGTCTTGTCTCTTCCCCCGGTGTAGAAGGCGGCTGCTGGTCTAGCCATTTGTTTACATGCACTGCATATCTAAAGGCGACACCCCGCTCTTCGTCTCTAAAAACTCCAGCCTTTCGCAATTTGCGCATTGTGTCGGATCCTTGCTTTACTGCATCCACCAGTCTTCGTTCTGGAAATCCATTTTGTATTGCCTCTTGTCCGTTCTTTCCCAGGAATATTCTGACAGTTGATTTATCTTTCATTAAAATGAGATCTTTGTATTTTAGCCACTCTATCCCTCTCCTTACTTGGTCTATGTTTAGACCTGTGGTCTGTGAAAGAATTTCAACGGTTGTGGTCTGATTGTTAGCCAGTGTTTTTAATAGAGACTTTTCAATTGGATGGAGCTGGCTCTTATTATCTTGCATTGGCGCAAAAGTTCTCAACGGATAAGACTTTTTAAACCTTTAACCATTGTACAGTATATAACGCTGATTATACAATGAACAAGGAGCCTTCCAATAATACAAACAACCAAAATAGTAATGAGATTAGCATTACTGAGAGGGGTGCTGGGGGCGAAAATGATGGCATTTCCGAAAACAGCAATTCTGAAAATGATTCCGCCAGAGTAACCCCCTGGGAAGTTGAGGGTCAGATAGATTATGATAGACTAGTAAAAGAGTTCGGTACTCAACAGATAGGCTCAGAGATATTTGAACAATTTGAAAGAATTGTCGGCGAAGTTCATCCTATGCTACGGCTTCATTATTTTTTCTCCCATCGTGATTTAGACTTTGTCTTACGTAAGGTTGAAAGTGGGGAAAAAATCTATCTTTATACGGGAAGAGGGCCGTCGGGTATGGTCCACATGGGGCACTTGATGCCTTGGATGTTCACAAAATATCTCCAAGACAAATTTGGATCCGACTTGTTGTTTCAGCTGACAGACGATGAAAAATTCTTGTACAGCCAGAACCGTACTAAAGATGAGATCAAGCGCTTTACTTATGAGAATATACTGGATATAATCGCAGTTGGGTTTGATCCTAAAAATACAAAAATCATAGTGGATACAACACATATCAAGCATCTCTATCCGATCGCCCTTGAAATTGCGAAACGAATTACTTTTTCTACTGCTAAAGCGGTATTTGGTTTTTCAGGCTCAACGAACATTGGCATGATAGGCTTTCCTCCAATACAGGCAGCTCCCTGTTTTCTGCCATCAATAATAGAAGGAAAACCAACACCGGTATTGATACCTGCCGCAATAGATCAGGACCCCTATTGGAGGATGACTCGAGACGTTGCTGAGAAAATGGGTTTCTACAAGCCAGCTCAGATCCATAGCAAGTTTCTTCCAAGTTTGGAGACCCAGGGAGGAAAAATGTCCTCATCAAAACCTGAGACAGCAATATTTACGACTGACGAACCGGAAGTAATTGATAAAAAGGTGGCAGGTTCATTTACAGGAGGACAGGCTACTGTTGCATTGCAAAGACTTTACGGTGGAAATGCATTGGGGTGTCCTGTTTTCTGGTACCTAAGATATTTTTTTGACGACCAAAAGGAGTCCGATGAGCGCTTCGTCAAATGTGTTAGCGGAAACCTTCTATGTGGAGAATGCAAAAGCGATCTGGCCAGAGACTCCAAATCTTTTATAAATAACTTGAAGAAGCGAAGAGAAAAAGCAAAGGATTCTATCGAGAAATATATGTATGAAAACGAACCATATCAATTCTAAACACAACGTGGAGAACAATTTTACTCTATGAAGGTTGAAACTTTTGAATGTGAAGACGATTATGAAGCAGAAAAATTAGCAGGGCTTTTGGCGGTCCAAAAGGACAACTCAACCTATGTTTCCAGAATTGCAGGTACAGTCAGAAATGAAATTATCATTATGTTAAAAGATAAATCATCTCACAGTGTTACTCTTAAAGACGAGAAAAATGTATTGAATTTAAAGTCACTAGTGGAAGATGTAGTTGCAGGGAAGCGTACAATTTCGCAATCTACGTGCCAGAAGCATAGTAGCTTTCTCACAATCTCTACCAGAGAAAGAGAAAGTTAGTATTCTAATTAAATCATTTTTGATAATGCAAGTCTTTTGTTACGTCGTAACAATAGCACAAGGCTAATGACAGCATATCATCTCGTTTCCTAGTTTTCTTACTAATCGTCTGGCTGTAAAACACATATTTTCACCGAAGCTGCTTTGTCATTTCGTCAGAAAGAATTTGCTGTACCTTTCTAAAGTATAGGCCTGTTGAGTAGGGCATAAGAGGAATGTATTCTTCGATGACTTTTACGACGTAAGGCACCGCGCGTTTTGATACATCCATCTTAAACTTCATCCAAAGAACTCTGTCTTGGTGGAAATGAATTTTGTCCTTTAGATTAGATGGAACACTATCTATTGATTTATCTTCTATCCTTTTATACCAATATGCGAGCAGCTCTGGATGCATACCCTCTTTTAGATTTGAAATGCCCTTCGAGATTGTTTGTAGAGGAAAATCGAAATCATATTGTTTATACATATACTTCTACTATTCGATATTCAAGTTGAAAATAAAATCCTTCTAATCAAATATAATTGCCGATTGCTGTTACTATTATTTGCTTTTTGTTGGTGTTTTCAATATTTTCCCTGAAGCATCTATCTCACCTGCTCTAATACGAGTCGATGAAATGGGGCCCCCGTCTTCGGCTTTTAGGATGTCCACAGCAACTATTGATATTGGCTTCAGGCGATTTATTCTTCTAATGTTGTTGATTTCTTTACCCTTCCGTGCTGTTTCAGAACTAGAGACAAGTGCGCCGACTAACCCATGGGTTACCGTTGGACCAAACTCATTATCAAGCTTTGCTATGGTGTAATTGACCCGACTACCGAATATTTTCTCTATTGTTTCACGTAGATTTTTGACTCGCTCCTCATAATTGTGGTTCAGTTTGGTCTTATTTTTTACTGTTGATGCAAAGTCATCGCTTGATATACCTATTATAACTTTGTCTCCGATTTCAAATGCCTTGGAGAGTAAAGCCAAGTGCCCGACATGTAATTCGTCAAAAGTGCCTCCGGTAGCTACCAGGTCAAATTTGCGTCTAATCGTAGCGGATCCCCATACTGATAAACTAGGAATTCCTCTTGAATATCTATATCGATAAAACGTAAATTTCTACACTTGGATTAGCTGGGCCTTGAGTAATCCTCAGCAATGCTTGTATCATAAAACTAAGATGTAATGTGGTTAGGTGCACACCTTCATCAAAGCTATGTAAAGGTGCTCTATTTCTATTCACTTCAGAAACTAGCCTTTCTGGAATATCTTTACACATTGAGGAGGACATACATTCTCACAAGCCATACAAAATATGCAATCCTTTTCTCTTATCATAAATGGCTTCTTGTCGGATGCTGGATGTCCAGGTGTTTCTAACCACTCGTACACATTAACCGGACAGGCTTCTATACAAGCTCCATCTGCTACGCAAATGTCGAAATCTACACAAACCTCCGAGCCCCATATGCCCAACTGACCAGGTGGGTCTACGGGACCCCATACCTTTATTCCTTGGAAGGTTCCTGCAGACTGTCTCTTTGTTTTAAATGAAGGATCAATAGGACCATCAACCTTTGAATAATCAGTTCCACTTCCTGTCAGGGATATAGTTGTGTTGCCAACGGATGCATTAGGGCCGCTCCCCGGGGAAGAGTATGATCCGGCACCAGCAGTCAATTCATGACTCTGGGTGGATTGGTCAACTTGGGCGACAGAGGAAGAGACTTTATCCTGTTGTGTCAGCCTGGGGGCTGGTTGAGATTTTACCCCCTTGGGCGAGGTCGCTTTCACAGAAGAATCTGCCAAAATCTTCGCTCTCTTCACAACGCAGAGCTGATTATGAACATCCCTCATGCTTTGCAACGTGAGAGGATTACTGTGACTCAAGAGAGACCCACAATCGGCACAAATGTATTCAGTGGGTAAAGACACCATTGTTATTCAAAGTCAACCATTTATCAATATTTGGATTTCCATAAAGGTGAACTGAGCCTTGCCATAATTTGATCAGACTATGTAGTACCCATATGCTTGTCGGGGGATCAAAAGAAGAATTTCAAAACACCTGTAATCACAACGAAGTGTTGGTCCTGATCTATAATAATCTTAAGTGGCGTGTCACTTTATCTATTAGTTCCTCTGGTCCCGGGCCAATTCCTATGCAAGTAACTGTTCCGGATGGGATTTGGGTGAGTCCACTATCTTGAACTCTGGCTGCAGGGAGACCCATGGTCTGGGCGCGGCATTCGAGGCGAACGAGTTCAGCAAGGTTCTCTACCCGTAAGACAACTTTTGCCTGTCCAGTCAAGAACCAGAGTTTCAGCCAATCCTGTCTGGTAAGCCGCGCTCTCTCCACTGCCAATACTGCCGCATGAGCAACCTGGGCAGCCAACTTTCCTCTTCCCATTGTAATATCTTTTCTAACAACAATGACCTGCTTTAGTTCCACTCAAACCTCTGGCAATCATTTATTAACCTAATAAAAAGGATCCGTAATCATCCTATGGAACAAGCCTATGATGTCATTATTGCTGGTGGCAGCGTTTCCGGGCTATTTGCTGCCAGAGAAATTGCTTCTCGAGGACATTCAGTACTTGTTTTAGAGGAAGATTCGGAAATAGGAACTCCCGAACATTGTGGGGGATTGGTCAGCATCGATGCCATGAGGAATCTTGGGGTAGTCCCGAGAAGTAGTACAATTCAAAATCAAGTCAGGGCTGCAAAAATTTGCTCGCCTTCTAAAAATTTTCAGCTAAACACGGCAGGGCAGAGAGTCGTAGTCATAGAAAGACGCGAATTCGACAAGCAGGTTGCTTTTCAATCGACACGAGCAGGGGCTAATATAAGAACAAAGTGTTCCCTTTTGGGGACAAAATATACAGCAGACTCTCCAGACGAATGTTTTCGGTTAGTGACTTCCGACGGCAGGCTTCAGTGCCAGTACTTAGTAGATGCGCGAGGGATTGCCTCATTGGTGCAAAACGACCGGTCTGGCATTCTTGTTGCAGCTCAATACGAAGTATGTGCACCATGGATACAAAAGGACACGGTAATAGTGGAATTCGACAGCATAAAGTATCCTGGTTTTTTTGCGTGGATCATCCCGATAGGAGAGGGGAGAGGAAAGGTCGGAGTAGCAGGTAGAAATATCAATGCTGCGCGCTCCATTGCGTCATACCTGGCCAGCAGGGGAAACCAATATTCTGTAATTCGGAAAATATTCGCTCCAATCTGGGTGAAAGGACCGATTGACGAATTTGTTAATGGAAGAACCATAACCGTTGGAGACGCGGCAGGACAAACCAAACCCACAACAGCAGGAGGCATCTATACGTGCGGGCTGGCAGGAATCTATGCTGGGAGGGCCATTTCCGAAGCTATAGAAGGCAAAGACGATGGTTACCTGTCTGACTACCCTAAAAATTGGATCAGACTATTCGGGAAAGAATTCCGAAACATGGTACTATTCAGAAAGGTTCTTGAACGTCTAGACAACCACTCTCTGGATATGATTTTTTCTAATATTACCCCAGGAGATATGGACAGAGTTTCGGAGAACGGGGACTTTGATTTTCATGCAATATCTGTAAGAAAACTTCTAGGCGTCGCCGGTTTGAAAATTTTCAGGACGCTCTTAGATAACGAGGCTAGGAGGTTATTGCAGTAAGCAAGGTATAAATTCCTATGGCTAATCAAGATTTGTCTATGTCAAAACCTCTGGTTCTGCCGGTTTGTACCTCATGTGGAAGGGCCGTTATGCCTAATGATCAATGCGTCAAATTTTACTGTCCTAGTTGCGGCTACGTAATTATATGGCGCTGCGAGAGCTGCAGAGATTTTTCCAGGCAGTACAAGTGCGTCGGATGCGGGTTTGAGGGTCCATAACATGGCGCGTCTTGTTGCCAGAATAAAGATGCTACCCGCAGAGGCAGAGTCGGATGTGGAAAATATTGTTACAACATTAAGGCAGAATCCGCCAAATGGAATAGTGATGAAACAATCTGCTAAAGAACCAATTGCCTTTGGATTAAATGCAGTAGTCGCAGACTTTCTTATAGATGATGCTGAAGGAGAAATGGATAGACTAGAGCATTCAATCAAAGGCATTCCGGGCGTTGGGGAAGTCGAGGTGATTTTCGTCAGCAGACAGTCTGTGAGCATAAAGTGATTAGGAAAATGACGACCTAGATCAAACATGAGTGATAGCATCATTGAAAAAATCTCGTCTTAGCAGTGGCGAGGCCCACCCCAAGATCAAGTTACGTGTGGCAGAGGCGAGATATCGCGACGTGGGCAAAAGGCGAGCACGTATCGATGCACTATCAATGAACAAACTAGCCATTAAACCAGGCGAAGTAGTAGAGTTGATAGGCAAGCGGAGCACTCCTGTAACAGTGTGGCCTGCTGAAGCGCAGGAGAACGGAAGGGAGATAATCCGAATCGATGGTCAAACCCGTAAGAATGTGGGGGTAGGGCTCAATGACCTGCTAACCGTGCGCAAGATCCGTTCGAAGGCAGCAAAATCGGTTTTCCTAGCGCCGCTCAGTCCCAACACGATCAGCGCTGACACCCAATTCCGCGACTTTGTAAGAAATAGACTCAGAGGTTTTCCGATTAACGAGGGAGATGAAATATCAGTGGGGGTTCTGGGTAATTCCATAGATTTTGTTATAAAGAAAATAATTCCTCGAACAATTTCCAAAATTGAGAGGTCTACCAAGGTTAATATTGTTGCGGCAGCAAGTATCGACAAGAAGCCTAGGGTCACCTATGACGAAATCGGGGGGCTGAAGGAACAAATCGATAGGCTTAGAGAGATCGTCGAGCTGCCGCTGCGGCACCCCGAGGTATTTGCTAAGCTAGGAATAGAGCCCCATAGCGGGATACTCATGTACGGATCCCCAGGATGCGGAAAGACATTGATCGCAAAAGCCTTAGCCTCAGAGTCAGCTGCCAACTTTTATATCATAAATGGTCCTGAGATTGTAAACAAATATTATGGAGAAACAGAAGCTCGTCTGAGAGACATTTTCAAGGAAGCAAAGGAAACAGCACCAAGTATTATCTTTATAGATGAAATCGATGCCATAGCACCGAAGAGAGAAGAGGCATTTGGGGACGTGGAGAAAAGAGTTGTTGCTCAGCTGCTGGCTCTAATGGATGGAATGTCAGACCGTGGCAATGTAATCGTGTTAGGAGCGACGAACAGACCTGAAAGTATTGATCCTGCTTTGAGAAGACCGGGTCGGTTCGATAGAGAGATTGAGATTGGAGTTCCTAACGCTCAAGGACGATTCGAGATACTAGGTATTCACACAAGAGGCATGCCCTTAGCTCAAGACATCGATCTCCAGGAGTTGGCCTCGGAACTATATGGTTATACTGGAGCAGACATCAAAGCTTTGTGTAGGGAAGCAGCCATGAAGGCACTAAAGCGCTATATTCCAGAGATCGACTCCGGAAGCGGCGAAGTTCCGCCTGATACCCTGAGACTTATGGATATCAGAAGCAAGGACTTTAGAGAAGGAATGAAGGAAATTATTCCTACTGCTATGAGAGAGTTTTACGTAGAGGTCTCACGAATAAAATGGGAAGACGTAGGGGGGCTGTACAATGCCAAGAGGGTATTGCACGATAATTTGATAATGTCTATCAAAGAGCCTGATAGTTTTTCCAGAATGGGAGTGAGGGCCCCACGAGGTGCCCTATTATTTGGACCTCCTGGTTGCGGAAAAACATTGATCGCCAAATCGCTTGCAACGATAAGCTCTGCTAATATAATAGTTGTCCGCGGTCCAGAAGTACTATCGAAGTGGGTGGGGGAGTCTGAGAAAGCGATAAGGGAAATATTCCGGAAGGCAAAATCATCTTCTCCATGCGTAATAGTTTTTGATGAACTGGACTCCCTGGCCCGCCCAAGAGGACAAGACGACATTTCTGGAAATGAAAGAGTGCTTTCACAACTGCTGACAGAGATGGACGACTCAGGCAGTTCTGGCGTCATTATTATCGGCATTACCAGCAGACCAGATTTGATAGATACATCTCTCATCCGGCCTGGAAGGCTTGATCTCATAGTTTATGTTGAACCTCCGGATGAAAAGGCAAGGTATGAAATCGTCGGAAAATTAACATCAGGTATGCCACTTTCAGATGATGTCAACCTAGCCGGAATTGCCACCAGAACCAAAGGTTTTAGTGGCGCAGACCTGGTGGCCCTTTGCAGAGAGGCTGCCATCAATGCGATACGTAACGAAGAACAGCTGGTCAATAACCTTGATTTCGACAAGAGTCTTCAGTTCGTAAAGCCGTCTATCACAAAAGACGTCGAGGATTGGTACGAGTCGATCAGGAGAAATCTTACCTATGCCATCCCAAAACCTATGGATAAGGCCTTTTACAGCTGATCCTGAGGCATACCAATAAATAAAGGATGCCTGTCACGTGTTAAGGTATGCGCAGTATGCTGCAATGTGTTGCTGCGACAGCATTCTGAATGATGGCAACATGAAATATCCCGTACGAAATTTTGTCTACGAAAAGATCCAGGAATCCGAAAACCTCACCGACTCAGAACTACTCAATAGCTTAGCAAAGGCAGGAGTCAACCTTAGCGAGGCTAACCTTGCGAAAACGTTGATTGATTTGGAGATATACGGGTTGATAAGGGTTTTTTGGATCTCGAAGGAAAAGAAAAGGATAGAACTGCGTTCCAACACGATGGGTTGAATCACGACGATAGAGGCTCATACTCTATAGTAAAAAAGTGCGTCGAGCGCTAAAGCAACAAAAACTATTACAAGGTAAGGAGCCGTCACCTTGTATGCCTTCCAAGCAAAGGCCGGTGTTGGCTTTTTTGTGAGCATGTAATGGTAGACGAGCATGGCCGAACCAGCGACTCCAGCTGTTACGGTATACACCAGGCCTAGTCCAAAGAAATACAACGCTAGCGAATACGGGAGAAGAATCACCGTGTTTAGAAAAATGTATTCCGCCGTTTTTTCATTGCCGATCAGGACAGGAAGCATTGGAATCCTGGCGCTTGCATATTCGTCTCTTGACTTTATGGCTAGACACCAGAAATGCGGAGGCGTCCACATGAATACCAGCCAGCCGACAAGAAAACCCGTAACATCAATCGAGCCAGTCGTCGAGGCCCATCCTGCCATAGAAGCTGCGCTGCCCGCGAATCCTCCTATAACTATGTTTAAAGCATTGTTACGCTTGAGCCAAATAGTGTAGACTACTACGTAAAATACAATACCGATGAAGATCATTGCTGCCACGTAAGGGTTGAGAAGAAACCAAGACGTGCCAATTGATAAAACGCACATACATAATCCGTAAATCAAAACCTTTCTCGCCGCGATCTTGTGAGCTGGAATTGGGCGCCGGGAGGTCCTTTCCATAAGGCCATCAATATCCCTATCGAAATAATGATTGAGAGCGCTTGCACCCATCGATGCTACGGCACCGGATAATGCAAGCAAAATTAGGTCCCTCGCCGGAATATCCCATCCTACTTGAGGAGATGCATCAAACCTAGAAGCAGCCAGGGCTGAGGCTATAGCAGTGATCACCAGTACTAAAACTATTCTTGGCTTTGACACCTCTACGTACAATCTTAAGTTCACTGCTTGGTACCTTAAATGGCACTGTAGCTAACTACCATTTAACTTATTCGAACTTCTGATGCAACCTGGTCCGCGTCATCTTCC
>OCZS010000205.1_pt1 | contig 18992 bp, 14 predicted proteins | sample 1539071 | NCBI WGS metagenome assembly OCZS01 (sample SAMEA3113584, study PRJEB22503) | soil metagenome
GGTCGGTCTACCCGCTCGTGCTCGGCCTGGGCGGATGGTGCCTCGGCGCCCTGATTGTCCTCACGACCATGCCCGGCGTCCGCATCGACAACCAGCTGCTCGTCATTCTGTCCGTCGGTGTGCCGATCAGCCTCGGCATCTACTGGGCATGGGTGCATCGGGCCTTTTCGACCCGGAGCAAGCGTGTCGGACTCGCAGCCGCGGCCGTCGGCGCGCTGGCCGGCGCCTGGCTCGGCTTCCACGCCACCGACGGTCCGTTGGCCCTTCTCACCGCGATCGCCGGAGCCCTCGCCGGCGCCAACCTCACCCTGATCCTCCTCGACATGTCGCGGGCCCGATCCACCCCGAATCAGTTCGCCGCACCTACGACCACCGCGAATGCGCCTAGCCCAGACCTCGAGCCCGTGGCCGTGGTCCGGTCGCCCTGACATGAGTTGCCAATGCGGCATGAGCCGCTGGTGGAGGCGCATTGTTCGTGCTGTTCTAGTGCCTGTGCCCGGAACTCATACCCGGACACCTCCAGAAGGAAGTGATCGGTGGGCTTCGAACGGCTGACCCGCCCGCTGGGCCGCCTCCGCCGTGTGCCGCCGCCGGTGGTCGATGTCGGGATTTCGGTGATCTTCGTCCTCCTGGTGGCCGCCGAGGCGGTCCGCCAACCCGTGCCTGGCGGCAGGACTGCCGTCTTCGTGGTCCTGACCCTGGTCATGGCGGTCTGTTTGGCGCTGCGACGCAGGTGGCCGTTGGCCGCGTACGCGATCGGGACCGCGGCGCTCGTTGTGGAGTCCTTCCTGCACGTGGCCACCGAGTTCACGCCGCTCGCCACCCTGATCGGCGCGTACTCCGTAGGCCTTTACGCCAGCCGGGCCCGCGCTCGATGGGGAGTGCTGATCGTCGTCGCAGGGATCGTGGGCTATTTCGCCGGCACACCGGGGCTAGGCCAGATCAACCCCGTCCAGCTCGCCTATGTCCTGCTCATCTGGCTGGGGGGCTGGGGCTTGGGCTACGCCACCGCCCGGCGGCGAGAGGACCTGGAACGGGTCCGGCGAGCGCTTGAGCGGGAGGTGATCGCCCAGGAACGCGTACGGATGTCCCGCGAAGTCCACGACGTGGTGGGGCACACCGTCAACCTACTTGTCGTCCAGGCCGGGGCCGCGCGGATGGTCTTGGACCAGGACCCGGTCCAAGCCCGTGACCTGCTGAAGGGCATGGAAGACACCGGCCGGGAGACCCTTGCCGACCTGGACCGGGTGCTCGCGACGTTGCGCGACGACACCAAGCGTGGAGATGACGGGGAGGTCAGGGCCAACAGGGCACCCGGGTTGGCCCAGCTGCCCGACCTCGTCGGACGGTTCCACGACTCCGGTGTCGACGCCAAGCTGTCCATTGACCCCGGGCTGCGGTTGCCGCGCGACCTGGACCTCGCGGCGTACCGGATCGTCCAGGAGGCCCTCACCAACACCCTCAAGCACGCCGCCCCCTGCTCGGCGACGGTGGCCGTCGAGCGGAGAAACGGGTCCATGATCATCGAGGTCTCCGACACCGGACCAGGCGTACGCCGAGCCGATCGCCACGGTCGAGGCCTGGTCGGCATCGCCGAACGGGTCTCGATGTGCGGCGGCGTGCTCGACCACGGCAACGGCCAGGACGGCGGCTTCCGCCTGCGCGCTGTCCTTCCGCTGCCATGACCGTCCGGGTGCTCTTGGCCGACGACGACACTTTGGTCCGCGCCGGGCTTGCGGTGGTCCTCGGCACCGCGGCAGACCTCACCGTGGTGGCGGAAGCCGCGGACGGGATGGAGGCGGTCGAGCTGTGCCTGCGGCACACACCGGACGTGGTGCTCATGGATGTTCGCATGCCGGGCATCGACGGCATCGAGGCGACTCGGCGACTCGTCGTCGCCCGCCCGGACATCAAGATCTTGATCTTGACCACGTTCCAGGACGACGAGTACGTCTACAGTGCGCTGCGGGCCGGCGCCAGCGGCTTCCTGCTCAAACGCGCCTCACCCGAGCGGCTGCTCGAAGCTGTGCGGACAGTGGCGGCCGGCGACGCACTGCTCGACCCTTTGGTCACCCGCGGCCTCATCCACCGGTTCCTGTCCACCGGCGGACCGACCGCGCCGCGACCGTCCGCTGAAACCCGCCGGCAACTGGACCGCCTCACCGAGCGCGAGCGGCAAGTGCTGGTGCTGGTGGCCCAGGGCCGATCGAACGCCGAGATCGCGGACCTGCTGTTCATCGCTGAATCGACCGCGAAGACCCACGTCAAACGGGTCTTGGCCAAGATCGACGTGCACGACCGGGCCCAGGCGGTCGTCTTCGCCTACCGCAGCGGACTTCTCACCGACGGCAACACCGACCGGACTTCCACCCATCATGGCTGAAGCGTCGAGGCTGGCTGGCGCCGCCCGCGCCGACACGAGATCACCGGTTCCAATCGGTGGCGAGTCGTTCTGCCAGGCCCGCGAGCATGGCCATGGCCGCTTCTGGCCGCTCCTCCAGTCCGGTTCCAATCGGTGGCGAGCCGTTCCGCCAGGCCCGCGAGCATGGCCATGGCCGCTTCTGGCCGCTCCTCCAGTATGGCGTGTAGCTCGGCTCCCCTCAGAATCAGCCCGCGGACGCCCTCGGGGCCGGCGATGACATCGGCGGCGCGCGGTTGGCCGCGCAGCAGCGAGAGCTCCCCGACGTAATCGCCCGACCGGAAAGTTCGGATATGTCGTCCGGAGCCCTCTTGCGGGCGGCTCACCGTCACCTCGCCCTCGACAATGATCAACATCTCGTCGCCCGCTGCGCCCCAGGCGAAGATGAGTTCGCCGGTGTCATAGCGGCGTTCGGTGAAGAGAGTGGCGATCCGTTCGAGATCTTCGGGGTCGATCGCGGCGAACATCGGCACCCGCTGAAGTGCTACTACTCGGTCCACCGTGGCGAGTGTCTCGGTGTCCTGCACCCCGATGACCTCCCATCGTGCGATCGCCGATTGGACCAGGCCCGACTGATCGGCATCCGCCAGTCCCCGGAGATGCCCGAGGTCGGTGATGAGCTCCTCGCTGATGCAGCGTACCGCCAGGGCACGGATCCATTCATCGTGATCCTCCGACATCTGGCGGAGCGACGTCCGAGAGTCCGGCAGAGCGCCGTGGCCCGTGTCCTCGAGTAGTGGAATGAGGGAACGGGTGACCGCATGCACTCCCACAGATTCCAGCGCCTCGACCGCTTGTGCCCTGGTCTCTTGATCCGTCGAGCGCAACCCCCTTCCGACCACCGTCATCGTGTCCGCCGTATCCGGTGTGGTCGTAGCCAGCAGCGCCCAACGTGACAAGCGCTCCTGGCGCGAGGCCAAGAGACTCGCGAGGAACGTGCGCGTGGGAGAGAGGTCGTTGGTGGCCAACGCGAGACGGTGCTGGCGGAGGTGGGCGGCGCGGGCGACTTCCTCGGACGCCCATTCCGTCAGGCCTTCACCGGTTTGCCCGGTGTCGGCGAGCGACTGCAGGGCGGCCTCTGTCGCGCGGACCGATCCGTTTGCCAGCACGTCCATGAGTATGGTCGGCCCATCCGGGCGCCGGGCGAGACCGGCGGCCGATGCCCGGCGCACGATGACCGAGCCGTCATCGAGCAGGCGACGTAACACCGGGCCCGAGCCGGGTAGCGGCGCCAGCGCCGCGGCAGCAGCAGCGCGGACTCGTCGGTCAGGGTGCCCGACGAATTGGATCAGATCCCGCCCAGCGAGATCGGGGCGACTCGCCAACGCTCGGAGCGCTGCTTCTTGATCCGCTGGGTTGTCGGACTCGAGCATCCGTTCCAGCGTCTTCTGGGCCCTGACCCCACCCACACCGGTCGCTGCGACAGCTCTGACACCCGGATCGGGATCCTCCAGGATGGCGGCGAGAGATTCGGCATGGTTGGTGCCAAGTCGTGAGACGGTCCGGGCTGCCAGAGCACGGACCTGTGGCGCGGAGTCTCCAAGCATGGTGATCGCGGCGCCGGTCGCCTCCGGGTGCCCTTGGTCGATCAGAGCCTGGAGGGCGGCGAGCCTGACCCTCCAGTCGGCGTCGTGCAACGCCCCGACGATGAGATCTGCCTGGACTCCATCTCCCAGGCGACCGAGCAGCGAGACGGCTACCGCCCGTGGCCCTGGCTCCGGAGCGTTCAATTCACCGGTGAGTGCGCGCTGGGTGTCGGCGTCGAGCAGCGGCTTCTGCGGCCCAGCTTGCGGGAGGGTGAAGACCTCGAGATTGCCGTCTCGAACCGCGTCGACCAGCGCCGCAGAGTAGGCCGAGCGCATCCTCAGCACGAGTAGCAGGAGCGCCCCGGCCAGCGCCAAGCCGATGGCGCTGATGTGGGCGGCCGACAGCTCCGACCCGGCGATGAGCAGCGCGCCGGCCGCCGCCGTCCCCACCTGGGTGGGTACGGCGGACATGAAGGCCATGACCTCGCCGCGCCGCCGACCGGGGACGACGTTGAACAGAGCGCTCCAAGCGGTCGAGCCAATGGCGTTGACCGCGATCCACTGTGAGCCCCGCACCAGGACGGCGGTCGCCAGCCCGAACGATGCCAGCCAGGTGGCGAAGCCGACAAAATAGACCATAGGCAGGATCAGGAGTGTCAACACCACTCCGAGCCTGGCGAACAGGCGGTTGACTCCCAGCAGCGACACAAGAAACGTGGCTGCGGTCGCCAATGCAGAGAAGAGTCCCAGAAAGCTCGCCATCTGCACCTCGGTCGCGAAGGACCGGGTCACGATCTCGGCGAATGGGAACACCATCAGGAAGAAGAGGGCCGATATCAACACGGCAGCCCAGGTCATGAGACGGAGGAGTGGCGTTCGGCGAGTCAGGTCGAGACCGGCCCGGAGGTCGGATATGGCCGACCGTTCTGGCTCTCGAGTATGGTCGCGGAAGAAGCGGTGCCCCACGCCCAACGCGGTGACGCCGCCTGCCACCAGCAGCGAGGCTTGGACGACCAGGAGATTCTCGATTCCGAGAAGGAACGCGAGTGGTCCGGTGAGCACATTGCCGACCACTCCTCCGACTATCCCGGCCGATGCGAATAACGGGTACAGACGTTTCGCTTGCCGAGTTGTGCAGGCCTCTGCGGCGGCGTTCCACATCACGGTGAAGCTCACGAGGATGACCACCTGCCCGCCTAGCCACACCACCGGGTAGATGCCAGGGAAATCCACCGAGATCAGCAGCCGTTCGATGGTCAGGAGCCCGGCGAACCCGAACAGAACCCATGACAGCCAGCGACGGGCCCCCACACGGGCGAGGCCTCCGGTGTAGAGGAGGCTCGCGACCATGACGACGGGCCCCGACAACAGGATCATCAGTGGAAGCGAGTCCACCCCGAACCGGAGGAAGAACAGCGTGTCGGCCGCATTCGCTCCCAACCCCTGGCTCGCCTGGGTGAAGGCGAAGAGCACCACCATCCAGACGGCCAGGGATTCCTCCCCCCTGCGACCGCCCAGGAACGCGAACACCCGCGCCGGGGGCAAGGCGTCAGCCACGGCGATAAGTTTTGCAGCTAGGCCGGAATGCCAGCGGTTCGTGGCGTGCTGATCGCCACCAGGACGGATCCGATCACGAGCGTCGCGGCGAGCGCCAGCATCAGACCGGGAAATGCGATCGGGAGTTGGGCGACCAGCGGACCGAGCGAGGCTCCGGCGAAAACGACAAGGCCGTTGATGGCGAGGGCGCCAGCGCGAGATGAGCCGCCGCGGCCCCCGATCAGCGCGATCACCGCAGGCACGATGGCGGCGATACCCAGCACGAAGACCACGCTTGCGAGCACCAGCGCCCATAGTGCACCGACCGAAATCGCCTCGGCGGCAAGCCCCACAGCGGCTAGCAGGTATCCGACGACGGCGACTCGGGTGGCGCCGTGCCGCCCTACCAGCCAGCCGGCGAGCGGGGCGAGCAGGATGGCGGGGAGTCCGGCGAGACGCACCAGCAGCACGTCGGCGTCATTGAGTCCGAACTGGGTCCGCAGAATCGGTGCCAGAGCGGCGTACATGGCGACGAAGCTCAACAGCACAAAAAATGAAGCCGCATTTGGCAGAGCGAGATCGCGTCGTCGCACCAAGCCACCGAGTTCTCGATACCTGTGACCCAAGCTCAGCGGCTGCCCACGGCGTACCGGCTCCAGCAAAATCGTGGCCATGGCGAGCGCGGCGAGCGCAAAAGCTGGCGCCGCCAGGCCGAACACCCAGCGCCAGCCGATCGCCAGCGCAACCCCCTGTGCATAGACCTGGCCCAGAATGCCGGCCGAGAGGAAGGCGGTCGACATCGCGCCCAGCCCCGTGGACCGCCAGCGCGGCGGGAGGGCCTCGGCAATGTACGCCAGTGCCGCCGCCGCGAAGCTTGACGCGACAAGACCCTGCACGCACCGCAGCAGCGCCACGATCAGCAGCGACGGCGCCGCAGCGAGCCCCGCGGTGGCGATGGCCAACACTGCCATGCCGGGGACCAGGATTGCCTTGCGTCCATAGCGATCGGACAGCGGCCCGAAGATCAGAAAACCCAGCGCGTACGCCAACGCGTAAGTCGTGCCCAGAGCCGCTGCTGCCGCCGGCCCGCCACGCCCGAATACATCCCCCAAGACCGGTGCGAGCGGGATCGCCAAATAGAACTGCATCAACACCAGCAAGGCGCCACCCACCAGGACGGCCAGCGGGGCGACCACGGGTGCTTGCTCGCTGCCGGCTGCCGCCCGCACAGGTATCGTCATGGCGCCCCCCGCAGATCATCGCAGCCTGTCGCCGCCGTGAACAGGCTTGGCACAGCGGCGTGCACCCTGTTCAGCAAGGGAACGGGCCCGCTCGGGTAGGTCGGATCACGGCAACGGGCCACACTGTTGGCTTGTGGACGATGAAACCAACGTTTTAGGGACTGAGTTACAACCCTGCGGTAGCGACCCGCTCACCGGCTTCTACCGCGACGGCTGCTGCACCTACGGAGAAGGTCAGGCGCTCCATCTGGTCTGCGCAGTTGTGACTGCGGAATTCCTGGAGCATCAGCGCAGCGTCGGCAACGACCTGACGACACCAGTGCCGGAATACGGCTTTCCCGGTCTTCAACCGGGCGACCGGTGGTGTGTGGTGGCAGGACGCTGGGCTCAGGCTCACGCTGCCGGAGTCGCTCCACCGGTGGTGCTCGCGTCGACCAACGCCCGAGCGCTGGAGTTGATCGACTTGGCGGTGTTGCAGCCCTACGCGGTCGACGTTCCAGAAGACCCCAGCTCACTGGAGTGATCAGGCTTCTCTGACCGCGGACCCAGAGGCGTCGGCTTGACCCGGAGCCCCAGCGGATCGCTCGGACACGACTTCGGCTTGACTTCTGCGGCGCGCTGCGGTTAGATCGATCTAAACCGTCTAAATCGATCTAATAGGCTGGCTGACGGGAGGCCAATGGCGCGCACCACGTTGATGGATGTGGCACGGCACTGCGGAGTCTCTCGAGCGACTGTGAGTTTGGTATTGAACGAGAGCCCACTGGTAGCGGACCAGACTGCCAAGCGCGTGCGGCAGGCAATGTCGGAATTGGGCTACGTCTACAACCGGGCTGCCGCGGCTCTTCGGACCCAACGGAGCGACGCCGTTGGTGTGGTGATGACGCAAATCACCAACCCCTACTTCGCGGAGTTCGCCGCCGGACTCCAAGACGTGCTGACCGAATCCGGCACGGTGCCGCTACTCGCCGTCAGCGGTGAAGACCCTGAGCTTCAGCACCGCCTGGTGACATCGCTGGTCGAACGCAACGTCGACGGGATCGTCTTGATCCCGGCTCACGGAACCAAGGCCGCTGATCTTCCCGACCTCCTGGGCATCCCCCTCGTGCTGATGGCCCGGCGACTGCCCGACATCGACGTGGATTATGTGGGCGCCGAAAACCGCGAGGGAGGCTACGCCGCGGCCGAACACTTGTATAGCCACGGTTGCCGCAAGATCAGCTTCGTCGGCGGCTATCTCGATGCGTCAGCACGCGAAGAACGGGCGGGCGGAGTCAGTGTCTTCCTCACCGACCATGACCTCGCTCTCCCCCAGGAACTCTCGGCGACCTGCGAGCCGCTGCGACCGCCGGCTCGGGAGGCGACGATGCGGCTCCTGACCGACCACCCGGAGGTGGATGGCATTGTCTGCTTCAGCGATGTGGTCGCCTTCGGTGTCCTGGACGCAGTCGCCGATTTAGGTCTGAGGGTTGGCAGTGACGTCCGCGTGATCGGCTTCGACGACGTGCACGACGCCGGCCTGAACCGGCCCTCGCTCAGCAGCGTCGCCGTGCCCGCGAGGGAAACCGGGCGCCGTGCTGCCCAATTGGTGCTGGAGCGGGCGGCCGGATCCACCGAGCCGACCGTACGCGAAGAGTTCCCCACCAAGTTGGAACCGCGTGAAACCTGCGGCTGTCCCCGGCCCCACCCGCTGCCCTGACCGACACGAGTTTCGAAGGACTTCTGCCGCTATGCGTACCGTGCCCGTGGTAACCGGAGCCGAAGCTGCTCAGCTGATCGCCGACTCGGATGTCATCACTGTCTCCTCCTCATCTGCTCTCGGCTGTCCCGACGCGGTACTGGAGGCAATCGGCGAGCGGTACGCCCAGACCGGCTCACCGGCGGATCTGACGTCTCTGCACCCGATTGCCGCTGGCGACATGTACGGCATCAAGGGGATCGATCATTTGTGCCGGCCTGGTCAGCTGCGCCGCGTGTTGGCCGGCTCCTACCCGTCCGGCGGTTCGAAGCTCGACCCTCCGCTGATCCGCCAGCTCATCCACTCCGATCAGATTCAGGCCCTGAACATCCCTTCCGGGGTGCTGTTTCAGATGCACCGGGCAGCCTCTACCGGACAGCCCGGGGTGTTGACGGAGGTGGGCCTCGGCACCTACGCCGATCCACGGCGGCAGGGCGCGAAGATGAACGCCGCCACCGCCGACTTCGTCCAGCTCATGCAGTTCGCCGGCAAGGAGCACCTGTTCTATCCCGCCGTCAAGATCGACGTAGCGATCATCCGCGCCACAACCGCGGACCCGTACGGCAACCTGTCTTATGAGGAAGAGTGCGGCACCCTTGGCGCACTGGATCAGGCCTACGCGGCTCACAACAACGACGGGATCGTTATCGCCCAAGTCAAGCGGCTGTCCGACACACAGCTACCCACCCAGACTGTCCACGTTCCCGGCGTCCTGGTCGACGCGGTCGTTGTCGCCCCTGACCAGATGCAGACGACTCAGACCCACTACGACCCCGCGCTGTCCGGTGAGGTCCATCGCGATCTGGACGAGATCGAACCCGTGGAATTCGGCCTGGAGAAGGTGATCGCCCGGCGTGCCGCCGCCGAGCTCCAGGTCGACGCCACGGTGAACCTGGGCTTTGGAATCTCGGCCGCCGTTCCTCGAGTGCTGCTGGAGGAGGGTCACGCCGAGGACGTCACCTGGGTGATTGAGCAGGGCGCGGTCGGGGGTTTCCCGGCGACGGGATTCGCCTTTGGCTGCGCGCTCAACCCCCAGGCGCTGGTGCAAAGTGTTGATCAGTTCACGCTGCTGCAGGGCGGCGGTTTCGACGTGGCGATGCTCTCGTTCTTGGAGGTTTCCGGTGCCGGGGATGTGAACGTCTCGTACCTTCCCGCCCGGCCGCACGTCACCGCCGGCGTCGGGGGCTTCAACGACATCGTTACCCGCGCACCCAAGATCGTCTACTCCGGCTACTTCACTGCCGGCAAGAAGGACATCCAGATCGCCGATGGCCGGCTGAACATCATCTCGGACGGCGCGGTTGCCAAGTTCGTGCCGGAGGTCGCCCAGATCTCCTTCTCCGGTGAGATGGCGCGTCAACGCCGGCAAGACGTTCTCTACGTCACCGAGCGTTGCGTCATCCAGCTGACCGAGTCCGGGCTCACCGTGATCGAGATCGCACCGGGCGTCGACCTCGAACGGGACGTGCTGGCAAAGTCGGGCGTTCCGCTGCTGGTGAGCCATGACCTGCATCTGATGTCACCAGCGCTGTTCCGGCCGGAGCCGATGGGACTGATCTTGTCCCGCAAGCCGTCCCGGATCGCGCGGTTCCTCCAGCACCACGACCAACCACACCATGCGGCGCTGACCTAAACCGACCAGTCTTACGACCCATCACCGATAGGAAGGCTCATGTCCGCCACCCAGTACGACTACGTGATCGTCGGCGCCGGCGCCGCTGGCTGCGCCGTGGCTCACCGGCTGTCTGCCGACCCCGGAACGACCGTGCTTCTGCTCGAGGCCGGCGGTCGGGATTGGTCGCCGCTGGTCCACATGCCTGTCGGATTCACCAAGCTCAGTGGCCCTCGATACAACTGGGAGTTCTCCACGGTCCCCCAGCCGCAGCTGAACCACCGCGAAATGTGGTACCCCCAGGGCCGCACCCTCGGTGGCAGCACCTCGATCAACGCCATGATCTACATCCGCGGCCAGAAGGAGGACTACGAAGCCTGGGCTGCGATGGGCAACTCCAACTGGGGCTTCGAAGAAGTGCTGCCGTTCTTTCGGCGTGCAGAGGCCAATGAGCGGCTGAACGATCGCTACCACAGCAGCGTCGGTGCGGTGAGCGTCGTCGAACAGGTGCAACACAACGCGCTGAGCAAGGCCTTCATCCGTGCCGCCCAGGAGCTCGGTGTTTCCTACAACGCGGACTTCAACGGCGCCTGTCAGGACGGGGTGGGTTGGTACGACGTCACACAGAAGAATGCGCGCCGCGACAGTGCCTCCACGGCGTACCTCAAGCCGATTCGCAATCGGTCAAACCTGACGATCCAGACGCACGCGCAAGGACGGAAGATTCTCGTCGAAAATGGCCGGGCCGTGGGCCTGGAGTACACCCTCAAGGGCGAGCCGGCCAGCGTTCGGGTGGACCGTGAGTTGATCTTGAGCAGCGGCGCGGTGAACAGCCCGCGGCTGATGCTGCTCTCCGGCATCGGCCCGGGCGAGCAGCTGCACGCTCTTGGAGTGCCCGTCGTGCACGACCTACCTGGAGTCGGAAAGAACCTTCAGGATCACATGGATGTCTATTTGACGGCGGCGACCGCTGCGGTGAGCTACAACGCATCGGATCGGCCTGACAAAGCCCTGCTTGCAGGTCTGCAGTACATCACCACGAGGACCGGTCCGATCACAGCCTGCGTCTGCGAGGCGGGCATGTTTGTCCGCAGCACTCCTGACGTCCCCACGCCCGACATCCAGATGCACGCCCTCCCCGCGTACGTGATCGACCACGGCCGGATGCGCATTCGCGGCCACGGCATGACGATCAATACCTGCCATTTGCGGCCCCGAAGCATCGGTTCCGTCACCTTGCACACTGCCAATCCCGACGACCAACCCGCTGTCGACCCGGCGTTCCTGACCGATCCGTACGACTGGGAAAAGTCCTTGGAGGGATTCCGATGGGGACGGGAGGTGATGCGCAGCCAGGCGTACCAGCCGTTCGTGGTCAAGGAGTTTCTCCCCTCCCCCGAGGTCAAGACGGACCAAGAGATCCGCAACTACGTCCGGCAGTGGGCCAAGACCGATTACCACCCGGTCGGCACCTGCAAGATGGGCAACGACGAGCTCGCCGTGGTTGATCAAGAACTTAAAGTTCGCGGCATGCACGGCCTCCGGATCATCGACGCCTCGATCATGCCCAAGCTGATCAGCGGCAACACCATGGCTACGTCCACCATGATCGGCGAAAAGGGCGCCCACCACGTGTTGCGCGGCCTGACCGCACCCGACCGGAGGGACGGCCCGGTATGAGCGAATCCGCCAAGCCGGAAACCGGCCAGGTCGACATCGAGGTGGACGAGGCAGTGGCCACGATCTGCCTGGACCGGCCGGCCAAGCACAACGCGCTAACCCCGGAAATGCTCGGGCAACTGGAGCAGATCCTGATCGGCCTCGATGCCGAGCGCACCGTCCGAGTGGTCCTGGTCACCGCAGCTGGGGCCCGCTCATTTTGTGCCGGTGCGGATATCCGACGCTTCAAGGCGTTGGAGCCCCTGGACATGTGGGCACAGTGGACCCGCCGCGGCCACCGGGTGTTCGACCTTCTCGCCGGACTGCGACAGCCCACCATTGCGGCGGTGTCCGGAAACGCGTACGGCGGAGGCCTGGAGCTGGCGCTCGCCTGCGACCTGCGGGTCGTAGCCGACGACGCGACACTCGGCCTGACCGAGGTCGGCATCGGCACCCTTCCCGGATGGGGTGGCACCGGACGGCTCCGCGCCCTGGTCGGCGCCGGCAGAGCGAAGCAGATGATCTTCACCGGTGAACCACTGAACGCCGATCGGGCTTTGGCATGGGGAATTGCCAACGAGCTCGCGCCGAAGGCGGACGTGATCCGTACGGCGCATGCGTTGGCCATCAAGATCGCCGACCGAGCGCCGATCGCCGTCCAGATGGCGAAGCAAGCCGTCGACGCCGGAGACGCCTTCCAAGCGATGGAGCAGGTGACCTCCGCAGCCACCGCCTTCACCGACGACGCCGCCGAAGGGCTCGCCTCCTTCATCGAGAAGCGCGACCCTCGCTATCGCGGCGCCTGAACCGCCCACCCACGAGAACTCGAGCACCACCTGACGAAAGCACCGAATATGACCACAGGCACCAGCACTGACCCGACGACGATCACTGCCCACATCTGGCCCAACATCATCGGTGGCCAGGAGGTACCGGGCGCAGGCGAGGAGACCCTGCGCGACAGTCCGGCACACGATGTCCGCGTTGCCAGCTATCACAGCGCCACCGAGGCAGACGTCGACGCCGCGGTGACCGCGGCAGCCCGTGCATTCGAGGCCGGTGATTGGGCTCGAACGTCCGGCGCGGAACGGGCTGCGCTGCTGCGCCGGGTCGCGGCACGCATTGAGGCCGAGCGCGACGAGCTGGCCTTGATCGAAACGCTGGAGTCGGGAAAGCCCATTGCCCAGGCCAAGGACGAGGTCTCCAGTGCGGCGGGAATCTGGTACTACGCCGCCAGCCTGGCCCAGCATGCCTACGGGGATGCGCACAACGGCCTCGGCTCGAACTACTTGGCCGTAACAGTCAAGGAACCGATCGGTGTCGTGGGCGTGATCACACCGTGGAATTTCCCCCTCCTGATCGTCTCCCAGAAGCTGCCTTTCGCGTTGGCCGTTGGCTGCACCGCCGTGGTGAAGCCCAGCGACCTGACACCGGGCACCACCAGTCGGCTTGTCCAGATGCTGCATGCAGAAGGATTGCCCGCCGGCGTTGTCAACCTGGTGCACGGCGGCGGAGACGTCGGCGGCTGGCTGTCGGGCCATCCGGGCACTCAGATGACGACCTTCACCGGATCCACCGGAGTGGGCCGCATGGTCGCCGCAGCGGCCGCCAAGGATCTCAAGAAGGTGAGCCTCGAGCTGGGCGGCAAGAACCCGCAGGTGGTCTTCCCCGACGCCGATCTCGACGCCGCCCTGGAGAAAGTCGTCTTCGGCGCGTATTTCAATCAAGGGGAGTGCTGCAACGCCGGCTCCCGGCTGCTGGTGCACGCCGACATCGCGGACGAATTCACGACACGGGTGGTGGAACGCGCGCAGGACGTCGCTGTCGGCGATCCGCTTGACCCCGCGACCAAGGTGGGAGCCCTGATCTCCGAGAAGCACCTTGGCGTGGTCAGTGGCTACGTGGACCTGGGGCAGCAGGAAGGCGCCTCAATCGCGCTGGGCGGCGACCGGCTGACCTCCGATCGTGGACGCTACTACTCACCAACGGTGCTCGCCGGAGTGCCCAAGGCCGCTCGAGTCGCTCGGGAGGAAATCTTCGGACCCGTGCTGTCGGTCGTCAGGTTCGCCGATCTCGACGAGGCGGTGGAGATCACCAACGCCACTGGTTACGGGCTCAGCGCCGGCGTCTGGAGCCGCAACATCGACACCGCTCTTGGCTACGCGAGGGCGACCAAGGCTGGCACGGTCTGGGTCAACTGCTACATGGACGGTTTCCCCGAGATCTCCTTCGGTGGCTATGGCGCATCCGGCATCGGCCGGGAGCTCGGTCGTACCGCGATCGATGAGTACATCGAGCACAAGAGCACCATCATCCGGACCGGCGACCAGGCCCCGTCGTGGGTCGGCGGCGTCGGCGAGAAGTGAGGTAGCGCCCCCATGCAGCCGCCACTGCGTCCTGGAGCGCTCGTGACGCCCGATTCCGACACGCTGACCGCCGACGTGGTGATCATCGGCTCAGGGATGGGTGGCGGAACCCTGGCGTGGGCGCTCAAAGACACCGGGCTCGACGTGCTGATCGTTGAGCGCGGCCAGTTCCTGCCTAGGGAGCCGGAGAACAGCCAGCCCGACCACGTGTTCATCAAGAAGCGCTACGTCACCTCCAAGCCCTGGTACGACGCCAAGACCGGCCAGCCGTTTCAGCCCGGCGTCTACTACTGGGTGGGCGGGAACACCAAAATGTACGGCGCCTGCCTGCCCCGATTCCGGCGCAGCGACTTCGAAGAGGTGGCCCATCACGACGGTCCTTCTCCGGCGTGGCCGTTCAGCTACGACGACCTGGAGCCGTTCTACGGCCAGGCTGAGCGATTGTTTCAGGTGCACGGCTCCGTCGACGAGGACCCGACGGAACCACCCCATTCCACGGACTACCCCTATCCGCCGCTCAGCCACGAACCCGCAGTGGAGCGCCTTGCCAACATGCTCTACTTGCAGGGTCTGCACCCCTTTCACATGGCGTGCGGGATGCATCTACCGTCCATGGCGGAACGGCGGGCCGACGCCACCGCCGATGGCTCTCCGTCCTCCACCCGGGCAAAAGGCTCAGGTCGGCGAGCGAACCGTTCGGATCGAGGCCAAGACGTATGTGGTGTCCGGAGGTGCGGTGAACTCAGCGGCTTTGCTGCTCCGCTCGTTCAGCGACCAGCACCCGAACGGCTTAGGCAATTCATCAGGGCTGCTCGGCCGCAACTACATGGTGCACAACAGCACGTTCTTTATGGCGGTCGACCCGCGGCACACCAACCAGACGGCATGGCAGAAGACCCTCGGACTGAACGACTGGTACGAAGCTGGGGCAGACACGCCGTACCCCCTCGGCAATCTGCAGATGCTCGGCAAACTGCAGGCACCCATGGTGAAAAGCGCGCGGCCGTGGGCGCCGATATGGGCTCTGAAGATGGTCACGGACCGCAGCCTCGACATCTACCTCACCACGGAGGACCTGCCCCGCCAGGACAATCGGGTCATCGTGGACGGCGACAAGATCATGATCAACTGGACGCCGAACAACCTGGCTCCGCACCGGGAGCTGGTGACACGAGTCAACCGCGCGATCCGTAAGGCCGGCTACCCAGTGGCGTTGACAGAGCGGATGGGCATCGCCACCAACTCCCACATGTGCGGGACCGCCGTTGCCGGCACCGACCTCTCACGCAGCGTTCTCGACCCGGACTGCCGTAGCCATGACGTAAGCAACTTGTACGTCGTCGACAGCAGTTTCTTCCCGTCGTCCGCCGCGCTCAATCCGGCTCTCACCATCGCCGCGAACGCGCTCCGGGTGGCACCGACAATCTCGAACAGCAGCCGCTAAGGAACCCCGATGTCTGATCTCACAGTTGGTCTGATCGGCGCCAGCTACGTGGCGGCCAGCCGCATGGTGCCGGCATTCCAGGCCAACGGCGTCCGTACGCGGGCATTGTTCGACACCGAGGAACGGCGATTCCAGTACTGGCGAAATAGCAATCTGGACCTGCTCACCTCCGACCTTGCTGAATTCCTGGATAGCGGCATCAATGCTGTCTACATCTCTTCCCGCAACGATCAACACGCTGCGCATGCGATCGCCGCGGCGGAAGCCGGCAAGCACGTCCTTCTCGAGAAGCCCATGGCGCTCAGTGTCGCCGACGCCCGGGCGATCGTTGCATCGGCGGACAAAGCCGGCGTCCAGCTGGCTGTGAACCACCATCTGCCGGGCAGTCCATTGCACGTCACCGCCCGGCAGCTGGTCGCCGACGGCCGGATTGGCACCCTGTATTCGGCTCGAGTCAACCATGCCGTGCTGCTGCCAGAGCATCTGCGCGGATGGCGCCTCGCCGACGTCCCCGGAGGCGGCGTTGTCTTCGACATCACCGTCCACGACGCGTCCGTACTCAACCCACTGTTCGGCGGCGTTCCAAGGCAGGTCACCGCTCTTGGAGTCTCCCAGGCGCCGTGGAATCGAGCCGGGACACCGGACTCGGTCATGACAGTCATCGAATATCCAGCCGGAGACAGCGGGGTGCCGGGCTTGGCCCAGACCCACGATGCGTTCGCCGTGCCCGATCCGGGAACCAGTATGGAGATTCATGGGGAGAGTGGAGCGATCATCATCGGTGACGCGATGAACCAGGACACCCCGGGCACGGTCGAGCTGCACACTGCCAGCGGCATCGAGAAGGTCGAGGTCGATTGCAGCGACGACCTGTACCACATCAACGTCCGGGCCTTCGCCGCTGCTGTCCGTGGCGAGGGGCGGCCCACCGCCACCGGCATCGACGGCGTCCGTGCACTGCAGGTCGCCGTGGCGGTCGAGGAGTCACTGAAGAGCGGTCAGGCGGTAGCTATCGGCGACGTGTGATGAAGTTGACCATGGCCGTCATCGACACCGACACACCCGCGTCGGACCGGCCAGCGGTGCCCGTCTTCTTCCTGTCGGACAGCACGGGCATCAGTGCCGAAACGATGGGCAACGCGCTGCTCATACAATTTCCCGACCTGCGGTTCGAGCGACGGCTCATCCCTTTCATCTCCACGATCGAGGAGGCCCGGCGGGTCGTTGCGATCCTGGACGCAGCGATGGACGGCCCGGTCACCCCGCTGGCCTTCACCACAGCAGCCGTCGATGAGATCCGAGAGGTTCTGCAAAGCTCGCGGTGTCCGCTCATCGACTTCTTCGACATACACATGTCCCGGGTGGAGTCGATCCTCGGGGTTAGGGGCCTACGCGTCGCCTCCAGGCTCCACGGGGTGGGCGACATCAAGCGGTACAACGCACGGATGGCCGCGGTCGAGTATGCGATCGAGCACGACGACGGACAGAGCACACGCGCCCTCGACAAGGCGGATGTGATCTTGATCGCCCCCTCCCGTTGCGGGAAGACACCCACCACCATGTATTTGGCTCTGCAGCACGGGATTTTCGTCGCGAACTATCCCCTCGTCGAGGATGACTTCGACACGGCAGATTTGCCGCGTCCGGTGCGCCGCCTTCGCGATCACTGTTTCGGGCTCACCACGACACCTGCCCGACTTAGCCAGGTTCGGCAGGAACGCCGACCCAACTCCCGCTACGCCTCGCTGGAGCAGTGCACGTACGAGCTCCGCCAAGCTGAAGCGCTCTACCACCGGCAGCGCATCCCCGTCGTCAACTCGTCCGCGAAGTCGGTGGAGGAAATGTCTACGGTGATCTTGCAGACCCTCCAACGCTCATCGTCCCGTCCAGCCTGAGGAGTCGCCATGACCGAGAGCACCAACGGCGCCAGCCGCAACATCCGATGGTTCGCTGACCTGGGACTTGCCGACGTGGAGCAGGTAGGCGGGAAGAATTCCAGCCTTGGCGAGATGGTCTCCCAGCTGAGTGGGCTCGGCGTCCGCGTGCCGAACGGCTTTGCGACCACGGCCGATGCCTATCGCCGCTTCATCGGTGACACCGGGCTGGCCGATCTGATCATTGAACGCCTCGATCCCCTCGACACGGACGACGTTCAGCGCCTCGCCGCCGTTGGACTGGAGATCCGTGCCGCCGTCGTTGCCCAGCCGTTCCCCGCTGACCTCGATGCCGACATCCGCGCTGCGTACGCACAGCTGTCCGGAGATGACCAGAACTCCTCGTTCGCGGTGCGATCGAGCGCGACCGCTGAGGACCTGCCCGATGCGTCTTTTGCCGGTCAGCAGGAGACGTTTCTCAACGTGCGGGGCGTTGATCAGATTCTGACCGCGATCCGGGAGGTTTTCGCGTCCCTGTACAACGATCGCGCCATCGCCTACCGGGTTCATCATCAATATGAGCACCAGGCCGTTGCCTTGTCGGCCGGTGTGCAGCGGATGGTTCGCTCGGATCTGGGCGCGTCCGGGGTGATGTTCACCATGGACACCGAGTCCGGATTCAGCGACGCCGTGTTCATCACGTCGTCGTACGGGTTGGGTGAGGCGGTCGTACAGGGGGCAGTCAACCCTGATGAGTTCTACGTCTACAAGCCGGCACTGCACGCCGACCGGCCAGCGATCCTTCGGCGGGGGATCGGCGGCAAAGCAACGAAGATGATCTACACCCAAGATCCGACGGTGGGAAAGACGACGCAGTTTGTCGATGTACCGGAAGCCGACCGGCGGCTACTGAGCCTCACCGATGCCGAGGTCACTGAGTTGGCTCGCCACGCGCTGACGATCGAGGCGCATTACGGGCGACCGATGGATATCGAGTGGGGCAAGGACGGCATCGACGGCAAGTTGTACATCTTGCAGGCCCGACCCGAGACCGTGGAGTCACGCCGGTCGGTGGGTTCGGTGCAGCGCTACCGGATGAGCGAGAAGGGATCGGTCCTCGTCGAGGGCCGGGCGATCGGGCAGAAGATCGGCGCAGGCCCGGTCCGAGTGCTCGACTCTGCCGAAGAGATGCACCAATTCGGTCAGGGCGAGGTGCTGGTCGCGGACATGACCGATCCGGACTGGGAGCCGATCATGAAGCGCGCATCGGCCATCGTCACGAACCGCGGCGGCCGTACCTGCCACGCCGCGATCATTGCTCGAGAGCTCGGCATCCCTGCGGTGGTGGGCACAGGGAGGGCGACCAGCACGTTGGCCGACGGGCAGCCGGTGACAGTGTCCTGCGCCGAAGGCGACGCCGGCTTCGTCTACGACGGCATCCTGGATTTTCGCGTCGAGTCGACCGAGCTCGGCACCATGCCGGACATTCCCGTGAAGATCATGATGAATGTCGGCACACCCGATCAGGCGTTCGCGTTCTCCCGTATCCCCAACGCCGGCGTCGGCCTGGCCCGGCT
>OCZS010000206.1_pt1 | contig 18985 bp, 18 predicted proteins | sample 1539071 | NCBI WGS metagenome assembly OCZS01 (sample SAMEA3113584, study PRJEB22503) | soil metagenome
CCCATGATTGCCAGGTGTGATACTCTGTAATCCTCTTCATCATTACGACCATCATTCAATTTCTGATAATTCATTGTGACTTTGCCATCTGCTGGTAGAAACCTCTGAAAGTCATGCACTACACTCTCAACTAATTCATAAAGATCTATTTTTTCCATAGAGAGTTGCAAGCGTTCACTCTCTATTCGCGTAACGTCAAGAATATCTTCTGCAAGATTCTCAAGTTTGCGAGCATTCCTAACTATTATCTCAACAAATTTCCCATGCTGCTGAGGGTCATTTCTAGCATTAGACAGCATTTCTGATAAGCCAAGTATTGGCTGTAGTGGCGTCCTAAGCTCATGTGCCGCTATGTTGATGAATTCTTTCATAGCTTTCTCGCTACTTTCTAGTTTGATGTTTGCTATACGGAGATTCTCTGCAAACTCTGTTATCTTCCAAAGGTTATCAAATATGATTGCATATGAGCTGGCAAGCGCTTTGATATTAGAGTAAGTGGCTATGCCACCAGCCAAGTAAGGGTCATCAAGGGTATCATCTCTTAATTCCCAGCTCATGAACTCTTTTCTATCAGAAATCATAATAGTAATTCGTGTATTCAGATCTACCTCAGAGAATCTAAGATTTATAGATGGAGATATTTCTTGGACTTTTGCTATCTGCTCATCTTCAATCTCAGTACCTCTTGGTATCAATAACTTTATGTCAACGCCGTTTTCAGATATTTTTTTGTAAATATCAGCTGTCTCCACTCTCAAAGCAAGAGTAAATGTGCGCGGTGTAGCAAATAGAACTAACAGTTCCTTCTGTGTTTTGTTCATTATATCAAATGCACGACTTATTGATTTCTGTGTGTCTTGGATGATCTCTAATTTTTCTGGTGCCCTGCCTTCCTCAATCTCTTTTATTCTCTTCTTGGCTGGGATTGCCCTGTTCCAAAGAGTTTCAAAGAAGAATTGCTGCTGCTCTACAAATACTTTGGCGGTGCTTCTAATAAGCAAGTCCGGAGGTACACCCGGTTTGACACTTGGAGAGGCTCTGTACTCTATCCCATCCATTATTCCAAGATTGCCCTTAATCCCATCTAAATGCCTAAGTTCAAGTATCTTAGCCATTTCTTTGCAGTATGGGAGATTGTCTTTTGTAATTTCTGTAATGAATCTAAACCTTACGCCTTTTTTGGTGCTTGCGAGCTCTTTCATATGATTCCACATAGGCTCAACTAAGACAAACGATGCTGGACTGTTTGAGTCAATGCAGTTATCAAGGCTCTTTCTTATTTGGGGAACCGATCCGAGTGTGAGACGGAGTATATTGTCAGCTCCGGTGATAATTTCAGTTCTTTCAGGCAGCATTATTCCTAATTCCAGTTCCATAATCTTCCGGTCAGCTGGTACTGCCTTATCCCAAAGCATATCAAAGAAATGACGTTGCTGGTCCACAAATTCTTTGGATGTGCTTTTAACTATTTGTCGGAATGATGGTCTTACTTCCTCTGAAATTGCATATGACACATACTCTGTGTCGGTTATAGCGAAATTTCCTTTAACTCCATCGAGGTGACGAACCTCGCTGACAACTTGCATAAGCTCCTTGCAGGAATGTAAATTATCTTTGGTAATTTCAGTAATGAATCTGGTCTTTATTCCTCTCCTGAGAAGTTCAAAGTAAACCTTCTTTATTGGTTCAGTCTGGAGTATTAAAGATGTTCCTGTAATATCTAGACAAAGATAGTATGTAGCCTGTATATTTGACATAACTTCTAGCGATCTGGCGATAACATTATCAATGCCATACCATACTTCTGTCGTTTCAGAAGGAGTATCACTATCGGCCATGCACCAATACTACATGTTTTTAGTATTTCAGCACCCATAAGAAATAATATGAAGAAATGTTCTAAGCTAACAATTCGAATGCGATATCCTGATTTATCCGTAATTGTCTTGCCACATCATGCTCATATCATTATCAGATTTTATATTCTTCAGAAGCAGTCTGTCGACTGATTTTATTAAGTCTCCATCAATCGTAACATCGTATGTTTTTTGCTCATACGTGTTGATATATGACAGAATGTTGTAGACGTATTATACATTTATCTTCCAAACATCTGGGAGGCCATTTCTTGGCGGTGCCGTTGAATTTGCTTCTTTTACCTTTTTGTCTGTAGCGCAATCAAACTGTGCTCCGTGAAGGGGACATGTCGCGACAGCCCACCTTTATTGCTCCCATGGAGAGCTGAGCACCGGTGTGACCGCATCTGTCTTCAAAAGTATAATATCTTCCGTTGATATTGGCAATTGCTATTTCCTTTCTATCGATCTCGACGTGATACAGGTTTCCAGCTGGTATTTCTTGTACCTTTGCAACCTCCATTGCTTTTTCTTCATTCATCTTGATTTCACAATAATACTAGTTTAAGGATAGTCACATCGACGATGTCCACAAGATCGTTAGAAGCACTCAAGTATCACGAAACAGCCAACACTAATTCTACATTACACATTTTGTGGGCATCTTACTGACGAAAAAAATAGTTATCGTTTAATCTTTCCCAGAAAACTCATTAAAATGTCATACATTTCTTTGGGCTTCTCTATGATTACCCAGTGGTCGCTTCCATCTAAAACCTTGAGCTCCATTTCAGGCATCTCTTCCTTTGTTTCTTTTAGAAGCCGCATAAACACATCATCGTCGCTACCCACAATAGCAAATACCTTGCAGCGGGAAGTTTGCAGGTTCTCTACCACGTTTTCCGGTATCGTGTAAAGTGCTATAGTAGCTGCTACGAACCCATCAACAGACGTCTTTGTAAAGACCTCTCTGAACAAATCTGAATGCCTTTTGTCATTCAATAGATCTCTCGTTTCATCAAAGCTTCTGAGTTTGTATTCAGCTAAGGCTTCTATCCCTTGTGTTATTGCTATCTCGCGTGTTTTGAAATGCTTCTCCAAGTCTTTTTCTTTAAACTTCTTAGGCGAAGAATTGATCAAGATTATTGCATCAACGCTTCTAGGATATTGCGCTGCATACATTGAAGCAATTATGCCCCCTATCGAATGGCCTATGATAGAGCATCTCTTGATGCTCAGATGTTCTACCAACTGGCGGAGATCGTTTACCAGATCTTGCATGGCATATGCCCCTGCTTTACCCATATTGGTCCTGTGGTGTCCTCTAATCTCATATGCTATAACCCTAAACCCGCTTTGTAACAACAGCGATATTTCATGATGCCAAATCAGGATATTTCCCCCGATCGGATGAATAAGGATAAGAGGATAAGATTTGTTATCCCCATGATCCTCATAATACGTTTTGATTGTGTCAGCTAGAAAGTATGAGGATGACATAGTTATTTTAGCAGAATACAAATTGAACTTTCAAATTATTAATAGTTCTTAGACTTGAGAATCACCTAAAGGAGGAGCAGCGATAAGATGACTTGTCGTTGCTGCTGCTCCTCCTCTTCTTTTTCAGCCAACTTGTCTATTGGCTCCCCTGTTGACGGCGGTACAGAGTAGTTAAAAATTTGTTTCTATTCCCAAGGCCAGGAGCAGCGACTGATACATAACCTCCAAAGCAGGCCAATAGTAAAACCCTATTAGATGCTGAGTTCTAATTCTATTGATCCCTATATTCCGAATAAAGGCAGGAAATTACGGCTTTTGGATTCAAAGGAATTTTTATCCAAATCCCGATGGGCCCTCCCTCCCTTCTATCAGTTCTTTTAGAAGGGTCCTACCGAGGTATTACACAGAGAGAAGCAGCTTTTAACTTTGCCAGGTGATCATCATCATCTAGAAACTAATGCGCGACTAGCAAATAGTAGTAGTTATCAGAACCGGCGAAACTATCTTAAACAATGGAGTCAAAGCTATGCTTGGAGTGACAGCCAACAACGGTAATGACGACAGCGGTAACGAAATCAGGAAGAGCAATTAGAAGAAGAGTTGCAAAAGGAGAGTCTAACCCCGCTCCCCTTTTTCCTGATGATAACTCCTTTTCAAAAATTGTCGAGGTGGATAAGTATACGTGCCTTTTTTGTTTATAGAAGATGGTTTAGGGAATTCATTGATCCTGGGATACCTTTGAGCACGGTTTGCATGTCATGTAGCCTTTGCTCATGCATGGGACATTTACAGTAAAATGCTAGGGTTGTTCTTGCAGTAATGGTTCGCCTGCTCTTATCGAGAAAATAAGCTCTCTAACCTGCTGCAGGCTCTTCTCTAGATATTGAATTACTTCCATATCCATGACATGATCAAATGGGTTGCCTTCAGATTCTCGCTGGACATTGAGGAAACGAACTTGCCGGGGCTTTTGTGGGAAGTCATGTACAGATATTACTTTCTTTAGAAAGGTTCTGTGAACTAATTGGTTCCTTAGCTCGCTTAACATATAGTACCAATTTCCCTGCTGCCTAACCGTATCCAAGGGAGAGAGCAAATCAATCTTTTTGGTCTTAGCACTTAATGCGCTTTGCACATTGGCAAAGTTGACGCGGTCTGTTGGTATTCCCAGGTCTAGGATATCGTTTATTTGAAAAAGCAAAGAATCCACAGTTCCAACAAGTTGCGAGAAAAAGCAATCTGCTTCCATTTCAACTTCAATTCTGGCATTGTCCTTGGCAATGTCTCCATATGCATTTTCGATTTCTTTAAGCCTGTTCAGATGCTGTTCAGCGGCGTAGAGTTTGAACTCTACCCTATCGTTTAGCAACCTTTTGATATGCCCTTCATCCGAAAGCGACGTCATATGATCAAAGAACCTTGATCAGGTAGAATAATCTATCTAGTGTTTTTTGAACCTTTGATTACTGCTCACTATTATCCAACACACAGCCAGTAATGCATTACAGCTTTGGTACATTTCAATAATTAATCACTATTGTTTTATGCCATGCTCGTCAACGGCAGATCCATAAAATACTTTTTTTCTAGACAGAGAGGACACGTCATATAAAAAATCCAAACTCTCAGTACACTCATCGAACATGAAATATCTCATTCGCACCACTCACACTCAATCCTGGTTGTGGCCCTCCCCCAATTACATATATTTTATCATCTTCTGTATATACAGCTGCTAATCCATGGCGTGCAGTCGGCATGGGAGGTTCAGATGTCCATTTGTTAGTCTTCGCATCATATTTTTCATTGTTGTTAAATGCCTTTGAAGGTTCTTCCCCTCCAAAAACGTAGATGTTGCTACTATTTACGGAAGAAGCAACTGCTGTTGCTGCTGATGCTGCTGCAATTCCACTTCTTTTAGATGGCATAGCTTCAAGATTAGTTATCCATTTATCCTGTTCAGGATCATACGCTTCATTGACAGATATATTCTCCAAAGAACCAGATATTCTACCACCTATAACAAATATTTTCTCATCAACTACAACAGATCCAGCATGATGTCTTGCAGTAGGCATTAATGCTTTAGATGTCCAAGTATTACTAGATGGATCATATGCTTCATTTGAATTCAAAGGTCTATCAGAAGAACCACCTATAGCATATAATGTTCCATTAATAAAATTAACATTTAATGCTCCTCTAGCTGTTGGCATTGGCTTTCCTTCTTGCCATTTATCCTGAACAAAATCATAAATGAACAGTTTATTACTTGGAGACCAAGGAGCTGTATATCCACCAACCACATATATTTTGTTATTATAAGAAGCAGCTGCAGTATGATGTAATGCTTCTGGCAATGGGGCTGCTTTGGTCCAGGTATTATTTGTAATATTATAAACTTCTACGATATCTGTAACTTGACTGGATTCATCAAATCCGCCTATAACATAAATATTATCCTTTAAAATTGCAGCAGTGACCTCTGTTCTGGGCGTAGGCATTGGTGCTCCAGCGGTCCAAAATGACTCTGTAGTAGTAGTAGTTGTTTGTGCTATAGATGTTGGGAAAACAAAGACTATAATCAATGGGAATAAGACAGCTATTCTAACTACTTTTAAGGTAGAGATCAACATAAATCATAGAAAATGCCATAGTTCTAAATAAAATAGTTGTCCCTCTCGGGGGTGAAATACTTTCAACTGTGACCATAGCGTATGAGCCAGTCACATGCTGTACTAAATTCTATCTCAGAGGTGCACATATATTTTGTATCTTAAAACATCTAGACCATTATTGGAATCTACACCTAATATGGACATGTATAAGCTAACTAGACCTAAATTTCATTCTGTGACACTCTAATTCAAGTCCATTTTTAACGGTTTTCTCTCGAACCCTCTGACCCTATGTTGGATGAACCTTTTTAGCTATTCGGTACATTCAAAGACTCACAAGGAATCCTCGTTTTGGAGTGATATCACTTCACGGCCCGACGAGCCCCCATGTTGTAACTTAGTAAATTTTTCGGCACGCCTGCCTGAGCAGACAGCAAGCCGAAGGGGCGTGCGATCGTATTGAAGATAGAATGGTATTTCGTTTGAGAGGCGTCATCAACCGATGTCTTCTATATTTGCCGTGATCCCATTCTTAGGTCGCTCTTTTCTATTCTCTTCTCAGAGCGACTATTGGCGATAGCTTGGATGCCTTCCAAGCTGGGTAGAGACCTGCTGCAACGCTCAATCCCAGCGATATTGCCCAGACTCTGGCAAGGTCGCTCCAAGGATAGTGTGGCGTAACTTCACCGGATGGAAGAAGATTAGAACCAAAAAGAGACAAAACACCATAGCCTCCAAGCACGCCTACTATCAGTCCTATGGTTGCGCCAACAATTCCAATTATAGCTGCCTCTGCAAGAAAGAGGGCAAGTACATTTCGATCTCTTGCACCAATGGCCTTCATGACACCTATCTCCCGGGTTCTCTCAGTGACCGACGTATACATGGTGGTAACTATTCCCACAGAGCCAACTAGGAGGGCTACTAGCGCAATGCTCGAAATGACGCTGCCAAAGCCAGCAGTAAACTCGCCGATTGATTGAATTATTGCCTTTGAAGTTGTTATCCCTATGTCGGATCCGTAGAGGTCTCGTATCTCTTTTTCAACCTGCGTGACATGGTCCGTGCTTTCTGCTGCTACAAAGAGAGAATCGTACCTGCCGGATTTTTGAAGGAGCTCGTTGCCTGCATCGAGATTAAATACTACTGCCCTGTCAATTGTCGGGTTTCCCACCGGCTTCATTATCCCGGCCACGGTGAATACTTCAGACTGGGATTGCCGGGATGCAGTAGCCAGATCGATGTAAGTGTAGGTAACGTTTACTTGCTGGCCTATCGTTATTGCAGCAGTGGAACCATCATCGTTGTTCGCAGCTGCTGCTTCTTCTGACAGCTCACTTACCCACAGGTTATTGACTATCAAAGACGGAAGATATATTGCTGATTCGTCTTTGGGATCTATAGTCGATCCTTCCGTAAATTCTAGAGTGGGGGCAATGATCTTGAGGTTTTCAGGCTGCACCGATAGCACGCTTGCACTCTGTGATCTGTTCTCTACAGCAATTGTGATTCTTGCCTGGTACGAAGGGATAACGGCGCTGACACCGGCCAGTGACTCTAGCTTATCCACAACAGTTTGATCAAGGGTTATCGCAGGAACAGGTATTAGGCCCTGACCAAGGAATGTAGGTGGACCGTCACCGTTATCCGCGTCGTCTCGTTGTCCCGGACCGTCTATAGGAATGCTTGTGACAAACAGAATATTTGGAGCGAGCCTGCTAAAAACATCTGTTGCAAACTGGCCAAGCCCTGCCACTATGCCGTTGAGCGTTACCATTAGGCTACTGCCCACAATCACCATCAGGATTGTCAAAGAAGTCCTGACTTTTCTATCTCCAAGTGCCTTGAATGAAATTCTAAACGTTTGTATGACTTTCATATTTTTTACCTTGCTTTTTCTTGTGAAATGATGTCCTTGTTAGCATCCTCATCATCAGTAGACCTTGCTTCAGTTTTCGATGTGGTTTTGTGCATTATTTCCTTCTCTATTCTTCCGTCCCTGATGTAGATCGACCTGGTAGTCATGCCTGCCAGCTCTAGATTATGTGTAACCATTACAACTGTAGTCCCAAACCTGTCAGACAACATCTTGAGAAGATCAAACACCTCCCTACCAGTATTGGTGTCAAGGTTTCCGGTGGGCTCGTCTGCTAATACTAAAGCTGGGTCGTTTATCAGGGCTCTTGCAATTGCCACCCTCTGCTGTTCTCCTCCACTCAGATCTACTGGTTTTTGCTTTGCCTTGTCCTTGATTCCTAGAATTTCGAGTAATTCCAGTGCCCGGGGATGGCTCCTAGCGGAGGAGAGTCTCTCTGAGAATACTGCTGGAAACTCGACATTTTCTTGAACAGACATTCTGTTGACAAGATTGTATGACTGGAAAATGAATCCAATCAAATGGTTTCTGACATCAGAAAGTCTTGTATCGTCAAGCAAGAAAATATCTTGTCCATTTATGAACACCTTTCCTGAAGTTGGCCTATCAAGAGCCCCTATGACGTTTAAGAGAGTGGATTTACCGCTTCCCGATGGGCCAACTATCGAGACGAACTCTCCTCCCTTTACTTCAAAGCTGACACCGTCAAGGGCTACCACCATTTTGGCCGAAGCTGAGGGTGAATCAAATACTTTCTTCACATTTTCCAACTTTAGCGCAACAGCGACAGTAGATTGCAAGTGGGATGGAAGATAGCAATGGCTTTGCTTTCCAGCGGCTTCTTCTTCTCTTCTTCCGCCAGATTCAGATACAAACTTGGTATTCTCCTCATCGACCATCATGTTGCACACAGGGTCTTTGAACATATATACCAACTATAGCTGAATTCCCTTAGATAAACAGAGACCTTTACAATTGTAAAGCTGCAGCTGATATATTTAATTTTACAATTGTAAACCCAGGTTGCTAAATAACTATTGATCTAACTACAAGCCATGACAGCGGAGACGACTAATCGACAAGAGAACTGGAATAGGATCAATTACTGCTGATTAACAAAACCAGATCGTTATGGCTTAGAGCATCCTAGATGCGACAGTTTCTGATGATTCCTTCCCCTTCCGTGCAGACTCTGCAAGCTTTTTATCTATAGCCTTGAGGATCCATTCTTGAGGGCAAGCTAGTTTGATAGGCAGAAATGCGTTGGCCTGATGCACCCCATCGAAGGATTCGCTCCTAGATCGTATGGACTCGATTCCAATTGCATCTTCGCTGCCAAGCAACAATCCTATGCTATCTTCTTGATTTGACATGTCAGACGATAGCATGATATGCTCATGCAATTCTTCATAAATTCTCTGCAGCACTTTTTGATGATAGCTTCTATCTTTTACCTTGACATCTAAAAAGAACACAATATAACCTTTCATTGCGTCAGGATTGGGCTGGATTGAAAATTCAAGGACATGATTTGTTATCATTTTGTCAAGTCTTCTACGAACAGTCTTGGGAGAAATTGAAGTTGCAGCTGCAATATCCCCTATTTCCATCCTTGGATTTTTTATTAATTGTTTTATTATGGTATAGTCGGTTTGAGTAAGCTTATGAGATACTTCTCGATTTCGGCTTCGAATTAGGCCTAGCAATGCAGGCTTCAAGGAATTGAAGAGGAGTTCAATCTTGTCCTCAGTTCCTTCTTTTATTGCTATATCGAACCCTATAACGCCTCCCATTACCTCAAATTGGTATTGTATGTCGCCTACCAAATTAATGCGGTCAAGAAGCTCTTGGTTTAGCTTATTCTTTCTAAGGGCCAAAGCACACGTTTCTTTATACCCAATAACTGAAGGATTAAGCCTTGTAAGAAATCTATCAATTACTTTTGCAGCAAGCATCCTATCTACCCTTGACTTGACACTCTTTGTAGTTAAACCAATAGTAAGCCCGATGCTTCTATAAGATAGCCTGCCGTTCTTTGCAAGTAAGCCAAGAATTTTTAAATCTGTAGGATCCAGGCTGAACTTTCGCAAACGCTGCTGACTATTATCGAAGAGAAGTATAGTCTTATAAATGATCGATCTTCTCCTCGCACTTCTCTCTAGATGGCAAAGGCTCATTCTCCCTGTGAAGCAGTCGCTATTACTGTCCCTACCATACCAGGATGAAGAGTGCAAAAGTAAGGATATTCTCCTTCCTTGTCAAAAGTAAAGCTGAATGTCTCGCCCCTCATTAGGACATCCGAATCAAAAGCGCTGTCATTTGACGATGTTACCGTATGTGGAGATGAATCGTCGTTTATCCAAGTCACCTTATCACCAATGTTGATTTCAATTCGGTTTGGATTGTATGAATTGCTTCCTGAATTTCCAGCTATGCTTACGACAATTCCTTCCTCCATGATAGGCAGCGACGAGGATCGTTTTTGTGAACTCTGTTCTGAGCCTCCTCCTAACCATTGACGTATCTCATTGCGGATGTTTGGGTCGTTTTCCAGAACCTGTCCAACAACGATCACGCCCCCTATGATGACCGATGCTAGTACAATTGCTACTATAGATATTACAATTATCACAGTTTTGAAGATCATTGTATGTCATTTACCCAAATAATCCCATAAAGAATCGATCATAACAGCAGTCTACATATGACCCATATAATCCGCCATATGTCCGAAATGGATAGTTCAAATGCAAACATGGGCACTGTTTCCATGATTCCTGTCACAAATCTATTGACATTTTCTGATAGATGGTCTACGGAATAAGGTCGGCAAAGTGGTTGTGACTCAAGGGTGATGAATTGAAAATTTATTTCAGTGAAGGTGGCCTATGCTAGCTAGGCCCAAGAATCACAATCAGTGCTACGTCATATCGCCTAATTCGCCACTCCTTAACTCAAAATCAAAGAGTCAGTTCCGCATTTCTTGTTCTTATGCTCTTTACTATTCCCAGTGCAATTACCCAGAATCCAAAAAAGAGAAAGATGATAGGACCTGGAAACACAATTAAGGTCAAGCCTCTGGTAGTTATCATACCGGCTATCGCCATAAGGGTACCGGTAACAATTAACAGAATTGATACCAAAATGGATCTTTCATTTATTGAAACAAAGAATGCTGCTGTTGCTAATGCAACTGCTCCAAAGCCAAAAATCATTCCTCTCACCATTGAGCTAAGCGGCAATAAATCGCCACCTCCTGCTGCATTTGTAGCAACATCTGCACCAGATATCAGAAACAGAATGAGTGCTGCTATGGATAATGCCTTTGCCAATCTTGCGGTCAAGGAGCTTTTCGCGCTAAACTAATTTCTGTATCAGAATGTTTAATATAATATTTAGGGATGTTCGTTCGGAAAATTAATTAACCGAATCGTCTGATGGCGAATTGCATATCCTGCTAAATTCCAGTTAGCAGAAAGAGAATTTGTTTCTGATTTGACTAGTTCGGCCGCAAGGGCAAATCAAGAAATCACTTTCGGAGAAATTGCAGCTGAAGTAGGACGATTCAACAACCCATGGCTGATTTTTAGTAGATACAACGACGCAATAAATAAGCAATGTGCGGGAGAAATGCTTTTAAAGTGGAAAGACAGACTTGGCAGAGCAGTTTATGAATGAACACTGCTTTACAATGTCGGAGGCTTTGAGAATAGACCCAACCGTAGCATTAACACAAGATTCTGCCTTCGTCTACAAATAGGGCAATATCCTCCAAAAATTTTTGTTCCTCTCTTTGATGTGATTTTTTAAGCCATTATTATTGCTGGATAGGCCTCTGCATTGTCATACCTTTTGTTTACCTCCTATCTATCAAACACTTAAAGGGCCCGACGGGCTGGGAAGTGATATCACTTCAAAAGCAGATTCTTCGCTAGTCTTTTTGAACATAACGCGGAGCTAAAAAGGTTTCTGCCCTGATCTAAGCTGGATTAGAATGTATACTAGCAGTACTAAAAATGGACAGGCTCTTTCTATCGCCTGACCAATGTGTGGACCCCAATTATGATCAGCGATAAATGTGCACATAACGATTCAATCACTGACATGACGACAGAAAATAATCAAATGTACAAAAATGAAATTGAGAAAAGAGCTGTGAAGTATTCCTGCAAAACCTGCGGCAATACTTTTAACGCAAACCCACCTGACGATGTCCACAGGTTCTCATCGGTGTATCCTTGCTGGAAATTCGACTGGATTGAGCGAAGCTACCAGTGCAGCAGATGCAGCAAAAGCACCAAGCTATTCTGGCACCCCGAGGTGCATAAGCACCATTACTTTGCTACTGTAGAAGAAATAGAACACAAGGCAAACAAAAATACTCTGGGCAGCCATCCAGACTATGCGCGGAGAATGAGAGGATATTAAATGAATCAAAATTCGCAGACCCTGTCATCTGCCGCTGCTGAAGAAACTGCAATCCGCGCCCTTTACCAGCAGCTGATGGATGGATGGAATGCAGGCAGTGGTGAGGCCTTTGCATCCTCATTTGAAGAAGATGGCGATCTGGTGGGGTTTGATGGAACGCACTTCAAGGGACGCCAAGAAATTGCCTTATTTCACCAACACCTATTTGATGTGTTTCTCAAAGGCTCCCGACTTGTAGGAAAAGTAAGAGGGGTGCGCTTTCTGACCTCTGACGTTGCTGTAGTACATGCTGTTGGTGGAACGGTGATGGCTGGACAGACCCATCTTGAGCCAGAGCGAAATTCGGTCCAGACGCTTGTTGCTGTCAAGCGAAACGGCAAATGGAGCCTTACTGCATTCCAGAATACGCGGGCGACATATATCGGCAGGCCGGAGGAAACTCATAAACTGACTGAAGAGCTTCAAATCCTGCTGTAACCATTTTTTATTTTTATTTTCAAACGCCGTATTATATGCTGCAGCAGCAGCAGCAGCTCGTCTGGGCTCTTTGCCAGCCGGTCGATGCTCTCCCGCTGGATCTTGATACTGTCTTGGAACAACCCTCAGATGTAATAGGAAATCTTGTATATTATTGATCATAAACTAGATAACGATAAAGTAGTATCTGTAATTGGCCGCGCTGCAAGAGGAGACTTGAGGCTTAGAAGAACAGAAGAAGAAGATACTAAGAAAAATGATCACTCTTGATTTTCTGCAAAGAATAAAAGAATTAACAGCAGATCATTGCATTGAAGTTAAATTAGTAAAAATAGTGATTAAGTTGTGGAATACTGTTGGATATCTAATAAGAAATTCATCCGATGTCTGATTGGTAAAAGAAGAGAATAATTAGGACTCCAATCAGCCGCCATCATTAATCATTACCCTTGACTTACTTCTCAGCTCTTATAATTGCGTAGTCAATGACTCGCTCCTCAGATAGTTCATTCATCTTTGAAATGGATTTAAATAGAATTTTCTCTAGATGGGATGGATATTCTTTTAAAATTGCGTTCTGGAGCTTTTCTCTATTTTGGATGTAGTACTTAGATAACGGTTCATAAACCTGAGATCCTATCAATTTTATTTCTTTTGGTTGAAAGCCTGCATTCACGATTTGCGACTTAATATAGCTTAAATCATAATGTTCTGACATCCAGGTAAACGAGAGAACTCCAAGTTTAAAAAATAAAGATATTAAAGATATCACTTCTGAAAATATATTATTTCCATGAAGATATTCCTGATTATGGATAACAGGCATTGCAGTCACAAATATTCCATTCTTCTCTAATACCCTATTAGATTCCATAAAAAACTCGCTTAATGGTCTAAAATGTTGGGCAGATTCTAAAGCAATTATTCTATCTACGGAGTTATCTGCAAAGGGCAATGCGGTAGAAGTAGCGTTTACAAAGGATAATTTTTCTGTATCTTCCAAATGCGGTAATTCCTGTTCCAATAATGATTTAAATTCTTGGGTATTGTCTTTTGGTAAGGGGAACGTTATCTTCTTCTCTTTAAGTTCATCATCCTGTCGAGAAACTCCAAATTTCAATTGACGCAAATTAACATCGACACAAACAATATTAAGGGAATTAAATAGCGATTTCCAATAAATTGCAGGGACAGAAAATCCACTCCCTATGTCAAGTACTGTCCTAGCTGAATGGAGATTACTAACATCGGCAACCAATGAACATAACCTGCGTTGAGCTTCTCTTGGAGAATTGATTCCTTTATTCCAGTATCCAAAGTTGAGGAAATAATCCTTTGTAATTATACGCATTAGACCTGACAGGTAATTATAAAGACTGATCACATCGTGTTCGCTGCGCCTGGCCGTCCATAATATTGGATTTAAGGGATTTTGAAGCAGGTTCATGTTGACTATTAATTGGAAATATAACCTTTAGTTAAATCAGGCGCTTCGGACGGCAGAAGCGATGAAAAGACAACAGTAAGAAGAAGAAGAAGAAGAAGAAGAAGAAGGATAGTAATAGTAACTAGAGCTTTGCCGGTTATGCTTAATAGTACACATTGTGAACATGACCAAGGACTAATTTTTTTCTAACGATAAACAACATACAATAATTTCTTCACCCACCGCCTCCTTCCTTACCTCCTCCTGTTGATTCCATTTCAAGAGTTTCTAACTCTTCCTTTTCTTTTTCTTTATATGCTTCGGACCTCTTTTTTGGTTTGACAGTTTGAGTTTCATCGTCCTTTTTATTTTCTGCGGACATAGCGACAAGATAACAAGAGCTTGCATGTATAAAGTTTCACATTAACTTCATCGATATAACAAAACAATCGCCTTCTACGCGAACTATATAGTTTGGAATCCTGTGCCAAGCTTTGTGTCTGAACAGTAACCCATATGGAAAAATGAATGATAAAAAGCCAAGAATCAAAAGAGCCAGCATGACTACCACTGAAAGATAATTTCTCATTTTTTGCCTATGCTGAAACAGCTCTGAATCATCACCGATCAAAAGTATCACTATGACCTATGATGATTTTCTACTAACTATTACAGAGAATTGCTGTAGCAAATATTCATAGGTTATGATGAACGATTGATCAACTTAGAGAATCGAGCAGATGACAAGACCTTTGAATATTCTGGACATAATCGTTATTGTTGTTCTCATAATAGTGGCAGCCATTGTGATATATTTACTCAGACCGCTTATTGTAGTCCTTGTTATAATTGGTGTTGGTTATTTTATATATAGATGGTATAAACGTAGAAAAGCTCGCAGAGCGACGTAGAATCACAGCAGAAATAAATCAACTATTTTTTTATAGGAAAAGTATGCTCACTGGAGCATAACAACAACTACAACATATAACCAACTACATGATAGGTATGATAAGATCTTATTTTAGTATTGGTATAATAACCTAATAATACCTTATTTCAATCGCTTGGACATACTTATCCTAGAATCAATGACTTTTATCTGCTCCTCTAGCAACTTTTTGTATCCTATCAAAAGGTCAACTTGCTCTTCGTAGGGTACCTTACGAATCATTGTGGTCGTATCTTCAAATACTCTAACTAACTCTTCCACCATGGGACCAAGTGCCTCAATCTTACGGGAGTCTTGTACTGCACTCATATGACTAGGGTTTAGAGACTTGTCAAGCTCGCCAAATTTTTCCTTCGCAAAAGAGCCTATCTTGGCGCCTACAGCGTCTACAACGTCTAGCACTGATTCTTCTGCTTTATGAGCCTTCATTGAAAGTGGTTCATTGTCGTCCTCCTTCTTTGTGAGGGGAGTGGGCTCTGAATATGTTTGTATTTTGATTTCATCGCTATCCTCTCTGGTCGAGGTAGGTACTGGAGGCTGATCATTAGCTACTACTATAAGATTTTTTTCTTCTTCAATTTTTAGCTCACTAGCAGTGGGAGTAGTGGAAGCATTAGGACGCTGTTTTTCTCTTGAAGACAATTTTTCTTCTTCTTCAACTTCATCAACCTTTATTTTTTCCTCTTCAAAAGCTACATTTTCGGTGGCGGCTACGTTGTTATCAGCAGTACTATTAGTAGTGTCGGTTGTACTCTTGGTTTCGTCTGTACTCATAATATAAAATAGCTAAGGGTTTGAAAGCTTATAGATGTTGTAGTAGAATTATACTCAATTATGTGTAATTTCAAACTAAACTTCACAGAATCATCTGCGTCTCTGTTTTATATGTGCCAAAAAATTAATGATAGCATCAGTAATTATTTTACTGTTAGTGGGGCGTCTGCGCACCTATATATAGAAGATATATGACATGAAAATTCTATTCATCAGACCTCGTATAGTCGCCTGTTGGCGCTTATGTGCCAAAAAATTAATGATAGCAACAGTAATTCATTTTACTGTTAGCGGAGCGTCGGGGCACCTATATATAGAAGATATATGACATGAAATTTCTATTCATCAGACCTCGTAGCGTCGCCTGTTGGCGCTTCTCAAGATTTTATTTTAGCTTCATACCTATCCATTCCTTTTTTGATATCTTTGCTGGTATCTGATTTTGGTTCGTCGACTGAATTATCTCCTGCAGTTTTGTTGTTATTATTATTTTTGTAGTCTTTGTCCATCCCACTAATAAATTAAAAAAGTACTTTAAAGTTACAATGACTGATAGTTTTCACTTTATTAGTTCAAAAATTGAAGGAGCGAAAGCCTTCTTTTCCTTTACGGGCAAATGAATGCCACGATACTGAATCCAGAGTGGGTAGATTCATACTGCGAAGGAAAGAGAAATTGTGAAAATACAGCATTCCTGACTAGTTCCATATCGTTATGATCCCTTGCGATACATAAGATATCATCTAAAGAGGCATTAGTACAATAAATGCAATAGGCTGGCAGAAAGATATTGCGAACTCAGTATTCTCAATATATATATCAAATAAGATAACAGATTATAACCTATTGAATTCAAAAAGACCACTGATTTTTGTCCCAGGCACAAGAACCTCTAGGCTTGCAATCAGAAAAGAAAATGGTTCTCTGGAACACTTTTGGCCACTAATGCCGTACGAGTTTTTGATAAGGGCGAAACTAGACAGAGTGTTTCACTATTTAGAGACCAAGATTCGCCACAAGGTAGATGACAACGATGATGTTAAGGTAGTGGCGACTAGCTTGATCCCTTTTGCATATGACGGGTTGATAAAATCAATTCTAGCATGGGGTTACAAGCCAAATATTGACTTCTGGATATTTCCTTATGACTGGCGGCAATCTAATAGAATCTCCGGCCATCTGCTGGCAAGATTCATAGAAGAAAAGACAGATGGCAAGTGCGACGATGGTGTTGATATAATTAGCCATTCAATGGGAGGGATAATAGCTCGCGCAGCATACATAAACGGAGCACCGATCAAACGCGCCGCTTACATTGGCTGTCCACACTTGGGCTCGCCATTGGCTTATTTTATTCTCCACCCGCAAATAGACAGTAGAAGATTTATTGGCTCCGCCTATCACAATTATCCGACAGGTGCCCATCTTAAGCCTAATGATACAAATAATATTGAGCCTAGAAAAACTCTTTACGACAGGAGAAAGGAATTATTTGTTAAATTTCCTTCAATGTACGAACTTTTGCCTGATGAATCTTACCTTAGGAGAAGAGCCATTTTGTTCGCAGATTCCAAACCAGCATCAGGCGCAGAGGACACATACCTGAGAAACGACTGGGCCTTTAAAGAAAAAGATATGCGAACGGGTGTCATAAATGCGATGGAATTTAAGAGAGAGCTTGGAGAGGAATTACCCGAGCAGGATGTTCTCCTGATCTGCGGTACAAATCAATTGACATGTGATGCAATACACTATAGAACAAGTTATCATGCCTCAATAACAGAGCGCAGAGCCGGTTATCTCATGCAACGTGGATTCTCACTCCCATATGATTCGGGTCAGGGTGGAGGAGATGGGTATGTGCCTGTAGCAAGCGCAATGGCTTCGATATCTGGAACACCGGCATACAGCAATTCTGTATTTATTCCAGAAGCACACGCCGTCTTGCCAAATGCAACAGCCACAGTCGAGTCAATCAGCAGATTTCTCACAGTCTAGCCTTACAGAGTTCATTCATATCCTGTACGTATGTCTCAAAAAATTCAATCTTTTGTTTTTTTATAATCAATGGTATTAAATCATGACAACAATAGGAGAGTGTTTGTGCTAAAAGAGGGAGCAAATGAGATTTTTCAAATCTTGAAAAGTGCTTGTGCATTTCTAAACATCAAAAGTTCATGTGATTGCTGAGTGAGCTTGAGTTTGGCAGCAAAATTAAGATATGATGCCATACTGGATATGGGCCAATCACTTCCATACAAAAGATATCGCGGCTCACCAACATAGTTCAAAAATTCAGTGACTTTGTCTACCATAAAATCTTCGAAATAGTCAGAAAATTCGCCTAGCACCAAACCCGAGATATCTGCATATACGTTCTTATTCTTGTAAATCACCTCTTCGCAATCCTGGATCCAGGGGTTCCCTAAATGGCATATTATTACCTTCAGCTCTGGATTATCTACGGCAACTTCGTCAACGTTCAGTGGATGGGAGAACCGAAGCTTCCCTTTACTTGAAAATGTGTCACCAGTGTGTATCATGACAGGCATACCAAATTCTACGCACAAATCATAGACTCGCTGGTATCTCTTGTCATATGGGTAGTAATGCTCATAACCGCAGTAAAGTTTCATACCTTTTATCAGACCGTCTTTGCACCATTTTCTACAATTTTGAAAGTCGTCATCATTGTGGCCGTCAATTGAAAAACCTGCTACAATAGAGAGCATATCGTCATATTTCTTCGTCGCTTCTATCAGTTGCTCGGTGGATGGTCTGTCTTCATTTACCTTATAAGATGAAAGGATGATTGAATGGTTAACGTTATTGGCTTCCATAGTGTGAACCAACATTTCTATTCGCTCTTCTAGTGGCACATATTTAGTTCCCTCATAACGATTGAGATGCACATGGCAGTCTATTACTCTCATGATTTAAGCATCAACTCATTTTTTTGAGACACATATTTCGGGTTTATCCATTCTATGAAAGAAGCATAATTCAAAGAACGACTGTCTTTCATATAGTTTGGCAGGATTTTGATAAACTTAAAGCCATTATTTAATTGAAAGGACA
>OCZS010000207.1_pt1 | contig 18920 bp, 17 predicted proteins | sample 1539071 | NCBI WGS metagenome assembly OCZS01 (sample SAMEA3113584, study PRJEB22503) | soil metagenome
ATTGGCCGCCGCCGCCTCCAAATATGCCTTCTAGTATTCCTCCGCCACCTGTAGTCATATTAGTAGCACCGGCTGTAGTACCAGTCATGTTACCTTGTGTGCCAGCAGCACCACCTAATGTATTGAAGGCTAGATCCAAGTGCATTAGCGCACCCTGAGTGTCATTATTCTGTAATGCCGTGCGTACTTCTTCTAAATGCATTCTCAACTCGGATTGATTTCCTCCTGCACCAGCAGTGGTAGCATTACCGCCTGTTGTTGCTGTGGTAGTATCATTAACGCCTGTGGTTCCGCCACCGCCGCCTGTCATGTCCTGTTGTGCTATTACTGGCTGGTAGCTGCTAATGAGGGATATTCCTGACAGCAATAATGCTGCAGTAACTATGGCCCCCGCCATAGGGATAGCAGCTATTGCTTTGGTTCTTCTATTGTTGTTATCATTCGTTCCACTATGTAGATTCATTAGCTCGAGTGTGAGCGATATGGAACTTAACCATTTCCGTACATTATTGCAAGGCGAAGCGCTGCTAAAACAGAGACAAAGATTGGATAAGTTTTTAAAGTCGACAAACCAAGCATTGAAATCTCTCATATAAGATAATTTCACTACTGTTATATGATATTCTCTGCAACATGTGTCGATAAATCTAACATGTATAAATTCGAATGCCGGGAAGTTGGGTTTGACTGCTCGTGGACAACGACAGGCAACACAGAGGAAGAGATTCTTCAAAGAGCCAAAGAGCATGGTACGCAGGAACATAATTTGAAAGAAAGCGAAATTCAAAGTCCAGAGATGCAAAGCAAGCTCCGTTCTCTTATCCGCAAGACAGACTAGGCTTTAGACTATAAATCAAGGTCGATCCTATCTCTTACAAACTCATCGATATTTACTTTCATTGCGGTATAATTGAAAATTATACTCGTCATGATGGCATGCTGTATCGACAACAAACAACGATACTGTTGACCGCAACGAGGTTCTTGATAAAGCAGAAGCGAAAAAAGCACTTAACCAGATCACACGCAAGCCGGCCAGCAACCAATTCATTCAGCAACAAATATAGAAATCAATGTATTAAAAAATAGACGCATTTAGAGAATCTTGCTGGTCTTGTATCGATCATCTTGTATTCTCCATACTCAATTCTAAGTGATTGCCGTTCCTATTGACCTAGGATGAAAATGCCTGTAGTGTGCAATATATTCATTTGACGAAGGAAGTGACTCGCCACATTCCTCGCACAAGTAGCTATTTACATTTTCCTTGCTGCCACGGTTGGAAGAATGAGATCCATTCATCTAGATATTGATGTATTTTCAATGAAATAACACTTGTGACAAACACTCAAGGAAGCATTGGCTTATTTTTTGAAGAATATATTAAAAAAGCTGTCAAAATATATAAAATGTGAGTTTATCATAAAATTTGGTGTCAACGTGAATCCGTAATGCATGCTATTGTAGTCATTGGCAATGCTGCATATAGAGCGCGTTATTTCCTAATTATCTGACTATTTTTTTTTATTTTCGCTCCGGCCGGGATGGTTGCCCACAATGATTTTTAATTGGTGAGTATATATCCTATTTTTCAAGTGTTACTTTTTTTGCATTGTTAATTAGCATAAACTACGACGAATTACTATTCTATCATTGAAAGATAGCAAATAGCTCAAGAAATATTTTTTCCATAAACTATCCAACAGTTGTGGCAGGTGCTATGTTAACATTGTATCTGCACCATAAGTTATGCAGCTGATATCATCATCTTGTAATAATAGATCAGCAGATCGATGAGGATGTCTTCTTTTATTATATTTAGTGCAGTGGTAGTATGCTAACTATATGACCGAGGGTGAAAAGGATGTAATAAAGAAAACAGGAGATCATAACTGGGATCTGGAAAGGATGCAGTCTCAGAAAGGACCAGGGAACGTTTCAGGCGAAAATGACTATGTTAACTTGGAAACATAAGACAGCTAGAGTCCAAGAGGCGAAGGGCGGTAAGAACCGCGATAAACCAATAAGTAGTACAAATAAGATTGCTAGGCCATACAATAAAAGTCAAAAAAGCAGAGAGAAAGAAAAGGACAGCTGAAACGAGCTCGCAACTTCTACAATTTCATGGCTGTTCTTGGCAAGATGTATGCTACCTGCATTTAATGCATGTGCGATTTATTCTAGCTGTTCGCATGCATGCATACACACTCACATGCCTCTACTGGATTATGACGTGGCAAACGCTCTTCCTCCTATCCATTTGGCGTTGATATCATCATTTTCGCAGATTGTCCTAACAGATCTCCACATACATACCCAAATCAAATTTGTTATTATTGCTCATTTCAAAAAAGCGACATTATAAGATTATGGGTATGGTAGGACTTTTTTCTCAACGCATCTTTCAAGAGATAAATGACATCATATCTCTTTGCTTATCCTTTTTATCAAATCCTGAGCAGAGGAAGGTTTCTTAATAAAGCACATAGATGAATAGGAATCAGGAAAGAGCTCCTTCAAAGCGTCGAAGTATACCTCAAAGGCCGTCATAAAACATATCTTGGTTTTCTTGTCATTTTTGCCGTGATCACCGCTAGTACTAATAATGCTATCGTCATCAGACGCATCAATCCGTTTTTGAAGCTCTTGATATAGCTCAAATCCATCCATCTTGGGCATCTTGATATCAAGCAATATCAAATCATAAGCGGAAGGCTTGTTGTCGTTGTTGTTGAAGCTAGAAAGTGCTAGTAATGGATCGTTAAATGTAACAACCTCAAAACCACCATAGTCCTCCAATGCTTCTTTTAGAAAGAAAGTGACATCTTCCTCATCATCCACAATGAGTATTCGACCATGCATTCTACTAGGAGGTTCTAGACCGACTTCCTGCGCCTCTTTCTCCATCTCTTTAGGCAATATCAGAGAATATATGTATACAAACAATTCTATAAAAGAATATTGGTCTATGTTCTTATTATTATTCAGGTAGGAATGCACCAACAACAGTAACCATGTGAAGTAGAAGCAAAGACACTCACACCCGCTGCAGTAGGAGGCGCTGTTGCAGCGGTCACAGAGGGAGGCAACAAACAAGATCTACCGGACAGCCGATCGAGACACCCAGGAGAACTTAATGTTCAATAGTCTTATCATCCAGGATATCTTTAGAGGTATGGAAGAGAAGGATATTCAAAAAGAAACATTAAAACCAATCACTAAAGTTAATTCTAAAATGGATAAGGAATTGCAGGAATGGGAAGTTGAGTCAACTAAAGGCGGAGGAGATCTTAATCAATTAGTCTGCGTTAATAAATGTCTCCTTTAAAAGGACTGAACCGTAGTTCCCAAAGAGTTTAGCAAATCCAGCTGCAGATGGAAGTTAGGATTCCAAGGGCAATCCAAAGGTGAATGTTGCGCCTTTACTGTCCTTGTTGTTTTGACCCCAGATTCTGCCATTATGTTCTTCGATAATGCTTTTAGAAATGAATAATCCAAGACCAGTGCCTGTCTGCGATTTACTTGCGAACCTTGTAAAAAGCCTTGACATAATTTCAGGGTCAATCCCAGACCCGGTGTCCTTAACTGATACTACGACTTGTCCATCTTCAATGTCTGTAGAAATGTAAATCGTCCCTTGTTTTGTAAACTTGACAGCATTGCTTAGCAGGTTTGAGACAACCTGATTAATTCGCATTCTATCAGCGTGTACTAGAATCTCTTTTGGAATATATTCAAATTTAATATTGCTATTTTCAACCCTTCCCTGTATATCCTCAACAACAGAGGCAACCACTTCAGATATATCGAACTTTTCCTTATTAAGATCAAGTCTGTTTCCTTCTATTCTTGTAACATCAAGAATATCGCGTGTTAGTCTTTCAAGACGCTCTGCATTTCTAGATATGGCCTTTATTGCTTCTTCTCTGCTTTCAGGTCTTAGGTGAAAGAGGTCCGAATATCCTATGATAGCCTGAATCGGTGTTCTTAATTCGTGAGCTGCCACATTGATGAATTCACGTTGCATTCTATCATGATCTTTGAGCTGTTCAACAGCCTCTTGTAGTGAGTTGTTTGCTACCTCGAGCTCCGCTGTTTTTGATTTGACGATTCCTGACAGCCTTCTATTCCAATTCAATATAAGATATGCAATACCAATTGCAACGGCTCCTATCGATCCTATTATGATCAAATTAAAATCCCTCTGCTGGTTGATTAATGATCCTACAGTTCCTTGGATATTGTGAGGGGCTACAATGTAAACAACTGCAAAATTATCTCCACTAAATGAAACTGGCTGGTATGCAATCGTGCTTGTATTTCCTTGAAGGGAAATATCTCCAGATCCAGCAGCTCCTTTAAGCGATTCTTGTAGAAAGGAATTGAAGCTATCCCTTATTTCTAGTGGAATGACAGATTGAAACACATCTCCAAAAATGTAGTCGCCTATGTATGTGGTATTGCTAGAGTACAAAATCATACCATTTCTATCTATCATTCCAAGTGTGCTTCCATACTTTGTCGAAAGCTGGCTTTGCAAAACTTTACCGAATTCTTCAAGGTCAATGGCTGAAGCGACAACTCCATTGAAGATGGAGTTATTGCTACTATTGTTTTGTCCTGCATCTAAAATTACAGGGTGTGCAATATACAGTCGTGGCACTCCATCAACTGACTCTATTAGACTGCTAAAATATGGTCTGAGCGTATCCTGAGGTCCTGAAAAATACGGTCTAAAGCTTCTATCGCCGCCTGCATACTGGTCATATATTGTCTGATTTTCAAATGAATTGGCCCATAGTAGCTTTCCATCTTTGTCAAGCCAAAAGTAGCTTGAAGTAATATTGCTTGTACTTTCTTGCGCATCAGAGAATAGCTTTTTGGAGCTTTCGACATCTTGATTTTGTATGGCAGGAATGGTAGACAGGAGTGCAAGAATACCGCGCGCAGCTTCTAAATTGTTGTTTAAGTTATTTGCTATGTCGAAGGCTTGTATTTCGGTATTAGACCTTACGTCCTGCGCACCAATTTTTCTTATCTCCTCTGAAGTAAAAGTAGAATATTGGTATGATGCAATTGAAAGACCAATTGCTATTGCACCAATAAGTATAAGAACTAAGATATTGGAGCTCTTTGTCAGTCTCTGAGACACAATCAAGGACAGAGGGGCTATGCGCTAGATAAATCAATTTCTGTAATTATTCTAGTAGAACATAGTATATCTTAATACAGTCTTTTTGATTAAGATACCTTTTACTAGGAGAGCAGGTATTCCAAGGCTGGTATGTCCAACCGTAAAACCGTGATGATATGTGATGATGAGGTAGACCTTCTTTTCCTTTTCAAGTCTGCTCTGGAGCCGACCTATGATGTTCTTGCTGTAGAATCAGGAAGCGGTTGTATAGAGAAATTTACTGAAGTAAGGCAGGAAGGAAAGAAGATAGATGTCCTTCTCCTCGATTATAAACTTGGCGACATGCTAGGAGATATTGTGGCCTGTAAGATACATGAGCTAAATGGTGTAAAGACCTTCCTAATCAGCGCTTACGAATTAGAACAGCCTTTAGTTAATCACCTTATGGAACGGCGGTGCATTATAGGGGTCTTTAGAAAGCCGATACGCATGTCTATAATGATTAAAGAACTGGAAAAGGCACTCGCCTCTAACTAATTTTAATTAGAAAGACTGCTGGTTTTCTCGTGTTACCCCAGATAGATTCTATACCTTTAGACATCAATATCACTGCTGGTGTAAGTTCAGTAGTGAGTAGGTGTTGTTTTCATGGTTGTCGGTAAAGTTGTGCTTTCGCCTTCCGAATTAGGCGAAATTTTTGCTCCTGTCGACTTCATTAATTTGATTTGGATTCAAAGAAGGAGTCCTAGGAAACGATCGAATCAAAGTCAAAGACCGATAGGGCAACGAGCAAACGTGGCTGCAAAGAACTCCTTTTATGGTAAGCCCTCTTAGAAAACACAAATGGCTAAGGATTACCATGTAGCTGACAAAGGAAGTATCGTAACAATGGTTCATAGAAGAACCCTGGAACTGATTTTCAGCTTTGGATTTTTCGGCGTGTTAACAAGTTTATTTCTTTTTTCCTCCCCACAGGTTTCATTTGCACAATTATCTTCTTCCCCAGAGACACCGCCATCTCAAGAAGTGCAAGGACCCAACGAGCTTGCAGAACTTGAAGCGGCAAGAGAGCAGTACTTGTCAGCATGGAACAACACAGCCTTTACTTCACAATTCGATGTGTTCGTAGCAGAGGATAGTGTCTCGCTTTATGGAGTATATAGAGAGCATATACCTGCAAACGTTTTCAGACCTGGAGAAACAATTGTTCTTTATGCAGAGCCAGTAGGATTTGGTCATCAAGAAATTACAGATACAAGTACTGAGGATGGAAGCAACACTGACGCTGCTTCTAGAACGCTGTATTTGATAAACATGACTGCAGACATTTATGGGACTGATTCAAGTGGAGCACAATTTTTTGCCATCGAAGACGTGCCAGTTGCTGCCAATTTAATTTCTCACAGACAGAGCACTGAAATCCCCATGACATTGACACTTACACAGGAGCAACCATTTCCTGTTGGCGATTACATACTGACATATGTAGTGCATGACCAAGTAACAGGTCAGAGCTTTCAATTAGATAGACAAATAACAATAGATGATAATGCTGTAACAGGTGCAGCGCCGCTGCCAGATTTTGGTAATGATAACTCTATGCAGTCACTTGTACCGCAAACACAACTAGAGGAACGGTCTCAGGCATTAGGACCATAGCTTGCTCCAGTCGTAGACGGCAATAGCGCATCACAACAATGAGAGGAAATCGCAAACCTCAAAGACTTACTTTCATTTTCTTTACAAATTATCGAGGCGCAGCCATAATCCCAATCCTCAGTTGTGGTAATGACTACTGTTAAAGGTATCACAAATGCACCCTCCCTCATTGTGCTTGTGGTGCTTTCTATCCACCTAGAGCTTTGTGCTGTAAAATGGCAGCTGCAAATAGCAAGATATCCTTGACAACAAAGAACAAGCTGGGTAAAGAAGTAATGGATTGCCTACCTGCATTTTTTGTTATCGTTACTAAGATTAGTTTTTATAACAAATCTCACTGCGATACAAATTGAAATGAGTTTAATAGCAGTTGAATACTATAATAAGAAATTTGGAGATGACAAAGCTGCGGCCTTTATCCACTTGGTAAGGGAAATTGGCGAAATAGCTTTTGCTATGGAAAAGAACAATACGGAGCACGCAAAATTAGAGCTTACAGAATCAACGGCATTACTCTACTATCTTGCTTCAAAATATGATATGGACTTGGATGCGAATATCAAATCGCTATATACAAAGAAGCTTGAAATGTTAAAAGCACCCACAAAGAGTCAATAAATTGCACTGCGCATCTCACATGTTGTATAACACGACATGTGGCAACTCCTTGTCCCATCTTCATCGGTTGATGGTTCCTGTCTATTCCTTCAGTTTCTTACTTATCTGGTCAAGAGTCATGTGTCATTGAGCCATCTGTGGTACAGAAGACAAAAATCTGAGCTTTATTTTCTGCTTTAAGATCTTGAATGACTTTTCCGACGCAGTGCAAATCTGACCACTTTTGTACTAATACTTTGTCCCTTTCCTTTAGATACTGACTGGGACAATACTGCAAATAAGATTCCAAGCCCCGTAGCAGAAGATGTCAGCCAAATCACATAGCTGTCAATGGCCCATATCTCTCCTGTCCAAATCTCTGTGAGAATATGTATTGCAACAGTAAATAAGCCTTGACCTGTTCCGGCAATTACGAGGAACTTTCCGATATTGACTCTATTTGCTGCAAAAAATCCAGCTCCAAATAATACTGTAATTCCTCCAAGCTGAGCTAATAGCGAAATAACAACACCTATTGGTGTTCCTAGATATTGCCAGAAGTCCCTTAGACCATCTATGGCAATAATCTGATTTGTTATTAGATAATAAATCTCAAGGTTTGCCTTGTAACCTGATGATATGAATAAGATGCCTGATACAAATGCAATAGCAGCTGCTAGTCTATTCCTTGTGACTCCATAGCGAAAAGACTGCACTCTGTCATATAGTGGACGGGGCTTGACATCTTGCTCTGGTACATTTTCAAGTGCTGTCAGCAAATCTTTCATTTTGGCATAGGAGTATTTCGTATGAATCTCGTTGGCATCAACTTTCAATCTTATTCTTCTCTTTTTGTCCAAGGATTCTGCTAACGACTTTGGAATAAAGTACTTATTCAACGTGACGAATCCTTTCTTGACTAGCATATAGTCCGCAACTAACTTTCTGACAAAGCCTATCTTCTTCCCGTCTATGGAATATACTGGTCTGTGTATGAGCCTAGACCAGTCTGAAAATGGATCGTGTGCGTTACTAATGGTATTCTCATAGTACACGTTGTCCTTGTTGGTGCTATCGGACATTCCGGCTTTCTATCTACAAAGACTCTTGTCCTTTTACACTATTATCGGTTATGTTCTAACTCTCAATATGGCAGCTTTGAACAGGATAATAGTGATTGCTGATTGCCTTGATCCTCGTTGGATAGAAATAGTAAACGCTGACTATTTCAATTCAGGCAAATATGCATCCCAATTAATATAAGTAAATAATATTTGGGCCTTTATCGGACTTCCAAGCATGAGTTGAGACAATTTTTTAACTAGATTATAAAAATTCTCAATTCTTAGACATGACAGAAAGAATATCTAATGCTGAATTCGCAATGCTTTGTCGAACATGGTTTGAGTAGATAAAAAACTCCCGTAACCAGCAGCTAGAGGGAGAAGCAATATCCTGGCAAGAGTGCTTGGCATTTATTCATAGATTGGCTTTCCTTCAGGAGTATACTTTTTGATCCTTATGCCAGGAGGCGGTTGTGCTTTAGTAGAATGGGTAGGCTGAGATGTTGTCTGTTCCTTGACGTTTTTTACAGCTCTGTCTTTCTTGTGCCGTAGTTTGTCAGGAAATCCCTTGGTAATTGTTGGATTTGCAACACATAAGAATACTGTAAGATAACAACTCAATTTACTTATCACACAGTTGCTCCTGTCAAAAATATCAGAAGATGTGTTAAGCTTTAACTCTTGGAATTTTATTATAACCTATATCATATCCTCTTTGTCGAAGATATTTTAAAGTTAATTTGTAAACCAATTCGTCATAGTCTGCCACTTCTAATATTCTTGCCCATGAAACTTCGCCGTTCTTTGAAATTTCTTCTGAGAGCAATTCTGTATTCTTTCTTGCTTCTTCTTTACATTGTTCCATGGTCTTGCCGTTTTTATACGCATGGACACGAATATCGCAGCTGCTGCTACTACTATCATTATCTTTATTTTTCTCCATATAAACAAAAGAAATTAAATGTAATGAGTAATAATAATCATGACAGGTGCTTGCGTTACTTTCTCTCTACTTGAGAGTAACATGATATATGAGTTAGAAATCAGAGGTCATCCGATCGAAACTTTATCCAAATCGCAGCGTAGTGATCAGAGATATTCAATGGTCAGAGCCCGAGCTTATTCTAACTCGGATTGAAATGCCTGCATCTTTTCCTTATTTTCTATTCTGGTTCATGCTTACTAGCCTTAGCCAACCTTACGGTTATGCCGCCTCTTGGCAAATTCATACTATTGAGTTTTAGCAATCTCGTCACTATTGTTGTTAATAGCCCAATGAATAAACTGATAGCATTCTAGACACATTTTTTTTTCATGTGTATGATCACATGAGGAAGTAATAATCCTCTCCGTTCCGCACCTATAGCAGACTTCCAACGATATGATACTATAAAATTAGGACACATAAATTATCCTATAAGGTCCATAAAGTTGTCAAATATTGACTTTTTTGTAGCCCTGAGATTCTTTAAAAGAATGTTATAGTCATTTAGGATTGCGCTTGTAATGGAGGCATCTAAGTAAGCAATGACAGCTTAGTTGCTGCCAGCTTTTGATTTCAGAGCAATTGTTTGCACTATGTGTCCTTTAGGATCTCTTCGTCGTTGCATTCAAGAACTGAAGAATTGCTTGTAACATGAATTGGTTCAGTGTTTGGACAGCTGGACATTTAGGATTAAGTCAGAAAATCTTTAAAGCTATTTTGCGCATGGGCAATAAACACATTGAACTATTACCAGATTTCTCTTTTCGTGATCTTGCGGTTTTTGTCTTGCTTTGAGTTCAAGCCAGAATGAACGTAGAATTTTTCGCATGATTCAACTGTGGCTGCTGAGATGGATGAGCATCACTCTCTGTGTCTGTTCTCGCTCAAACTCGGCTCCATTGCTCACCGCCTGATAAGATCTTATACTTCTTTGTTAGACAATTTTTCTTCCTTTTCCGTAATGTCAGAGCTGTTGTTTGTATTATTGCTTAACAAGCAAACCAACGTAAAGTTGATAGAAATGAACTCAGATCGATTGCTGTTCCCTGTGCATGCTGTTCTGATGTCGCTCAAATTCTGCTCGGTCAAAAAATGCACGGTCACTCATGCTACATCTGCAAGGAAACTATTCTCTTTGCTCGTCAAACCTTCCTTGGGTTCCCTTTCGGCGGACATGCATAAGTAGGCATATAATCTTTGATATGAAGAGGAGGCCTTATCCCCAGCCTTATCTTTAATGCATCATATAAAACGATAATGACAAAGCCAAAGAGAGACATATGGCAGAACAAAATTGAAAAAGATATAACCTGATACGGTAGGCTATGAGATAACAATATACCTTAAAACCTAATGAATGAGAAACTGTTGTACTTATACTGCTGCCTGGTTTTTGAAGGCCAATATCATCTATACTGACTTGAGCCCTTGCGGAGGAGCAGAAAGGTTGACACTTGTTACTATGTACGCACTATCTCAAAGGGGTGTGAACTTTGATTTTACTACATATGTTCAACCAAACATAACAAAGTTAGAAAATGCATACGGTAGCAAAATTGCTTCTATTATTAAAAAATCAGAAAAAATAAACATCCTCAGATCCCTTGAAGAACCAATTATCAATAGAATCACCCAAAAAGGCAATTATGATATTACCATAAACACACAAGGGGATACACTTCCATATTATCATTGTTCATTGTTGAAAAATAATGCTGTTACATACTGTCACTTTCCTTCCGCAAAGTATCATATAGATTCAGAAAATCTTGAATACCTTCGCGATATAAGGGTAGCAGGCTTCACCCAAATCTCTGATATAGATCATCCAAAAAATAAGATTGCTGCCATTTTTGACCTAGGGACTAAACATAAGGTCAGGAGGTATTTCAAATATCTTGGGGATAAATATGATAATTTGATGAAAAATACTCTAGTGCTTACCAACTCCGAATATACTCGTAAGGCCATCTTCAATGCTTTCAGTGTTGACGCAAAAATCCTCTACCCTCCAGTAGACGTTGACATCTTTCGTGAGGCAGCATTAGATTCCAATCAGAGAGAGGATATGGTCATCGTTATCTCTAGAATAGCACCTGATAAACAGATTGAAAATGCAATTGAGGTTGCAAGGACAATGCAAAGTAGAGGTATCGGAAAAGGTATGATTATTGCAGGAAACTTGCATCTTTATGATCATGAGTATTATCAACAATTGAAAAACATGATTGCTGACTATGATTTGCCAGATTATATCAGTCTTCAAACCAATATTAGTTTCAATAAACTGCTTCAATTAATGCAATTGGCAAAGGTTTACTTTCATCCGCGCATAGACGAACATTTTGGCATTTCTATTGTTGAGGCAATGGCCTCAGGCCTTGTGCCAGTCGTTTCAAATATCGGTGGCCATACTGAATTCGTTCCGTCTAAATATCATTTTCAAACACTTGGCCATGCTGCAGACCTCATAGCTTTAGCTTTTGAGGCAACAAATTCCGAAAGAAGGGCGATAAGTAATTCTACAACTAAATTTTCTAATGCAAACTATATCAGATCCCTTCATCGTATATTATCAGAATCACTAAACATGGATATTTTCGATGCGCAGATAGCCTGACTTCGAATAAAGTATAAGAGGTTGTTGCTTTTTTTTAATTATCTTCTTCAAATTTTCCTTTCAATGTGGGTGACTAGCATATCGGGTTCACCAATAAGCTTTTGCAACATTTTTAAAAGTGAGATCAAAGACTCACTAATATAACAAGATTGGAAAGATGATTCATTTAGAATTAAAAAGAATCGGCAGTATGTAGAACGATAAATCGGTCTTCAATTAAATACCCTAGAATGATGGTAAGTATTTGGTGATCACTAGATCTTCCTTAAAAAAATGCTGATTAAAGCTGACGTCAATTGTTAGTACTTCGTACCAATATTACAATCATCATGTTTCTAATAATATGCTTCTTTCGATATCTAACAACCCTGACAAGTAAAATCTGCAGGCATAGGTGCAATACAGTGCTTGACAAGATTATTAGACAAAATAATTTCATGCATGCAGCAGGGATATTCGTTCAGGTCCCTATCAAAGGTTATCAGAATCATGGAAAGGTCTTATTCTGATCCCCAAACTCGATGACCTATTCTTAAGGCTGACATCGTTGTACAGAAATGGTTAAGTTCCATATCATCTCACTGACGTTAATGAATTCACATAATAGAATCAATCAGAGCAGTAATAGAGCCAAAGCAATAGCTGCTATCCCTACGGCGGGGGCCATAGTTACTGCAGCATTATTGCTGTCAGGAATATCCCTCATTAGCAGCTACCAGCCAGTAATAGCACAACAGAATATGACAGCAGCCGGCAATCAAACAGCAGCCGGCAATCAAACAGCAGCCGGCAATCAAACAGCAGCCGGTGGCGCACAGGGCAACATGACTGGCACTACAGGCGGAGGCGCAACAAATGCCACTACTCCACAGGAAGGAGGAACAACAACAGCCGGTGGGCCAACAGCAGGTCAAGGTGAGGGCTCAGGTGGTGGTGCTGCAGGCAGCGGAGGAACAACAACAGCCGGCGACGCTGGTGGAGGAACAACAACAGCCGGTGGGCCAACAGCAGGTCAAGGTGAGGGCTCAGGTGGTGGTGCTGCAGGCAGCGGAGGAACAACACCCAGTCAATAGACGCTTGACATAAACAACAACAAATAGAGAGGCTTGCTGAATATCCACTCTCCTAATTTTTTCCTCTATGTTTATGAATTCTAAAGTTAGTATATCTTTTGTTCATTGTGCCGACTGCATTCTTGAACGTGTGCAAAACTTGTTCAGCAGTCATCCAATATGAAAAAACAATAGGAGCCAATATATAGTTGAGAAAGAGCAAAAAATTGCCAGTGAAATCGGTGTGGCTACCTAGCATGGATTTAGCTGCGTAACAGGTAGTCATTTAAAGCCAGTGCATACCGATTATCTATTTACGGAAAAGATAGATGAGAACTCTTCTCAATCAGCATTGCATTTCTCAAAGACTTTGGATGACAAAACGCGATTTCCACTAATGCAGGTTCTTGCAGGTCGAAGGTCACGAAGGTTCTGTATGGGCGCCAATATACCTGAAAGTCCATTGGCTTTCAAATCCAACCAAAAACCTTTTCCGCACACACAGCTGGAGCATGATGGTTGTGTTCACTTCAATGGCAGGTTCAACTGGTGGCATTAACAATCTTGCCAAGAAAGGACAATCAATGCTGGAGAGAATTGGCAAGGCATCTGATACAGTATATCAAAGGAAGCTCCTCGCTGCCTAAAAGAAGACCGCTCAATTCCAAATGGAATCCGGATAGAACAAAACCTCTGAATCACTTTCTTTTGATAAAGTTTAGCGCCGAACTTTACAGATTATTATCTCAGTTAGTATAGGAGGGGTCTTACTAACTGCAATTTATAGTTAGTTTTGGATTGACAATCTACACACATCCTTTCAATATCCTATGGATTCCAGGATATTGATATACTAGAGAACATATACCAACTGAAGCAGGGCATTTTAGATGCGACGTCAAAGAATCACTCCTTTTGACAGGGGGAATATTGTTAAAGAAAGTCAAAAAAGGATAAAGAAGGCTCTGGTCGAAGGTTTCGAATATCATCACCTGGCGGTTGCAAAATCTGACGAGTTCCTGAGAAAACATACTTCTCAAAAGCTAGACTTCGCCGTGATTTATGTTGATTTGGTAGGTTCTACGAGAATGAGTACTGAGCTATCACCTGATTTTCTTTCAAAGATAGTCACTGTCTTTTGTCAAGAGGTCTCGTATGTTATCGAACATTTTGGTGGGTTTGTGCTAAAATTTTCCGGAGACGCATGCATTGGTTACTTTCCCTTGAGCCAGAACCTTGACGATATAGTCTTGTGCGCAGAGGCGGTAGTCTATGTGGTGAGAAATGCCATAAACCTACTTCTTTTACAAATGGGATATTCAGGAATTGAAGTTAAAGTAACTTCAGATTATGGGCAACACACAATTGTCCGCTACGGATCAGACCACGAAAGATCTCATGTGGATATCATCAGCGCAACAATGAATCTTGCGGGGAAAATGCAATCTGTCACAAGAGGTAGTCAAATGGTCATCGGAGCCGCACTTCACGAAAAGTTAAGCGATGATTTGCAGCAGATATTTGAAAAGGCAAACCTTGGTCAGATCAAATGGAACTACCATAATTTGGCACAGCAAGAGCCATATCAATTATACAATGTTACTTTCTGATGCAAAAGGATGGCCTTTGATTTGAGAACTGTAAACGCATAATATCTTATGAAGTAGCTGCAAAAGCTATATAGTTAGTAGAAAGACATATCCAGTATTGTTAAGGATGTAATTTTGAAAAATCTGTGCTCAAATCTGAGAAGGGGAACTGGACTTGGGCTTTTCATATCGGGAAATATCATAGAAGCACATGGCGGCAAGATATGGGCTGAAAATAATTCTGATGGAATCGGAGCCACGATTGCGTTCACTCTATCCATTTCAGGCTAACAACGAGAGAAATGTAAGGGGTGAGGAGTTATTTGTGATTATCATCTGATCTAACATGTTTTGATCCCTGATTGATAAGACAAATGAAAGTTTCAGGCTTAGGATGAAAAGGGCAGTATTTGATGGCATTAACTAATTCCAAGAGGGACATTCACACTAGTTTGAGTAACGAAAACATCATGGATATTATCCAGATAAGAAATATTTTACGCCTAGATTGATATACTCAGATGTGCCCCTTCGATTGGGAAAGGTGCCTAACAATAGACTGATTTATGAAGATTCCTTAGAGATTGGCGAACATCTTTCAACAATGACATTTGGAGAGCATAATATGCTCATATACGCTGACGTCAATTCTCTGCTCGAAATATGTTGTTCGCATTCAAAGAAAAGCTTGCAATCGCGAAATAATGCAGTAATCATCCTGTATCACTATGAGACTAAAGATTCGATAAGGAATGCACTAAAGGAGTTCGATATAGAAGTTGAGAGTTATGAAGCGGATAGGTCCCTGATTATCAGGGATGCTAACGAAATTATTTTCAATCCAACCTTAGACAGCTTTTTGCAATACCTCAAAACTCTTGAAGAGCTTGCCATAAAGCATGGCAAAAATGGAATCGATGTAATAGTTGACATGGGTTCCTTTCGGCACCTTGGAAAAGAACAAGAATTGGGAGTATGTGAAAACAGATTCAATATCGCCTCCGCAGATTCAAAGTCTACGATTTTATGCTGTTACCACGACAAGGATGTGAAAGCGCTTGACGCTATCAGAATAGAGGAGATCCACAAATCACACTTGAAGAACTACATTGTTAAAGAAGAGCTATGAGTTTCCATTTGCTTTATTAAGGAGTAACAGGAAGTTTTTATGCAAGGTATATTATGGTTGAGGAAAATGACTCGAAGCAAGATATACTTCAGACTTCTATGCAGGCAAAGAAATACAGAGTAATGATCGTTGATGATGAACAAGACATCACGACTGTTTTCAAGATTGGGCTGGAAAATAACCAATTCATTGTAACCACCTTCAATGACCCACTTGAGGCTCTTTCAAAGTTTAGACCAAGATTGTATGATCTACTGATTTTGGACATTAGAATGCCGGGAATGAATGGCTTTCAACTATATCGAAAAATAAGAGACATTGATAATAAAGTAAAAGTATGTTTTCTAACTGCCTTCGATGAATCCCGCACTGAGTTCAAGAGTTCATTTCCATTTTTGGAAGAAGTAAGGTGTTACCTTAAAAAACCAATTACGGTTCAAAATTTAGTAAAACGCCTTGCGGATTTGGCAAATTCGTAATACACTATAGCAATCTCTAGAAACTCCTCTGCAGCAGCATAATAGTGATTGATGCCAACAGCAACTATTTTTTCAATATAGGCCGTACTTTGGAAGGGGCTACACATTCTGTTTAGAAATCCCTCTGTCTTTCTATCACAGTCCAATATAGGTAGAACATTTGCGATGGGCAACATTAGCTAAAACGGAGAATGGAGACTTTACCCAAACCAGGGTTATGTAAGTGACTAGGCACGATGCGACATTGTTCCTCTAAATAAGGATTCCCGTCGAGTGATCTTTATCTCACGAGTACCCTCTATGAGCAAGCACTTTTGTTTGTTTCTCTCTCCACTTAATTTCGTTAAAGAGACTTAGTATATATCACAAGAGGGGATATGATATCAATTTGGTATTTGGAGATCTAGTAGGAAAATCAACCGCAGTAAGTCATAGCTGCATTTTACCATAATCCCATGTAGAAAAGAACTTTGGGCTTATTTCAACAAGTACAACTTCTCCCTTCTTTGAACCATCTGTTATCATTTTTGCTACGGGGTGATCAAGTGTACCGAGATATTTCAAACTAATTCTATCTGCGCTTGGAAGGATTCTATTTGGATCTTCTACTATAGTTGCAATACCTTTGCCTTTGACTCCTTTATAGGGAATATTTTCATCATCTATGGAAAAATAAATAGTAGGTCTATTCCTGAGATTTTGAGTTTTCTTGGCTAATTTGGATGTAGTTAGCAAGAGTTTTCGTTTATCTTTGTCATAGTAAAACCAGACAGGCTGAATATTCGGGTCACCCTTTTTATCAATGGTTGCAATCTGCAAATTCAATTTACTTTCAAGGAACCTCTCGACCTCTTCTCTGGTCATACCAGGAATCTCGTATGTAGCATTAACTATTTTCACAATAATTCAAGGGTATCTGCTGGCAGAAAAAACTTTCGTTTTATTTGGCAATTCCTGTCAATGTTCTCTTCAATGAATTATCTTTATCAAAACAATGAGGCTAGAGTGATCTAAGCAGGAGAGCGGGGTTAGGTCATGTGGGATGATAGATATGAAGTAATAGATAGAATAGAGTTGCATACATACTACTAGGGAGATTAGAAATTGAAATCCTAACTTATACAAAAAATTGCTAAGCTGGGGCGATTAAAGCGGGAAGACTATAGACTATGATATAACCCCCCTTTATGATGGACCAAATGTGGCAATCAAGCAAGCAATCAAACAAATCAACTTGAAAATGTAGAGAGAAGGTGGACTGAACAGGTTTTTTCCTGCGATAGGTCATATGAAAACTCGTCAAGCTCACTTTTGTTGGTACGCTTAGCTGTCTTTCTTTACATATTTATCGATGATTCTGCACATGACTTTCACACGATTTGCGTGGAACAATTCATCAGGCGTTCGAGGAATCTTGTCCTCAAATACCACATCAGCATGCCACCTTAAGTCAAAGAGGGTAAATTGTAACATCGCCTTTTAGCCATGTACTTTAATCAAACAGTAACTGAGGCAGTGAACTTTTTATTTCTCTGAACATGCAATAAGCAGGCAAGATGACAATCAATAAAGAGACCAAGTCTCTTGGTATGTCCTGGGAAAAAGAGTACGGTTACTCTCAGGCGGTCAAAGTTGAGAATACCATCTATGTCTCGGGGCAAGTGAGCCATGACGATAAAGGTAATGTAGTTGGTCCGGGAAATATGGAGGTGCAGATGCGCCAAGCGTACGCGAACGTCGAGAAGATGCTCGCACAATACGGTGCAACGATCGACAACATCGTAGATGAGCTGCTTTTTGTGACAGACATGGATGCAGCATTTGCTGCAAGGGCTAAATGCCGGCAAGAGGTTTTTTCCGGCAAGCCAGTGCTGGCGAGCACCATTGTGCAAATCCAGCGTCTAGCGTTCCCTGAGCTTATGGTAGAGATCAGATGTATATGCAAAATGTAAACCCTTTGAGATGAATCCTAGAGATGGAGATGGTTTCTCATGCCCTCCTCCTATGGAAATCTTCGTCTTGAACAATAACTCTACCATAATTTTGCTCTCGCTTCAATACGCTGTCATTGCATGTCTGTTTATTGGTATGCACTTGGGCGCATTGTGATTCCGATATCTACTCCCTTCTTTCGATGCTGTGAGATAAGAAGACGTGCGTAATTAGGGGTTCGGTGGAACCTACAACGATATCGGTTCTTTGTGCAGGTTCTTATTATATACAATATGAATTTGCATAGCTATAAAGTTTCCACTATATCATGAGGTGTGAATAGGTGTGCCTAGAATAGTCAACCCTTTTTTGCATGGACTAATAGAGGCAGCGTTTGCAGTGCATCCATCATCATTGCATTAACGCTGCTGCTAGCGGCCATCGGATTAGTGCTTACTAGCCTAACGCAAATGACTACCTTTACTGCTCTTGCTCAAGAAGAAGAGAGTAATCCACTACAGCAGAGACTCGTTGAGCGCTGCTGTTGCTAATCTTGTAGTGTTAACATAGTGCTAGCTCAAGAATCAATCATGCTTCGCATGACTTTCATAGCCTCTGGCTGAAACAATTCATCAGGCGTTCGAGGAATCTTGTCCTCAAATACCACATCAGCATGCCAC
>OCZS010000208.1_pt1 | contig 18856 bp, 16 predicted proteins | sample 1539071 | NCBI WGS metagenome assembly OCZS01 (sample SAMEA3113584, study PRJEB22503) | soil metagenome
CCGAACACTCCGAGCAGCCCTTCGGGCATGAGGTCCACGGGCGACACGACATAGCCAGCCGCGGCGAGCATGAGGACGAGCCTGCCCACCGAGGTGCCCTGGTACTGGCCCGCGGCGGTCGCGCGCACGAGGCGCGGCACGGCCCCGGCGCGCTCACCGAGCGACGGACCACCGGGGCGCACCGCCATCCGGACCGCCCTCACGACGGCACCGACCGAGGCGATACGGGTGAACGTCGACATGCTTCCTCCTGCTCCGAACCCGGGCCGGTCGACCCGGCTCGTCAACGAACGACGTACGCGACCAGATCCCGGCCCCTCAGGCGGATCCCGCCTCGGTCACCACCGGGACCGCCGCCGGGAACTCGCGCCGGGCGCTGGTCGCCACGGTGCGCATCATCCACGCGTCGAGCGCGCCACCGATCGCACCGCCGACGACGGGGATGAGGCGGCCCAGCCGGGAGAAGGTCTTCGTCCCGACCTGGGCGAGGAGCCGGAAGCCGATGCCCTTCTGGACCACCATCATCGCCGGGCCGGGGAGCCGCTGAACGGCGAGGTTGGAGAGCGCACCGGTCGGCACGGCCACCCCCGCCTTGCGGAGCAGGTCGTCGGCGTCGGCTCCCACGAGCGTCAGCAGCACCGCGGTGCGGATCGGCTCCCGGTGGATGTCATGGCCCCGGGCGCGGGCGACCGCCGCGGTCATCCGGGTGGCGATGAGGTAGAAGCCGAGGACGTTGAGCGGCAGTGCCACGGGGACGGTGATGAACCCTCCCAGGCTGGTGACGAAGCCGGAGGCGGCGCCCAGGCGCACGTGGCTGCGGATGATCGACTCCACGGCCGTCTCACGGTCGGAGTGGGTGCGCAACGCCTCGTCGGCCACGTCCGTCGCGGAGTGGAAGAACCCCTTGCCGTCCATGCCGAGGTCGAGGATGTTCTGCACCAGCCGGGTGGAGTGGTGCCCCAGCGCCCCGTCGTCCTGCGGTTTCTGCGCCTGCTCGAGCGCGCTCCGGACGTCCTTGACCGCGTCGCTCGTGCGGTCGCGACTCAACCCCGGAATTCCCACGTCGTCCTCCTCAGAGCGCGTGCCGGCCGGCCAGGACGGCAGGCTGGTCGACTCGTCATCCTGCCACGACGGCGGGCCTCGCCAGCCTCTGCGCGACGAGCCACCGCGGGATGACGGGGGCCGCCCCTACGCTTCTCGACATGGTCCCGGGTGACGTGGCGGCGCTCGTGGTCACCCCTCCAGGGCGCGGTGAGCGGTATGCCGCCCTCCTCCACCGGGGCACCTGCCGCACCGCTCCGCTCGCCGACGTCGTGGCCATGGCGGCGTCCCTGGAGAGGGAGGCGGCGCCCCGCTGGGTGTGGTGGTCGGCCGAGGATGCCGCGGCTCCCCTCGTCGATGCCCGCATCCCCCTTGCTCGGGCCTGGGACGTGGCTGAGGCGCACCGGCTCCTGCACGGGGGGTGGAGTGCAGCGCCCGGCGAGTGCTGGGCGGCGGCGCACGGCATCCCCGTCGAGGACGTGCCGTCCCCGCCGACGGATGACCTCTTCGAGTTCGCCGGCCGCGAGGACGCGCCGGCCGATCCCGACTCCCCGGTCGACGTCCGGGGTCACCTGCGGGGCGACCACGAGGAGTGGCGGACGGACCCGGCGCACCTCGAGGCGTGGGGCCGAGCGGCCCTGGAGACCGCCCACCTGCAGCACGACCGCGCGACCGCCACCGGACCTCGGGTCGCCGGGACGGTCCACTCGGAGTCGGCGGCGGCCGTGCTGTGCCTGGAGCTGCGCAGGGACGGCCTGCCGCTGGATCGCTCCCGGACCGAGGAGCTCGTCGCCGCCTCCGCCGGTCCCCGACCTGAGACCGAGGCCGACGAGCGGCAGACCCGCCGGGCGCGTGACGAGCGCGTCCTGCGGCACGTCCCGGGTCGGGAGTCGACGGACCTGCGGAACCCGGCACAGGTCCGCGAGATGCTCCTCGCCGTGGGCGTCGACGTGCCGAACACCCGCAAGTGGGTCCTCGAGCCCTACCGCACGGTCCACCCCGTCGTCGACGCGCTGCTGGACTGGCGGCGCGACGAGAGGATCGCGACGACGTACGGCTACCGCTGGCTCGACGCGCACGTCGGACCCGACGACCGGCTGCGCGGCCGGTGGACGGCCTGCGACGGTGCCGGGGGGCGGATGACCGCCGAGAACGGCCTGCACAACCTGCCTGCGGCCCTGCGGCCCGGCGTCGCGGCGCACGAGGGTCACGTCCTCGTCCGCGCGGACCTCGGCCAGATCGAGCCGCGGGTGCTCGCCGTGGTCTCGGGGGACGTCGCGTTCGCGGCGGCGACCCGCGCCGACGACCTCTACGCCCCTGTCGCCCAGCGGCTGGGAGTGGACCGGCCGGTGGCCAAGGTGGCTGTGCTGGCGGCGATGTACGGCCAGCGCAGCGGGGCTGCCGGTGAGGCCCTCGCCGGACTGGAGCGGGCCTACCCGGTCGCGATGGCGCTCCTGGACCGTGCCTACGACGCGGGCCGCCGGGGCGAGCCGCTGCGGACGTGGGGCGGCCGGCTCATCCCGACCGGACGCTTCCTCACCTCGAGCCCCGCGGGCGCCGACCCTGCGCTGGATGCCGCGCGCGGACGGTTCGCACGCAACGCCATCATCCAGGGCGCGGCGGCCGAGCTCTTCAAGGCGTGGGCAGCCACCGTACGAGCGACGACGCGCGACCTCGGGGCCGAGGTGGTGCTGTGCCTGCACGACGAGCTCCTCGTGCACGCCCCCATGGAGCACGCGGCGGAGGTCGCCGTCCAGGTGGACCAGGCGCTCGAGGACTCGGCGCGGCGGTGGGCGCCGGGCGCACCCGTGCGCTTCGTGGCAGACACCTCCGTCATCGCCCGGTGGTCGGACGCGAAGGACTGACCCCTGGGCGGCGGCTGCCCCGGCGGTCAGGCCGGGTTCGTGTCGTCGTCGGCGACGGTGCGCAGGAAGTTCTCGAAGTCGGCGCCCAGCTCGTCTGCCGACGGGATCTGGCTCGCCTCGGTGGCGAGCAGGCTGGGCCGCTGCTGGCCCTCGACGAAGGTGTCGTACTGCTGCTCGAGGGCGGTGATCACCGCGCGGGCGTCGTCGTTGCCCTCGACCTCCGCGGCGATGGCCTGCTGGTTGGCGCGCGCCCGCAGGACGAGGTCGTCGTTCGGCAGGTTGAGGCCCGTGACGTCGACCACGGCGTTGAGCGCGGCGAGAGCACCCTCGGCCCACTCGGACCCCGCGAGGTAGTGCGGCACGTGGATCGCGAACCCGACGGCTCGGTGCCCCGACTCGCCGAGCCTCATCTCGAGGAGTGCGCCGATCGACCCCGGCACCTGCACCCGACCGAAGGGCGAGGCGGCGTCGCCGATGAGCGACACGTCCGTGGCGTGAGCGGTCATCCCGACCGGGCGGGAGTGCGGCACTGCCATGGGGATGCCGTGCGTGTGGACGACGAGCGTGATGCCGAGCCGGACGACGAGCTCGCGCACCGCCTCGATGACCCGCTCCCACTGGTAGTCCGGCTCAGGCCCGGTGAGCAGGTAGTAGGTCTGCCCGTCCCGGTCGGTGAGCCGGTGCAGGAGCATGCTCGGGTCGTCGTACTCGACCCACCGGTTGGTGTCGAAGATCATCGCCGGACGGCGGCCGCGGTAGTCGAGGAGCTGGTCGACGTCGAAGGACGCCACGACCTCGGGGTCCCCCGTCTCGAGGAGGTGGCCACCGAGGACGGACTGGATGTGCCCGGCGTCGATGAAGGCTCCGAGGGCGACGACGAGCACACCGGGCCGGGGCACGGTGAGGTCGGCGTCGGTCTCGAAGCGGTAGAGCGCGGAGGGGTTCTGCACGGCACAAGCCTTTCACGGGTGGAGCTCGTACCCAGCAGAACGCACGACCGCCCCCCGACGATTCCCGATCAGTGCCGTGACGAGGCGACGGCCGCGATGGCCGCGCGCACCCGCTTCTCCGAGACCGGGTGTGCCGTCCCGAGCGACTGGGCGAACAGGCTCACGCGCAGCTCCTCGACCATCCAGCCGAGGTCGGTGACGTCGGTGGCGCCCCTCCGGGTGGCGGGCAGCGACTCCAGGAGGTCGGCGAAGTCCTCCTCCACCCGGTCGATGGTCTCCTGGAGCACGGCCTCGCGCGGGTTGGTCGCCGCGCGCTCCAGCCGGTGCTGCGCTGCCCGCAGGTAGCGCTGTACGTCGCGCAGCCGCCGCAGCCCCGTCCGGGCGACGAAGCCAGGTCCGACGAGGCTGTCGAGCTGGGCGCGCACGTCGGCGCGGGTGGCGGCGGTGCGCGCCGACGCGGCGCCCTGCTCGAGAGACTCCAGCGTCCGGCGCACCCGGGCCGCAAGGGCCAGCACCGGCTCGACCGCCTCGACGACGACGAGCACCCGACTGGCCGCATGGCTGCGGACGGCGGCGAGCGCGGCGGCATACGCCTCCTCGGTGCGCACCTCACCCGGCACGTGCTCGGTGACGATGTCGTCGACGGCCGCGTCGAGGCAGTCCTGGAGCAGTGCGGGTACCGAGCCGTGGGGGTTGTCCGCGAGGGCGAGCTTCTGGGCGTTGGAGAGCCGCGCCAGCACCCGCTTCCACGGGGCCGACGTGCCGAGCAGCAGCAGCCGGCGCACCCCCCGGCGGTGAGCCGCCTCCGCGGCACCGCGGTCGGGCAGCACCCGGAGGGACACCGACGTCCCCTCGTCGACGAGCGCGGGGTACCCCTGGACGGTCTGGCCCCCTGCGCGCCCCTCGAACGTCTGCGGGACGGTGCCGACGCTCCACGTGGTGAGGCCGGTGCGCTCGAGGGACGCACCCGCTTCGGCCATCCCCGCACGGACCGCTCCCCCGGCCGCTGGTCGGAGGGCGTCGAGGTCCTTGCCCCGGGCGACCACCCTCCCGCCCGGGGCCTCGACGCTGAAGGTGATCCGCAGGTGGTCGGGCACGCGGCTGAGGTCCCATTCCTCTGGCGGGATGCGAACGCCGGTGCGCTCGTGGAGCACCCGCGCCATCTCGTCGGTCAGGCCCCCCCGGGCGGGGTCTGCCGCCGACAGGGCGGCCATCGCGTGGTCGGGGGTGGGGACGAAGTGCCGGCGGATCGCCTTGGGCAGCGACTTCAGGAGCGCGACGGCGAGGTCGTCACGCAGTCCCGGCACCTGCCAGTCGAACCCTTCGGAGCTGACCCGGTTGAGCACCGCCACGGGGATGTGGACCGTGACGCCGTCGGCCTCCGAACCCGGCGAGAACTGATAGGTCACGTCGAGGTCGAGGTCACCCTGGTGCCACACCCGGGGGTAGTCCTCGGCCGAGATGTCCTCCCCCGCGTCGGAGGTGAGGATCTCCTCCGTGAGGGTGAGGAGGTCGGGCCGACGGCGCCGCTCTCCTCGCCACCAGCGGTCGAAGTGGCGCTCGCTGACGACGTCAGGCGGGATCCGTGAGTCGTAGAAGGTGAAGAGCACCTCGTCGTCGACGACGATGTCGCGTCGACGGGCCCGCTCCTCCAGCTCGGCGACCCGACGGAGGGTGGCGACGTTCAGCCGCCAGAACTCGTGCTGCGGCTCCCAGTCGCCCTCGACGAGCGCGGACCGGATGAAGATCTCCCGCGCCCCCTCGGGGTCGATCCCGGCGTACTGGATCGTCCGGTCGGTGACCAGCGGAACGCCGTAGAGCGTGACCCGCTCCGTCGCGACGGCGGCCCCCGCCTTCCTGCTCCAGCGAGGCTCGCTGACGGTCCGTGCGACGACGTGGGCGCCCGCCTCCTCTGCCCACTCCGGCTCGATCCGCGCATTGACGCGGGCCCACAACCGGGTCGTCTCGACGAGCTCGGCGGCCATGACGTAGTCCGGCTGCCGCCGGAAGAGGGCCGACCCGGGACTGATCCCGAAGCGGGCACCACGCGCACCGGCATACTCCCGCTTGACCTCGTCTCGCACACCGACGTGGGACAGCAGCCCAGCGAGGAGTGCGCGGTGGACGGTGTCCCAGGCCGGCTCGGCGTCGCGTGCGGCGGTCGCCAGGTCGGGGTCGATCCGCACCGACCGACAGGCGGCCCGGAGCTGGGAGTGGAGGTCCTGCCACTCCCGGATGCGCAGGTAGTGGAGGTACTCGCTCTTGCAGGTGCGGCGAAAGGCGCTGTGCGACAGGGCCTTCTGCTGAGCGGTGAGATAGCGCCAGAGGTTGTGGAGGCTGACGAAGTCCGAACGGTCGTCCTTGAACCGGGCGTGCGACTGGTCGGCCTGCGCCTCCTTGTCCACCGGGCGCTCTCGTGGGTCCTGGATCGAGAGAGCCGCGACGAGCACGAGCACTTCGCGCGTGCAGCCCAGCCGACCGGCCTCCACCACCATCCGCGCCAGTCGGGGGTCCAGCGGTAACCGGGCCAACGTCCGCCCGGATGCCGTGAGCCGCCGCCCGCGCCCACGGTGCCGGCCGCGGGCCTGTTCGCCGACCTCGAAGGCATTGAGCTCCTCCAGGAGCCGGACGCCGTCGGCAACCTGGCGAGCGTCGGGCGGGTCCACGAACGGGAACCGGGTGACGTCCCCGAGGCCGAGGGACGTCATCTGGAGGATGACGGAGGCGAGGGAGGTGCGCTGGATCTCCGGCTCCGTGAACTGCGGCCGCGCCTCGAAGTCGTCCTCGGAGTAGAGGCGGATGCAGATCCCTGGCGCGACCCGCCCGCACCGACCGGCGCGCTGCGCCGCGCTCGCCCGGCTCACCGGTTCGATCGGCAGCCGCTGGACCTTCGTCCGCTGGCTGTAGCGGGAGATCCGGGCCGTTCCGGTGTCGACGACGTAGCCGATGCCCGGGACGGTGAGCGACGTCTCGGCGACGTTCGTCGCCAGGATGATCCGCCTCCCCGTCCCGCGGTGGAAGACGCGGTGCTGCTCCGCGGCGGAGAGCCTGGCGAAAAGAGGAAGCACCTCGGTGCCGGGCAGCCCCAGGCCGTTGAGCGCCTCCGCGGCATCGCGGATCTCCCGCTCACCCGAGAAGAACACGAGGATGTCCGTGGCGTCGGGGGTCGGCGGCGCCTCGGTCCAGAGCTCCTCGACCGCCTCGACGACGCCCGTCACCTGGTCGCGCTCCGCGATGACGTGGCGGCCGTCGGGGTGCAGCTCGAGGAGGGGGCGGTAGCGCACCTCGACCGGGTGGGTACGCCCCGACACCTCGATGACGGGCACCTCGCGCACGGCCTCCCCCCGGTCGTTGGTCGCGAAGTGACGCGCGAACCGGAGCGGGTCGATGGTCGCGGACGTCACGACGACCTTGAGCTCGGGCCGACGGGGCAGCAGCTGCTTGAGGTATCCGAGGATGAAGTCGATGTTGAGCGAGCGTTCGTGGGCCTCGTCGAGGATGAGGGTGTCGTAGCGCCGCAGGTCGCGGTCGCGCTGCATCTCGGCCAGCAGGATGCCGTCGGTCATGACCTTGACTCGCGTGGCGTCGCTGCTGTGGTCGGTGAAGCGAACCTGGTAGCCGACGAGGCCACCGAGCTCGACCTCCATCTCCTCGGCGATGCGCTCGGCGACCGAGCGCGCGGCGATCCGGCGGGGTTGCGTGTGACCGACCTGGCCGTGCGACCCGAGCCCCAGCTCGAGGCACATCTTGGGCAGCTGCGTCGTCTTGCCCGAGCCGGTCTCCCCCGCGACGACGACGACCTGGTGGTCGCGGATGGCCACCAGGATGTCGTCGCGCCGCTCGACGACGGGCAGGTGCTCCGGGTACCGCAGCCGAGCAGGGTCGACCGCGTCGACGGGCGGGGCACGCATGGCGCAAGGATAGGTCGGCGGTTCGGCGCCGCCGGTTGTCCTACCGCCCAGCCGGCTCAGCTTCGGTGACCGGTCGAGTGGCCCTCGCCGCCGCGGTCCCGACCTGGAGGCTCGCTCCCCCGGTGTAGAGCCGCTGCGCCGCCGGCCCGTTGGCGGTCGCGAGCCGCCAGTCGTCCCGGAAGGCCCGGTCGAGCTGCGCCGCCACGGCAGCACGACCACGGGCGGCACCCGCGCGGGCCGCGTCGCGGACCCCGGCGGCGAGGCCGGAGGCTGCGACCGGCGCACGGACGGTGCCCACGGCCGGACCCCCGGTCAGGGCGGTGGGTGTCCCCCTCGCCGGAGGGACGTCCAGTGCGGCTCGGACGGCGTCCCGGCTGGCCCGGGCCTCGGCGGCCGCACCCAGCGCGAGGCGCTGCCGGGTCGTGAGGTAGCGCGTGCTCACCGCACCCTGGGCCGTGCGCTCGGCGCCGGCAACGGCACCCCGCCGCAGGACCGCGCCCATCCCGCCCGTCGCCATCAGGGCCGCGCTGCCGCCCAGCTCGGCCCAGTCGCCCTCGCCGTAGGCGACGAGCAGGGCCGTGTCCGCGGCGACACCGGCCGCCTCACCGGCCGCTGCGACGGGCCGGAGCTCGGGGACCGTCGCGGAGACGAGCCCGAGCGTGGCCACATCGTGGCCGACGGTGCTCGCGGCGGCCAGCAACCGGTAGGGCGCCGAGTCCGCCACCTCGTCGACGCTCAGCGAGCGGAGCACCCGGGCGCAGCAGGAGTCCGCCTCCCGGAACCGCTCGGCAGCCGCCCCGTGACGTGCCCTGGCGCCGGCCTGCACGCGCACCTGCTCCTGCTGGAGGTGCCTCACGAGCAGCAGGGCCGGGTCGTCCTCACCCGAGCCGGCGACGACGAGGGCGTAGGCGCGGTCCTCCAGCACGGCATACGCCTGGTCGGCGTCGCTCTCGTCCTGCACCGCGACGGCGATCACCGCCTGCGCCTCCTCGAGGGCATCGGCCAGCGCCCGCAGCGGCGCGACGGCGCCGCCGAGGCGGGCCCCGACGGCATCCAGCACCGGCACGGCGGCGCGCAGGCGAACCCCGAACTCCTCACCGGCGACGCCCTCCCACGTCGCACCGTCGCGCAGCCTGGCGAGGACCCGGCCGAGCGCGTCGAGCCTGCGCGCCGTGGCGTGGAGCCGGTCGGCGACGACTCGTACCCCGCCCGGGTTGCCGGGCATCGGGGGCAGCCCGGTCACCACGACCCACCGAACAGGCTGCCCGACACACCGGCCTCGGTGTCGAGGTAGAGCGCACCGGCACCCACCGCGGCCTCGCCCAGCTCGGAGAGGGAACCGCCCAGCGCGAGCCGGACCCTTCGCCAGCCGCCGAGCAGCTCCTCGAGGGCCGGCCCGCTCTCGCCGGGGCCGAGCGCCCACCGGTCCGCAGCGGGGTCACCCATGAGGAGCAGGTCGGCACCCGTCTCGGCGAGGGCCACGCCCAGCTCGGCGACCTCCGCCGCGTCGACCCGGATCCACGTCATGGCCGCAACGCTAGGCAGGTCAAGCGAGAGCCCCGACCGGTTGTCCACAGCCCCGCCCGATCGACCCGACACCGAGCGCGGCGCCGGTGAGCGGGGCGGAAGGTCGGTCGCCGCTCCTGCCCAGTACGTCAGGCGGTGGTGGCCCCCGCCAGGTCGGCCGGCTGCTCCTCGCCGAGCTCGGTGCCGCTCGTGCCGGCGTCGTCCGACGAGCCGGTCCCTGTGGCGGCCGCGAAGCCCGCGTCGAGGTCGGCGAGGATGTCGTCGATCGACTCGATGCCGACGGCGAGGCGGACGAGCCCCGGAGTCACCCCGGCTGCGAGACGGTCGTCGTCGCCGCCCTGGCTGTGCGTCGTCGAGGCGGGATGGATCGCAAGCGAGCGCACGTCACCGATGTTCGCCACGTGGCTGTGGAGGGACAGGCCCTCGACGAACCGCTGGCCGGCCTCCAGGCCGCCCGCGATCTCGAACGCGAGCACGGCCCCGGCGCCCTGCGGCGCGTACCTGTCGGCGAGCTCCTTGCCGGGCTGGCCGTCCAGTGACGCCCACCGCACCGCCTCGACCTGCGGGTGCTGCTCGAGGTACGCGGCCACCCGGTGGGCGTTCTCGATGTGCCGTTCGACGCGCAGGCTGAGGGTCTCGAGCCCTTGGGCGATGAGGAACGCGTTGAACGGCGAGATCGCCGAGCCGAGGTCGCGCAGCAGCTGCACCCTCGCCTTGAGGATGTAGGCGAGGTTCGCACCGAGGATGCCGCCGACGCCGAGGTCCCGCGCGAACACGAGGCCGTGGTAGCTCTCCTCCGGAGTGTTGTAGTTCGGCCACCGCTCGGGGTCCTTGCCGTAGTCGAACCTCCCACCGTCGACGATGACGCCGGCGATCGACGTGCCGTGCCCTCCGAGGTACTTCGTCGCCGAGTGGATGACCACGTCGGCGCCCCACTCCAGCGGACGGATGAGGTACGGCGTCGCGATGGTGTTGTCGACGACGAGCGGGACGCCCACCTCGTGCGCCACGCCGGCGACGCCCTCGATGTCGAGGACCTCCGCCTTCGGGTTGGCGATCGTCTCGGCGAAGAACGCCTTGGTGTTCGGCCGCACGGCGCCGCGCCATGCCTCGAGGTCGGCCTGGTCCTCGACGAAGGTCACCTCGATGCCCAGCTTCTTGAACGTGTACTTCAGCAGGTTCACGGTGCCGCCGTAGAGCGCGGCGCTCGACACGATGTGGTCCCCGGACTCGGCGATGTTGAGCAGCCCGAGGGTCGTGGCGGCCTGCCCGGACGACACGAGCAGGGCGCCGACCCCGCCCTCGAGAGCGGCGATCCGCTGCTCGACGGCGTCCTGGGTCGGGTTCATGATCCGGGTGTAGATGTTCCCGAACTCCTGGAGCGCGAACAGGCTGGCGGCGTGCGCCGTGTCGTTGAAGACGTAGGACGTCGTCTGGTAGATCGGCAGGGCCCGGGCGCCGGTGGCGCTGTCGGGCACCTGTCCGGCGTGCACCTGCTTGGTCTCGAAGCCCCACTGCGAGGGATCGGTCATCGGAGTCTCCCAACTCTCGGGTGCGCTTCGGGGATGACCCGGGCGCACGGCATACGGTCCACTGCGGGAGCAACCGTCAGGTGTCCCGCGCTTGCGAGCGGCGGGTGCCGCTCGCCAGGTCCTCACCCGGGGCACCCCACCGCGGTGGAGGGTTGCCGGCCAGCGAGCCGGGGCTTCGCGCTGGCGCTCATGACCTGCGTCGAGGATACGGCGACACCCGATGCCGGTCACGCCGCTCCCCGGACGTCTCACTCTCCGGTCGCTCGCGGTGCGACAGGATGAGGGCATGACGTACCGCGTGGACGAGTACAGGGCCGACGCCGGACGCTACGACGCGGGGATGCCGTACCGCCGGGTCGGGCGCTCGGGCCTCGACCTCCCGGCGATCTCGCTCGGGCTGTGGCACAACTTCGGCGACGATGTCCCCATCGAGCGCCAGCAGGCGACACTGCGCCGGGCGTTCGACCGTGGCGTCATTCACGTCGACCTGGCGAACAACTACGGACCGCCCTACGGCTCGGCCGAGCGCAACTTCGGCACCATCTACGGGCCGCCCTACGGCTCGGCCGAGCGCAACTTCGGCACCATCTTCGCTCGTGACTTCCGGCCCTACCGGGACGAGCTGGTCATCTCGTCCAAGGCCGGCTACGACATGTGGCCCGGGCCCTACGGGCAGGGCGGAGGGTCCCGCAAGTACCTCATCGCGTCGTGCGACCAGTCGCTGCAGCGGATGGGTCTGGACTACGTCGACATCTTCTACAGCCACCGCTTCGACGAGACGACGCCGCTCGAGGAGACCCTCGGTGCGCTCGACGCGATCGTGCGGTCGGGCAAGGCCCTGTATGCCGGCATCTCGTCGTACTCCGGCGCCCGGACCCAGGAAGCTGTGGAGATCCTGCTCGAGCTGGGGACGCCGTTGCTCATCCACCAGCCGTCGTACTCGATGCTCAACCGCTGGATCGAGGAAGACCTGCTCGACGTCCTCGGCGACACGGGGGTCGGCTGCATCGCGTTCTCGCCGCTGGCCCAGGGGATGCTGACGGACAAGTACCTGAACGGCATCCCCGAAGGGTCACGGGCCGCGCAGGGCAAGTCGCTCGACCCGTCCCTGCTCAGCGAGTCCGCGCTCACGCACGTCCGTGAGCTGGACCGGATGGCACGTGCACGAGGGCAGTCGCTGGCCCAGATGGCGCTCGCATGGGCGTTGCGGGACCCGCGGGTCACCTCGGTGCTCGTCGGCGCGTCCTCCGTCGCGCAGCTCGACGACAGCCTCGACGCGGTGCAGAACCTGGCGTTCTCCGACGAGGAGGTCGCCGAGATCGACCAGCACGCCGTCGAGGCCGGCATCAACCTCTGGAAGACATCGAGCGACGGGTGAGTTGAGGCACGCATGAGCCTCGGTCGACGCAGCGAGAACGAGTACCTCCCGAGCCCTTCGGGCTGGGTCCGCAAGCAGGTCGAGGCCATCGAGGCGGCCGGGGACACCCGAGCGGTGTCGATCATGCAGCGTCCGGTCGTCCTCCTGACGATGCGCGGGAGGAGGACCGGGGCCATCCGCAAGGTGCCGCTCATGCGCGTCGAGCACGAGGGCGTGTATGCCGCGGTGGCCAGCAAGGGTGGGGCCCACGAACACCCCGAGTGGTACGCCAACCTGCGGGCCGAGCCGCGCATCACGCTGCAGGACGGCACCCGCTCATGGACCTCAGTGGCCCGTGAGCTCGCTGGTCCGGAGAGGGAGGTCTGGTGGGAGCGGTGTGTCGCGGCATACCCGCCCTATGCGGACTACCAGGCAAAGACAGACCGGCTCATCCCCGTGTTCCTCCTCGAGCCGGCGGCGGCTGAGAACGGGGACACCTCGGGCGGACGGGTCGACTCAGCCGAGGGCTGACGGGTCGACTCCGCCGAGGGTTGAGCCCGACGCCCGGGCCTCCGTCGCCGCCGCCAGCCGGTCCACCCGGCGGAACCACAGGAGGCCGAGCACGGGCAGGACGAGCGGCACGTAGCCGTACCCCTGGCCGAAGTGGGACCACACCGTCTGGTCGGGGAACGCGTCCGGAACGAGGTAGCTGGCCGTCCCCACGACGAGCACACCCACGAGCTCGATCGTGCAGGCGACCACCCCGACCCGCACCCAGCGGCCGCCCCTCGCCAGGCACCACGTGGCGAGGAGGTAGACCACGGCGGCGAAGGCGGAGAGGAGGTAGGCCAGCGGCGCCTGCTCGAAGTAGCTGGTGATCTGGAGGATCGACCGCCCCGTCGCCGCCAGAGCGAGCACCGCGTAGACGACCACGAGCACGATGCCCGGGCCGCCGAGTGCTCGGCGAGAGTCCGCCGTGTCGGGGGCATCACCCATAGAGGTTCCAGATCTGCAGGAGGCGCGCGGCCATCACCGCGACCGCGAACGCCCCGACCGCCAGCGAGCCCATCGCCCAGCGCGACTTCTCCTTGATCGTCAGGAGCGCCGCCCCGACCGGGATGACCGGCAGCGTCACGAGATAGGCGACGAAGGTCGCCTTCTCCGTCGGGTCCTCGATGCGCCCCATGCCCAGCAGACCGGTGACGAGCTGGACGAGCAGGCCGAGCTCCAGGAGTGCCGCGACAGCCAACAGCCGGTCGTCGACGAGCTTGTCGCGCACGGCGTAGTAGACCGCGGCGGCGCACAGCACGATGGCGAGGCCCACGACGGCATACGTCAGGGGCGCGATCACGCGATCACCCTAACCGGGCGACGGGGCGTCCCGCGCCGGCCCCTCGCCGTGGTGCGAGACTCACGTCATGACCAGTGCGCAGCTCGGGAAGGTGACGATCGAGTACGAGGTGGACGGCCCGGAGGACGGCGAGCCGATGCTGCTCCTCATGGGCCTGGGTGCCCAGCTGGTGGCATGGCCACGCGACGTCGTCGACGGCCTGACCGAGAGCGGGTTCCAGGTCATCCGGATGGACAACCGGGACATCGGCCTGTCGACGAAGACCGAGGGGCCGGTGCCCAGCCGCGCCGCGTTGTTCAAGGCGTTCGCCCACCGACGGTTCGCGCAGTCCGACTACCTCCTGGCCGACATGGCCAAGGATGCCGTGACGCTGCTCGACCACCTCGACGTGGCCGCCGCGCACGTCGTCGGTGTGTCGATGGGCGGGATGATCGCCCAGCAGCTGACCATCGACCACCCGGAGCGCGTGCTCAGCCTCTGCTCGATCATGTCCAACACGGGCAACCGCCGCCACGGCATCGTGTCCCCGCGCCTCCTGCCCACGATGGCGCTGTCGATGACGACGCCGCGCCCGGAGGACCCCGCAGAGGCCGAGCGCCTCGGCGTCGCAGGCTTCCGGCTCATCGCCGGACCACACTTCGACGCCGACGAGATCGCCGGCATGGTGCGCTCGGCAATCTCTCGCAACGTCAACCCATTGGGCACGATCCGGCAGCTGCTCGCCATCCAGGCCAGCCCGGACCGCACGCCCGCGCTCGCAGAGGTGCGCGTGCCGACCCTGGTGATCCACGGCCTGCGCGACCGACTGGTCCTCCCGAGCGGCGGCATCGCCACCGTACGAGCGGTGCCGGGGGCACGCCTGCTGATGTTCCCCGACATGGCGCACGACCTGCCGGGGCCTCGACGCGCCGAGATCGTCGAGGCGATCACGCGCAACGCGGCGCGGGCCCACGAGAACCAGGCGCCACCGGTGGCCGGGTGGGCAGGTGAGCCCGACCCCGAGGCGGCCGGCGAGCTCGAGAAGGACCTCCTCGACGCGGACGCCCCATAGCGGCCCGGCCACCCTGTGAGGGGGTGGCGGTCTGGAGCGTCAGGGCTTGGCGAGGGCGTCCGCGATGGCGTCGACGAGCAGGCCGACCTCGTCCTCGGTGACGACGATCGGTGGCGCGATGCGGATCGTGGAGCCGTGGGTGTCCTTGGCGAGGATGCCGCGGGACATGAGCCGCTCGGACAGCTCGCGGCCGTTGGGGCCGCCGGGCTCGATGTCGAGGCCCGCCCAGAGGCCACGGACGCGGATCGCCCGCAGGCCAGGTCCTGCGCCGCCACTCCCCCGGACGAGCGGGGACAGGTTCTCCTCGAGGACACCCCCGAGGTGGGCGGCGCGGCGCTGGAACTCCCCCTCGGCGAGCATGGTCACGACCTCGTGACCGATCGCGGCGGCCAGCGGGTTTCCGCCGAAGGTCGAGCCGTGCGAACCCGGGGTGATGACCTCGAGCACCTCACGGTTCGCGGCGATCGCGGAGACGGGGTAGAGGCCACCGCCGAGGGCCTTGCCGAGGACGTAGATGTCCGGGACGACGTCCTCGTGGTCACACGCGAACGTGCGGCCGGTGCGGGCAAGACCGGACTGGATCTCGTCGGCCACCATGAGGATGCCGGCCTCGTCACAGATGGTCCGCACCTCGCGGAGGTAGCCCTCCGGCGGGATGACGACGCCTCCCTCGCCCTGCACCGGCTCGAGGAGGACGGCGACGGTCGTGTCGTCCACGGCCGACCGCAGCGCCTGTGCGTCACCGAAGGTGACGGTTCTGAAGCCGGGCGTGTACGGCCCGTACTCGTCGCGAGCGATCTTGTCGTCGGAGAAGCTCACGATGGTCGTGGTGCGGCCGTGGAAGTTGCCCTCCATGACGACGATCGTTGCCGCACCCTCCGGGACGCCCTTCACCCGGTAGCCCCACTTCCGGGCCACCTTCACCGCGGTCTCGACCGCCTCGGCGCCCGTGTTCATCGGCAGGATCATGTCCTTGCCGGTCAGGTCGGCAAGGGCCTCGACGAACGGGCCCAGCTGGTCGTTGAAGAAGGCGCGGCTCGTCAGGGTGAGCCGACTCAGCTGTTCTCGGGCACGGGCGACGAGACGCGGGTGACCGTGACCGAAGTTCAGCGCTGAGTATCCGGCCAGGCAGTCGAGGTACCGGTTTCCCTCGACATCCGTGACCCAGGCTCCTTCCCCGTGGCAGAGGACGACGGGCAGCGGGTGGTAGTTGTGCGCGGCATACCTCTCGACCTGCTCGATCTGAGCGGTGGTCCGGCCGGTCGCGCGGCGGTGCTCCTGGGACGTCATGGTCGCCTCCTTCTCGCCGAGCGTAGCGACCGCCCGGACGGCGGCTTGCGAGGTCGGGCCAGCGTCGCCGATCGCGAATCGCCGATCGCGGATGCCGGTCAGTCGCCCCAGATGTCCGCGACCCGGTGCGCGATGCGTTGTCCATGCGCACGGGCGGTCTCGAACGTCCCCGCCCCGCGGCGCATGTCGAGCGGGTTCGCCCCCATGGCCCACAGATCCCGGGCGTCCGGGGCCACGAGATAGCTCTTTGCCCGTGGACGAAGCGTGCGGATCTGCACGCGCGGTTGTTCCCTGAGCCGCGAACCGACGGGATACGGCGACAGCGCAAGCACCCGGCGGTGCCCACTCGCGAGGTCGATGTTGGCGACGCTCCGCAGACCACCGTCGACATACCGACGACCACCGACCTCGACAGCGGGGAAGACACCCGGGACTGCACAGCTCGCAGCGACGGCGCGGTCGAGAGGGACGCCGCTGTCGTTGTCGAAGACGACCGAGGTGCCGGTCTCGGCGTCGACGGCGGTGATGAGGAGTCGGCGATCGGGCCAGGGCTTCCCGACGAGGCCGAGCCCGATGGCGTCGAGCCACTCCTCCTCGCTGGACGTCCGAGCGGAGAGGGCGGCGCGGGCCACGACGGCCCGTCCCCGACGGCGATCCAGCGCGAGCTGCGCGCGCAGGTAACGGGCGGCGTCGGGGGGGCCGAGCCGGCCGTAGCTCGCGAGAGGGGCGCCCTGCTGGATGCGTGCGAAGGCGTTCCCCTCGTCGGTGCCGACCCGCAGGTGCGCCGCGACCATGGAACCGGCTGAGGTGCCGATCATCGTGTCGGCGTCGCGGACATCCACTCCCCCGTCACGCAGGCCGATGATGATGCCGGCTTCCCAGGCGATGCCGGTGGCGCCACCACCGGCGAGGACGAAGGCACGGTCGACTTCTTCCTGAGGCGGTGTCCACCGACGCAAGCCGTCGGAAGCAGGGGCCACCGGGCTTGCCTCGACCCCGGTCACGGCTCCGGTCAACACCTGCTCACTCACCCGTCCATTGTCCGGTGACCCGGGGAGTGCGTTGGGCCAGATCCGGCGTGAGGGTGCTCACCCCCTCGGCCACGGTGCGCGGGATTGATCAAGATCCGCGGTGCGCAATGCGGAGGGCACATGAGCGTGGCGGAATGCGCGGCGCGGGATGCGCGGTGCGGGATGGGCGAAGCACGTAGCTCGATCCAGCCGGTGGCCAGGCCACACGGTGCCACGCGGTGCTCCTTCACACCGACCCGTGAGCCTGACGCGCGGCGAACGCCGGGACCAGGCGGACGGCATCCAGGGGCAGGCTCACGAGCTCGTCCTCCAGGCGAACCTGGCACCGCACGGCCCCGACGAGCTCGACCTCGCCGGCGAGTCCGCGCCAGGGACCCGATGAGGTGACCTCGACGAGGTCGCCCACCCGCACCGTCGCGCGCGCACCGTGCGGATCCCGGTGAAAGGAGGACAGCGTGGCGAGCTGCGCGGCGTACGAAGCCGGGAGGGCGGCACGCCGCCCGCAATAGGTCCACGTGAAGAGATGGCGAGGGTCGAACCGCGTGGCGCACTCCCCACAGGACATCAGGCGGGTGGGCGCCCGGTGGCGAGGTTTCTCGTGGCCGGCAGGACAGCGCCCGACCCAGTCACCGGGCACCCGAGGCGCCTCCGAGGGCACGCACCGCTCGCCGCTGCATCCGATCTCCTTGGCCTTGGCGCGCCACACCGCGTCGTGACCGTGCTGCGGCCCCACCATGGCGTGCGCGATCTCGTGGAGGATCGTGTCGAGCACCTCCGCCTCGGAGTGGAGGGCGGTGAGGGGCGCGCTGAGGCCGATCTGCCGACGCCCGAACCGGCACACGCCAGCACGGGTCTTCGCCCGATCCGCGACGATCGTCCAGTCGTCGAGGCCATGGTCACGCAGCAGGCGGCGTCCTTCGGCGAGCGCGCGAGTGACCTCCACTGGTCCTCCTCTCCGTGCCGTGTCCGTGCGACGACCCTAAGCGCGGCGACCGACAGCCGGCGGGAGCGACGGCCCGTGGCGCGAGATCGGTGGACAAGCCGCCGAGGCGGCACCTCTGTGGATGGAGCGCCCCTGACGTGGCTCAGCTCGTGTACAGCCGCGACTTGGCTTCGCGGACCGTGAGGGTCACCTGTGCGCCCGGCAGACCCACCTCGCCCGGGATGTCGAACCACTCGCTGCCGCCGACACGGAACTGGCCCGTGTAGACGATCTCCGCGAACACGTCGTGGGTGCCGGGTTGGCGGTAGGTCGCCCGGATGTCGCCACTGGGATAGGGGCCACCGAGCGACGTGGTCGGGCCGATGACCTGGTCACCGAGGTGGTAGGTGACCGACTTCAGCAGGGGCCGCACCTCGATCCGGTAGCCGAGGAGGCGGCCGGGGTCGGGGGTGTCGACCTCCTCCGGCCCGAAGCCGGCCACCGGGAACACCACCTGGAAGTAGGTCGGCAGATTGACGAGGGTGACGTCGCCCTCGGGCTGGATGTTCAGAGTGGGCACCGAGAAGTCGGTGTCGTGGAACGCCTCGCGGATCATGGCCATGGTGAGTTGGGGCCCGACGCCGGAGACCATGCTTGGCATGCAAGTAGTCCCGATCGTCGCCCATGCTCCCCCCGTTCCCGCCACCGGGCTGCCATCCCTGGCGACTTCTCGACGGTGCACATGCATCGCTGGGCCTGGTCCGATTTCAGGATTGTCCTCGGAGCAGGCGACGAAGGACCGGCCACACAGAATGTCGTCACTTGCAGAGCCGGGAAGGCGTTGGCCGCAGACAGACGTGGCAACGTACTCGTGCCAGGGACCCTCATCGCTCAGCTGCTGTGCTCTCCATTCCTCCTGCAACCTCTGCAGATCACTGGTAAATAGAGAGATCTTTACCCCGCTGTCCCGTACCGCTCCGCCCCATGGACCGCCGCCGTGCTCGTCCGCGTCCGCGGTTGGCGAGGTC
>OCZS010000210.1_pt1 | contig 18811 bp, 16 predicted proteins | sample 1539071 | NCBI WGS metagenome assembly OCZS01 (sample SAMEA3113584, study PRJEB22503) | soil metagenome
CTCCTCCCAGGTGACAGCAATGGCTCGCGATATCTGCCGGGATGGGTATGTATCAACGACTTCACCTGATCGGCCAATGACGCGAACAGCATTTTCTCGCAACTGCGCGTCGAAGGCGTACGCGTTCTCGCTTTTGCGAATCGTGGATAGTTTTGTCAACGTCACCGGCGGCTTGTCGTACCGCTGCCCATTCAGTCTCAGTTCCTCAGCTACACGAGCCAAGTCGTTGCAAGCGTCGCACTCTGAAGAGGAGTGATGCTCGATCAAGCCGGGGTTAGGCGCTGTCCACGCAGCGGCTGCCTGCACCATAAAGAAGCGGACGAAAGCTTCTGCTCCGGCTTCGGACTTCTCCCTGGCAGCTGCGGGGACGTCGCTCGACGGGGACGCGGACGGCGACGGCGAAGTCGACGCAGGGCTGGCTGAGGGGCTTCCCGAGCTGGCCGACGGGAAGGCACCCGCCGGCGGCGTCTCCTCCGCCTGACATCCGCTCAGCAGCAGGGTTGCGAGCAGCGCACCGACCGCCCACGGCATCCCGAAGACACCTCGTCTCATGCATCCCTTCCCGGCCGCCCCTCGTCGGCTCGCACGGAAACGCTAGCCAAATCGGCCGAAACCGCCACTCGAGTTGTCCACAGGCACGCCGGCCAGCCAGCCCTCCGACGCGCCGATTCCAGCACCAATCAAGCCCATTCGAGCGTCTCCACCACCGTTGTCGCTGGTCAGGGTGTCAATAGCACGACCGGGCCATTTACCGAGCCGTGGCCAACCCCCATCCTGCGACAGACGTTGCGTTCCGACTCTGGAGGTGTGGTGGCGGTCGAGACCGAGCCTCTCGAGCGGCCGGCACGCAGCGGAGGTGCCGCGCTGACCGACACGTGGCGGTCCCTGCGAGCGGTGTTCGCCGACCCCTCGCTCCGCCGCGTCCAGCTCGCCCTCGCCGCCTCTCTGGTCGGTGACTGGGCCTATTCCACGGCGGTGACCGTGTGGGCCTACCGAGAGGGGGGTGCCCCGCTCGTCGGTGCCTGGGCAGGGATCCGGCTGGCGCTCATCGCGGTGGTCACTCCGCCCGCGTCCGCGGCCGTCGACCGGCTCTCACGCAAGACCGTGCTCGTCGTGTCCACGCTCGTGCGTGCGGCGCTCGTCGCGGCCGCGGTGGTCGCGCTCCTGCTCGACGCGCCCACGTGGCTCGTCCTCGTGCTCGCGACCTTGGCCCCGTTGGCCGGCTGCGTCTTCCGCCCAGCACAGCTCGCCTGGCTGCCGTCACTGACCTCACACCCAGGGCAGCTCACAGCCGCCAACGGGGCGTCGAGCACCATCGACAGCCTCGCCTTCCTCTTCGGGCCTGCCATCGGTGGGCTCGTCGTCGCCACGACGACCGTCGAGACCATGTTCGTCGTCACCGCGGTGATGTTCCTCGCCTCGGCGGCGCTGGTGATGAGGATCCGGGCCGAGGTCGCGGACCTCGCCAGCGGCCCCACCGAGCCCCCCGCCGGGCTGTGGCGCGAGATGGCGAGCGGCTTCTCCACGATCGGGCGCAACGCGAACCTCGTCATGATCATGGTGCTCATCTGCGTTCAGATGGTGGTCTCCGGGGCGATGGTGGTGCTCGGTGTGGTCTTCGCGGTGGAGATCCTCGGTGTCGGTCCCGCGGGCGTCGGCCTCATCGACGCGACGTTGGGGGCCGGGGCCGTCGTCGGCGGCTTCGTCGCCATCGCGCGCTCGGTGCGCAACAAGATCGCTCTTGACCTCGTCAGTGGCACCCTCCTCTGGGCCCTCCCCCTGCTGCTCGTCATCGCCTACCCGTCTCCCGCAACCGTCTTCGCGATGGTGGCCATCATGGGCTTCGGCCTCCCGCTCGTCGACGTCAACTACGCCACGCTGACGATGCGCCTCACCCCCGACCGACAGCTGGGCCGGGTCTTCGGGGCCTTCGAGGGGACCTGCATCGGAACGATGGCGATCGGGTCTGCGGTGACGCCCTATCTCCTCGACCAGCTGGGCGTTCGGGGCACACTCACGGTGCTCGCGGTGCTCGTGGGTGTGCCCGCCGCCTGCTACCTCCCTCGAGCTCGGCGACTGGACTCCACCCTGCGCCCACCGCCCGGCACGGACCTCCTGTCAGTCATCCCGATGTTCGCACCCCTTGCTCCGGCGTCGATCGAGGTCCTCGCACGCCGGCTCGTCCGCGAGTCGGCCGCGGCCGGCACCGACATCGTCCAGGAGGGCGAGCCGTCCGACCGGTTCCTCGTCATCCTCACTGGTTCCGTCGAGGTCACCCAAGGAGGCACCCACCTGCGGTACGAGGGCCCCGGGGAGTTCTTCGGCGAGATCGGGCTGCTGCGAGACGTCCCCAGGACCGCGACGGTCACAGCCGTCGAGGACACCGAGCTGGTCAGCCTCAGCCGCGAGCACTTCCTCGGCGCGGTGCGGGGAACCAGCCAGTCGCTGTCCGCGGCATACGACATCGTGACGAGCCGCACAGGGTGACGACCAGCCTGCATGCCCCGGTGCGCCACCTCTGGTCCGTTCGGACTATTTACACCGCATACAGCGGCAGGGGAGTGTTCGGCGCAGCAGGGCGACGGGCCCGCGACGAAGGGTGCCCAGGATGACGGCGGAGACCGAGGCCTCCACGCGGGAGTCGGGAGGTGTCCGTCGTGCACTGCAGGAGACCTGGGGGTCGCTGAGGTCGGTCTTCGTCAACCCGGCGCTGCGCCGCATCGAGCTCGCGCTGGCCGGGTCGATGATCGGTGACTGGGCGTACGCCACCGCCGTCACCGTCTACGCGTACAACGCTGGTGGCGCGAAGCTCGTCGGGGTCTGGTTCGCGGTCCGACTGATCCTCATGGCGGTGTTCACGCCGCTCGCCTCCTCGCTTGCAGACCGTCTTCCTCGCAAGATGCTGCTGGTGTCGTCGGACATCGCTCGCGCCCTCCTCACCGCGTTGGCGGCGCTGCTCGTGTTCATCGATGCGCCGACGTTGTCCGTCATCGTCATCTCCACGGTGACCGGTCTCATCGGGTGTGTGTTCCGCCCGGCGCAGATGGCGTGGATGCCGTCCCTGACGACCAAGCCCGAGGAGCTCACCGCTGCCAACGGCGCCTCGAGCACGATCGAGAGCCTCGCCTTCTTCGTCGGCCCGGCCATCGGGGCCACCATCGTCGCCACCACGAACGTCCAGACCGTCTTCCTGCTCAACGCCGTGACCTTCGCGCTGTCGGCGTTCCTCGTGTCGGGGATCAGACCTGTGGCACGCGACCCGGAACCCGTGCGCGACGGCGACGCCGACCCGCAAGACGACACCCCTGCGGTCAAGGTCGGACTGCTGCGGGAGATGGGCGAGGGCTTCACGCAGATCGGACGCAACCGCGACCTGCTCCTCATCGGCACTCTCTTGTCAGCCCAGACGATCGTCGCCGGCGCGACCATCGTCCTCGGCGTCACCTGGGCCGTCGACATCCTCAACCGGGGGCCAGAGGCCGTCGGCCTGATCGACTCAGCCTTCGGGGTCGGGGCGATCCTCGGCGGCTTTTATGCCATCTCTCGGGCCACGAAGAACCGCCTGGCGACGGACATGGCCCTCGGCACCGCTCTCTGGGCCCTCCCCCTGTTGTTGGTCGTCGTGTGGCCCTCCCCGGCAACGGTGTTCGCCGCGATCGTCCTCATGGGCTTCGGGAACCCCCTCGTCGACGTCAACTACATCACCCTTGTGCAACGCATCGTCCCGGACACTGTGCTGGGCCGGGTGTTCGGTGCCTTCGAGGGAGCGTTCATCTCCACTATGGCCATCGGTTCCATCGCGACACCGTTCCTCCTCGAGAGGTTCGGCATGCGGTGGACCCTCACCGTGCTGGCGCTCGTCGTGGGAGTGCCGGCGATCGCAATCCTCCCCCGGTGCCTGCGCCTGGACGCGACGCTCCGGCCACCGGAGGGGACCGAGCTGCTGCGCCGGATCCCGATCTTCGCGCCCATGCCGCCGTCGGCCGTCGAGTCCCTTGCCCGCAGCCTGGTGCCGGAGGCCGCTCCGGCCGGCACGGCGATCCTCGCGGAGGGTGAGAGCTCGGACCGCTTCCTCGTCATCAAGAGCGGTCGGGTGGAGGTCACCCAGGACGGCCAGCACCTCCGCTACGAGGGCCCGGGCGACTTCTTCGGTGAGATCGGACTCCTCCGCGACGTTGCACGCACCGCGACCGTCACCGCGCTGCAGGACACCGAACTGCTGAGCCTGGCCCGGGAGCCGTTCCTCGAGGCCGTCCGTGGCACCGACGAGGCGGTCACCGCGGCCGACGACATCGTCGCGCGGCGCCTGGGCTGACCCCGCCGGCCGGCAGGCTGTCGGGTGACCGCACAGAATCCCGGCACTGCGACACTGATGGACATGCCGACCCTCGCCACACTTGCCGTCACCGGCTCCACGGGTGCCCTCGGCGGTCTCGTCGCCCGTGAGCTCGCCGACCTCGGCGTGGCCCAGCGCCTGGTCGTCCGGTCACCCGAGCGCGCACCCCGCCTCGACCGAGCGGATGCCGTCCCAGCGGCATACGGGGACCGAGAGGTGGCGCTCCGGTCCCTCGAGGGAGCCACCACCCTCTTCATGGTCTCCGCCTCGGAGGCTGCCGACCGGCTGGAGCAGCACCTCACCTTCGTCGACGCGGCGGCGGACGCGGGTGTGCAGCACGTCGTCTACACGTCCTTCTTCGGGGCGGCGGACGACTGCACCTTCACGCTCGGTCGGCATCACTGGGCAACGGAGGAGCACATCCGAGCCCGGGGTATGCGGTTCACCTTCCTGCGCGACAACCTCTACCTCGACTTCTTCCCGCACCTCGTCGGTGACGACGGAGTCATCCGAGGGCCGGCAGGTCAGGGGCGGGTCTCCGCGGTCGCCCGCGAGGACATCGCACGGGTCGCCGTCAACGTCCTGCTCGACCCGGAGGCGCACGTGGGGAAGACGTACCACCTCACCGGCCGAGAGGCGCTGTCGATGGACGACGTCGCCGGCATCCTCACGGAGACGACCGGCCGGCCGGTGACGTACCACGACGAGACGGTGGCGGAGGCGTACGAGTCGCGGAAGCGGTGGGACGCGCCGGACTGGCAGTACGACGCGTGGGTCTCCACGTACACCGCCATGGCAGCCGGCGAGGTGGCCGAGATCAGCCAGGACGTCGCGAAGCTGACAGGCCGTGAGCCGCTGACGCTCCGAGAGCTACTCGCCGCCGGGCGTCCCTGAGCCCGCTCAGGCGGCGCGAGTCTTCGGTGCGTTCTCCTCGGTTCTACCGGGGTCACGCTCGACGATGTTGCCGAGCACGTCGTCGATCCTCGCCATGAGCTCCGCGTCGAGCGTCACACCGGCCGCCTTGGCGTTCTCGCCCACCTGCTCCGGGCGCGATGCCCCGACCAGCGCAGCGGCGACGTTCGGGTTCTGGAGCACCCAGGCAACGGCGAGCTGCGCCATCGTGAGCCCCGCCTCGTCGGCGACCGGCTTGAGGTCCTGCACCCGGCCGAGGACGTCGTCGTTCATGAACCGCTTGATCATGTCGGCGCCGCCCTTCTCGTCGGCCGCGCGCGAGCCCTCCGGAGGTGACTGACCCGGCAGGTACTTCCCGGTGAGCACACCCTGCGCGATGGGGCTCCACACGATCTGGCCGATGCCGAGCTCCTCGCAGGCAGGGACGACCTCGCCCTCGATGACGCGCCACAGCATCGAGTACTGGGGCTGGCTCGAGATGAGCTGGATGCCGAGATCCTTCGCGAGCGCGTGGCCGGCCCGGATCTGGTCGGCGGTCCACTCACTGACGCCGATGTAGAGAGCCTTGCCCTGCCGGACGACGTCGGCGAACGCCTGCATGGTCTCCTCGAGCGGCGTCTCGGTGTCGTATCGGTGGGCCTGGTAGAGGTCGACGTAGTCGGTCTGGAGGCGGGTGAGCGACCCGTCGATGCTCTCGAGAATGTGCTTGCGCGAGAGGCCGGTGTCGTTCTTGCCCCCCGGACCCGTCGGCCAGTAGACCTTGGTGAAGATCTCGAGGCTCTCCCGCCGCTCGCCCTTCAGGGCGTCGCCGAGGACCGTCTCCGCCTTCGTGTTCGCATAGGTGTCAGCGGTGTCGAACGTGCTGATGCCGTGGTCGAGAGCCGCACGCACGCACTGGGTCGCGACGTCGTTCTCCACCTGGGAGCCGTGGGTGAGCCAGTTGCCGTAGGTGATCTCGGAGATCTTCAGTCCGCTGTTGCCGAGGTATCTGAAGTCCATGGTTTCCCGTCTGTCAGAAGGGGACGCCACGACGGATGCCGCGGCGTGGCCGGGGCCCCGGGTTGTAGCCACCCGGGACCCCGGCAGCTGTGCCGGCTGTTCAGCCCTTACGGCTGAGGCGGCGGGCCCTGACCCCCCGGCTGACTTCCTGCGGGCGCTGCTGCTCGCCCGCGAACGCGCTGATCACCGTGAGGACGCCGGTGAGGGTGGGGACGACCCACTGCAGGGCGGCCAGCTGCCGTTGCGCCTTGGCCACCTCGGGCGGCGTCGTCATCGACGGTTCCGTACCCGACTCCGCCGGGACCGCGTGGTTCTGCGAGACCTTCTTGCCGAGCATGCGGCTGTATGCCGTGGCTCCCAGGGCCGCCGCGGTCACCGCGGTCTTGACCACGGCCATCGTGCCGACGCCCTTCTGGGCCTTCATCCGCTCGGTGTTTCCGGCGAGCTGCCCCACGCTGCCGATGAGGTGCGCACCGATCGCGGCCGCGTTGACAGGGGTCCAGCGGTCCCAGCCGGCGTTCGCCACGGCACCCGTGGTGCTGGCGGTCGCCGCCTCGGAAGACGCGGGGTTGAGGGCGACGGCGTTGGCGAGCGTGCCGCCGAACCACGCCGAGAGCCCGACGTCGTGAAGTGCACGGGAGATCGTGTTGGCCATGGGGTTCCTCCAGGAATCACGAGTGTGGGTGTTGAGGTCCCGGAGGCCTACCCGGTGGCGCCACGGGCAACCCTTCTGTCGAAGGCCGCGCTCGATCTGGCCATGCCCCGGGTTGGGCGCACGCCAAAACGGAGGGTCCAGGCAGTCTCGGAGGGGTTCAGGAAGGGGCGGAGGGTTCAGGCCGTGGCGGAGCTACTGCGGCGCTGCCACCAGAGCCACCCGGCCGTGAGGAGGACCGCGCCGACGATCGACCCGAGGATGCCGCTCGGCCGAAGCTCCAGCCCGTCGCCGGCGAGCAGGCTCGCGAGCAGGCCACCGAGGAAGGAGCCGGCGATCCCGGTGGCGAAGGCCATCGGCCAGTTGATCCCGCCCTTGGCCTTGCCGAGGATGAGCTGGGCCGCGGCGCCGACGAGCATGCCGAAGAGGAGGATGGCGAGTATGAGCATGTGGGCACTGTAGGGCAGTGCGCGTGGCGCCGCCGTCGACTGGGGAGGCGCCCGGCTACCGTGCCGGCTGGCCGTCGGCACCCGCGGGCCGCTGGAGGAACGCCAGCACGGCGGCAACCCGGCGGTTGACACCGGTCTCGGGGATCGACAGCTTCGTGAAGATCGCGTTGACGTGCTTCTCGACGGTCGAGGACGACAGGAAGAGGGCCTTCTCGATCCGCGCGTTGGTCTTCCCCAGGGCCATCTCGCGCAGAACGTCGAGCTCGCGTGGCGTCAGCGCGGCGAAGGGGTCGGCCTCGTCCCGACTCCGCCGCCGCACGAGCGCGTCGATGATCACGGGGTCGACCACCGAGCCGCCCGTGCTCACCTCGACGAGCGCGTGCACGAGGTCGTCGAGGTCACCGACCCGGTCCTTCAGAAGGTAGCCGAGGCCCGAAGAGCCGTTCTCGAAGAGCGCCAGGGCGTACGCCTCGTCGGTGTGCTGCGACAGCACCACGACACCGACCGTCGGGTGTGCCGACCGGATTGCGTGGGCGGCCTCGATGCCCTCCATCCGGTGGGTTGGCGGCATCCGGATGTCGGTGAGCACGGCCTCCGGATCGAGCCGCCGCACGGCATCCAAGAGCTCCACTGCCGTGCCGACCCCCGCGAGCACCGTGACCCGTCCGGAGTCCTCCAGGAGCCGACGGACGCCCTCGCGGACGAGGTAGTTGTCCTCCGCGATGACGATCTGGAGCGGCTCAGGCACGGGCGGACTCCCCCACCGGGTGCGCGATCAGCGGGAGCTCGGCCGCCAGAGCCGGCTGCCGGACGCCGACCTCGTCCTCGTCCGGAGCCATCGGCCGTTCGACCTGTACGGCCGCGTCCGTGGGCTCCGCAATGGACCCCGACAAGGGGAGGTCGACGACGAGGCGTGCGCCGCCTCCGGGAGCCCGGTCCACACCGAGCCGGCCGCCGACCGCGGCAACACGGTCACCGATGTTCGTCAGCCCCCCTGACGCCGAGCGCTCCTGCTCGAGCGAGAACCCGCTGCCGTCGTCGACGACCTCGACCCTGAGCCGATCTTCGACGACCGAGAGTGAGACTCGGGCACAGCTGGCGCCGGAGTGCTTGGCGACGTTGGCCAGCGCCTCGCGGACGGTGTAGAACGCGACCGCCTCGATGTCAGGGGCGAACCGCGCGGCACGCGTCCCCTCGTCGGCGATGACGGCGAGTGGCACCGGGAACCGAGAGGACCTCGACTCCACCGCCGCGACCAGGCCACGGTCGCTGAGCACCTGCGGGTGGATGCCGCGCGCCAGCTCGCGCAGGTCGGTCAGCATCTCGCGGGCCTGGTCCTGGAGCTCGACGAGCTCGAGTGGCCGCAGCTCGTCGCGCTGGAGCCGCTGCCGGGCCCGTCCGAGGTTCGCGATGAGCGCCACGACGCTCTGCTGGATGCCGTCGTGGAGGTTGCGCTCGATGCGTCGGCGCTCCTCGTCCTGGGCGGTGATGAGCCGCACTCGGGACGCGCTCAGCTCCTCGAGCTGCTCGCCCAGCCGGGCGGTGAGCCGCACGTTGGCGACGGTCGTCGTCGCCTGGCGGGCCACGGTCTGGAGGAGGGCCAGCTCGTCAGCACCGTACTCGCCGTGGAGCGGGGGCCCGAGCTCGAGGACCCCAAGGCGCTGGTCGCCGCGGATGAGGTCCTGCGTCGCGACGGGGGCACCGGTCACCGTCCCCGCGACTCCCGCAGGAACGGTCGCGACCTCTTCATCGACGCCGAGCACCCGCACCCGCACCCATGACGCGTCAAGGCCCCGACGCACACCCTCGGCGAGCCGGGCGAGCACCTCGTCCAGCTCCATGGCCTGCTCGAGCCGAGCGCCGAGCTCGCTCAGCAGCGCGAGGTGGTGGTCCCTGTCGCCGAGGACGGTGCGGCGGACCAGCCGCTCAGCCAGGCCACGGACCGGGAGGAGCACGACGGCCGCGATGGCCGTGACGAGGACCGCGCCCAAGGGGTCGAGGCGGTTCATGAGGAGGAGCGCAGGGGCGGCGACGGCGACTGCATAGAGGACGGTGATGAGCGCCGACGACGACCGGACGACGACTCTGGCGCGGTCCGCATCCGCGACGTCGAACGCCCCGTGGCGAAGGATGCCGTGGATCCCGGCCACCGGGAGGGCGATCATGCCTGCCAGGACCGCCGACTGGAACACCAGCTCGAGCGGGGTACCGCTGAGACCCAGCAACGGCACGGCGCTCCAGAACATCCAGCTGACGAGGACCGCCAGGACTGTCACGGTCATCACCCGGAGCCGTCTGCGTGTTCGTTCGTCGCCCCAGAAGGCTCGGCTGGCGAGGATGATCATCGCGAGCAACGTGGGCGGCCACGCGAACAGCATGTCCACCACCGGGCGCAACGGGCTGAGGACGTCGACGACGTACGGGTTGGCCATCTGGCTGGTGATCCCCAAGTACTCGGGCAGGACGACGCGGTCGCTGGTCAGGAGATAGAGCGGTCCGACGAACGCGCAGGCCCAGACCCCCAGCACCGCGACACGCTGCCACCGTCGTTCGAGCACGCCGTCGGGGAACGTCGCGAAGGTGAGGAGGAAGGCGGCCGCCGCGACACCGTCGACGGTGAGCCCCACGGTGTTGATGAGGGGCAGCGACGGGGAGGACAGCAGCTCCGGCTCGGTCCACAACAGGGTCTCGTATGCCGCACCGGCGGCGGTTGCCGTCCCGGCCAGCGCCACGTAGAGCGCCAGCCGGGACGAGGTCGCCGTCAGCAGCCACATCCCGAAGACGAAGAAGGGCAGGGCGCCGAGGACGGGCCAAGCCAGGCCGGCGCCTGGTGGGATGGACGGCTCGGTGAACCCCCGCACGACGACGACGTAGACGAGTGACCCGCCGCCCACAGCACCGAGGGTCAGGAACCACGCCGTCCTGGGAACCACACCTCATTCTCGGCCCTCGGGGCCACTCGCGTCACTGGGTGCAGCCCCGTGGGAACCCCGCGGTCTGGCCCCAGGACTTCTGGTGCCAAACCCCGAAGCGTCGGACGGCCACCCGCGTTGCCCGCTACGGTGTCGAGACGCGAGCGTGAACGGATCAGTCACGAGAAGGAGACCACAATGCGCAAGCTCTACTCCGTCCTCGCCTGGATCGTTGCCGCAGGCGTCGTCGTGCAGGCGGCGTCCATCGCGTTCGGCTTCGGGGGGATGACCGGATACGTCATGGACGGCGGGGTCGTCGACAAGGCCCTCATCGAGAGCCAGCAGGCCACCTTCACCGGGGACCTGGGGTTCCCGATCCACGGCATCGTCGGCGGCCTGGTGCTTCCGGTGGTCGCTTTCGCCCTCGGCGTCGTCTCGTTCTTCGTCCGGGGCGTCCCGCGTGCGAAGACGCTGGCCTGGGCCACCTTTGCGCTGGTCTTCATCCAGGGCAGCGCCGGATACGCCATCTCCGACACTCCGTACGTCGGGTTGTTCCATGGGGCCAACGCCCTGCTCCTCCTTCTCGTCGCCGTGTACGCGGCCCGCGCGGGATCGCGGACACACGATGAGGTCACCGTCGATGAGCCGACATCGAGCGTCCCCGCCTGACCCGCTGAGGCTGGCCCTGGCGGCCGGCGCGGTCGGGCTGGTCGTCCTCGCGGGCGCCGGCTGGGCGTCGACCCGGCTCGGGGAGTACTCCGTGATGTCGACGGGCCATGCGGTGGACGGACAAGTCGATGGAGTGCGTGAGTCGGACCCGCACCACCCGGGCGGAGGCACCGCCCCGGCATCCGGCCGTCTGTCCGCAGCCTCGGTCGACGTCACGTCACTCGTCGTCGACCCGTCTCGCCCAGCGGACAATCGGGTCGAGCTCGTCGCGCGACGCGGTGTGATCCAGGTGCCCGACGGACGTGCTGTCGACGGGTACACGGTGAACGGCACCTCCCCTGGGCCGACGATCCGGGCGCGCCAGGGACAGCTCCTCGAGGTGACGCTCGTCAACGAGTCGGTCCCTGACGGGGTGACGCTGCACTGGCACGGTGTCGACGTCCCCAACGCCGAGGACGGCGTCGCGGGCGTGACGCAGGATGCCGTGCCGGTCGGCGGTCGGCACATCTACCGCTTCGTCGTCGAGGATGCCGGGACGTACTGGTACCACTCGCACCAGGTGTCGCACGAGCAGGTCGAGAGAGGGCTGCTCGGGGCACTCGTCGTCGATCCCGCAGGCCCTGCACAGGAGTCCGTGGACCAGGTGGCGTTGCTGCATGTGTTCGCGGGGCAGCACACGCTCAACGGTGCAGCCAGCGATGCTCGGGTGACGGCCGCACCCGGCACGCGGGCGCGGATCCGGGTGATCAACACCGACCAGGGCACGGCCGCCTTGTGGGCGTCGGAGCCGTACCGGGTCGCGGCCACCGACGGCCACGAGGTGACCGGCCCGTCGGACGTCGTCGGACAGAAGGTGCTCGTGCCGGCTGGTGGACGGGTGGATGTCACGGTCGTCGTCCCGGACGGCGGGGCGCGGGTCCATGTGGGGGGCGCCCGCAGCGTCGTCGTGGGTCCTGACGGCAGCCAGGTGCCGATCCAGCCTCAACCGAGGGGGACGGTCGACCTCTTGAGCTACGGAGCACCGGCATCCATCGGTTTCGACGCCGAGCGACCGGATCGCGTCTTCGACTACGTCATCGACCGTCGGATCGGGCTCATCGACGGCCGGCCGGGCTCGTTCTGGACGGTCAACGGACACCTCTTTCCTGACGTCCCGATGTTCCACGTGACCGAGGGCGACATCGTCCGCTTCCGCGTCACCAACGACTCGGGCGAGGTGCACCCGATGCACCTCCATGGTCACCATGTGGTCGTCCTCTCCCGGGACGGGGTCGCCGCTCAGGGCAGCCCGTGGGTGGTCGACTCCCTCGACGTGCACCCGGGAGAGACGTACGAGATCGCCTTCGAGGCTGACAACCCCGGCATATGGAGCGACCACTGCCATACGCTCCAGCACGCTCAAGACGGGCTCATCGCCCACCTGATGTACGAGGGCGTCACCACCCGGTTCACCATCGGCGGCCGGCACGCCAACCACCCCGAGTGAAGCCGACCGCGAGAGGTGAGGCCGTACCGGGCCTGGTGCTTCTCTGCCTCTCGCGAGCACGCTGATGGATGCGTGAAGCCTCAGCGCACCCACTGGAGGCTGGCGTCGCGTGCCGCCTCGACCTGCGAACCGGTCTGCCGGCGCGCCATCCGCCGCAGGACCATCGGGGTGACGAGAGCGCCGACGACCGCCCAGATGCCGAGGACCACCACGGTCTGTGTGGTGCGCCAGCTCCCGCCGATCTCGAGTGCGGCAGCCTCGTCGGGCAGGAAGGCGGAGCGCATGCCGAGGGCGATCCAGTACATCGGGAAGACCTGGGCGATGACCTGCACCCACCCCCACAGCTGCTGGACGGGGTAGAAGATGCCCGAGATGCCCGCCATGACGAGCACCGGCAGCATCCCCCACGTGCCGACCTTCTGCGTGCTCGGCACGAGCGCTCCGATGAGCATGCCGATCGGCATCGTGGCGAGCAGGCCGAGGGGAATCACCCACGCGACGGTCAGCCACCCGGACGGGTCGGCCATGAGGTCATCGAAGAGGAGGAAGCTCGGCACGAGGATGACGATCATCTGCGGCAGCAGCGACAGCGACTGGAAGAGCAGCTGGCCGGTGAAGTAGCCCTGTAAGCCGTGCGGGACTGCCTTGTGCCGCAGGAGGGTCCCGTCCTCCTTCTCCATCGCGAGCGCGTACGCCGGACCGATGATGACTCCGAAGGCGATGAGGGCGCCGAGGATGCTCGGCAGTGCCACCGAGGGAAGCAGCAGGTCGGTGCCCTCGACCTCCGTGTTGCGCCGAAGGAAGAGGTAGCCGACCGTGAGGGCGGCGGTGAACAGGTAGAAGCCCTGGTCCTGGGTGCTGCGCACGCTCTGGACGAACTCGGTCCACCCACGCTGCAGACCGAGGCTGACGGCATTCCAGGTGGGGTTCATCCGGTCACCTCCGCGAAGAGCCGGGCCGCTGCCTCGCCGTGACCGGCCTCGTGCTGCTGGACGAGGGCGAGGTACGCGTCCTCGAGGCTGGCCCGTCGCACCTCGAGGTCCTCGACAGCGTCGCCCAGTTCGTCGAAGAGGTTGCGGACGAATTTCGTCGCGTCGGGGACGGCCTCGACATGTCGTCGACCGGCGGCGGTCCACCGCACCTGCGACTCGCCCTCGAGGCGTCGCGCGAGTCCGTCCACCGTGTCGTCGGCGACGATCCGGCCGGCCGCCAGCACGAGGACTCGGTCCGCGAGCTTCTCGGCTTCGTCGAGGTCGTGGGTGGTCAACAGGATGGTGGTCCCCTCGGAGTCGGCGAGGCTGCGGACGACGCCGTGGAAGTCACGGCGGGCCTGGGGGTCGAAGCCGGCGGTCGGCTCGTCGAGGAAGAGCAGCTCCGGTCGCCCGACGATGCCGACGGCGACGTCGAGCCGCCGGCGCTGCCCACCCGACAGCGTGGCGATCTTGCGGTCCGCCAGCTCGGTCAGGCCCACCGTCTCGAGGAGCAGGTCGATGTCGTGGGGGCGCGGCCGTTCGGGCGTGGAGTACGGGGCGAAGTACCCGCCGAGCTGCGTCAACAGCCGTCGTGGGGTCCACCGCGGGTGGTCACGCCACGACTGGAGGACGACTCCCGTGTGTGCGCGCCAGTCGTCGTCGGCGTGGGCCGGATCCTGACCCATCACGGTGACATCGCCGGCCGACCTGATCCGGAAGCCCTCGAGGATCTCGATCGTCGTGGTCTTGCCGGCGCCGTTCGGTCCGAGGAGGCACACCACCTCGCCCCGGCGGATGTCGAAGTCGACGCCGGTGAGGACGTCGTTGTCCCCGTAGCGCATCCGCAGGTCGCGAACCGTCACGACCGCTTCCATGGGTCAGCTCCCCACCACTCGGTATGCCGGATTCTCGGCAGCGTAGGCCTCTTCACCTCGAACCGCCAGAGAGGTCGGAGACCAACAGACGGAGTACGTGTCAGCTGGTTAACGCTGTGCACGACGAGGCAACGCCGCCTCGGCCCGCGGGGTGTCCGGGTCCCCCTCGCCGTGCAGCCGCGCTCCCCGCTCTGAACATCGGCGTCGCGGAGCGCGACCGAGACGACTGGGCTGCACTGTGGTACGTCCAGGCGGGCATGCTCGGATGGCTCGGCACCTACGTGATGTAGCCGGGCGTAGTGCTTCCGTTCTCGCGTGTGCGGTGATGGTTCCACCCGACGGGACGTGGCGCCGCGAAACAGCTTCCTGCCACGACCACACCGCCACCGCCCCGCCCGTTGGGCGGGGTGCGGGGCGAGGTCACGCGGACTCCCGCGCTGACAGCTGCGCCAGCAACGCGTCGTAGGATCCCGGGCTGAGGTCCCATTCGACGTGGGACCCCTGCGCGGAGTGCACCACCCGACCTGCCAGACGACGGTTGTGCACCGTCGTGTGGTGGCGTTCGCAGAGCAGCGCACCGTTGTCGACCCCCGTTCGACCGCCATCCGCCCAGTGCACCAGGTGATGCGCGTCTGCCCATTGAGGAGGCATATCACACCCCGGGAACGTGCAGCTCCCGTCCCGCAGCCAGAGCCTGCGGATCTGGGTGCCCGTGAACAGGCGTACCTGGCGACCGAGGTCGAGCACCTCCCCCACGCTGCCCAGGAGAGTCGGGATGACCGCGGCGTCGCACGCCAGTCGGCGGATGGTCTCAGGGGCCAGGAGGGCACCGGCGTCCGCGCCACCAACGGTCGTGCCGGCGCCGCGGAGCCCGCTTCGCAGCGTCTCGATGTCGACGGTGACGAACAGCTGGCTCTTGGGGTTCTTCGGCATCGCATCCCCCGCGCTGACCGCCCGCCGGACGAGCTGCACGAGTGCCTCACCCCTCCGCCGGTCACTCGAGCGCAGGTCGCGCTCCCCCTCCACCGGCTTGGGCGCTGACAGCGGGCCCAGCGCGGCTTCGAGTGCCGCCCGGCCTTCCGGGTCGAGGGTGAGGCGGTACTCGGCAAGACCGAGGGCGTCGACGCTTGGCTGTGACAAGGCCACGAACCGCTTGGCGATGTCCTGCTCCTGCTGGAGCTCCCCGTCGAGGCCGTACTGCGCGAGCAGGCGAGGTCGCAGCATGCGGCATCCACGCGGGCCGTGCTCCACGGCCATCCGGATCAGCCCGTCGAGCACCGCTGACTCGGCGCCCTCCGCCAGATGGGGTCGCAGACGGTCCGCCTCGGCAACGACGACAGCGGCGCTTCGCACGGGTAGCTCGCCCGACAGGACCGCCTCCTTGACCGGCGCGTTGCCCGAGACCGAGAACGCCTCGGCGAGCGCGACGACGCGCGCGGACCCGCCCACGCGGGTGGAGGGAGCGTGTCGACGGACCCACTGCGCCGGCGTCATGGCGAGGGCGCCCGAGCCAGGCTCGCCACGGTCCATCGCCTCGCGCGCCACGATCACCCGCGCGGACTCAGCGGCGACGACGAGCGCGTCCGCCTCACCCATCACCTCAGCGAGGGCTGCCCCGTCTGCACTCCACAACTCGCCGTCGAGGCCGGCCATTGCCTCGCGCGCCGCGACGATCCGGTCGCGTCGCTCACGAAGAGTCAGCCCCTCTGCCATGCACTAATCGTACATATGTCCACCCACACCGAGTCCACGTTATCCACAGGCGGCTGCTCCGGCCACCGAGGCTCTCGAAACCTGTTCCGGCCGCCCCAGCTAACGGTCGGCGCGGAGAATCGGCGGCGACAGGGTCGCCCGAGGGTCGCCGCGGTAGACCCGTGCCGGTCTCCCCCGGGCGCCCTCACGGACCTCCCCGGTCGGTGTGAGGAACCCCGGCACGCCGGTCACCTTCCGGTGGAAGTTCGCCCGGTCGAGCTCCACCCCCCAGACCGCCTCGTAGACCGCGTGGAGGTCGGCCACGGTGAACGTCTCGCCGCACAGGGCCGCGGCGTACCCGGTGTCCTCGAGCTTCGCCCGGGCGCGCTCCACACCGTCGGCGAGGATCCGGTCGTGGTCGAAGGCCAGCGCCGCCTTCGCCGCGGGCCCGAGTGCCTCGGCCACCGGCACCCACCGTGCCTCCGCGGCATCCGACCCCGCGGTCGGCTCGGGCAGGTTCGCGCCCAGCGCCAGCCAGGCGACCGTCACGACCCGGAAGCGGGGGTCACGGCCGGGATCGCCGTATGCCGCGAGCTGCTCGAGGATGACGTCGTCGCGTCCGACTCCGGCCTCTTCACCGAGCTCGCGGTATGCCGCGTCCTCGAGGTTCTCGTCGATCTCGACGAACCCGCCCGGTAGAGCCAGCCGGCCGGCATACGGCTCCCCGCCCCTCCGGACGAGGAGCGCGTGGAGCTCGTCCGCGCGCACGGAGAGGATCACCAGGTCAGCCGTGACGTAGAAAGGTGGGTACTCGCTGCTGTAGGCCACGGCATCACCTTAGGGTCAACGTGACAATTTACCGTGCTACGTTGAGGCCGTACGGACACAGTGCTGCCGCTCCCGGATGCTCGAGCCGTCACGAACCCTCACTCGAAAGGATCGCGACATGGCTCTCATCTCGTGCTTCAGCTGCCGCTCGGACAACGACATCCACCTCGAGGGCACTGCCCACGATGGCTCTCGGATCCTGCGCTGCGGGGACTGCGGTCATACCTGGAGCCCGTCCGCCGTCACGACGGCGCCGGCATCCACGCGTACGGCGTACGAGATGGCAAGGGGTAGGTTCGCGACCGCCGAGATGGTCGACCCGGCCAGGATGGCGCGCGTCGAGCGGCTCAAGAAGCAGTTCCTCAAGCGGAACCCGGAGGCGGATACCGAGGTGGCCGAGCACTGGGCGCGCTACCGGCGGCTCTTCTCCACCGAGGGCTTGGCCGCGTCCGACCCGCAGGACCTTCGGGACTTCGCGACCGACCGCACCGGTGCGAGCATCGGCAACACGTCGGTCCTCAACCGCGGGTGGAACCGGCTGGGGGCCGAGGATGCGGCTGACCGCATCCGCGCGTCGGTCGAGTTCCTCGTTCGGGGTCCGGAGACCACACCGGTCGAGGACCGTCTGACGATGCTCATCGAGGATGTCGACGGCACGGGCATGCCGGGGTTCAAGGAGGCGCTGCTCACCAAGGTCCTGTGCGTCGTGGAGCCCGACCGCTTCCTGCCGATCCTCACCTACGGCACCGAGGAGTCCGGCAAGCGGGAGCTGATCGAGACGATGTACGGGCTGCACCTCCCCAAGCCGGACCCCACGTCGATGCAGATCGGCCGCCTCGCCACGTGGTCGAACGACCTCCTCCTCGAGCTAGCCGGGGAGGGTTTCAAGGGGACGCAGCATGCCGCTGCCTTCCTCACCTGGGCCAAGGACCGCGTGAGCCACACTGCGCTGACGTCAGTGCGCTAGGCCTCGGCGGTTGGTGCGACAGCGGGTTGTGCCCCGGCGGACGGCAGGCGGAGCGCCACGACGACGGCGGCGGCGCAGGCCACCGCAGCGGCGACCGGCTGGAGGACGGGCACGGTGAACGCGGCGACGAGGAAGACCACCAGCGAGACGCCGTAGGTCCAGCCCGCCCATCGCAGCGATGGCGCCGTGCGCGCCAGCGCCCGGGCGAGCAACAGCGCCCCGGCGACGAACCCCAGCGCCCCGAGGCCCACGGCCGTCAGCAACGGGGCGCCGTAGACATCGTCGTAGAGCCCCTCCGCTCCGGGCATCCCGTCGAGGAACGCCCGTCCTATAGCCGGCTGCGCGTAGGCAGCGGCCGCGAAGACGCTCGTCAGCAGGACGTTCCCGATGATGGTCAGTGCGGTGGCGACCAGAGCCGAGCCGGCGGCCCGCCGTCTCAGCATCAGCACCATCGCGCAGACGGTCCCCACGAGCCCGAGCCCTGCGCCGAGGATGCTGGCGCCGAGGTGACTCACCACGAAGACGTCGGTCGTCACGTAGCGAGACCAGGCCGCGAAGTCCTCGGTGTGGTCTGGCTCGTGCGTCAGCGTGCTCAGAGCGAGAAGCAGGGTGTACACCGGAAGCAACCACAGCCCCATCGCCGCCAGCCGCCGATCGGTGTCGGTCGCCCGCGACGAGGTCGTCGTCATGTCTGGATGGTAGAACGGCGTCGCGACTCGCTCCACCCGACGGCAGCGGAGCACGTGCCAGGAGCGATCGCGCCGGGAATGCCGGGCAACGTCGCAGATCAGACCAGCCAGGTGCCGTCACGCATGAGCGTGCGACCGGGCATCTCGTTGGCCTCACGCCACGTCTGGAGACGGACCGGTCGCAGCACGAGAAACACGTAGCCGTCACTCTCCCGCGGGTCCCAGTCGGCCTGTCCGACGTACGCCTCACCGAGCGGACCGTCGGCGTCGGAGTCGACGACCCTCTCCAGGGTGGCGTCGATCATCACCACATCGCGCGTCGACCCGACAGCGAGCCGGGCGACCCCTGACGACCTCAGGTTGCGAGCAGTCAC
>OCZS010000212.1_pt1 | contig 18714 bp, 17 predicted proteins | sample 1539071 | NCBI WGS metagenome assembly OCZS01 (sample SAMEA3113584, study PRJEB22503) | soil metagenome
GCCTGGGACGACGCGGAGGAAATCCTCCAGTCGTTGGGCGCCTCGACCGTCAGCAGCGCCGACGACGAGGTCACCACCGCGACGACCTAGCGGCGCATCACCGCGTCGCCATACACGTATGCCGTGTAGGTCACGGACTTGTTGAGCTTGCCGGAGCCCCGCACTGCATCGACAAGACACGCCGTAGGCGCTTCTGGCTGGGACGACGGGCCCACGAAGGTTCCGTTGAGCCAGTACTCCTCAGGACACGCCGTCAGCGGGCTGAACTCGAGCTGGGGGCCGTCCACTTGGTCCAGGTAGACGCGGATCGGCGGGATCGTGTTCCCGGCACCAACCACGAAGGTCGTCGTCCACAGCGCCTGGGCCGCGGTCTGGTAGTCCAGCGGCTTGCTGAACTCAGCGAACACTCCGTCGGCGTCGGTGCCCGAACGGCTGGAGTAGGGGAAGGGCTCACAGTCGCCCCCGGCGTAGTTGGCCAACCGGGTCCACGACGAAGCGACGGGGCCGCTGAGGGCGGCGGTCTCCCCGCAGTCGAGCTGGCCCTCCACGAGCTCGAAGATTGAGGCACTCGAGATGGAGACGTCGTTGGTGTTCGGGTCACCGTCGGCCCCCAGATACTGAGGCAAGGGGAACGCCGCATCGTTCACCGGCCCGTCCGCTCCGCCCATGAGCGAGAAGGAACCGGCCAGCGCGGTCAAGGTCAGGGTGTCGAACTGGACGCCGTCCTCACCCAGAGGGGGCGTGAGGGGGTCGACGGACTCTCGGGTCCACGACGGTGCGCTGATCTCCCACCGACAGTTGTTGTTGGCGCCGCTGTCCGGACCGGAGTCCGCAGGGTTGTTGCAGGTGAACACCGTGGCACCGGCGGTGGGAGTCGCCCCGATGTTGGCGCCGCTCTGCAGCTCGAAGAGGGCAGGCGGTGTGCCGGCCGGGTCGGTGCTGAGTGACGCACGCGCGAGGATGCGCGCGCTCTGCTTGAGGTCGATGTCCAGGGAGGCGGACATGGCAACCAGGCTGCCCACCCCGTTGCCGAGGGTCAGCGTCAGACTCTCCGCCTTCGCCGCGTCGACGGCGCCACAGGACGTGCCGGACGACGTTGACTTCTCGCGCACGCCGATCCCACCGCCCGAGAAGCCCACACCCGGGGATGACGGGGTCGACGAGAAGTCGAGGAGTCCCGCGCCCCCCTCGTTCAGCGAGCACGCCTTACCACCACTGAGGACCTGTGGTGATCCGGAGAGCGTCTTGTCGGCATTGACGAGGCGCACGGTGTTGGAGGCGCCAGTGTCGAGGGCAAGCCACGACTTCACGTAGCTCGGCGGGTCCGTGGGAGCAGCGCCGGCCGGGCCTGCCGACCCCACGGAGAGTCCAAGGGCAAGAGCGGCCGCTGCGGCCACCGCCACGCGTCGTCTGATCTGGCTCATTCCGCGTTCCTCCGTCTGCGTTCCCTGCCGTGGTGGCCTTCACCAGGCCGCGTCGACGTCGCCATCGAGTACACGGCCACACAACGCCCGGAGCCGACTGGACCCAAGCCCTATCACCGTAGGGCTGGCGCGACGCCATGGCCATGGCCCGAACGGACCATTCGCGGGCCACCGGCGGTCGCGACCGGACAGCTCGGTCGCATGCCCGCGGGGACCGGCGAGGGCTCCTCAGGCGTCGAGCGTGAGGACCAGGTGGGTCTTCTTCGGCTCCTTGGCCGAGCGCAGGCCGGCGAGGACGTGCCCCTGCTTCCGGTCGACGACGAGCTCCACCGTGCTGGGAAGGAACAGCGGGGCGGTGAACCACACCCGGCTCGTCGACGGTCCGAGCGAGCCGCGGCCCAGTGCGCTCAGCGTGCGGGCGTAGCTCCACATTCCGTGTGCGATGTGCCGGGGGAAGCCCATGGCGCGGGCGCTCAAGGGGTGCAGGTGGATGGGGTTGAGGTCGCCGGAGACCGACGCGTACGCACGCCCGAGGTCGGACGAGAGGCTCCAGCGCGCGACGGCCGGACCCGGAGCAAGGGTGGGCGGCGCCTCCTCCCGCGGGGCGCCCTCGGTGCCCTTGCCGCGACTGAGGTAGACGCTGTCGCACTCCCACACGAGGTCGTCGCCCACGTGCGCCTCCAGACGGACGTCCAGGGTCCGTCCTCGGCGATGCGGCCGCACCTCGCCGGCCCTGACGGACAGGGTGAGCGCGTCCGCGGCGTCGAGCCGGCGACGGGTCGTCACCGTGTTCGCGAGGTGGACCATGCCGGGCAGGGGGAGGGGAAAGTCCCGTCGGGCCATGAGCGCCATCTGGACGGGGAACGCCAGCACCCACGGGTACGGCTGGGGGAGCGCGTCGTCGACGGCATACCCGCACAGGCGTTGGTATGCCGCAAGCCGGCTTCGGTCAACGCGCACCCCCTCCACCCGCAGCGTCCTATCCGGGACCGTCTCACCGCGACGACCCCGAGCGGTGAGGGCACCGCGAAGGAGAGAAGGAGCTGTCGCCGGCACCGAGGGAAGCGTCTCCACCACCATGTCAGGCGCCGACGAGGCTCTGGCCGCAGACGCGGACGACGTTGCCGCTGACCGACGCCTGCCGGTCCGAGGCGAAGTGGGCGATCGTCTCTGCCACGTCCACCGGCAACCCACCCTGCGACAGGCTGTTGAGCCGCCGGCCGAGCTCGCGGGGCGCGAGGGGGATCCGGGCAGTCATGTCGGTCTCGATGAACCCGGGGGCGACCGCGTTGACGGTGATACCGCGCCGTCGCAGCTGCTCGTCCGCGGCGTAGGCGTCGACCAGCCCGAGAACGCCGGCCTTGGAGGCGGCGTAGTTGGTCTGGCCCCGGTTTCCGGCGATGCCGGCGATCGACGAGACGAGCACCAGGTGCCCCCCGTCGCGCACCCCGTCCTGGTCGAGGAACGCCTCGTTCATCCGCAGGATCGAGAGCAGGTTGACGTCGAGGACCGCGTGCCACCGGTCGGCGTCCGTGTTCGCCAGCAGCTTGTCGCGCGTGATCCCGGCGTTGTGGACCACGACGTCGAGTCCGCCGTGGCGCGCCCTCGCGTGGTCGAGGATGCGTCGACCGGCGTCGGATGCCGTGACGTCGACCTGCAGCGCCGTCCCCCCCACCTCGTTGGCCACCGCGGCGAGCGCCGAGCCCGCAGGAGGGACGTCGACGCACACGAGGGTCGCACTCTCGCGCGCGAGGACACGGGCGATCTCCGCGCCGATCCCCTGGGCCGCCCCGGTGACGACAGCGACCTTCCCGGCAAGCGGCCTCGCCGGGTCCCCGGGGAACGGCGGGACGCCCTCCCCGACTCGGAAGACCTGGGCGTCGACGTAGGCGGATCGCGCGGAGAGCAGGAACTCGACGGTGCCCAGACCAGCAGGCTCGGAACCGGGGGTGAGGAGGACGAGGTTCGCGGTGGCGCCACCGCGAAGCTCCTTGGCCACGGACCGCGTGATGCCCTCGAGGGCCCTGCGGGCGGCACGCACGGCCGGCGCCGTGGCACCCGCCGGGTCAAGGCCCACCACGACGACGCGAGCACAGCGTCCGAGTCGCCTCAGCGCCGGGCCGAGGGTGGCCCGCAGTGACTCGAGATCCGCGGGGGTCGTCACCGCCGTCATGTCGACGACGACGCCGCCGAGCCGATCCTCTGCCGGGATGTCGTCGACGAGGCGCGCGCCGGCCCGCTCCAGACCGGCTCGCAGAGCCACAAGGGCCGGCATGTCTCCGTGTCCGCCGACGAGCACGGGGCCGTCGACGAGGGGGCGGCCCGGCTGGTGGCGACGCAGCGCCACCGGCTGCGGAAGCCCGAGGGTGCCGGCGATCCTCTTGCCCGCGCCCGTCGAGACGAAGGTGGTGTAGGCGTCCGAGTGGGCCACCTCAGGCCGCCTCGAGGATCGCCACGACACCCTGGCCACCTGCCGCGCAGACGGAGATGAGCCCACGGGAGCCACTGCCCCTTTCGTGGAGCAGCTTGGCGAGGGTGGCCACGATCCGCCCGCCCGTCGCGGCGAACGGGTGGCCCGCTGCCAGCGACGACCCGGCGACGTTGAGGCGGCTCCGCTCGATGGAGCCAAGTGGCTTCTCCAGCCCCAGCCGCTCTCGGCAGAAGTCCTCGTCGTCCCATGCGGCGAGGGTCGACAGCACCGTGGCTGCGAACGCCTCGTGGATCTCGTACAGGTCGAAGTCCTGGAGTGACAGGCCGTGGCGCGCCAGGAGGCGCGGCACGGCATACGCCGGTGCCATGAGCAGCCCCTCGTCACCGGAGACGTAGTCGACTGCGGCCGTCTGGCCGTCGACGAACCACGCCAGCGGCTGGATGCCGTGCTGGGCGGCCCACTCCTGCGAGCCGAGCAGCACGGCGGAGGCACCATCGGTGAGGGGGGTGGAGTTCCCGGCCGTCATCGTCGCATCGTCCCCCGAGCCGAAGACCGGCTTGAGGGAGCCGAGCTTCTCGAGGGTGGAGTCCGGCCGGAGGTTCTGGTCGCGGGTCAGCCCGAGATACGGCGTCACCAGGTCGTCGAAGAAGCCGCGCTCGTACGCTGCTGCGAGGTTCTGGTGGCTCGCGAGGGCCAGCTCGTCCTGGGCCTTCCGGGTCACTCCCCAGCGGGCAGCCGTGATGGCCATGTGCTCGCCCATGGAGAGGCCTGTGCGTGGCTCACTGTTTCCGGGTACCTGGATGCCGAGGTCCGTGGGCCGGAACCTCAGCGCGGCCTTGGCACGACCCGCTGGGGTCCTCGCCCGGTTGAGCGTCAGCAGCTTGCGGCGCAGCTTCTCGGGCACCACGACTGGCGCATCCGAGGCGCTGTCGACGCCACCGGCGATGCCGGAGTCGATCTGGCCGAGCGCGACCTTGTTCGCGACGAGGATCGCGGCCTCGAGCCCTGTCCCACACGCCTGGGTGATGTCGTAGGCCGGGGTCGTCGGCGAGAGGCTGGAGCCGAGTACGGACTCGCGCGTGAGGTTGAAGTCGCGGCTGTGCCTGATCACCGCACCGGCGACGACCTCCCCCACCTGCTCTCCGGCGAGGCCGTGGCGGGCGACGAGGCCCTCGAGGGCGGAGGTGAGCATGTCCTGGTTGGAGGCCTCCGCATAGGCACCGAACTGGCGGGCGAAGGGGATCCGGTTGCCGCCGAGGACGGCGGCGCGGCGGGGATCGGTCACCGGGGGGACTCCTTGCTGGGTCGTGGCGTCGGGCGAGCGGCCCGCGTCGTGGCCGCCCTGGTGGAGCGGTGTCCGGTACGCAAGGTAACAGGTACTCGGGGTCCCTGCTACCGTCCGGCCCATGGAAGCCACCGAGACGGCACCGGACGGGCGGCGGTCCCGATGGGACGGGCACCGGCTCGCTCGCCGTGAGGAGCTCGTCGACGCCACGCTGCGAGCCATCCGCACGCATGGTGCCGCGGTGGGTATGGACGAGGTGGCCACGTCGGCCGGCACGTCCAAGACCGTGTTCTACCGCCACTTCACCGACCGGGCGGGTCTCTACACCGCGGTGGCGGAACGCGTGGACGCCACGATCATCCGGGGGCTGAGCCGGGCCGCAGACGACCCGGCCCGGACCGGCGAGCCTTCGGCCGCGGGCGACGCGGTGCCGGTCGGCGCCCGTGCCGTCGTGCGCGCCGTCATCGCGGCCTACCTCCGCCTCGTCGAGGAGGATCCGGAGGTCTACCGCTTCATCGTCAACGCTCCGATCCTGCCGCAGGGGGAACGGCCGAGCGGTGATGTGGCCGCCGGGATGACCGACCGGATCGCGAGCCACGTCACGGAGCTGGTCGGTGCCGGCCTCGCCGTGGACGGTGAGGGCATGGAGTCCGCGGACGCCTTCCCACGCCTGTGGGGCGTCGCCCTCGTGGGGATGGTCCGTGCCACGGCCGACGCGTGGCTCAGCGGGGGTGGTTCCGCGGGCGGCCCCAGCAGCGACGAGCTCGCCGAGCAGCTCACCGCGCTGGTCTGGGACGGGCTGTCGGCAGTGCCCATCGCGACGGCTCGGCGCTGACCGCTCAGGCGGACCACCAGGGACGCAGGGGCCGCCCCGTCGAGCCGTCCGGCTGCGGACGCAGCGCCAGCACCTGGTGGAGCTGAACGTCCCCCCGCTCGAAGCCCAGCCGTGAACCCGCCATGTAGAGGCCCCAGACCCGGGCGGTGCCCTCACCGACCTCGGCGACACACTCGTCCCAGTTTTCGACGAGGTTGCGGCACCACCGCGCCAGCGTCAGCGCGTAGTGCTCACGCAGGTTCTCCTCGTGCAGCACCTCGAACCCTGTGTTCTGCGCGGCAGCGATGATGCGCCCGGACCCGGTGAGCTCGCCGTCCGGGAAGACGTAGCGGTCGATGAACGGGCCGGTCTCCTGCCGCCGGTTGTGGGGTCGGGTGATGCAGTGGTTGAGCAGCAGTCCACCCGGACGTAGCCGGTCGAGAACCCACCCGAAGTAGGCGGGGTACCGGCGGACGCCCACGTGCTCGGTCAGCCCGATCGACGACACCGCGTCGAACCCTGTCTCGGTGATCGTGCGGTAGTCGGCGTGCCGCACCTCAGCGAGGTCGGCGAGGCCCTCGTGGGCCACGGCCGCACGGGCCCACTCCGCCTGTTCGCGCGACAGCGTCACGCCCACCACCCTGATCCCGTGCCGGGCGGCATGTCTCACCATGCCGCCCCAGCCGCAGCCGACGTCGAGTAGGCGGTCGCCGGGCCCGAGGCCCAGCTTCTCGAGGACGAGGCGGTACTTGTTCTCCTGGGCCTCCTCCAGTGATGCGCTCGCATCCGGGTAGCAGGCGCAGGTGTAGGTCATCGAGGGACCGAGGACGAGCTCGTAGAAGCGGTTCGAGACGTCGTAGTGGTGGCTGATGGCCTCGGCGTCGCGCAGCAGGGAGTGCCGCAGGCCCACGGCGGCTCGCCGCCACCGGGGAAGGTTCTCCTGGACAGGGGGCGGGGGTGGGGCCAGCCCCCGAAGCCCGAGGGTGCGGGCGGCCTCGATCGCCGCCGAGGCCGTCGGGCGGTGGAAGTGGATCCCCGCCAGGTCGACGAGCAGGTCGTAGGGATCGCCCGGGTGGACGCCCTCGACCTCGAGGTCCCCGGCCACGTAGGCCCGGGCAAGGCCGAGGTCACCGGGGGCGGTGCCCAGGTATGCCGCGGCCCGCGGGGTGCGCAGGCGCAGGACGCGAGGGGCGTCGGGTGGCCCGACGGCGGACCCGTCGTAGGCGACGAGGCGGATCGGCAGCGGGCCGGTGACAACCGACTCGACGATCTCGGCGATGGACATGGTCTTCCTCTCTCCGGTGGCGGCGGGGCAGTCAGGCCCCCAGCACCGCCTTGTCGTACAGGCGCGGCAGCCGACCGTGAGGGTCCCAGCGCTCCTTGAGCACGGCATACGCCGCGCCGCCGTACAACCGGTCGAACTCCTCCTCGTCGTAGAAGGACTCGGAGTACAGCGACTTGTGACCGCCGAGGGCGGTGACCTCGCGCTCGATGCGGCGGTTCGTGGCGCCGGGATGCGCGGGGTCGGCAGGGACGGAGGACCAGAAGCCGACGTTGACATATGTCTCCCCGGGGCGTAGCGGGTAGAGCGCCCACGGCTGCTCGGCTCGCAGCCGAAGCGGGCACAGCCAGATCGGCTCGATGGGGATGTCGCGCAGGAACCACCGGAGGAACTCCGAAGTGGCGCCGATCGGCACCTCGACGTCCTGCACCACCCGCTCCCGCGGTGGCCGGCCCCGGCGCGCCTCGAGCCGGTCGGCGAGGTCGAAGCGCCGGTCGACGGCGACGAGCTTCCAGTAGACACTGCTGCGCCTCCACCGGCGAGGCCACAGCGGACGAACGAGGCGGTTCTGGGCACCGAAGGCGCGCGAGCACCAGAACCAGTCGGTGTCCCATCGCCAGAGGTAGTCCAGGGTGCTGAGCCGGTCGCGTCGAGGGGCCGGGCCGTCGTGCTGGAGGGAGCGGTAGTAAATTGCGCGACCGGTGTAGTCGCTGGTCGGCCCAGGCTCGTCCGTACGCCGTCCGAGGACGAGGTAGGACTCCGTGGCGGAGAACACCACCCCGTCGACGTAGTCGACGACCTCACCGTCGAAGGAGCCCTTGTCCACCACCTCGGCCAGGGTCGTCACGAGCGCGTCGATGTCCTGGAACCGGCAGTACCGAAGCCCCACAGAGCACCCGACCGGCTCGAGCTCGATGCGGAGTCGGGTGGCGTAGCCGAGGGTGCCGTAGCTGTTCGGGAAGCCGCGGAACAGGTCGGGATGCCGGCTGCCCCCGTCGGCGGTCACGAGATCGCCCGACCCGGTCAGCACGTCCATCTCCAGGACGGACTCGTGCGGGAGGCCGTTGCGCCACGACGCCGACTCGATGCCCAACCCGGTGACGGCACCACCGAGGGTGATCGTGCGCAGCTGCGGCACGACATGTGGCGTCAGTCCGTGGGCCAGGGTCGCCTCGACGAGTCGCTCGTAGGTGCACATGCCCTGGACGTCGGCGGTGCGGGCGTCAGGGTCGACCTCGATCACGTCGGTCAGCCCCGAGGTGTCGAGGCCGGGTCTCGTCGCTGCTGCCCGGGCTCGGAACAGGTTGGACGTCTGCTTCGCGAGCCTCACCGGAGCCGCCCCCGGGATGGCGGCGTAGCTGTCGAGCAGACGCTGCACGCCCGCCTCGTGGGCCGCGGCGAGAACGGACGTCACAACGCCTCCAGCGCGTCGCCGACGCGCACGGTCCCCGGCTCACCCACGGCGGCGTAGAGGCCGGGACACGAGTTCCCCGTGACCTGCACCGCGAGGAGCACCTCGCCGATGCGCACCACACGGCCGTCGAGGGCCTCCACCGCCGTGGTGGGGACGTCCAGGACGAGGTTCGCACGTGTCGTGGGGGCGTCGGCACCGACCAGGGACACCGCGGCCTTCTTGGGTCGGTCGCCTTCGAGACCTGCTGCGGTGAGGCGGACGGCATCGTGGTCGACCCCCGGCTCGCCGGGCGTGGGGTAGGTGTGGATGGCCTGGACCCTGATGACGTCCATGGCCCTATCAATACACCCGTCGTGGGACACTGCGGCCGCGTCGACGCCGCCATGGCCCATCGGACCGCCGCGAGAGCAGTGGCCGACCCGGCAGGACCACTCAGCTCTTCTTCTCGACCCAGGCGTCATCGACCCAGGTGACGTCGGCGGGCAGCCTTCTCGCATAGTCGGGTTGGGCCTCCACGCGCGTCCGCACGCTGCCGTGGACCGACGCGCCCTCGGGAACCTGCCGGCGGCGGAAGCCCAGGACGGCCCACGACCGACCCATGCGGTGGATCTCGCCGAGTGCGCTCGCGGCATCCACCGAGGTGGCCTCTGCCAGTGCGGTCGAGGTCGCCTTCAGGTGGTGCTCGACGGCGTCCTCGACCATCCACTTGAGGACGATGTCGGAGAGCTCGTGGTCGGGGAAGGTGCCCCCCACATCGGAGTGGACACCCGCGAACCACACCTCGTCGAGCACTCTGGGTGGTGCGTTCTTGGGTGGCTTCTTCACGGGGTGCACGAGGTACTCGGCGAAGGGCCGGCGCTTCTCGTCGATGGCCACCGCATGCCTGATCCGGTCCACGTTGGGCAGCTGCCGGGTGTCGGGCCACCTCAGCCCGCCCCGTAGGAGGCCCGCGGCCTTCACCGTGTCCCACAGGCCGAGGTAGTGGACCCGAACGCCCATGCGGCCGTCGGCCCCTCGGCGTGACATCGCACCACCGAACCGGCCTAGCTGCTTCCAGTCGACGTCGTCCCCCGTGTACAGGCTCACGGCATACGGAACGAGGTTCTGTGCACCGTCGCGCAGGAGGCCGAGCTTGAGCAGCATCCCGCACAGTGCACGGGCGGTGTAGGCCCCGCGGCTGAACCCGAAGATGAAGATGCGGTCGCCGTCCTCGTAGGTGCTCATGAGGTAGGAGTACGCCTCGCCGAGGTTCTCGCGCAGACCCAGGCCGAAGCCCAGTCCGAGGACCTTGGTGAGTGACTGCCCCCACGGCGACCACGACCGCGACGACCCGAGTGTCCCCACTCCCGGGTCGTAGTAGGCGACCTGCTCCTCCGGGTGACTCAGGTCGAGCAGGGTGAAGAGCCGCACGACGCTGGTGCTGTCCTTGGCCTGGACCTGGTTGCCGGTCCCGTCCAGGCAGAGAACGATGTTCTTCACTGGCACCCCTCGCTCGAGCTGGCCCGTTTGGTCCATCATCGACCCAGGGCCGTGCGTTTGTCAGCGACGCGCAACGGAGCACGGCTGCGGGCGAGGTCCGCCCGCCCCGTCCCGAGGAGGTCGCGGTGAGCACGGAGGTCAAGCCCCTCAACCCCCGGATGTCGCCGCGGTTGGACGTCTACCTGTCCGCAACGGCCGACGTGAACCGGGGCCGGGCCGAACAGAGTCCCTCCCTCGCAGTGCCATCGGAGGACGGCGGCGGACGTGACATTGCTGCGGGCGCGGCGCCCCCTGACGTCGGCGACCCCACGCAGGCGGCGCAGGTGGCGATGGCCGCCATCCAGCAGGCAGCCCTTCCCACGGAGGGGGTTGCACCCGTCGCCAGCGTGAAGAAGATGTCCCGCAGTGCGGTGGCCCGGGCGGTGTCCGAGCGCGAACGGAACCCCGAGCCCTCCCGCGACGTGCTTCTCAGCCTGTTCATCAAGCTCGACAGGGATCTCGACCCCGACCGGCGCAGGGCGGTCAAGAAGTCCGTCGAGGACAGAGCCCTTCGGGTCAGCTGGAAGCTGGACACCGCGGCGGTGGAGATGGCGGCAGCCGACGTCGCACACCTCGTCCACGAGGATGCCATCGCCTACATCGAGCCCGGGCAGTCGCTCCGCGAACCGCATCCGTTGCTCGGCCGGACCGAGGCCCCAAGACCGCGGACCGCACGCTCCGTTGCCGTGGCACGCGGACGGCATCATGACGGCGAGGGTGTGCTGGTCGGCATCATCGACGTGGGGGGGTTCGACTTTGCGCACCCCGACTTCATCGCCCACGGAACCACTCGGTGGGAGGCGATCTGGGACCAGGGTGGGACCACGCGGCCCCCGCCCGAGGGACCCGGCTCCAAGTCAGGCTTGAGCTACGGCAGCGAGATCCGGCGAGAGCACATGGAGGCCGCGATCACCGCAGCTCGGACACGGAGGATGGCGGCAACAGCACTCGAACCACAGTCGACGATGGCGCCGCGGTCGCACGGAACCCATGTCGCCTCCATCGCCGCCGGCAACAGCGGAGTCGCCCGGAAGGCCCACCTGGCCGGCGTGCTGGTGAGCCTGCCGAACGACGGCGACGCCGCAGCGTCGAGCTTCTACGACTCCACCCGGATCGCAGACGCCATCGAGTACCTCATCGGGCTTGCCGACAGGCTGGGTGATGGAAAGCCGTTGCCCTTGTCGATCAACATCAGCCTGGGAACCAACGGACACGCCCACGACACCTCGAGCGCCATGGCTCGGTGGATCGACAATGCCCTGGCCACGCGTGGCCGGTGCGTGAGCGTCGCGGCCGGGAACGCCGGCCAGGTGACGGCCGGCACGGACTCCCCACGACGGTTGCTCCTCGGACGGATCCATGCCGGTGGTGTGCTCGCCGCCACCAACCTCCGCCAGGAGCTGGGCTGGGTCGTGGGCGGCGAGGGGATCTCGGACTTCTCCGAGAACGAGATGGAGATCTGGTACGGACCGCAGGACCGCTTCGACGTCGAGGTGCGGCCGCCCGGCGGCGCCTGGGTCGGTCCGGTGCCCCTGGGCAAGGCGATCCGGCACACCTTTCTCGACGACGGGACGGTGCTCAGCATCCACTCCGAGGCCTACCACCCGGCGAACGGCCTGAACCGGATCTCCATCCTGCTCTCACCCTTCTACGGGGACCGACAGGGCGAGGCCCAGGAGAAGCGGCCCATCACGTCGGGCGAATGGCGCGTGCGGCTGACCGGGGTGGTCGTGCGCGACGGTCGGTTCGACGCGTGGATCGAGCGCGACGACGCCCGGGCACTGCAGGGCCCGGGCGGCGGCATGTGGAACTACCCGTCCACGTTCAGCGAGGGGTCGTACACCAACGATCGGATGATCGGCTCGCTGGCCTGTGCCGAACGCCTTCTCTCTGTGGCCAACGCCGACCTGTCGCTCAACGCCGCCCACGTCACCTCGAGCCGGGGACCTACCCGCGACGGCCGCACCAAGCCGGACATCGCGGCGGATGGCACGGCTGTCGTCGCTGCCGCCGGCTTCGACAGCACGTCACCCTGGGTGGAGATGACCGGGACGAGCATGGCCAGTCCCTACGTCTGTGGTGTAGCGGCCCTGATGCTCGCGGTCGTCCCGCAGCTCACGTCCGCGCAGATCCAGGGGATCATGCGATCGACGTCGTCTCCCTTGCCCGGGCAGACCTTCGGATGGCGCAACGACACCGGATTCGGCGTCATCGACGCCCCGGCGTGTCTCAGCCGCACCGTCGAGTTCGCCGAGATGTTCGAGGCAGTCTCCGAAGCCGGCACAGCAGCTTCCGGGGCCCGCAGACGAAAGAGGTGAACGGCTCGCCATGAAGCTCGAGGTCTTCCACGCGGCGGACGGGGACTGCATGCTCCTCACGTCCGCTGACGGCCACCACGTCCTCGTCGACGGCGGACGGGCGGGCACCTTCGCCGAGAACACGTCGCCCCGGCTGCAGCAGCTGGGGCGCGCCGGCGAGGTGATCGACCTCGTGCTCGTCAGCCACATCGACGCCGACCACATCACGGGCATCCTCCGCCTGCTCAAGGACGTCGGTGACTGGGTGGTTTTCGACCACCAGCGCTCGGACGGCGCGAACCCCGACTTTCCCGAACCCAAGGCGCCCCGACCTCCGGACATCGGCGCCCTCTGGCACAACTCTTGGCGCGCCCAGGTCGACGACCTCGAGGGGCCGATCTCCGCACTGGCCGTCCAGGTCACCGAGGCCATGGCTCTCGACCCGGGGCTCGTGGCGGCAGCACCGGAGTCGTCCCAGCGGGCACTCACCGAGCTTTCGGGTCTCGCAGAGAGCATCGCCGACGGGGTCGCGCTGTCCCGCCTCGTCGAGGAGCGCACCCCGCTCGAGCGCAACAAGGGCTTCCCCAACCACCTCGTGCGGCTGCGCGAGCGCCCGCACCGGTTGAAGGCAGGCAGCACGACACTCACCGTCCTCGGTCCGACCGAGGAGCACGTGGCCGCCCTGCGCGACGAGTGGCGGGAGTGGTTCGCGAAGAAGGGGATCCGGCTGGCGACGAACCGCGACGGTGCTCCGCCGACCACGGGAGGTCGTGCGGGGGACGGCGCCGGTTCCGGCACGGGCCTCGCGCTCGGCGGCCGCTCGCCCGGATCGCTCGAGGAGGCGGCCCAGATCATCGAGAAGGCCGGGTCCAGCCACGTGACGACGCCCAACCGGGCATCCATCACCGTCTTGGCCGAGGAGAGCGGTCGCTCGGTCCTGTTGACGGGCGACGCCGCTGAGGAGGAGATCGTGGACGGGCTCTCAGCCGTCGGAAAGCTGGGCGGGAGTCGCGGTGACGCGCCCTTCCACTGCACGGTCCTCAAGGTCCAGCACCACGGCGCGAGCCACAACCTCAGCAGGGGGTTCGCCGAGCGGGTGATCGCTGACCACTACGTCTTCTCGGCGGACGGCGCGCATGACAACCCGGAGCCCTCGGTGATCGCGACCATCACCGAGACCCGACCCTCCGGCGCGGGTCCGTACACGTTCTGGTTCACCAGCTCGGAGCAGCGCTCCCCCAGCGAGTCGCGCCGCTCGTCCATGGCGGCGGCCCTGACCGAGGCACGCGACGCCGCCGCCCGGCACGACGAGCTCACCGTTCGGGTGCTCCCCGACGACGAGGCGTCCTTCGTGATCGAGGTGTGACGTTCTCGCGACCGGCAGTGCCCCGACCCCGGGCAGAGAGAACGGCCACCGCAACGTCCTGCGCACCTCGAGGCCGTCACGAGAACATCCGATCTGGCGACCCGCACTGTGCCGCACCCGGGATCTGCGGACCCACAGGCCGTTCGGACAGCACCTCGGGAAACGAGCGCCATACGACACTGGCGGATGTGGGAGTCGCGCCCTGGTCCATGGATGCAGCTCGAGGGGCGCCGCGAACGTTGCTCCAAACGGCCCACGGGCGCAGGTCCGCACACGTTCTTTTCCAGCTCGGAGCAGCCTCGAAGGCCGCCCAACCCGTCGCCGTGACCTTGGCAGCACTTCGGAGGTGGACGGAAGCTCCGGTCTGGGTGCTCAGTGGGATGCCGGTGGGAGCGGCCCACGTCGTTGTGAGGATTGCGGCCGCAAGGACTGCAGATGGATGGATGCATCGTCCGCCACGTGGGTCGGCGGCCCGGTGATCGCCTCAGGTCCATGAAGCCGCAGCGAGCCGCAACGGTCGCACACCTCGCAGAGGTACGGACCTGGCAGGGCGAGGCTCACGTCGCGAAGCCGCCAAGCGTGATCGCACACGTTCGGGTCGACACCCTGGTTACCGGCCTTCGGGCCGGACCTCCGCCATAGACGCATGATGATCTCTTCATCCCGTGGCCCGTCGAGCAGACCTCACCGCGAGTATGCGCTTCACGGTGCCGCGTCGGGGCGTTGGGGGACGGAAGATCGGTCCACCGAGCGCCAGCACCCCTTACCGTCGGGAGGCTGCAGCCGTCCGACCTCAGTCAGGTTTGGAGGCGGTTCCGTGGGGCGGTCAGAAGGCCGCGCCCGAAGGGTTCTCCGCGAGGTGTCCGCAGGCCATGACTATCGCGGCGGCGAGGTCATGGGCGTCCTCGGGGTCGAGCCGCCCTTCGACCTCGACGCAGACCCGAGTGCCGGCACCGGCGTCCTCGATCTCGACGCTCATCCGGCCGACGATGACGCGACGTCTATGGACCGGGGGCCTGTCCCCGACCTCGGTTGGGTGGTACTCGCACCAGGCCGGGCACTGCGCGGTCGTCCCTGCTGGTGTGGTGCCCATGGTTCCCTTCCTTCCGACCTGACGATCCGACACGTACCCGAAACACGGACCAGTAGCACATTCGGCCCTGAACCTGCGTTCTCGCAGATGCAGGGCCGTTCTTCGGTGGTGGATGTGAAGGGACTCGAACCCCTGACCTCTCGCGTGTGAAGCGAACGCTCTAACCAGCTGAGCTACACATCCGGGTGCCGTTCGGCCTAGCGAGGATATACGCAGCGCGCGGGTCGTGGAAATCGGTCGCGTCAGAGCCCGGCGTGCAGCCGGAGCCAGCTGGTGATCCCGTCAGGCACGAGGCCGGGCACCCCCATGACCCGCAGAACGAGCCACACCACGGCCGTGACGAACAACACCGTGAGCAGAGCCACCAGGGCCTGCACCCAACGCGCCTGCGCCTTGATCCAGGCGTCCCAGGAACGCACCTTGCTCTTGACGACCTCGAGCAGCCGGGCGGCCGGCTCGAACTCCGAGGCCCAGACGGCGATGCCGAGGATGACGATGAGCCAGCCGGGCCCGGGCAGCGGGACGAGCACCAAGCCACCGAGGACGAGCACGAGCCCAACGACGAACACCACTCCGCGGTAGATCGGACGAGTCGTGGGGTTCGCGCGGATCCTCCGACGCCAGGCCCAGTCGTCCTCGTCCGTGGCGTCCCTCAGGAGGCCCCGGCGCTCCTCGCCGCTCACGGATCGACCTCGCTGGCGGCGTGCCGTGCCCAGACCGTACAGACAACAGAGGTCATGGGGCCGGGCGCCGGCAGGGGTCGACCGTCCACGGACGACACGGGGAGGACGTCCTTGATCGAAGAGGTGAGGAAGACCTCCTCCGCACTGCTCAGGACCTCCAACGGTAAGGATTCCTCCACGACGTGGATGCCTTCGGCGCGACACCACTCGAGCACGAGCTCACGGGTGATCCCCGCCAGGCACCCGCTCTCCAGCGGGGGCGTTCGCACCACGCCACCGGTCACGACGAAGACGTTGCTGCCCGTGGCCTCGCAGAGCTCGCCGCGCGTGTTGGCCAGGATCGCCTCCATGGCGCCGTTCGTCTTCGCGTGGGCGAGGGCCACGACGTTGTCGGCGTACGACGTCGTCTTCAGGCCAGCAGTCGCCGCGCGCTCGTTGCGGACCCACGGCACGGTGACCACCGCGCCGTGCGACTTCGGCCGGGCGTGCGGGACGGCGGTGACGATGTGGGTGAGGTCTGAGTCATGACGGTCCGAGCCCAGGGGTCCCCGGCCAGCCGTGACGGTGAAGCGGAGGCGACCGAACTCGATCCGCTCGCCGGAGAGCACGGCTTCGACGCCCTTGCGGATGTCGTCGTGGTTCGCCGCCGGCAGGCCCAGCCCGGCCATCGTCCGGTCCAGCCGCCGCAGGTGCCGGGTGAGCGCGAACGGCACGCCGTCGTCGATCTTCGCCGTCTCGAAGCCACCGTCCCCGACGGTCACGCCATGGTCGACGGCACTCACGGCGGGCGCCTCGGAGCTCACGAGCGTGCCGTCGACCCACACCCTGATCTCGGTCATGCCTCACACCCTTCCAGACTCGGAGTGGCCGCCCGCCGCGAGCGCGACGAGACGCGCCGCCTTGAGCTCGGTCTCCTCCCACTCCTGAACGGCGTCACTCCCCCAGGTGATCCCCGCCCCGGTCCCGAACCGCAGCACGCGGTGCCCCCGGCCGTCTCGGGCTGCCCAGAACGTCCGGATGCCGACCGCGAGGACCGCCTCGTCGCGGTCGGCATCCAGCCAGCCCACCGCGCCGCAGTACGGGCCCCGCGGGACCGGCTCGAGGTCGGCGATGGACAGGAGCGCCGTGTGTTTGGGCGCACCGCTCACAGAACCCGGCGGAAAGCTCGCGTCGAGCAGGTCCGACCACCGGATGCCGGGCTTCAGCCGGCCCGACACGTCCGAGACGAGGTGCACCAGCCCAGGGTGCTGCTCCACCCGGCACAGGTGGTCGACCTCGACGGTGCCCGGCCGGCTCACGTGGCCGAGGTCGTTCCGGACGAGGTCGACGATCATGACGTTCTCCGCGTAGTCCTTGGGCAGCAACCCGGCCTCGGTCGACGCCGTTCCCTTGATCGGGCGGGAGGTGACCCGGGTGCCCGACCGCCGGAGGTATGCCTCCGGGGACGCACAGGCGATCTCGAGCCCGGCGTCCGGCAGGTCGATGGTGGCCGCGAACGGCGCGGGGTTGCCGGCGGCGAGCCGATGACCGAGGTCCTCGATTCGGGCATCCTCCGGCAGGCCGTGTTCGAGAATTCGGCAGAGGTTGACCTGGTAGACGGTGCCGGCCGCGATGCGCGCCCGGATCTCCGCGACGCCGGCGAGGTATGCCGTCCGGTCGAGGCTGGTGCTCCACTCCCCCACAAGTCCGGGCCACCGGCCAGCCTGGTCAGGGGTCGGGGCGTCGTGGCGCGACACCCGGTCCATCCTCACCGCGGTCAGCTCGCCCTCGAACGTCATGACGACGACCCAGAAGCCACTCGTGAGGTCCGCAGCATCGTGCGTCACCCCGGAGACGCCCCGCGCGACGAGGGACCCGAACCTCGCCTCGGACACGAGCGCATCGTATGCCGGAGGGCCCAAGACCTCAGGACACGGCGTCCTCGGCGACGACGAGGTCTGCCCGCCCCATCGTCGAGCGCACCAGCTCGGCATTGCGCTCGTCGACCGTCGCCACCCATGCGGTGGCGGCGCGGGGCGGCTTGCCGAACGCGACGTGCCGGGCGACGAGGCGAGCCGACCGCACGGCCGGGTCGACCTCGACGGCCCACACCTCGTCGAGGTGCTCCCGCACGGCAGCCCACGGCCCGTCGTCCACGAGGAGGTAGTTCCCCTCCGTGACGACCGCGTCCGTTCCCGGAGGCACCGGCACCGCCCCGGCCACCGATTCCTCGATCGAACGGTCATACGTCGGAGCCCACACGGTGTGGGGGCCACCGCCGGCGATGCGGGCGAGCAGGGCGGCATACCCGGCGCCATCGAAGGTGTCGATCGCGCCCTTGCGGTCGGCAGTGCCGAGCGTCCGGAGAGCCACGTTGGCGAGGTGGAAGCCGTCCATCGGCACGAGCACTGCAGTCGCCCCGCGCGACCTGAGCTCCGCGAGGAGAGCATCGGCCAGGGTCGACTTGCCGGCTCCTGGCTCACCGGTGATGCCCAGGAGCACCGGCCGCGGCCCCGGCACTCGTGCTCGGAGCCGGAGGACGCGGTCGGCCAGCGTGGCCACGGTGGGTTCGTAGGTGCTCACCCGCGCTCCTCACCGCACGGGATAGGGCGCCGCTCGCCGGCGAAGCGGGCGACGACGATGGCGACCACGGTGACGAGGAAGATCTGTCCGAGCACGGGCACGGCGACGACCAGGACCAGCCAGAGGGGGTCGACGCGCGCCGCCTCGGGGAGGTCCAGCGACGTGAGCCCCTCGACGAGGGAGATGATCCCGAGCACGGTCAGCAGGGCGAGAACCACCGCCTCCACGACCCGCCGCCGACGAGGCCGGACACCGGTTGCCCGCAGTGCGGCGATGAGGGCAGCCGCGCTCATGCTGTGGGCGAGGAAGGACTGACCGTACGAGGCGCCGACGTCCACGACCGGGTTGACGACGATCGTCATCGCCACGAAGAACAACAACCCTCCGAAGCGGTCCAGACGGCTTCCCAGAAGGACATGGTCCTCAGCTTTCGGGGGGTGGTGCGCCGCGGCGACGGCGGCGGGGCTCGCCCACCATATCGACGCGGTGGCCCTCGACATCGCCCCTGATGGTGCCCGCAGCGGCATGTCCTGTCCTTCGCGTAC
>OCZS010000213.1_pt1 | contig 18712 bp, 16 predicted proteins | sample 1539071 | NCBI WGS metagenome assembly OCZS01 (sample SAMEA3113584, study PRJEB22503) | soil metagenome
CGGCGAAGCAGGGCGGTCACCTCGGCCAGCTCAGGCGTCGCGACCAGAGGATCGGCGTGCCGATGCACCAGCAGCCAGTCGGATCCGTCGCGGCGGTAGACGTGGGTGACCCGGACCGACAGGTCCTGGTCGGGTTGACCCCCTACGCGGCCGTGCTGCCGTTCGATCATGCTCAGGACGACGGTGTCGTCCCAGGTGTGCGCCGCCACATGCTCGAGTGTCGCCTCACCGTCGGCGAAGGAGCTCGTCCACGTCGACAGCTCCCCGGCCCGGTCCTGATGCTGGCTCGCCGGCCCGCCGTCGGGTGCCAGGAGGGTGAAGCCGCGGGCGTGGTGAACCAGATCGAGGTAGCGGTCCAGGTCCCCGCGGACCCAGGCGTCGGCGGCCTCCTCGGCGCGTTGGACGAATTTGCTCAGGTCCTCGTCGGTCATCCTCGAATCCATCGGAACATTGTCGTCCCGCGCAGCCCGTGGCGACATCGACAGGGGCCGGCCCGCCAGTGGCTGACGCGCCGGCCCCTCTCGCAGCAGGGGCTGTTACTTCACGCTGCCGGTCAGCCGGAAGCGATAGTCGGCGTCCAGCACCTGGATGTCGCCGGTCGGCATGTTGGAGATGGCGACGGTGAACGTGTCCTTGGTTCCCTTCAGGCAGGAGGTCGAGAAGCCCGCCTGTGAGATCTCGTTGCCCTCGAACCGGTAGACGTAGTTGCCCTCATCGTCGACGATCTCGCCGGTGGACGTGGCCCCCGGCGTCAGGTCGCAGGGTGAGATGACCTGGACGACCCAGTTATTGGTCTGGATGCCCGTGGTCTCGATCCAGTTGCCTGGCTCCGAGGACAAGGTGGCCGTCTGGCCCCCCACGGTCACGTCGTCGACGAAGAAGCCGGTGTCGACGTACGCCGCGTCGGTGGAGTAGCGGAACCGTACGTCGGTCGTTCCCGCGGGAAGCGGCGCGCTCTCCACGTGAATGTAGGTCGGCTCATCGACGAAGTACTCGCCACCCGAGGTGCCGGTCAGACCGTTGCCCTCGTCATTGTTGTCGTGCGGGTTGGTGTCGGTGGTGATCTCGGTGCCGTCGTCGGTGAACAGAGGCACCGTCACCCACTCACCGTTGACCTCCGCCTCGAGGTAGCCGTAGTCCCAGCCCTCCTCGATGAAGTACCAGGTCCAGAAGTCGACGATCGCTCCTGGAGCCGTTCCCGCACTGTCGACGTCGAGGATGCTCTCCTCCAGGCTGTCGGCGCCGCCCCACCAGTGGGTGTTACCACTGTGTGGCGCCACCTGACCGGTCGGGTCGCCCTCGAAGGTGAAGGAGAAGAACTTGCCGATGTTGCGGAAGTCCTCGTACGAGACACCGAAGGGTAGGCCGCTCTGTCCGGGCACCCGGGGATGGTTCTCCCACTTGGCCTCCGGCATCCGTCCCTGGTACTGGCCCCGCTTGTTCCAGAAGGTGTCGTTGGCGATGTCGATGGTGTAGGGGGTGTCCGCCGGGTCACCGAAGTTGAGGTTCCGGAAGTCCCAGCGGTCGGACCCCTCGTCGTCGATCTTCACCGCGATCGCCCAGTCCTGGAACAGCTCGGTGGCCGAGCGCAGCTCGCTGCCGGTCTGGTCGTTGAACTGGTCGATGGCGGCCTGGACCCCGGCCATGCCGTCCGCCGCGTTCTGGAAGATCAGCTTGATCAGCAGGTCGCCACCGGCACCGTCGTACTCCGAGTCGGCGTTGTAGGTGCCGTCACCGTTGCCGCCCGCCTGCTCCCAGAGGTAGAGGAAGTAGGTGAAGGAGGCGCCGTAGTTCTCCAAGCCGCCACCCCATCGGGTCAGCGACGTCTCCCGGTGGAACACCTGGTGGTAGGTCAGGTGCGAGCCACCGACGTCGTAGCCGTTGAAGAAGGCCGCCATGTCGGCGAGCCCCTCATCCACCCAGGACGGCTCGCCCGGGTCGGAGTAGTTCATCAGCAGGTGCTCGAGCTCATGGGCGATGACACCCTCGTACAGGTTGGGAGCCGCCGCATCGTCGCCGATCCGGTTCGCCCAGTCGTACGCGTCCACGACGATGACGTTCATGCCGGCCTCGCTGATGTACTCGGGCGCGAAGTAGCCGGCAGTGTAGGTGTCGACGGAGCAGTCGTAGTAGAACTCGTCCTGGACGTTGTAGACCAGCATGACCAGGGCGTCGCTGCTCGTCCCGTCCTCGCCGACCGCCGTGCCGATGTCGCCGTAATGCGCCTCGTCGACCGCGACGATGTGGTTGGCCAGCTCGTCGCCCAGGGCATCGATCTGGGCCTGCGTGATCAGATAGTCATCCGCGCTGCGTTCGGCGCAGGGGGTGAACTCATCGTCCGGGTTGGGGTCGAAGGCCGGGTCGAGGAACGGCACGTCGCCGGCTCCACCGATCCCACCCTCGGGCACGTAGATGTAGACGGGCGTTCCATCGGGCGCCGTGCCGGCGTACGCCTGCTCGAAGGTCTGGTGGTACGACCCGCCGGCGGCACTGTCGTTGAGGTGCACCAGCATCGTGGGGTCCCCAGGCTCCCCCACCGTGTGAGCGGCCGCCGGTGTGACGGCGAGCCCGATCGTAGTCAGAATCCCCAGTGCGGCTGCCGCGGCGACCGCCGCAACCCGCCGTGAAAAGTTCAGCAAGGCCTGATCCCTCCGAGTGGTCCCGATAAAAGTTCGCCGACAAGCGGATTGCGCGAGTCGAGTCCCTGCCCGCAAATCTGCAGCCGCTTCCGGTGCAGACTCGGGGATGGTAACAACAGCGTTTCGGGTACGTCGAGGGTGACAGGCGAGAAATAGTGGCTTGAGAGCCCTTCTGAGGCCGGTTTTTGATCGATCGGATACATCCATCTCGAGGTGTTCGCTCAGCGACCGCCGGCATGGGGCCGCTGCTGGCGCCGCCGTGCGGACGCCGCCCAGCGACCCGATTCTGAAGTTCCTTGACGTCCGGCGTCGTCCGGGTGCGTGCATCGCAAGGCCGACGAGGGAGGGCTACCGGGTCGTATCACGACCGAGGAGAACGCCGCGAGGTGCGTGCCCGGGCGGCGATCGGCGTCAAGAGACTTCGGAGTCGGGGCACTAACGTGTAGCAGCATTCACACCCCGATCGCGCGACGCAGAGGAGTGCAGACATGGAGTACAGACAGCTCGGCCAGTCAGGTCTGAAGGTGTCGACGGTGACCCTCGGGACGATGGGCTTCGGCGGCACGGGATGGGCGAGCCCGGTCGGCCACCTCGATGTCAAGGCGGCACGGCAGCAGATCGACATCTGCCTCGAGGCGGGCGTCAACCTGATCGACACCGCCGACATCTACTCCGAGGGACTGTCCGAGAAGATCCTGGGCGAGGCTCTCGGCGCCGACCGCGACGACGTCCTGATCGCCACCAAGGTTCGGGGCGCGATGGGCCCCGGCCCCAATGACGAGGGCCTCTCCCGCCACCACGTCGTCCGGGCCGTCGAGGCGAGCCTGCGTCGGCTCGGCACCGACTACATCGACCTGTACCAGGTCCATGAGTGGGACGGCCTCACGCCGCAGGAGGAGACGCTGTCGGCCCTCGACGCGCTGGTCCAGTCGGGCAAGGTCCGCTACATCGGCTCGTCGAACTACACGGCACGGCAGCTGATGAAGTCGCTCTGGATCTGCGACCGCCGGGGCTACCAGCCCTACGTCAGCCAGCAGATCTACTACTCGCTGCAGGCCCGGGATGCGGAGAACGAGCTCATCCCCATCGCGATCGAGGAGGGGCTCGGCGTCCTGGTGTGGAGCCCGCTCGCCGGCGGCCTGCTCTCCGGCAAGTACCGCCGCGGGCAGGACGCCCCGGAGGGGACCCGCCGGTTCGAGGGCTGGACCGAGCCGCCGGTCCATGACGAGGACCGGCTCTACGACACGATCGACGTGCTGGTCGAGATCGGCCAGGGTCACGGCGTCTCGGCCGCCCAGGTCGCTCTCGCGTACACGCTGGCCAAGCCCGCGGTCACCTCGGTGATCATCGGTGCCCGGACCGAGGAACAGCTGCGGGACAACCTCGCTGCCGCCGACCTCGCCCTGACTGACGAGGAGATGGACCGCCTCGAAACCGTCAGCGGCGTGCCGCTGCTCTACCCCTACTGGCACCAGGCGAACGTCCGGCCGGGTCGCTTCAGCCCGGCAGACCTGAGCCTCATCCAACGGCACCGGTCGTAGTGTCGGACCCGCTGACCGCGCCGTTGCCGGCAGCACCTCGGCCCGAGCGCAGCGGAGCGGGACCCGTCGACTCGCGCGGGATCACGGTGTGCAAGGACGTGGTGTCGACGGGAGGCGGGTCGAGCCCGCGTATGGTCGCGATCAGCCGACACACGGCCTCTCGACCCTGGCGTTCCCGATCGATGGCCACGGTGGACAACGAGGGCGTGCTGAACCGGGCCAGCTCGTCGTCGTCCCATCCGAACACACTGAGATCGTCCGGCACTCTCCACCCGCGGCTCAGGCTCGCCCGGACGGCCCCCATCGCCAGCAGATCGTTTGCGGCCACCACTGCAGTGATCGGGGTGTCCTGCGGAAGGCTCATGACCGCCTCGTACGCGGACTGCGCCGACCAGTCGCAGTCGATCACGTTGCCTTGCACCCCGAGGGTCGCGACCGTGTCGGTGAAGGTCTGGCGCCGGTTTCGCGCGGAGGCGAACGTCGAGGGGCCGGCGAGATGGAGGAAGTTCCGGTGCCCGAGGCCGTTCAGTAGCCTCACGACCTCTCCACACGCCGCGCCATCGGCGAGCGCGCCGAGCCCACGCAGCTCGTCGTCGTAGTCGGCGACGACGACAACAGGGGTAGCAGACCAGGCCGCCGGTGGTGTGCCGAGTGATCCCAAGGCGAGGATGCCCTCGAACTCACCGGAGTCGGCCAGCTCCTGGCCTCGCGCCGCTCGGTCCGCGGCTCCGCCTTCGGACCCGACGAGGTCGACGGTGTATCCGGCTTCGTGAGCGGCGGCGGACGCTGCCCCGAGCAGTCGAAGGGGCAGCAGGCGCGTCGCTGTGGGCAGCAGGATGGCGATGCGACCAGTCCGGCGGGTCCGCATGGAGCGGGCGACCCGGTTCGGGCGGTAGTCGAGCTCCTCGATGGCGGCCTGGACCTTGGCCACGGTGGTCGGCTTCAGGCCCCCGTTGTTGCGCAGGTAACGCGAGACCGTCTGATGCGAGACGCCGGCCCGACCGGCAACCTCGTAGATCGTCGGGCGTTTGGGCAGCAACGCATCCTCCAGATTCGGCCGACACCATCCATTGACAGGAAAGTTATCGATAACTACAGTACTGCGAAACCACTTAAAGTGATCGATCACCTTCAGAATCGGCTCGGTGAGTTCGGAGCTCCGCCTGGGTGAACGCCGACAATCCCGCCCGATGCAGCGCGCAGGACAAAGGACTGATCAGTTGTGACCACCGAACCGCACAACCCAAGCCCCATCCGGTTCGCCGCCGTCGGCTTGGACCACTCCCACGCGTACGGACAGATCGAGGGCCTGCTCAACCAGGGCTGCCAACTCGTCGGACTCAGCTCCGACGACCCGGCCGCGGCCGTCACGCAGGAGGTTCGGCGCCGCTGGCCGGATGCGGAGTGGACCGACGACTCGGCAAGCCTGCTTCGTGACCCGTCGATCGACCTGATCGTCACCGCGGCGGTTCCAGACCGACGCTCGGCCATCGCGGTGGAAGCTTTGCAGAACGACAAGGACGTCGTGGCCGACAAGCCCGGCTGTATCACGCTCGACCAGCTGGACGAGATCGAGCAAGCGGTCGCCGAGTCGGGTCGGTTCTGGTCGGTCACCTTCTCGGAGCGCTTCGAGGTGCGCTGCGCGGTCAAGGCCGGCCAGCTGGTCAGGGAGGGACGGATCGGGCGGGTCGTCCAAACCCTGGGCCTCGGACCCCACCGCGAGGGCGACCGGGGCCACCTTGCGGGTGGGGCAGGACGTCCGGAGTGGTTCTACGACCGAAACCGGACCGGCGGCATTCTCACCGACATCGCCAGCCACCAGATCGACCAGTTCCTGTGGTTCACCGGTGCCGAGAACGCCGAGGTCGTCTCCAGCTCCGTCGCCAACTACACCCATCCCGACCTACCGCGGATGCAGGATTTCGGCGAGGCGACACTGCGGTCCGACGGCGCCCACGGCTATGTCCGCGTCGACTGGTACACCCCGCAGGGCCTCCCGACGTGGGGCGACGGCCGCCTGGTGATCTTGGGCACCGACGGGTACCTGGAGCTGCGCAAGTACGTCGACCTGGCCGGCCGCCCGGGCAAGGATCACCTGTTCGTGGTCGACGGTGCCGGCACGGAGTACGTCGACTGCTCCGACGTCGCGCTCAGCTACTACCCCGACCTGGTGCACGACGTGATCAACCGCACCGAGACCGCCTGCCCGCAGCGTCACACCTTCGAGGTGATGCGGCTGGCGATCCAGGCTCAGCAGAGCGCAACGAGAATGGGATTCGCCAAGTGACGGGGTCGGCCGGCCAGGAGACCCTCCGCGTCGGGATCGTCGGATGTGGCTCGATCGGCCGTTCGCACGCCCTCAGCTACCAGAGCAACCCGCGCGTCGACCTGGTGGGCGTAAGCGACCTCGACCCTGCCCGTGCCGCTGACTACGCCGAGCGTTACGCGACGACGGCGTACGGCACCACTCGAGACCTCCTCGACCAACAGCCGGACCTCGTGTCTGTGGCGACGCCTCCGGGCAGTCACACCGAGGTCGCCGTGGAGGTGCTCGAGTCGGGCTGCTCGGTGCTCGTGGAGAAGCCACCGACCACGACGTTGGCCGACATGGACGTTCTCGCGAAGGCTGAGGCGGCGAGCTCGGGCTCGGCCTACGTGGTCTTCCAGCACCGCCACGGATCGGGTGCGCGTCGGGCCCACCAGCTGCTGCGCTCAGGTGCTCTGGGGACTCCGCGGGTCGCCGTCTGCGAGACCCTCTGGTACCGCCCCGACAGCTACTTCCTGCCCGAGTGGCGAGGCAACTGGGCCGGCGAGGGCGGTGGTCCGACGCTGGGGCACGGCATCCACCAGATCGACCTGCTGCTCCACCTGATGGGCCCGTGGGAGACCGTTGACGCTCGTGCGGCGCGGCTCGCCCGGCCCGTTGACTTCGAGGACGTGTCGCTGGCCATCGTCACCTTCGAAAGTGGCGCCATGGGTACGGTCGTGACCAGCCTGCTGTCGCCGCGAGAGCTCAGTCGCATCCGGGTCGACACCACCGGCGGGACGCTCGAGGTCAACCACGTCTACGGCTACAGCGACGACGACTGGTCCTGGACGCCGGCGCCGGATGCGACCGCGGCGGCCACCCTCGGCCGGGACCCGGGGCGGCCGAGCGCCAACGGCACTCGCTCGTCGCAGCCGGCCGGCGACGACGACGTTTGGGCCGCCTCGGCCGGGCCCGAACGGGCCAGCAACCACGCCGCCCAGATCGATCAGCTGGTTGATGACCTGCTCGCCGGCCGCCGCCACGACACCACGCTGGCCAGCACCCGCTGGACGATGGAGCTGGTCACCGCGCTCTACGCGTCGTCCTTCGAGCGCGAGACCGTTTCCCGGCGCGATCTGGCTCCGAGCGACCGCTTCTACCGCACTCTCAACGGTGGGCTTTCCGCCGACACGATCACCGCTCGACTCGGTGCGAGCCGGTCATGAACCCCGTCAAGCAGGAACACCCGAGAAAGGCACTCACCATGACATCTCGTTCATCGCGACCGCAACGACGCGGATCGCTGATCCAGGCGCTTGCGTCGCCGCTCACCAGGCCAACCGCAACGACGGACCGCACCGCATACTCGAGCTGGCGTCGACTGCGCGCGGCCCTCCTCGTGCTGGTCTGCCTCCTCATCCCGGCCGCGTGCGCTCCGGGAGCCAGCCAGAGCCAGCCCGATTCCGACGCCGAAGGAGCGGTCACGCTGCGGGTCTCCACCTGGGGCAACGACTCCCGGATCCGACTCACCCAGGAGGCGGCGGACGCCTTCATGGCGGCCAACCCGAACATCAAGGTCACGATCGAGAACAGCGAGTGGGGCTCCTACTGGGAGAAGCTCGCCACGACGACGGCGGCCAACGACGCGCCTGACGTCATCCAGATGGACGAGTCCTATATCGCCGCGTACGGCGCCCGCGGGGCTCTGCTCGACCTGGACACGGCGAAGGACAACCTCGACCTGTCGGCGATGGACCCGAAGGTGCTCGACACGGGCAAGGTTGACGGAACCCTCGTCGGGGCTCCGATCGGCGTCGCGAACTTCTCGGTCGCCGTCAATCCCGAGGTGTTGGAGAAGGCCGGGGTGCCCATGCCCGACGACAAGACCTGGACCTGGGACCAGCTCGCCGACGCCGCGGCTCAGGTCACCGAGAAGCTCGGATCGCAAGGCGTCTACGGCCTGGACAACTTCGGGTCCGGCGCGGCAGAGCTGGGTGCCTGGACTCGGCAGCGGGGCGAGGAGATCTGGCCCACTGATGGCCCGGGAGTCAGTGAAGAGACCCTGACCAGCTTCTTCGACTACGCCAACGAGCTGGTCGCCAGAAAGGCCACTCCTTCGGCCTCACTTCAGGTGGAGAACATCACTGCTCCTCTGGACGCCTCATTGTTCGCCACCAACAAGGCGGCATTCCACCTGTTGTTCCACACCCAGGTCTCGGCCTTCGGCACCGCGAGCGGCACCGAGATGAAGCTGCTGCGAATTCCGGCCCAGACGCCCGGCGAGCCGAAGATGGTCAACAAGGCGTCCATGTACTGGTCGGTGTCGGCACGCTCCGAGCACACCGAGGCCGGCGCCAAGCTGATCGACTTCCTGCTCACCGATCCTGCGGCCACCAAGGTTCTCACCACCGAGCGGGGCATCCCGGCGATCCCGGCGGTGCAGCAGGACGTCGCACCGCTGCTGGATCCACAGGCCAAGATCGCCCTGGAGTTCTCGCAGTCGGTGGCGCCCGAGCTCGTGCCGCCGCCCCAGGTGACCCCGGCGAACGCCTCCGGCTTCGGCGGCGAGTTCACCACGGCCGCCACGGACGTGCTCTTCGGTAAGACCAGCTCAGCCGACGGCGCAGCCAAGGTGCTGTCGATCATCGAGGGCATGAAGTAGTCGATGCCCCTGGTCCGGCCGGAGCGGCTCGTCGCGCCAAGATCGAGGGCGTCGGCGATCCCCTGCGGCCGGACCTGGGCGTCGGCACCTGACCCAGCCGCTGCGTATGGCCCGGTCAGCGAGCCAGCGAGGGAGCTCCCGTGAAGATCATCGATGCCCGAGTGGTCGTCTCCTCCCCCGGGCGCAACTACGTCACGCTCGTCATCGAGACCGAGGACGGGGTGGTCGGGGTCGGCGACGCGACCCTCAACGGCCGAGAGCTGGCGGTTGCCTCCTACCTCCGAGATCACGTCTGTCCGCTGCTGGTCGGCCGGGATGCGCGCAGGATCGAGGACACCTGGCAGTACCTGTACAAGGGCGCCTACTGGCGTCGGGGACCGGTGACCATGACCGCCATCGCCGCAGTCGACATCGCCCTGTGGGACATCAAGGGAAAGCTGGCCGGCCTCCCGGTGTACGAGCTGCTCGGCGGTGCGGCCCGGGATGGCGTCATGGTCTACTGCCACGCCAGCGGTTCCACCCTGGACGAGCTCAGTGCAGACTTCCAACGCCATCTCGACCTCGGCTACCTGGCCATCCGGGCCCAGGCCGCCATCCCCGGGCTGGAGAAGACGTACGGAATCGCGCCAACTGACGGCACGATCTACGAGCCGGCGAGCGGCAACGCACCCCAGGAGGACATCTGGGAGAGCGGCTACTACCTGGACTTCGCCCCTCAGATGATGGCCCGTCTGCGCTCGGAGTTCGGCTACGAGGTGCATCTGCTGCACGACGCGCATCACCGGCTGACGCCGATCGAGGCCGCCCGGCTGGGCGCGTCGCTGGAGCCGTACCGCATGTTCTGGATCGAGGACCCCACCCCGGCCGAGGACCAGTCCGCATTCCGGTTGATCCGCCAGCACACGACGACCCCGATCGCCGTCGGGGAGGTCTTCAACAGCATCTGGGACTGCCAGCAGCTGATCACCGAGCGGCTGATCGACTACATCCGAACCGCTGTGTCGCACGCCGGCGGGATCACCCATCTGCGCCGGATCTTCGCGCTGGCCGACCTGTACGGGGTCCGCTCCGGCTCCCACGGCGCCGGCGACCTGTCCCCGATCTCCCTGGCCGCCGCGCTGCACGTCGACCTGAGCATTCCCAACTTCGGCGTCCAGGAGTACATGGGCCACCGCGACCCGGTGGGGAACGTGTTCGATGTCGGCTACACGTTCCGGGACGGCTACATGCATCCGGGGGACCAGCCCGGCCTTGGAGTGACGTTCGACGAGAAGGCGGCGGCGCGGTATCCGTACGACCCGAAGTACCTGCCGGTGAACCGTCGCCGTGACGGGTCGGTGCACGACTGGTGACTACGGCCTTCGATGTCGTCACGCTGGGCGAGGTGCTGATCGAGGTCTCCACCTTGGAGCCGTTCGGTCACGACGTGCCGGCCAGGCTGGCCGTTTCCGGTGATGCGCTCAACGTCGCCGCCGCGGCGGCCGCGGCGGGCGCTCACGTTGGGCTGGTCGCCGTTCTCCCCGACGACGAGCTCGGCCAGGCCATCGCCGCGCGGGTGTCCGCGCTGCACGTCGCCACAGATCTACTGCTGTTCCGCAACGGTCAACAAGGCGTGTACCTGGTGCACAGCGACCCCCATGGTGAACGGGAGTTCGCCTACGCCCGCGCCGGCAGCGTCGGATCGACGCTCGGGACCGAGGACCTCCCGGCCGACGTGATCGCGCACGCGGGAGCCGTCGTGGCCAGCGGGATCGCTTGTGCCATCTCCCCCACCACCAAGGACGCCGTCCTCGCGGCCGCTCGGCTCGCCCGGCGGTTCGTCTACGACCCCAACTACCGACCGCGCCTGACCACCGCGGACGCCGCCGCGCGGACGTTGCTGGACCTGGCGCCGTACGGCTGGCTCGTCACGCCGTCCCACCCGGGCGAGACCTCGGCGCTCCTCGGCGCCGACTCGGCCCTCACCGCGGCCACCCGGCTGCGTGAGCTCGGCGTGCAGAATGTCGCCGTGACGTGCGGTGCCGCCGGTGTCCAGCTCCGCGGACCCGACGTCGAGGCCTGGATCGAGGCCGCGCCCGCGCCGTCGGTGGTGGACCAGACCGGCGCCGGGGATGCCTACGTCGGCACGCTGACGGCCCGCCTTGTGCACGGCGACGACCTCCTGTGGGCCGCTCGGCAGGCCGGCGCGGCTGCCTCGCTGATGGTCGGTGGGCGGGGTGGCACCGGCTATGTGCCAACGCTCGAGGAGGTCAGGACCCACCTGACGACCGTCGAGGAGGTCGCCCGATGATGTCACCGGCCAGCCTGCTGGACGTCTCCCCCGTCATCCCGGTTGTCACCATCGGCGACCCCGACCACGCCGTGCCCGTCGCGAGGGCACTGCTGGCCGGCGGGATCGGGATCATCGAGCTGACGCTACGAACCAGCCGGGCTCTCGAGGCCTTGGCTCTGGTCGTCGCTGAGGTGCCGGAGATCCTGGTCGGCGCCGGCACCGTTCTTACACCGCAGCAAGCCGATGACGCTGTGGCACATGGTGCCCGGTTCGTCGTCACTCCGGGCGCCAACCTCCGACTGCTCCAGCATCTGACGTCACTGCCGGTGCCCGTGCTGCCCGGGGTCGCCACAGTGAGCGAGGTACTCACCGCACTCGATCACGGCTTCACCGAACTGAAGTTCTTCCCGGCCGGGCCCGCCGGCGGTCCGTCCTACCTGTCAGCAGTATCGGCCCCGGTGCCCGAGGCGCGGTTCTGTCCCACCGGAGGCGTCACGCCGGAGAACATGGCCGGCTACCTTGCGTTACCCAACGTCCCGACCGTCGGTGGTAGCTGGCTCACGCCGGACAGCCTGGTGTCCTCGCGAAACTGGACCCAGGTCACTGCACTGGCTGACGAGGCCCGTCATCGTGCTCGATGTAGCGCTTCTGACGATTTGGCCTGACTGCGGGGAGAACCGAAACAGTGGATGGAACTTAGACGGCTACTCGCTGGGCTGCGGGATCTTGCAGTCGACCTTGGGGTTGGCACCGACATAGTTGAGTGGACCGGCAACGATGGTCACCACGGTCGTGCTGACTTTGGCGCAGTTGGCCGACGACCCACTGAAGTAGCCCCGCTGTGCCGCAGCGACGACCCCGATCAGGATCCAGACCAGAAGTACGCCGGCTAGCAAGCTGGGCCCTCGTCTCCTCCACGCCATCACTCAGGTCTACCACACGGGCCGGACCGGGTATGACCGCTTCGGAGAGGTAGGTAAGCGGCAGTCACGAGTGATGCAGTGTGGGCCACTTAGCCGCGTGAAGTCGTAGGGCGGATCCGGGATGATCTTGTCGCAGCCTCCCATCTCTCACAATCGATCCCCAACGGCTCAGGACTTCGAGCCGGTGCGGCGCTCCAGGCCTTCGATGACGGTTGGGCAGACGTCGATCTCGTAGAGCCTTTCGACGCTCTGCATCCCGCCCGGGCTCTCTGCGTTGATCTCCACCACCTTGTCGCCGATCACATCGATGCCGACGAAGTACATGCCGTCGGTCACGAGCTTCTTGCTCATCGCTTCGACGATGCCGCGTTCCACGTCACCGATCTCCAGAGGGACCGGGCGTCCGCCCACGCTGATGTTGGCCCGCGGGTCGTTACCCGTGGGCACTCGCCGGAAGGCGGCCATCTTCCCGTCGCGCTCGAGGATCTGTCCCTCGAGCAGGAAGATCCGGGCATCGCCGTCCTCACCGCCGTCGACGAACTCCTGAACGATCGCGTAACCGTCCTGTAGCACCGCCTCCGTCATCTGCGCGAGGTTCGCTTCACCCTCGTCCTCGATCATGAACACGTTCCGACCTCTGGCTCCGTAGAGGGGTTTGACGACGGAGTGGCCGACCTTGCCGACGAACCGCTTGATCGCTTCCGGGTCCCGCGTCACAAGCGATCGCGGTCGGATCTTCTCGGGGAACTCCTCCAGGTAGAGCTTGCTCGTTGCGCGTACAAGGGACATCGGGTCGTTTGCCACCGTTACGCCTCGAGCCTTGAGCATCTGGCCGACGACCACACCCAGTGGACTTGCCCACGGCCGCTCCTGCAGATCGTCGATCGATTCGTTTCGCAGGAACAAGGCATCGAGGTCGTCCATGACGATCCGTTCGGCGTCGCGCTCCTTGATGCGCTCCAGAAAGCTTTCGAGCGTGTCGTCCTTGTCGAACTCTGCGGCATGAGCCCGGGCCACGAGCTGCCCATCGCTTTCCCCGAGCTCGACGTCTCCGACCCCGACGTACCAGACCTCATGCCCGCCCTGGGCCGCGGCCCTCGCCAGCCGCGTAGTCGTGTACTCGTCTACCTCGGTAACGACGTCGTTGACGAAGAAGGCAAGCCTCATGCCGACACATCTCCTTCGTACAGGTCCGTGACCGATGCGCCCGCGCGCAGCCTGTCCAGGCGCTCCTGAGCGCCGGGCACGTCCAGCCAGCGTGGACGGACCCATGGTGCTTGGAGCACCTCGCGGTCGAGCAGGTCCTGGATCAACGGGATGTGGTCCAACGCGAGCTTGCCGACGAAGAGGACCTCGAGGCTGCTGCCCTCGGCAAGGGCTTCGAGGATGCGCGTGATCCCACGGAGGTAGATCGCGTCCTTCACGGAACCGCCCCCGACGACGACCCGGATGGCGATGGACCAAGCGGTCCTCGCCGGCATCCGATGGTCGGCCCGTAACGACTCGAAGATCTCCAGGAATCCGGCGCCGTCGAGCATCTTGCCGACGGCTACAACCCTCGCCGCGAGCACGCGAAGACGCCGCGGGTCCAACCCACCGGTCAGGTACTCGGCGAGCACGGCAAGGCCCTCTTGGGTCTCGTCGTAGCCAGGCAGTCCGATCGCCAGCAGCGTCAGTGGTTGCCGAGCGCCGTTCTGGTAGGTGACGACATGCGTGCCGACCTCGTGATGCAGCAGGGGCTCGACACGGTCCGCCCGGAAAGCGGCGGCTTCGGGAATGAGCAGCCGGCCGAACGACACCATCAGGTCGGAGACGTCGTCGCGCACCTCGATGTGGGCCGGGAAGTCTAGATACACGGCACGGTATCGATTGAACTCCGCATGAGCCGCCTCCGCGAACGCCCCCGCCGTGACGCTCGGAGTGCTGGGACCGCGGGCTGGGATGGTCTCGAGCAGCTCCTCCGCGGCAGACGCGAGAGGCTGGGCAATCCCTCCGTAGAGCGCCAGCGACCCGTACACGAACCGTGAAGTGTCGCGATCCTCCAAGGCTGTGATCTGCCTGGCTATCTCATCTCGCTTCGCCCGGAAGAGCGTGTGCAGCGCGGGGTCGGCTACGTTCTCGATCTCGAGGTTGTAGAGGTCACGTCGCACCAGGTCCGGCTCGAACTCCAGCGGTCTGAGCCGGAGAGTAGGGACCGTCCCGAAGTCGCTCCGTTCGAAGTCGGTCCATGCCTCTGCTGCATTGACCGGCGTGAGGTTGAGCAGCAGGTTCAGACTGCGCTCGATCTCGGTGAGGCGGGCGTCGATCTCTAGGGCAGGCGCAAGCTGCTGGGTCGGGGATGTCATCTGACCAGTGCCCTCTCCAGTGGGTCAGTCGATTTCGTTGCGGCGGATGTCCGCATCTGGTGCTGAAGAAAGAAGTCGTCGGAGTCGAGGCCCATCACTGGACCGACTCCATACGGTTCGACTGCGAAATCCACGACCACCCGCGTCAGCCCCGGGTACCAGACTTGACTCATCCTGAGCGTAGAGGCTTTCGTCATCTTCCACTGCGATGGGCATCAGATGGCGACTGGGCCGCGTACTCACTGGCGTCAGTTCCGGCAGGCTCAGGCCATCCGCCTGCGAGTCGTTTGTGGTCAGGGTCGCTGGTCCGTCGCCCCATCGGGTCGTGTCGATCTGCGGGACCTTTCTCCTAGTGACCGCGAGCCCGGGCGTGGGATACGTCGGTAGCCGAGCCGCACTTCGGTGCTCCTAGATGAAGACGCCGACAACGGCCCGTGATGACGCGAGGATCACGTAGCGACATGGCGTTGGGGAGGGTACGAGCGCTGGTGGCGGAAGCGGCGCCGCCGATCCCAGCCGTGGGATCGTGGTAACCAGGCAGCCCCCGGTGATACCGGCCCTTCGATCCCTTGCCCCGTCGCCCATCGCGGACCACTCCACGAAGATGCGCCGGAGAGCCAGAAGGCCTGGGCGTGCTGCCGAGCGAAGGACATGGCCGCCACGGAGTGGCCGACTGACCGCCTCAGTCGTTCTGGACCGTCATGGGCGGCTCGACCAGCTGGTTGCGGGGCGTGAGTGCCGTCATCAAGTGGAGCCGTCCGTCGTCGAGAAGGCCCGCGATCGGCGTCAGTGTTGCCTCAGCTCCGTCGACCTCGATGAGCAGCAGATGGGCCTGAGCCCCCCAGGCCGTTGTGTGGGCGTCGGCGAATCCTTCCGGCACCCTCTCGTCGAGCTGGCCGGCCGCGCCGGAGACGACATATGTCCGGCCGCCGACCTCGTTGATCTGGAAGTTGTGTTCATGCCCAGCGAGGACCAGGCGAACGTCGGCGGCGTCGAACAGGGGCTCGAGGGCCTCGCGCATCTCCTCGTCGTTCTCGTGGTTCGGTCCGGCCGTGTAGACGGGATGGTGGGAGTACGGGATGAGCCAGCGATCCCGGGCCCGGCGGAACGTCGAGCGCAGCCACTCCTGGTGTTTCGGCGCCTGGAAGTAGCGGTGGATCTCCGGCTGCTCGCTGTCCAGCGAGGTGTCGAGGCAGGCGAGTTCGAGGTCGGCGCCGTACCGCAGCCGGTAGAACAGTCCCGGCATGACTGACGCCGTCTCCAGGCCGTGGTGGAAGCGCTCGCGGATGTGGAAGTTGTCCTCCATCTGCGCACGGTCATCGCTGCCCTCGGAGTCGGCGCTGTCGTGGTTGCCGATGGCCGGAAAGATGGGCACTCGCGCAATGGCGAGACGGTACGGCTGGAAGAAGCTGGAATACCAGTCGTCGTCCTCTCCCCCGCCCTCCTGGTCCACTCGTCCCTGCTCACCCTGATAGACGTTGTCACCGAGCGACAGGACGAAGCGAACCTCGTGGTCAGCGACCAGCCGTTCGAGCACGTCGGCGATGCGCCGCTGGCGACGGCTGGACTCAGCGTCCGCCCGAATACCAACTCCGTAGTCGCCCATCGCCACGAAACGGACCGGCGGCGTCGGCTCGTCAGGATGCGGCCAGGTACGGAACCGCAGGTCGTAGTAGCGCCCGGCAGGAGCGAGGTCGTAGCCGCCGCGCGCACTAGGAACCCAATCCCACAGCTCCCCTGCGGCCCACTCCTCGCCATCGACCTCCACGCGGTAGCGGTAGTCAGTCTCGGGCTCAAGACTCTCCACCCACACCCACGCCCGTTCGTCGGTGGAGGCCTGGGCCGCCACCTTCCCGTCCGCCGTCATGACTCGAACGGTCGCCCGACCGAACGGCTCGGCCGTCGCCCCGATACACGTGCGGCGACCCATCCGGGCTGGGAGCTGCTCGTCGTCGACAATCTCCCAGCGGGTGCTCTCGGTGCGCTCGAAGTAGAACGCGCCCCAGGCGATGAGGACCCTGTCGCAGGCGAGATCGACCAAGTGAACGAACTGCTCGCGATGGATCTCAGCGGAGCTCATGTGCCAAGCATGCCCCTCTCGCTCCTCCAAGGAACCTGGAGTTGTATGCCGGTGATCCGGCGTGCGGGCGGGTGGCGCCAGCGCAGCCACGAGCGAGATGGGCATCGATCCTGAGAATGACGGCAGGTCGACAAAGGCCAGTTCTGCCGCACTTACGGTAGCCCTCAGCCAGGCTCTCCTCGTCGTTTACGTCGGAGGATGACCGCTATGTCTATGACGGCGACCGCCGCCAGCACCAGGAGCGCGGCTACGAAGCCGAACGGGGCACTGATCAAGTACAGCCAGATCGCGAAGGCTGAGCAGATGACGAAGCCAAATAGGGCAAGCCACAGCCGCAATGTAAGAGCGCTGGTGGCCGGCGCTGCACCGCCGATCCCGGCCGTGGGATCGTGGTAGCCGGGCAGCCCCCGTTGATACCGGCCCTTCGGGTCCGATCCGTTGCCCTGTCGCTCATCGCGGACCACACCTTGAAGGTACCTCCGGAAGCCACAAGGCAGACCTTCAGCCCCACCCCCGGCTGAGCATGGATGGACGGTCGGCACGCCCGTGCGCGAAAGCGTTGGCAGGCACTGTAGATAGCGGTCGAGGACTGCCGCAAAGTGCGCCCCGTCCGCCGCCGATGTGAAGACCGCGACGGCCAGCCGGCCCGGGCCCGATGATGGCGGGGCGATCGCTCTCGACCTCGGTGGCTTCTCCCGGCGAAGCGAGGGACGAACAGTCGGAGGCCGCCTGCCGAGACTGGTAAGGCAGCGAGCGCAATGGCTGACCTTCTCGTTGCGAAGGCCTCTCCTCCATGTCCGTCGGAGTCCGTCAGCGTCCGGCGCGGTGCATGCGATGCATCGCGACTCATCGTTGCTGTGGTCGGGGCACACAGGGGGCACACGGCTCACCACTGCTCTAACCGCTGCCGTGTCAGCCGGGCTGGGCAGGCGACTCGAATGCGGGTTCAGCGTGCCAGGGTTCCTCGGCGTCCGGGACAGTTCGACCACGGTCACCCAATTGTCATGCAGGTTTCGCATGGTATCTTGTGACGCATGGAACCGGGTCGGGCTCGTAATGCGCTGACCCAGCTGCGCCGCGGCACGTTGGAGTACTGCGTCCTGGCTCTACTGCGGGACGGCCCGAAATACGGCTTCGAGTTGGTTCGGACACTGTCGGCGACTGACGGACTACTGGTCAGCGAGGGCACGATCTACCCGCTGCTGAGCCGGCTGCGTCGAGACCAGCAGGTCACCACGTCCTGGCAGGAGTCTGAGGCTGGACCGCCGCGACGCTACTACGAGCTCACCGACGCCGGCCGGCGCGTACTGGTCGAGTTCACCGACGAGTGGGCTCGCTTCCAGACCGCAGTGGACGCGCTACTGGTACCGAAGGTTGAGGACAACCCCGATGGAGAAGGACGATGAACGCCCCCGCTGACACCCTGGTCGAGGACTACCTGCGCCGACTAGACGCAGCCGCATCGATGCTGCCGACGGACCGGCGAACCGAGCTGGTAGCAGAGATACGCGACCACCTCCACGAGGGGCTGCGCCAGAGCGGGACCGATGATGAGGTGTCGGTGCGCAATCTGCTGGAGCGACTGGGCGCACCCGAGGAGATCGTCGCCGAAGCGGCCGACTCACCGCCCGTCAACAACCTGCCGGTTCGGCCACTGGAGACCAACAGTTCGGCAGTGGTGTCGTTGGTGCTGGGGGCGCTATGGCTACTGGGGATCGGCTCCGTGCTGGCCCTCGTCTTCGGGTATCGGGCGCGTCGAGAGCTCGAAAGCTCGGAGCCGCGTCAGGGAGGTGCGGCCCTGGCGACCGCCGGCATCGTCCTCGGATGGGTAGGAATCGCGGTGCTGCTGGTCGTCGTGCTGGGAGCGTCGCCCCTCATCGCCGGTAGCTCCGACCGCATGCCTGTTCCCTGAGTTCGTTACGTGTCGATAATTCCGGTTGTCTTCCTAGTTGCCGGCGCGGTAGTTGTCGTGGCGCTTGCCGGGGCTGTATACAGCCGCTAC
>OCZS010000214.1_pt1 | contig 18700 bp, 19 predicted proteins | sample 1539071 | NCBI WGS metagenome assembly OCZS01 (sample SAMEA3113584, study PRJEB22503) | soil metagenome
CCAGGGGCCGTTTGAGGTCCGGATTGCCTTCCGCCACTTCGCCCCACTAACCCGGACTCCGCACCATTCACAGACGGTGCGGAGTCCGGGTTAAGGGTGCGAAGTGGGTCGTGAGTCCCGTGGGTGAACCGATTCGCCGATGCGTCCGGCGGCAGGTAATCTCACCGGCGGTGGCGTGTCTGAGCGGCCTAAAGAGCACGCCTCGAAAGCGCGTGAGGTGAAAGCCTCCGCGGGTTCAAATCCCGCCGCCACCGCCAAGGATGCCCCGGTTCGATTCGGACGGGGCATCGTCATTTCCGGGAGGATGTGCCCATGATCCACATCGACGCCATCCTGCTGGGGAGCGCCGTCGTGGTGATTGCCGCAATCATCGCAGCCCGGATCGGGGCTCGGGTCGGCCTGCCCTCGCTGCTCCTCTTCCTCGGCCTCGGCATGCTGCTCGGGGAGTCCGGCTTGGGCATCCAGTTCGAAGACGCTGATCTCGCCCAGGCGCTGGGGTTTGCGGCTCTCGTGGTGATCTTGGCCGAAGGCGGCCTGACGACCAGATGGAGCGACATCCGGCCGTCGGTGGGGGTGGCGAGCGTACTGGCCACCGTCGGTGTGGGAATCAGCGTCGGACTGATGACCTTGTTCTGTCATTACGTCCTTGGCCTCGACATCTGGATCGCGGTCCTTCTCGGCGCGGTGACCTCACCAACCGATGCCGCCGCAGTCTTCTCGGTACTGCGGAAGGTGCCCATCCCGCATCGACTGCGTGGAGCGCTGGAGGCAGAGTCCGGCCTGAATGATGCTCCCACAGTGCTCTTGGTGACGCTGGCCAGCTCGATCGCCATCGGTGAGGAAACGACCGGCGGCGTGCTCGGATTGATCGGGCTGATCGTGGTGGAACTGCTGGCTGGGCTAGCCATCGGCATCGGTCTTGGCTGGGTCGGCGTCTGGCTGCTGCGCAGAGTTGCGCTGCCCTCCTCGGGCCTGTACCCGCTGGCCGCGCTGGTGTGGGCCGTCTTCGCGTACAGCACTGCCGCCATGCTGCACACGAGCGGCTTCGCTGCGGTTTATGCCTGTGCGCTGATGCTCGGTAACGCTCAACTGCCCCACCGCGCGGCCACCCGATCATTTGTCGAGGGCATCGGCTGGATAGCCCAGATCGGACTCTTCGTCATGCTGGGGCTGCTGGCTTCGCCGGGCAGGGTGAGCCCGCAGGCCGTCCTGGTGGCCCTGGCTGGCGGCTTGTTCCTCACTTTCGTCGCGAGACCGCTATCGGTACTCCTTTGCGCGGCGGGTTTTCGCATTCCCCCACGCGAACAAGCGTTCCTCTCCTGGGCCGGGCTTCGCGGCGCGGTGCCGATTGTGCTGGCGACCATCCCCCTGTCGCAGGCGGTGGCAGGCGGGGAGTTCCTGTTCGACGTGGTCCTCGTCTTCGTCATCATCTTCACCTCCCTGCAGGCTCCCACCCTGCCGTTCGTTGCCCGCCGGCTCGGACTCCTTGACGAGGAGTCGGCTCGGGACGTGGAGGTCGAGGCGGCACCGCTGGACATGATTTCGGCGGATCTGTTGCAGGTGCGGGTGCCCGTCGACTCCCGGCTCGCCGGTGTCGAAGTCAGCGAGTTGCGACTCCCTCGACACACCGTGGTGTCGTTGATTATCCGGGACGAACGCCCGTTCTACCCCTCCCCGCGGGAGCGCATCAAGACCGGTGACGAGTTGTTGATCGTCACTCCGTCGGCGCAGCGTGAGGGCACCGAAGCACGTCTTCGGGAAGTTGGCCGTGGTGGCCGGCTTGCCCGCTGGCGCTCGCCAGACGAGCCGGCGCCCTGAGAGAAGATCAACCGCCGAGGGGCGCCGCGGTGGTCTTGGTTTGGGATGGCAGGCAGACGGTGCTGGCGTTCACCGTGTACGTCCGCTTGGCGTCCTTGTTGAACCCGCCATACTTGTTGCCGACCAAGACGTCCACGGTACGGTCCACCCGCTTGTCCCCCTTGACGACCGCGTCCTTGAAAAAGCCCTTAACCAGAAGCACCTCGGGGTTTTTCCCGTCAGCGCCCACGATCACTGTCTTCGATATCTTCTCGGCGGTATTCGTGGTGCGAATGACATTGAAACCTCGATCCCGCAACGCGCGTCCTACGTCACCGGCCAGGCCGCGCTTGTTTCCGCCGTTGTAAACCTTGACGGTTACCTGGCCGGATTTCAGTTGTCCTTTGTTGATGCTTTGATCAACGCAGGGTTGAGCCGGGACCGGCGGAATAGGCCGCAATACGTTGGTATATCCCCACCAGGCGGCATAACACAGCACGCCGAGCAAGAACAAGAGGGTGATCGGGGTCCGCACGATGCGGAAGATCCGACCGATCACCGTTGATACTCCTCGCCGCTGCCCTCGGCGCAGCCTATCTCGCCCGAGCGCTACTTCAGATCAAGAACTCTCGCGTGCATCGTCTGCCGTTGCTGGAGGGCGGCGCGCAGCGCGCGATGCAGCCCGTCCTCCAAGTACAGCTCTCCGCGCCAGGAAACGACGTGCGCAAACAGGTCGCCGTAGAAGGTGGAATCCTCCTCGAGTAGCGCCTCGAGATCGAGAGTTCGCTTGGTTGTCACCAACTGATCAAGTCGCACCTGATGGGGGGCGATTGCCGCCCACTGCTTCTGCACATAGCCATGGTCCGGATACGGACGCTGGTCCCCGACGCGCTTGAAAATCACTGGATCACTCTAATCAGGTTTGGAACTCCTCGGCGAACACCTTCTCGTTACGATTTGGCATGCTTTTGCGGCTCGGCAACAACCCTGTACCCTCGCCCAGAGCCAGCATCTCCGGAGGCGGCTGCCATCCTGATGGGTGACAGCCTCGACGAGCCGGCCATCGAACTCGGCGCGCCGATGGAGGACGAGCCCATTCCATCGCGGTTGTTCCAGCCCGCTCGCGATGCCGGACCGGCACGGCGTGGTCGCGAGAGCTACGACACCGTGAAGACCCAGACACGGCAGCCAGCCGGAGGCGCGGCCCAGGAGTTCTTCGCCCTCGGCGGCCAGGGCGACCGAGGGCCGCTGGCTGCGACGATTTCCTTAGGGCCGGGCACGCCTATCGACGCCGTAGCTGATTAACTGCTGCCATGACCAATCCACCCGCAGACTCGCCCGGGGACGAGGTGCCCGAGTCGGATTGGGCCGAGCAGAACACCGATGCCGATCCGTTGGCCGAGGGCGGCGGACCACCTGGTGAACTTCCGGCACAACTCGCCCCCGGCACCCGCGAAGCCAACGAAGCTGATCTTGCTGACCAGGAAATGATCGCCTACGTCGACGACGAGGTCTGATCGGTTGGCGTCGGGCTGCCGCTGAGAGCGTGTGGAGGCAACCTGAGGGATCGCTCAGCTGCCGCCGGTGCCAGCGATGTCAGGCATCGGATCCGACGAACTGGTGCGGGTGCCCTCGGTACTGGTCTCGCTGATGCTTCCCGTGTCGTCGGCCAAGTCGGCGCCCACTGCGTCCGCGTCCTCATTGGCACCGCTCGTCACGCCGGAATCGAGACCTTGCATGGCGGGCAGATCCGACTCTGCCGGCATGTCGCCGGCAGCCGCATCCGGACGGCTGGTCGAGTTCGCCGCTGACCCACTGGACATCTCGCTCATCGCGTACTCCTCGCCGTTGACGTTGATCATTAGTGGTTTCAGCGCCAGTTTCCTCGGTTCCCGTGGCCGGGGTCAAGGCAGCTGCCCTGGCGATCCGCCAGTTCACTTCGAAACGACATCAACGCAGGTCACGGATTGACGACAGACGAGCAATCCGTATGACCACTCTGGTCAAGCTTTGATCACGGAAATATCGACCGGACAATTTCACCATTCCGTTCGCGGCCGAGTTGATTTACGATCACGGTCTCGGGGCTACGCCAGTAGGCAGCACTCGCGCGTGCTGCCTACGTAGCAAGAGAGAGTTCGGAATGCTTCGGTTGCGTCACCTTCCCCGACGGGCCCTTCGCCAGTCCTCCACTACGGCCGTTCGTGTCCCAGCCTCGTCCGACGAGTCTTGGGGTCTGGCGATGATCCCGATCGTCACCTGTCTTGCGCTCTTGGTCTCGGCCATCGTGTGGCTTTGACCCAGTTGCTCAGGACTGGGCGTCCCGCCAACGCTGGAACCGGCCGACGTCGTCGACCACCACGGCATACGGTCTGAGCGCAGCCATTCTGGCGTAGTCGGTCTCGTTCTTTCCGGTGAAGAGATAGACCTTCAGGCCGCCAGCCTTGTAGCTGCGCATGACACTGCCAGGGATCGACTTGTTGGCGTGGACGGAGGTGCCGGTCTTCTTTAGCGTCGCCACCGAAGGCCAACCGCCACCGCCTGAGGTGACCCTCGCGTAACTGATCTTGTGATTGGGGTCGGCCGCGTCGAGTTTTTTGATCTTGTTGAGCGACGGCAGCGCGCTGTACCCAGCCTCCAGCTGGACCTTGTATCCATTGATCGCATACCACAGCTGACGAGCTTGGGCGTTGGTGATGTAGGAGGCCTTGATCTCAATGGCGAACGGTTTTCCGACCGACTTGCCGTACTTGAGCAGGTCCACAAGACGGATCAGTCTCTGCCCGCCGACGTCGGTGCGGCACTTCTTGTAGATCGAAGACCAGAGCCAGTTGGAGAGATAGCCCGAGCAGTTGGTCACGCGGTTCAGGGTGGCATCGTGCGAGATCACCATGGCACCAACTGAGTCGGCGTCAGCACCATCTTTGGCCCAGCGGACGTCGCCATCGAGGATGTCGGCGTGGTGCCGGACGGCGTAGCGATAGGACGCCATGGTCCCTTCGGCAATCGTTGACGTCGTGGCGCCTCGATGGGCGACGGCGAGTTCATCCAGGTAGCCGGCTTGTGCGGCCGGTGCGGGGAGGGCCAGGGCGATCGCCGCTGCGGCCACAGTGGTCAGTGCACGTACGCGGGTTCTCATGAGTGCTCCTGCGACAGAGGGGGAAGTTGGTGTCGCCGGAGAAGGACTCTAACCACCGTCGGTCAGGATTGCGGCGCGACGCGCTCGGCGAGTCCCGATTGTCACCTGGACGACAAGAGCCCCGGCCGGATCACGGTCGGGGCTCTCAGTCACCGGCTAAGCCAGCTGGTCGTGCTTATCCCTGGGCGTCCCGCCAGCGCTGGAACCGGCCCACATCATCGACCACTACACCGTACGGGTTGAGCTTGGCCATCTTCTCGTAGTCGGACTCGTTCTTCGCGGTGAACAAGAAGACCTTCATGCCGCCGGCTTTGTAGGTGCTCATGACGGTTGCCGGGATCGACATGTGGGCGTGGACGATGTTGCTGGTCTTCTTGAGCTCTGACACCGACGGCCAGCCTCCCCCACCGGAGGTAACCCGCGCGTAGCTGATCTTGTAATAAGGATCGGCGGCATCGAGACTCTTGACCTTTTCCAGCGCGCCGAGGCGGCCGGTGCTGGCTTCCAGCTGAACCGGTGATCTCTTGATCTGATTCCACAGCTGCTTGGCCTGGGCGTTGGTGATCGAGGTTGGCTTGATCTCCAGAGTGAACTTCTTGCCCACGGAGTTGCCGTACTTCAGCAAGTCGACGACGCGAATAAGACGCTGCTTGCCGATGTCGGTGCGGCACTTTTCGTAGATCGCCGACCAGAGCCAGTCGCGGACGTAGCCGGAGCAGTTGGTGGTTCGGTTCAGGGTGGCGTCGTGGTTGATCACAATGGCGCCGACGGTGTCGGCGTCGGCCCCGTCCTTCGCCCATTGGATATCGCCGTCAAGGTAGTCAGCGTGATGCCTCACCGCGTACTGATAGGCGGGCATGGTGCCCTCGGCCGTGGTTGACGTCGTGGCGCCACGGTGGGCCACAACAATCGCGTCCAAGATGTTGGCGTGAGCTGCGGGCGCGACCACCACCATGGCAAGGCCAATGGCGATCATCGCTTTCAGAGCGCGTACGGCGTTCCTCATATGCCTCCTGGCTCGGGGGGACCGCGGTCGGGCGAGCGATCACCTTAACCGAGATCACGAAGTGCCGGAAATCGACGCGCACTCGCCAATACGGGCCCACGATCTCCTCGTAGACTGATATATCCGGCTGCCAAGCAGCACGTAGGCAAGGAAAAGTTGCGGCCACAAGCGCGTTTCAGTCGGATCACAACCATGGGGGAATCGGCACTCGCGGCGGGCCTTCGGGATATCGTCGGCGAAGGCTGTCCGCTTGCGGGCCATGGCATGACTCCTCGCGGGCAGCGGCTCGGCGGCAACCCATAGGCGGCCCGTTCGAGGAAAGTCGAGAGGGGACTGGAGTTGACGCTACCGCCGGAGGTGGGTGCGGATGCCGAGACCGCCATCCCCGATGCGGTCCTGGCGGGCGCGGCACGTACCGAGGGGCGTTCCCTCGGTCAGATCGCGTGGATGCGGTTGCGGAAGGACCGCGTTGCCCTCGTCGGCCTCGGCGTCCTGATCTTCCTGATCCTGGTGGCCATCTTCGCCCCGCTGATCGTCAAGGTCCTCGGACACCCGCCGAACGAGTTCCACCAAGACCTAATCGACACTGCTGGTGGCACGCTGGCGCCGATCGGCCCGTTGGGGGGCATGAGCTGGGACCACCTGATGGGTATCGAGCCGGTGAACGGCCGTGACATCTTCAGTCGGATCGTGTACGGGAGCCGGATCTCGCTGCTGATCGCCTTTCTCGCCACCATGCTGTCGGTACTCATCGGGACCACCCTGGGGATCGTGGCCGGCTTCTTCGGTGGCTTCGTTGACACCTCGATCAGCCGGCTGATGGACATCTTCCTCGCGTTCCCACTCCTGGTCTTCGCCATCGCCCTGGCCGGCGTGTTTCCCGACCAGGCCTTTGGGCTCGAGGGAAACCAGCTACGGATCGCCCTGTTGATCTTCATCATCGGCTTCTTCAACTGGCCCTACATCGGACGGATCATTCGCGGGCAAACCCTGTCGCTACGGGAACGTGAGTATGTCGAGGCGGCCCACAGCCTCGGTGCTCGACGCGGATATATTCTGCGCGCGGAGATGCTGCCGAATTTGATCGGCCCGATCTTGGTGTACTCGACGCTGTTGATCCCCACCAACATCCTTTTCGAGGCGGCGCTGTCCTTCCTCGGCGTAGGTATCCGGCCGCCCACCCCGAGCTGGGGTGGGATGCTGTCGGACGCCGTTGCGTATTACACGCAACCGCACTTCATGTTCTGGCCAGGCATGGCGATCTTCATCACCGTGCTGGCCTTCAACCTGTTCGGCGATGGGTTGCGCGATGCCCTCGATCCACGAGCCAATCGATAGGAATCACATCGGGGCGATCCCCCGACAACAGAAAGGGAATAACGAATGACCCATTCGACATCACGTCGAACGAGAGGCTTCGCCGCCGTCGGCGTGACCGCCGCCCTGGTGGTCTCCGCCTGCGGGGGTGGAGGAGGCACCAGCACGAACCAGGCGTCGGGCGACCAAACCGGTAGCAGCGGGTTCGACGCTGCTTCCACGGCGGTAGTCAATCCCTCGGAGACCAAGGGCGGCACCCTGAAGTTCGCCAACTCTGGAGACTGGGACACCCTGGACCCCGGCGAGACCTACTACGCGTACTCGTGGAATTTCGCGCGGCTGTATGGCCGCTCGTTGATGATGTTCAAATCCGCGCCCGGCAAAGAGGGCAACACGCTGGTGCCGGATCTCGCGGAAGCCGCTGGCCAGGCCAGCGACGGGGCCAAGACCTGGACCTACAAGTTGCGCAAGGGCGTCAAATTCGACGACGGTACCGAGGTCACCTCGGCCGACGTGAAGTACGCAATCCTGCGTTCGACCGACAAAGAGACCTTCCCGAACGGTCCCGCGTACTGGGAGGCGGTTCTCGACCTGCCGGAGGGTTACAAGGGTCCGTACAAGTCAAAGGACGCGAACACAGACTCCGCGATCGAGACGCCCGATGCCCAGACGATCGTCTTCCACCTCAAGGAGCCGTTCGCGGCCTTCGATTACCTTGCGGGGCAGCCGGACACGATGCCGGTTCCCAAGGACAAGGACACCGGCGCCAAGTACCGCAACTCGATCGTCTCATCCGGCCCGTACAAGTTTGAGGACCTCCAGCCGGGCAAGAGCTTCAACCTCGTCCGGAACGATCAGTGGGACCCGGCGACGGACCCCAATCGCAAGGCGCTTCCGGATCGGATCGAGGTCAGCCTGAACGTCAACGCCGATGACATCGACAACCGGGTGCTCAGCGGTGACCTTGACATCGACATCGCGGGGACCGGAGTTCAGCCGGCCGCACAAAGCCGGGTGTTGCAGGATCCGAACATCAAGGAGACTGCGGACAACCCGTTAGGGGCGCGGCTCTGGTACACCTCGATCAACCCCACTGTGCCTCCGCTCGACAACATCGATTGCCGCAAGGCGATCCAGTACGCCATGGACAAGACGGCCTATCAGACCGCGTACGGCGGTCAGTTTGCCGGTGGAGAGTTGGCGACAACGGTGCTGCCGCCACTGATCCCGGGCTATCAGGCCTACGATCTGTATCCGAATGGCCAGGACCGCAAGGGCGACCTCGACGCGGCCAAGAAGTCGCTGGAGGCCTGCGGCCAGCCGAACGGCTTCTCGACCAACATCGCGTATCGCGCCGAGCGGCCGAAGGAGAAGGCGACAGCTGAGGCGTTCCAGCAGGCGCTGTCCCGAGTCGGGATAAAGCTGACCCTGAAGCCGTACCCCCAGGGCGACTACTTCTCCAGCTATGCCGGCAACCCGCCGTACGTGGTGAAGAACAAGCTGGGGTTGGCGCTCAACGGGTGGGCGGCGGACTGGCCGGATGGCTTCGGCTTCCTGTCCCAGATCACCGACTCGCGGGTCATCCGCGAAACCGGTGGCTCCTCGAACACCAGTGTCCGCATCCCCGAGGTCGACCAGATGCTCGACAGTGCTCTCCAGGAGCTTGACACCGATAAGCGCAATCAGATCTGGGGCCAGATCGACAAGCGGGTGATGGAAGAGTCCGTGATCTATCCGGGCGTGTACTCCAAGGCTCTGCTGGTGCGTTCGAAGAACGCCACCAACATCTTTGTCAGTGACGCTTGGGGCATGTACGACTACGTCGGGTTGGGCGCCCAGAAATAGGACAACGTAGGTCGGTCACCAGCTCCGGCCCGGCTCCCATCGCTGACGTCGCAACGCGCCAGCGAGAAAGGATCGCCGGGTCGGAGCCTGATCACTGCCAAGGAGGAACGTGTTCGCCTACATCGTGCGGCGGCTCCTCTGGGCCGTGATCTTGCTGTTCCTGCTCAGCGTCGTCACCTTTTCGATCTTCTACCTCGTGCCACGATGGGCAGGAGCAACCCCGGAAACACTGGCCACTCGGTACGTGGGCAGGTCCGCCACCGAGGAGACCGTTCAGCTGGCTGCAGAACGGCTCGGGTTCTACGACCCAGTTGTCGTTCAGTACTGGAACTGGGTCAAGGGCATCTTCGTCGGCGCCGAGTACGACTACGGCGCTGGGGTGGAACAGTGTCCTGCCCCCTGCCTCGGGTACTCCTTCATCACCCGCCAGCCAGTGTGGCCTGAGCTACTGGACCGCGCTCCGGTCACTGTCTCGTTGGTGATCGGGGCGTCGCTGATCTGGCTGGTCGCTGGTGTGAGCGTGGGTGTCCTCTCGGCATTGCGGCGGGGCACGGTGTTCGATCGCGGAGCCATGGGCATCTCGCTTGCCGGGGTATCGCTGCCGATCTTCTTCACCGGCCTGGTGTCGCTATCATTTTTCAGTTACCGGCTTGATGTCACCGCGCCGGGCGGTCAATTCGTACCGTTTAGCGAGAACCCGGCGATGTGGGCGTACTCACTGCTGCTTCCCTGGATCACACTGGCATTTTTGTTCTCCGCTCAGTACGCCAGACTTACCCGGGCCGGGATGCTGGAGACCATGACCGAGGACTACATCCGCACCGCCCGCGCGAAGGGGCTTCCGGAGCGGACTGTCGTGCTCAAGCACGGCCTGCGGGGCGCGCTGACACCGGTCCTCACCATCTTCGGCCTCGATGTCGGTCTGCTGCTGGGCGGCGCCGTGCTCACCGAGAAGACCTTCTCTCTCAACGGACTCGGCAAGTACGGCTACGACGCCATCATCACGGGCGATTTGCCGAAGATCCTGGGGGTCACCCTGGTCGCCGGCTTCTTCGTGATCATGGCGAACCTGATCGTTGATCTGTTGTATGGAGCTATCGACCCTCGGGTGCGTTTGGGATGACGTCGACAGCTCTGCGCGACGTCAGCCGCCGCCGGCCGGGGCAACCCGACCAGCCTTTCCTGGATGTCCGAGATCTTCGCGTCCACTTCCCCACAGACGACGGTTTGGTCAAATCAGTTGACGGTCTGAGTTTTGGCGTTGACCGCGGCCGCACGCTCGGCATCGTGGGGGAGTCAGGGTCCGGAAAGAGCGTGACCAGCCTCGCCATCATGGGCCTGCATAACCGGCAGGCAAGGGAACAGTCCAGACCTGGCGCCAGGTTGAGTGGTGAAATCTTCCTGGACGGAGAAGACCTGCTGAGCAAGACTCCCGAGTACGTCCGCAGCCTGCGCGGGAAGCGGATGGCCATGATCTTCCAGGACCCACTCTCCGCGATGAATCCCTACTACACGGTGGGCAGGCAGATCATCGAGGCGTACCAAATCCACAATCAGGTGAGCACCAAGGTGGCGCGCAAGCACGCCATCGACATGCTCGGTCGGGTGGGGATCCCGGAGCCCAGCCACCGAGTCGATTCCTATCCCCACCAATTCTCGGGCGGTATGCGGCAGCGGGCGATGATCGCTATGGCCCTGTCGTGCGATCCCGAGCTGCTGATCGCGGACGAGCCGACCACCGCTCTCGACGTCACGGTCCAGGCGCAGATTCTCGACCTGATCCGGGATCTGCAGCAGGAATTCAACTCCTCAGTCATTCTCATTACACACGACCTCGGAGTGGTGGCCGAGATTGCCGACGACGTGCTGGTGATGTACGCCGGGCGCGCGGCTGAATATGGCAGCGCTGACCAGCTGTTCAACCGGCCCGCGCACCCTTACACCTGGGGACTGCTCGGCTCCGTGCCGCGCTTCGACCGGCCCCAGGCTGAGCGGCTGCTCGCGATCCCGGGTTCGCCGCCTAGCCTGATCCATGTGCCGCCCGGTTGCCCTTTCCACCCTCGCTGTCCTTACGCCGCTCGCAACGGCGGTCGCAGCGAGGACCTGCGTCCAGAGTTGACCCAGATCGAACCCGGCCACCTGGTGGCCTGCCACCTGTCTCCAGCTGATCGGACGCAGATCTGGGCCGACGAGATTGCGCCCCGGCTGTGACCGCGCCACTGCGTACGCCCGCCTCGGGAGGCGGTGAGCAGGAAACGAATCTGGTCACCGTTGAAGGGCTGGTCAAGCACTTCCCCATCCGCGCCGGGCTTTTTCGGCGTCAGGTCGGCGCCGTCCAAGCAGTCGACGGAGTTAGCTTCACCGTGCGGCAGAAAGAGACATTCTCGATTGTCGGTGAATCCGGGTGCGGCAAGAGCACGACCGCGCGTCTCCTGACCCGCTTGCTCGAGCCGACGGAGGGCAAGATCACACTCGAGGGGCGTGACATCACCCACATGAAGGATGCAGCGCTGCGCCCGCTGCGGCGCGAGATGCAGATGATCTTTCAGGATCCGTACTCGTCGCTCAATCCACGGCACACGGTCGGCAAGATCGTCGGTGCTCCGTTCCGGCTGCAAGGCGTGTCCCCGCCCGGCGGGGTCAAGAAGTCGGTGCAGGAACTGCTGGAAGCCGTCGGGCTCAACCCGGAGCATTACAACCGCTACCCGCACGAATTCTCCGGCGGGCAGCGACAGCGAATCGGGATTGCCCGGACCCTCGCGCTGCGGCCCCGGCTGATTGTGGCTGACGAGCCGGTCTCGGCCCTCGATGTCTCGATCCAAGCGCAGGTCATCAACCTGCTGGAGGACCTGCAGGAGGAGTTCGAGCTGACGTACGTGATCATCGCCCACGACCTGTCCGTGGTGCGCTACGTCTCGGATCGGGTGGCCGTGATGTACCTCGGCAAGATCGTGGAGCTGGCCGACGCCGACGCTCTGTACAGCGCCCCCATGCATCCCTACACGGTCGCGCTGATGTCCGCGGTGCCCGTGGCAGATACCCGACGGCGCAAAGAGCGCGAGCGAATCCTGCTGAGCGGTGACGTTCCCAGCCCGATCAACCCCCCGCCCGCTTGCCGGTTCCACACGCGATGCTGGAAGGCACAGGAGATCTGCCGGACTCAGGAGCCGCCGTTGGCGGAGCTAGTTTCCGGGCATCACGTCGCGTGCCACTTTCCTGAGAACCTCCCGACTGAGGTGGCAAGCCCGTCCGCCGGCTGAGTTCTGGTCGCTAAGGGGCAGCGTCCGTCCTTGCGTTCGGCACGGGTCGGTTACGGTCCGCCGGTCCGCCCGTGGAGGGACTGGGATCTGGTCTTGGGTGTTGGGCGACCCAGGCGGTCCAAGCGCCGCTGACCACGATCAACAGGGCGCCGGCAATCTGAGTCGGCAGGCTGGCACCGGTGGTGACCTGACCTAGCACCACACCGAGGACATAGAACACGAGGGCCGAGATCGCCCACACAGCACCCACCCACACCGGTAGCAGGCCGGACCGCCACATGGCCACACCGAGAAGGACGTTGCCCACCAGGGCCAGCAGCACCCCGAGCATGAGCGTGGCATCCACGGTCCCCGAGAAGGTGATCTGCATGACGTCGGTGAATCCAGCGAGGTATGCCCGACCGATGGCGGGGGTGGCGAAGGTCGATATCGCCGCCGGAATGAGGAGGACAGCGTGTCCGGCTACCGCAATGACCATCGCGGCCACCCCTAGCCTGGCGGAGCGACCGCCGGCCAGATAGCCGCCGAGGGCCATGGTGCCCAAGATCGCCAGAATCGTCCCGCCCGTGCTGCCGACCAGATGACTCACGAGGTAGGAGTTCGTGAGTCATAGATCGTGCTGACGAAGCGCGCCCAGCCCTCAGGATCCGTCGACGAGTCGGGCTGCGGGTCGATGCTGGACCACGCGGTGAGGGCCCCGTAGAGCGGGAGGGCCCAGAGGCCGACCCGGATTGCTGTGGATGGTTTGTTGGCCATGATCATTTCTCCTCAGCGGGCGGTGGAGGGATTTGACCGTACGGCCCCGATCCGGCCGGCATTGCTGGGTGCTGCCGCCACTATCCCTTCAGCGCCCCTGACACGGTGGCCCTCAAGAGATAACGCCGTACGAACAGGTAGAGAAGCACCGTGGGCACCATGTAAAGGACGGCTGTAGAGGTGAGCAAGCCCCAATCCACCTGATTTCGGCCCGAGAACGCGCGGAACATGCCGATGGAGATGGGGTACTTCTCCGGCGACTGGAGCAGCACAAGCGGGGTGAGGAAGTCGCCCCAAACGTTGACGAAGCTGAACAGCGCGCAAGCTCCCACGCCGGGTCGAGCCAATGGAAAGACCACCCGCCAAGCGCCGGTGAGCCGCGAGCAGCCATCGATCCAGGCCGCCTCTTCCAACTCCATCGGGATGGAGTCGATGAACCCCTTCAACAACCACAGGGCCAGCGGGAGCTGGTAGGCCGCCTCGACAAGAATGAGGCCGGTATAGGTGTTGTTGAGACCCAAGTTGATCATGATCATGTACAGCGGCACGATCGTGGCAGTGGGCGGGACCACCCGGATCAACAGAATCCCGAACATCAGGGTGCGACGGCCGAAGAATCGGTAACGCGAAAGTGCGTACGCACCGAAGATTGCAAAGGCCAGGGTCAGTGCAGTGGAGGCGCCCGCGATCCACAGGCTGTTCGCCAGCAGCCTGGGCGTCCCTTCCTCGGTGAAGAACCTGACGAAGTTGTCGAGCGTCAGGGTCGGCGCCTGGAGATAGAGCCCGGCGTTCTCGTCGACCGAGGTCAGCAGAACCCAGGCGAACGGGATGGCGCAGAAGAGTGCGAGGACCACGACCACGAGATAGACGCCCAGGTGCTTCACCACGGTCGCCCCGCTGCGCGACCGGCGATGCTTGACCTGAGTTTCGCTGGTCAGCGGCCGTACGGGTGCCTCGACTGCCACGTCAGACCTCGACCTTCGCCAGCCGGACATAGGTGAGCCCGAGGATGAGGACCACGACGAGCATGATCACTGAAGCGGCGCTTCCCAAACCGAGCTGGAAAAAGGCGAACGAGCGCTCGTAGATGAACACCGAGACCAGCTCAGTGGCCTGCCCAGGGCCGCCTCGGGTCAGGAAATACACCAGCCCGAACACGCTGGCGGTGGTGATGGTCGTCAACAACAAGAACAAGAAGATGGGACCACGAATCAGAGGCAGCGTGATGTAGCGGAAGACCTTCCACGCCCCGGCGCCATCCATGCGGGCCGCCTCTATCAGGTCGTCGGAGACCCCCTCGATGGCGGCCTGGAACATGATCATGGCGAAGGCGATGCCTCGCCAGGTGTTGACCACGATGATCGACGCCATCGGATACTCCTGCAGCCACGACACCGGGGCGAACCCAACGGCCGCCAATCCACGGTTGACCGTTCCCTCTGGCCCCGGCGCCAACATGCTGGCCCAGGCGAGCGAGGCGACTACTTCCGGGACGACCATCGGCAACAGGATGGCGCCGCCGATGATTCCCTTCCCACGAACGCTCGACTTCGTCAGCAAGACGGCGGCCAGCATTCCGAGCAGGAACTGACCGACGATGGCGGAGAAGAAGATGAACTGGGCGGTCCTCCCCATGGAGCTGAGGAAGTCGGCTGACGTGAGCAGCCGAGTGTAGTTCTCGGCTCCGACGAACTTCGGTGTCCTCGCCCCGAACCCGGTCAGCCGCCTATTAGTCATGCTGAGCCAGATTGCGTAGACGACCGGCGCTAAGACGAAGAGAGCGATGAGCACCATCGAGGGGGCCAGCAGGGCCGACACGATGACCACCGAGCCGCGGCGCCGCCGGCGCGGCGCCGCGCCGTTAGGCACCGCTCCAGCAGGTCCGCCGTTGGCGAGCGGTGGCCGAGTCTCGGCGTCCGATCTCGAGGCAGACAAGTCAGGACGTTTCGACCTGGTCTTCGCCGAGAAGCTCCGTGGCCTTTTTGGCGAAGTCTTCAGCCGCGGCTGGACCGTCCATCTTCCCGGTCAGAATGGACTCGGTCGCCTCGGCGACGGCCTGTGAGATCTCGTCCTGTCCCGGACGCGTCGGGAAGCTGACGCTGGTGGTGAGCTGCTTACCCGCCTCGAGCAGCGTCGGTTGACCGCTGTAGGGCTCCAAGGTGTCGATTCCTGAGCGGGGCGCAGCGGCACCGACCGCAACAAGCTGCTCGGCCATCGCCTTGCCGGTGCTCAGCCACTTGGCTAGCTCGACGGCCTCATCCGGATTCTCGGTCGTCGCGGACACCTCGTAGGAGAACGCGACGCCGCCGACCGCGTACGGCTGGCCGCCGCCACCCGAGGGGTATAACCAGGTGGCCACCTTGTCCGTCAGACCCTTGATCGGCGCGGCCCCCTCAGGGCCCCAGTCGTAACGCCAGCCCCAGGTTCCCTGAGCGGCGACGGGGAGGTTCCCGGCGGGGAAGTCCTTGTACTTCGTCGGCTGCCACGGCTCGGGGTTCAACAACGCCTCCACGGGCAGGAGATTGGCCTTGGTGAGCTCGTCGTAGATGGTGAATGTCTGGGTGAGGCCGGGGCTCTTCACGATCCATTTCTTGGTCTCGTCGTTGTACATCTTGCTGCCGCTGCCGAGCATGACGTTCAAGAAGCCTTCGCCGAATGTTCCACCGCCCCACGACGTTCCGGCGGGGATGACGATCGCCGGCTTGCCCGTCTTGTCGTGGATTTGCTTCAGCCGGGCCACCATGTCTGGCCACGTCGTCGGCTGCGCGGTGTCTACGCCGAGCTTGGTGAGGACGTCCTTGCGGTAGAAAAGGCTTTGCGTGTTCGCCTCATGCGGTATCGCGTAGATCTTCCCGTCAGGCTGCACGATCTGGTTCCGGACGTCGGGGTAGAACGACTGCCACTCAGGCCACTTCTCTAGGTAAGGCGTCAGGTCGAGGAGATAGCCGGCGCCCGCGAACCCGGGCACGAAGCTGGCACCGTAGTCCGTGACATCGGGAGCTTCACCCGCGTTGTACTGCTGGGTGATCTTGGTCTTGAATTGATCATCAGGCAGGATGTCACGGATCAGTTCGACCTTGACGTCGCGACCCTGCCTGGTCATCTCGGCCTCGAATTCCGGTAGCAGTTTCTGCACCGCATCGGCTCTGACCTTCTGGTACTCGACCAAGGTGAGGGTGACGGGACCTTTGGGCGCGGGCTGGTCAGAGGCAGCGCCACCGCCGCCCTGATTGTTGTCATTACCTCCGCACGAGGCCAAGGCCAGGGTCGCCGTCAGCGCGGCGGTCAACAATCCAAATGATCGACGATGAGCCATAAATTTGACCCTAAGGCAAACAAAAATGCTTTCCTAGAGGTAATCAGCCTTTCCCTCGGGACTGGACCATCCTTCATGCGAGAAATATGACGTCGCGGATCAGGCTTGTGATTTGAAACGCTGCGCTTTTCTGCCGGCCCGCGGCGGGGACAGGGCGTAAGTTCGGCCAGTGCAGTGGGATGAAGTTCACGGCGACCGCATCGAGAGCGCCCGTACCGAGATCCAGCGGCGGCTCTCTCGGGTGTTGAACGAGCGGCTGATGCCTGCCGTCTACGCGGCGGCCGTGCCGCTGGCGATCCGCCGGTGGGACGTTCCTGGCGAACCGGTCCCAGTGGCACAGGCGCTACTTGGGCCCTACACCACGGCGGAGCCGGGCGATCGGTGGGGGCCGGTATGGGGGACCACCTGGTTCGAACTCACCGGCACGGTCCCTGCTGACTGGGCCGGGAAGCTCGTCGAAGGCGCCTTCGACCTCGGGTTCACCGGCATTGCACCCGGCTTCACCGCCGAGGGGCTGGTGTACCGGGCGGACGGCACTCCAATCAAAGGGCTGCATCCCTACAACCGCTGGTTCCCCGTCGACCCGGATGCGACGGATGTACAGGTTTTTGTCGAGGCGGCCGCGAACCCGGCTCTTGAGTTCCTGGTTCCCACGCTCGCCGGAGACGTAGCAACGGCCTCGTCGGAGCCGACCTATGTCCTCGGGTCGGCACAGCTCGGCCTCGTCGACCCCAACGTCGGTCAGCTGGTGGGCGACTTCGAGGTGCTAGGTCAGCTTGCGGCACAGCTTCCGGTCGGAGATCCACGGGGCGCCCAGCTATGGGCCGGTATCTCGGATGCCCTGGACATCCTCATCCTGAGCGACATCAGCGGCACAGCGGCGGCATCTCGCGCGGTGCTGGCCCCGCTGCTAGCCAAGCCGGCAAACGCCAGCGCGCACCAGATCAGCGCGGTCGGCCACGCCCACATTGATTCGGCCTGGCTATGGCCCGTGCGCGAGAGCGTACGGAAGGTCGCCCGGACCTGTACCAGCGCCACCCAGTTGATGGACGACTATCCCGAGTTGATCTTCGCCATGTCCCAGGCCCAACAGTTCGCCTGGATCGAAGAGCAGCACCCGCTGGTCTTCGAGCGCGTGCGCGAAAGGATCGAGGGGGGCCAGTTCGTGCCGGTGGGCGGCATGTGGGTGGAGGCGGACACCAACATGCCCGGTGGGGAGGCGATGGTCCGGCAGTTCGTCCATGGGAAGCGTTACTTCGCTGAAAAGTTTGGCATGGATACTGAGGAGGTCTGGCTGCCCGACTCATTCGGTTTCTCCGCGGCACTGCCCCAGCTGATCGCCCTGTCGGGCTCGCGGTACTTCCTGACGCAGAAGATTTCCTGGAACAAGACCAACCGCTTCCCGCACCACACGTTCTTGTGGGAAGGGCTCGACGGCACCCGTGTCTTCACCCACTTCCCCCCGGTCGCGACCTATAACTCGGACTTGTCCGGCGCCGAGCTGGCCCTCGCCAGCCGGCAGTTCGCCGATAGCGCGCGCGCCAACCACTCGCTGGTGCCCTTCGGCTGGGGCGACGGTGGCGGCGGCCCGACACGGGAGATGCTGGAGCGGGCCCGGCGCACCGCCGACCTGGAGGGTTCGCCCCAGGTGCGGATCGAGTCGCCAGCCGCGTTCTTCGCTCGAGCTGAGGCCGATTACGCCGATCCGCCGGTGTGGTGGGGTGAGCTGTATCTCGAGCTGCACCGTGGCACCTACACGTCCCAGGCCATGATCAAACAGGGAAACCGGCGCAGCGAACACCTCCTCAGGGAAGCAGAGCTCTGGGCCACGACCGCCACGGTCCGAACCGGCGCGGCTTACCCGTATGCGGAGCTGGACCGGCTGTGGAAGACGGTGCTGTTGCACCAGTTCCACGACATCCTGCCCGGCTCGTCGATCGCATGGGTCAATCGCGAGGCCCGCGCGACTTACGAGGTGGTTGCCGCCGAGCTGAACCAGCTGATCGCGAGCTCCCTCCAGGCGATCGAGCGCCCCGACCCTACCGTCGCCGACCAGCAGGTCGTCTTCAACGCAGCACCGTACCCGCGGGCTGGAGTGCCAGCCCTCGGCGCTGCTGCTGCCCGGCATACGGGGTCCCGGGCATCGGTGGAGCAGGTGGCCGATGGCTTCGTACTGAGCAATGGCCTCGTGCGGGCCAGGCTCGACCTGGCCGGGTTGATCACCTCAGTGGTCGACAACGTGACCGAGCGGGAAGCGATCGCGC
>OCZS010000215.1_pt1 | contig 18679 bp, 17 predicted proteins | sample 1539071 | NCBI WGS metagenome assembly OCZS01 (sample SAMEA3113584, study PRJEB22503) | soil metagenome
CCCGGGCGAACGCGTCGGGAGCTCGCGGTCGAGCTGATCGGCGAGGTGCAGGCTCTCGACGACAAGCTCAAGCAGCTCACTCGCCGGTTGCGACAGGCGGTCACTGCGACCGGGTCCGGGCTCATGGACGTCTACGGGATCGGCCCTGCCGGCGCGGCGCGGATCCTGGCCGATGTCGGGGACGTGGCCCGGTTCGCCGACCGCAACCGGTTCGCCTCCTGGACCGGCACCGCACCGCTGGACGCGTCCTCCGGGGAGAACAACCGCCATCGACTCTCCCGGGCAGGCAACCGGCGGGCCAACCACATGATCCACATCGCCGCGATCAGCCAGATCCGCCTCGACACCGACGGGCGCACCTACTACCGGCGCAAGCGTGCTGAGGGCAAGAAGCCCATGGAGGCCATCCGCTGCCTCAAGCGCAGGATCTCCGACGCCATCTATCGACAGCTCGTCGCTGACGCCGCGGCCGAAGGCATGAACGCGGGCCCGGGAGGGCACTGCGGGGCGTCTCATGTATCCAGCGCGGCCGGCTCAATCCCGCACACCGACACTTCGGATCAGCCACTCCCGGGACCCGCACCAACGACGCTACGCCCGCCTGCCACCCGAGGGAAGACCGAACCCGGAAAGCACCTCGAGCGGGCGGGTTGACAACAGAAGGGAGCCAAAGAGATGCAGGTGAAGAGTTCGCTCTAATGCCGATCACTGGGGCGGCGACTCGGGCAGGCATACGGAGTGACGAGGCAGGGTGCCGGCTGATGCCAAGACCAACGCCCGTACATGCCGCTGGTGGATGGCCTCACCGCGTGAGGCGGATCGTGGTCGATGGGGAACAGTTCAATGTCAGCGAGCACCGTCGAGATGGGGAGGTGGCTCGGTGAACTCTGCGCTTGCCCAAGGTCGCAGTGCCGTCCTGGCGGGATCCGGGCAAACCCATGCCGCATCGGTCGGACGGCTTGACGTTGGGGTCGGAACTGGCGGCGGTGTCGACGAACAGGCCGATGCGAGGGCGGCGAACACGACGACTGCCGCAGGCAGGGGGCCGCTGCTAGCACTGCGCCACACGTGACGGTGCCGCAAGGCGCTCACTGTCAGAGTCTCTCGTCGCACGCGGAGCCCTGCTGGCCAGTGTGGACGAGCCGCCCACACTTGCCGTATCTCGGAGGGGCGGATGGGGCGGCGCAGCGTGGCAAGCGCAGGCCCGCAGTCAGTCGGTGCCGGCGACGCACCTCACCTCCAACCGGGAACCCGCGCCGCTTGCTCCAGCCACCGGTGCATCTCGGGCGACCGCGCCTCGTCCAACGACGTCAACTTCACGTACCGAGACCGACCGGTGGACCCCAGCGGCGGCGGAGGGTCGAACTCGACCCCGCCGAAGAACACAACGTTGACGGAGACGTCATACGCGACCATCTCCAGGATCCAACCCAGCTCCGGTGACCCGTAGTACGCCTTCTTCCACTTCACGGCGTACTGCAGCCCGGGGATCGTCTCCCGGATCAGGCCGTCCACGTGGTCGAGGATGGGATGCAAATCTGGCATCTGGCGCCGGAGCCAGTCGTCGATCTCGGAATAGCTGTCCGAGGGCGTCGGTGGCTTACGGGACGACCCTGCTCTGGGTGCTTTCCCCATGGCGCGTCTCCTAGGATGTCGACGATCAGCATCGACGGCGCGCAGCCTACCGTAGGCCGCATGCACCGACGTCGGTGCCGTACTCGGCATCCTCGGTGGTTTGCTGTCGGACGCGGGATGATGCGGACGCCGCGGCAACTCCAGCCGACCGGGCGACCGGACCCGCGCCATCCGCTCGTGCGTTACGCCCGTCCATCCGGCCGCCCACAGTGGGCGCAGTGACGCGCGTGAGAGTCCGCCCCCGCTGCGACCCTCACTCAAGCGCAATGCGCAAGGTGCCAGTTTTGCGGCTCTGGCAACGCCCCTCGAGATGTCCTGGAGTGGGTCACGCCCGAACCGGCGTGAGCGGCTCCCGCCCGGCCAGGACGGCGAGCACGTTGTCGACGGCGAGATCGGCCATGGCCGAGCGGGTCTCGAGGGTCGCGGACCCGACGTGGGGCAGCAGCACGACGTCCTCGCGCTGGAGCAGGCCGGGATGCACCCGGGGCTCCTCCTCGTACACGTCGAGCCCGGCCCCGGCGATCTCGCCGCTCTCCAGCGCCGCCACCAGCGCCCCCTCGTCGACCACCGGACCCCGGGAGGTGTTCACGAGGTGTGCCGTCCGCTTCATCGCGCGGAGCTCGTCGGCCGCGATGAGGTGTCGGGTCTCCGCCGTGAGCGGGCAGTGCAGCGACACCACGTCGGATGCCCGGAGCACCTCGAGGAGCCCGACGACGAACGCCCCCAGCCCTTCGACGGCGCGCGGGTCCGGCTCCGAGCGTCCGGCCAGCAGGATCTCCATGCCGAAGGCCTTGGCGCGACGAGCCGTGGCGAGACCGATGGCGCCCGGCCCGACGATGCCGAGTGTCCTGCCCCGCAGGGAGGTTCCCAGGTGACCCGTCAGGCTCCAGCCCCACGGCTCACCGGTGCGGACGCGTCGCTCGGCCGCCCCGAGCCCCCGGGTCGTCATGAGCACGAGGGCCATCGCGAGGTCGGCCGTCGCGTCGGTCAGAACCCCGGGGGTGTTCGTCAGGACCACCCCCCGCTCGGCGCAGGCGGCGAGGTCGACGTTGTCGTAGCCGACAGCGACGTTGGCCACGATCGTGAGCTGCGACCCGGCCGCGTCGAGGAGCTCGGCGTCGACCCGGTCCACGAGCACGGCCACGACGGCGTCCACACCGGCCACGCGGACGAGCAGCTCGTCCCGCGGCATCGGCGCGTCGACGTCCCGGTACATGAGGTCGTGGTCAGCCGCCAGGCGCTCGGTGGGGTCGCCGGGCAGCCGAGCGGTGACGAGGACGCGCGCCACGTCAGGTGATCCTCCGGGCGAGGGCGAGCGGCAGGTGCCGCATCGCCTTCCCGAGCGGCAGCCAGGGCCACCGCGGCACCAGGGCGTTGGCCTTCTCGGCCTCGATGGCGTCGACCATCGCACGGACCCCGGTCTGCGTGTCGACGAGGAAGGGGGTCCTGGAGACACGCTCGTTCATCTCGGAACGGATGTAGCCGGGATAGATCGTCGACACCCGGATGTCGAGGTCCGGCTCGCCGAGCATCTCGTTGCGGACCCCTTCGGCCAGCGCCGCGACACCGGCCTTGGTGGCGGCATACGTCGTGACCGTCTTGCGCATCCCGCGCATGGCCGAGACCGACGAGATCATCACGAGGTGCCCGCGCCGCTGGTCGCGGAAGATCTCCATGGCGGCCTCGGTCTGGGCCAGCGCCGCGACGAAGTTCGTCATCGCGGTCTGCCGGTTCGCGTCGTAGCGACCGGTGCCCAGCGGAGCGCCCTTGCCGAGGCCGGCGTTGACGATGACCCTGTCGATGGTGCCGACGTCGTCCCGGAAGGCGCGGAACACCTCGAAGACCTGGTCGTCGTCCGTGACGTCGAGAGCGCGCAGCTCGATGCGACGGTCCGGGCTCGTCGTGAGGATCTGCTCGCGCAGCTCCTCGAGTCGTCCGGTCCGCCGAGCGGCGAGCGCCAGGTCCCAGCCGCGAGAGGCGAGCTGACGGGCCATCTCGGCCCCCAGGCCGGAGCTGGCGCCGGTGATGAGCGTGGTGGGCACGGGTCCTCCTGGGTCAGGACGTCGCGCCGAGGAGCGCGGCGCACCGGTGGTCGAGGAAGCGGACGACCTCGCGGAACTCACCGTATGCCGGGTTGCTCGTCTCCCCGCGGTGGAACCGGTAGTAGATCTGCTGAGCGATCGCGGCCAGCCGGAAGGCGCCGAAGACGTCGTAGAACCGCCACTGCCCCGGCGTCACCTCGAGCCGCCGGGCCGAGGCGTAACGCTCCACGACCTGCGACCTCGTGAGCATCCCCGGCGCATGGGTGGGCTGACGCCGCATGGCGAGGAATGCCGGGGGGTCGTCGGCCTGAACCCAGTACGCAAGTGCGCAGGCGAGGTCCATGAGCGGGTCACCGACGGTGGCCATCTCCCAGTCGAGGACGCCGACGACCCGCGTCGGGTCGTCCTCGGCCAGCACGAGGTTGTCGAAGCGGAAGTCGTTGTGGATGAGGACGTGCGGGTGGTCGTCCGGCTGATGGGTGTCGAGCCACGCGATCGTCGCCCCGAAGTCCGGGACGTCGTCGGTTCGTGCCCGACGGTAGCGACCGGACCAGCCCTCGACCTGACGGCGCACGTAACCGTCACCGCGGTCCAGGCGCCCCAGGCCACTCGCCTGAACGTCCACCTCGTGGAGGGCGACGAGGACGTCGACGGCATTGCAGCAGAGCTGCTCCACCCGCTGGCGGTCGCCGACGAGGTCCGGTGGCAGGTCGCGGCGCAGGATGGTCCCCTCCACCCGCTCCATGACGTAGAACTCGGAGCCGATCACCGACTCGTCGTCGCAGTACGCCACCATCCGCGGCACCACCGTGACCAGGGGGGCCAGCGCCGCCTGGATGTCGTGCTCACGGCGCATGTCGTGGGCTCCCATGGCCTTGGTGCCCGGCGGCGGGCGGCGCAGGACGAGGTCGCGTCCGGCATACCGGAGGAGGTAGGTGAGGTTCGAGGCGCCGCCGACGAACTGGCGGACCTCCGGGATGCCGACGAGATCCGCGTCCGGAGCCCCGTGGTCGCGCAGCCAGGAGGCGACCCTCTCCACGTCGAACGCGTCCTCCGCACGCACGCCCTCGGCCCCGGCCACCACCTCGGTCACGGCCCGAACTCCTCCGCGCTCGTGCCTGCGCGCCGGGCCAGCCGCTTCGCCTGGGCGACGAGGGCCCGGTCGTAGAGCGGCCGTGCGAAGCGCTTCATGAGGTAGGCGCGCCTCCCCAGACGGTCGGTGAGGATGATCTTCTTCCGGGCGTCGATGCCCTTGAGGACGACCTCCGCCATGGCGTGGGCGTCGACCTTCGCCTCCGTGATGAGACGGGTGCCGGCCTCCTGCATGGCGGTGTCCTTGCCCGCGAACGACTCGTGGAGGTTCGTGCGGAAGAAGGCGGGGCACACGACGGACACGTCGATCCCCCACGGCCCGAGCTCGAACGAGAGCGTCTCGCTCAGGGCGACCACACCGGCCTTGGTGGCGTTGTAGGACGACATCCCCGGTCCGTGGACGAGACCGGCGAGCGAGGCGACGTTGACGATGTGGCCGCTGCGCTGCTCCTTGAACAGCGGCGTCATCGTGTGGCAGCCACGGGCGACGCCGAGGAGGTTGATGTCGACCACGCGTTCCCAGTCCGCCATTGCCTCGACGTCGATGCGGCCACCGGTCGCGACCCCGGCGTTGTTGACGAGCAGGTCGAGGCCGCCCCATTCCTCACGGACCTCGGCCAGTGCCGAGTCCCAGTCCTGCTGCGAGCGGACGTCGACCCGGCGGTATGCCGCATGCTCTGGCAGCGCCGGAGGCCGCTCCTCGGCGAGGTCGACGACGAGCACACGGTCACCGCGCGCGATGAAGAGCTCGGTGAGTGCGAGGCCGAGGCCGGACGCGCCTCCCGTCACCAGCGCACGGCGAGTCATCCGGCGTCCTGCGTGGGGTCTTCCGTGGCTGCACCGGCCGCCGCGGCAGCATACGGACCGAGCAGGTGTCGGGCGACGACGCCGAGGTGGACCTCGTCCGGCCCGTCGGCGAGACGCAGGCTGCGGGCCCCGGCATACGCCGCGGCCAGCGGGAAGTCCTCGCTCAGGCCACCGCCACCGTGGAGCTGGATGGCGAGATCGATGACGTCGCACGCCATCCGCGGGACGGCGGCCTTGATCTCGGACACCTCGGACCGGGCGCCCTCGGCGCCGGCGGTGTCGAGCTTCCAGGCGGCGTGGAGGACGAGCAGACGAGCCGCGTTGATGTCGATGCGGGCGCGGGCAAGGCGCTCGCGGTTGCCCCCCAGGGCGGCGAGGGGCTTGCCGAACGCGACCCGCTGGGTGGAGCGCCGGCACGCGAGCTCGAGGGCCTTCTCCGCGAGGCCGATGAGCCGCATGCAGTGGTGCACCCGCCCCGGCCCGAGGCGGCCCTGGGCGATCTCGAACGCCCGGCCCGGTCCGGCGAGGATGCTGTTGACCGGCAGGCGGACGTTGGTCAGCGTCACCTCACCGTGGCCGAGCGGCTCGTCGTAGTGACCGAGGGCCGGAAGCATCCGCTCGACCCGGACCCCGGGCGCACCCATGGGGACGACGACCATCGAGTGCTGGCGGTGGCGGTGTGCCGTGGGGTCGGTCAGTCCCATGAAGATGCCCACCGCGCAGTCCGGGTGTCCCACACCGGTGGACCACCACTTTCGGCCGTCGAGCACGACGTCGTCGCCCTCGAGGGTGGCGCGAGCCTCCATGGTGGTGGCATCGGAGCTCGCGACGCCCGGCTCCGTCATGAGGAACGTGCTGCGCACCCGGCCGTCGAGAAGCGGCTCGAGCCACCTCTCCTGCTGCTCGTTGCTGCCGTAGCGCAGGAGAACCTCCATGTTGCCGGTGTCCGGTGCGTTGCAGTTGAGGACCAGCGGGGCCAGGGCCGACCGGCCGGTCTCCTCGGCGACCGCGGCGTAGTCCGTGGTCGTCAGACCGGTGCCGCCGTCGGTGCCGAAACGGGCGGCATACCCGTCACCGTCACCCGCGGGCAGGAAGAGGTTCCACAGGCCTTCGCCGCGAGCCTTCGCCTTGAGCTCCTCGATGAGGACATGCGGCGGCCAGGGGTCGTCCCCGCGCGCCCGACGATCGGCGACGTCCCGAAGCACGTGCCGCTCGGCCGGCTCGACCTCCGTCTCGACGAACGAGCGCACCCGCTGAACCAGGTCGGCCGCGCGCGGTGAGGGGGCGAAGTCCATGGCGTCGACCCTAGAGGGTGGGGGCGCAGGCTCCCCGTCCGGCGGACGAGAGGCCCGGGTGACCGGTCGAGGCGATCCACCGCGCCGCGGCCAGCCTGATGTCGGCTAGAAGTCGAAGCGTGTGGCGTCCGACGGGAAGGCCGACCAGGCCAGGACCCTCGTCGGGAAGAGCCCGAGGGCCGAGGCGTACGTCGCAGCGTCGTTCCTGGCGCCGTAGTGCGCGTACTTCTCGTTCGCCGCTGCGGCCATCCGCAGGGCCAGCTCGTGCGCTGGGGACGTCCGCCGGACCACGCCCTCGACGATGACCGCCTGGTGCGGCTCCGGCAGGTGCATGACGACGTGGGGGTTCGACTCGACGCTGCGGATGTGAACGGTGTCGGGTGCGCCGCCGTACCACCAGACGTCGTCGACCCAGATGCCGTCCAGCGGGACGACGTGCGGACGACCGTCGGGTCGCACGGTGCTCAGCCAGTAGGCCGTCGCGGCTTCGAGCCTCCCCTGGACGTCGGCCCAGGGGATGGTGCGCGTGGCCCTGCCGTAGCCGGGAGGAAACCGGAGCTTGGACGCAGTGGGCACGAGGGACCTCCTCGGTCCATTAGACCGCCGTTGCCCCCCTGGCGGCCAACGCCCTCGTGGGTGGGCCGCACGACCAGTCCGAGGACGCGGTGTCCGGAGCAGGGCCGGCGGGCGCCGGCGCCCCGCTCGACTAGGCCGCCCGAGCGCTCCGGTACACCTGGAGCACCCCCTGGTGAGCGAGCACTCCCGCCCCGGCGTTCACCACGGCGAGCGCCGAGGCGACCAGCAGCCCCGGACCGATGCCCACCACGCCGGTCGCAACGAGGAGCAACGGCCATCCGAGCGCTGCGACGACGAGCGCGACCTTCCACCATCGGCCCAGGAGGACGCCGACGAGGATCATGGTCGGAATCACCGCGTTCTCCTCCACGCCCGTGGCACCGCCCGGTGCCCCACTCGACCAAGCGTACTGAGCGCGTCTTGCCTGGACCTCCGAGTTGTCGATCAGGAACCGAGAAGCACCCGGATGCCTTGGGCGCCTAGCCTCGGGAACGCAAGGCCACAACCGGGCGAGGCCGCTGAGATGTCGAAAGGATGACGACGATGCCGACCAAGAAGGCCACCACAGCACCCGAGGGTTTCACCGCCGAGGAGCGCGCCGCGATGAAGGAGCGTGCCGCCGAGCTGCGCGCCGAGGGCAAGAAGGGCGCCAAGAAGGCCGACGGCCTGCAGGCGGTGCTCGACCGGATCGCGCAGATGGCGCCGGAGGACCGTGAGCTCGCCGAGCGGGTCCACGTCGCCGTGACCGGGACCGCTCCTGAGCTGTCACCGCGGACGTGGTACGGCATGCCTTCCTACGCCGACGCGGACGGCAAGGTCGTCGTCTTCTTCCAGGATGCCGGCAAGTTCAGCGCCCGGTACTCCACGCTGGGTTTCCAGGACAACGCACACCTGGACGAGGGCGACATGTGGCCCGTGTCGTACGCGCTCGTGAGGTGGAACCCGCACGTGGAGCAGAAGGTCGTCGAGCTCGTGAGGGCCGCGGTCTCCTGACCGACCCGCGAGGCCCCCGCCGAGGCTGGTGTCCCCGACTGGCGGGGTGGGACCAGGCTGCCCGAGGCCGGCCGCTCTCGAGAGCGCCGGTCCCCCACGCACTCCACCTGAGCGGTGATACTCGGGGGGTGCGGACGGCGTATGCCCACGACGCGGTCGTGATCCTCGGTCCCGGAGTGGACGCCGGCGCGCCCGGCGCCGCCGTCACCCTCGCCGTGTGCGGCTCCTGGGACCACCCGGGCCCCTGCCCGCTGGCCCCTCACCACACCTCCACGTCGGGGAAAGGCTCGGAGGTGCGAGTCCGGGTGCTGTTCGCGACCGACAGTGACCACGAGGCCGACGTGCGTGCACTCATCGTCGGCGCCCTGTCGTCCGGTCGCACCCCGACCCCCGAGGGCGGCACCGCTTCGTGGCGACTTCGGCACCACGCGGTCGGTGAGCTGGAGGCCGACGAGGCTCATCACGCGTCGCGGCTGGTGGCCTCGGAGTAGCCGGGGGGACGCACCCTCGACGTCTCGACGCGCCGGCAGTTCCAGCGCGTGAGTGTGCGGTCCTCCCCCTAGGACCGCCTCCCGGATGGACCCTCGTCGAGCATGACGCGCAGGACCTCCTCCGTGGGCAACGTCGCGAAGATCCGCCCCCGCGACCCCGTCCGGAAGCTGGGAAAGCCATGGTGGTCGCGCTCCACGACGTCCGGGAGGCCGAGCGCCAGCCGACGGGCGTCGTCCCCCATCACGCCAGGTCCTCCGGCAGCACCCCGGCCAGCGCCTCTTCCACGACGAGGACGGTCAGCGGTTCCACGACCACCGGCACGCCGTTGAGCACCGCGTTGCCGGACAGGGCTTCGACGACCGACGGGTCCGTGAGGTCGTTCATCGACACCCCCGGCAGCCGCGTCGCCTCCCGCAGCCGCACCCCCGACCGACGGTGGCCGTATCCGTGCGGCAGCGACACGACTCCCGGCATGACGTCGTCCGTGGCCGCGACCTCCACCTGCACCTCCCCGGCCGCGGACCGGACGAGGACCATGTCACCGTCGCGGATGCCGCGGACGGCCAGGTCGTCGGGGTGGGCGAGGAGGGCATGGCGCGGCCGGCCTCGGGTGAGCCGGGCCGAGTTGTGCAGCCACGAGTTGTTGTCGCGCTGGTGGCGCCGCCCGATGAGCAGCAGGTGTCCCTCCGGGACCCGGGTGGCTGACGTCAGCTGCTCGGGCAGTCCGGGCAGCGCCTCGAGGACGAAGCCCACCGCGAGGTCGATCCGCTGCCCCGGGGTCCGCAGGCGTCCGGGTAGGCGGGACCTGAGCGGTCCATGGTCGGCGCCGGCCGGCATCCGCTCGAGCTTGGCGACGGACAGCCGGGCCCCGGAGGTGCGGAGCAGGGCGTCGACCTGGCGACGGGGCGACAGCCGAAGGCGCGCCTCGGCCTGGAGCGTGGCCCTGGACCACCGTTGCCGCAGACCGCCACCCCGTGCCCGAACGACGGCGGCGCCGAGGTCGCGCGCGATCTCCCAGTCGTGCAGGGCCCCCGGAGGCTTCGGCAGGAGGGCAGGCGACCATCGTGCGGTGTCCCGCACGGCGAGGAGGTGGAAGACGAGGTCGTAGTGCTCCCGCTCGAGCGGCGGCGTCGGCGGCAGGATGACGTCGGCGTGGCGAGTGGTCTCGTTGATGTAGAAGTCGATCGAGACCATGGCCTCGAGGCCGGCGAGCGCCTCGTCGAGCCGGTGGCCGCCGGGCGTGGAGGAGACCGGGTTCCCGGCGACGGTCAGCAGGGCCCGAACCTGACCGTCCCCCGGTGTCGTGATCTCCTCCGCGAGAGCTGCCACCGGCAACTCCCCCCCGAAGCCGGGGAGCCCTCGTACCCGGCTGCGGCGCCGCCCGAACCCTCCGGGTGACAGTCTCCCCTGCCCGACGAGGTCGACCGCAGGCGTCGTGAACATCGTTCCGCCGGGCCGGTCGAGGTTGCCGGTGAGGATGTTGATGACCTGGATCGCCCACTGGCACACCACACCGTGCACCTGGGTGGAGACCCCCATACGTCCGTGAACGGCGGCGGCCGGTGCGGCCGCGAGGTCCTGCGCCAAAGAGCGGACCACTGACGCGGGCATCCCGCTGACGTCCTCGGCGAGCTCGGGCGTGAACGGCGACACCGCCTCTCGCACCCCGTCGACTCCGTCCACGTATGCCGCCGGGCGGGCCACGTCCGGGGCGAGCAGCTCTCGCACGATCGCGAGGAGGACGGCGGCGTCGGACCCGGGCCGGACGAAGTGGTGCTCGTCGGCGACCGCGGCGGTCTCGGTTCGGCGGGGGTCGATGACAATGAGCCGCCCTCCGCGATCGGCGAGCTCTCGACGGCGCTGTGGGAAGTCGGGGACCGTCCAGAGCGAGCCGTTCGACGCCATCGGGTTGTGGCCGACGAGGACCAGGAGGTCGGTGCGGTCGATGTCGGGCACGGGGAGGAGGAACTGGTGACCGTAGAGCGCCCATGCGGTGACCTGGTGCGGGAGCTGGTCGACGGAGGTCGCGGAGAAGCGGTTCCGCGTCCTCAGCAGGCGAACGAGGGGCGGCTGGTGCGTCAGGGCGCCGAGGCTGTGGACGGTGGGGTTGCCGAGGTAGACCGCGAGGGCGTCGTCCCCGTGCTCTCGTTGGACGTCCACCAGCTTCGTGGCCGCGAGGGAGATCGCCTCCGCCCAGGACGCCTCTCGCCAGCCCCGGCCGGTGCGCACGACCGGCCGGCGCAGCCGGTCAGGGTCCTCCTGGACGTCCTGGAGGGCGAAGGCCTTCGGACAGATGTGTCCGCGTGACAGCGGGTCGGCCTCGTGCCCGCGGATCGACGCGACCGCCCCATGGTCGAGGCGCACCTCGAGGCCGCACATCGCCTCGCAGAGCGTGCACGTGATGTGCCGGACCGCGGTTCCGGGCAGGGTGTCCGTCATCGTCGTCGCGCGTCGAAGACCGGCACGACGCGTTTCATCGCCGCCTCACGGGCGATGGTCGTGTTGCGGGTCGCCAGCAGTCGCGCCTGCTCGAACCGCTCCCTCGCGAACGTCCGCCGGTCGCCGGCGGTCCACGTGCGGCCGAAGAGACGCTTGGTGGCGGCCACCGAGTCCGGCGAGCGGGTCCCGACCGCCTCGAGGAACCGCGTGGCCGCGACGAACGGCTCCTCGTGCACCTCACTCGCCAGTCCGAGCTCCACGGCCCGCGTCCCACTGACGACCTCGCCGGTCATGGTGAGCCGCTTCGCGACGTCCATCCGCACCTGCTGTGACAGCGCCTGGATGCCGCCCATGTCCGGGATGAGCCCCCACTTCGCCTCCAGGACGGACCACTGGGCGTCGGCGGTGGTCATCCGCAGGTCGGCGGCGAGCGCGATCTGGAGACCGCCGCCGTAACAGTGGCCGTGGACCGCCGCGACCACGGGAACCGAGAGCCGGCGCCAGGCCCAGCAGGCCTCCTGGAACAGGTTGGTGCCACGGAGGGGGTGAGGGACGAACGAGCGGGCCACCCGTGGCGGGTCGTCGAGGACGGTGGCGAAGTCCAGGCCGGCGCAGAAGGAGTCGCCCTCGCCGCCGATCACGACGCCGCGCAGGGTGCGGTCGCGCGAGAGCTCCCGGGCCGTCGACGCGAGGTCCTGGAGCGTGTCGAGGGTCAGGGCGTTGAGCTTGTCCGGACGGTTGAGCCGGACCTGGGCGATGTGGCCCTCGACCCGGCACGTGACGGTGCTCGGCATACCGCCAGCCTACGGACACGGGCCAGAGAACGCCCAGGAGCGCGGATGGCTCAGGAGAGCCGTGCGGCCCCCACCGGCTCGGCGGCGGAGGCCTCCGGAGCGCCCGCTGGACGCAGCGTGGCGCGGCCGGGGTGGTCCCGGCGGTGGACGAGCACGGAGACGGCGAGGATGCCGAGACCCACGACGGCCAGCCCGGCGCCGACCAGGGACGGTGCGGTGTAGCCGTAACCTGCCGCGATGACGAGACCGCCGACCCACGCGCCGAGGGCGTTCGCGAGGTTCAGGGCAGCGTGGTTGCCGGCCGCCGCGAGGGTCTGCGCGGTCCCTGCGACCTGCATCAGCCGGAGCTGGAGGTTGATGACGAGGACCGAGGCGAGCACCGACGTCATGGCGAGGACCACGAGGGCCGGCACGGCATACGGGGCGGCGACCGCGAAGAGCGCCAACGACACCCCGAGTCCGGCGATGCCGATGACCACCGACCGGATGACCGACCAGTCCCCCATGCGACCCGCGACGAGGTTGCCCGCGAGACCCGACAGCCCGAAGACCAGGAGGAACAGTGGCACGGCGGACGCCGGCAGGCCCGTGACGTCGGTGACCGTCGGCGCGATGTAGGAGTACATCGCGAACATGCCGCCGAACCCGACCGCCCCCACTCCCAGGGTCAGCCACACCTGCAGGCTGGTCAGGGCGCTGAGCTCGTTGCGCACGGTGCGCGAGCGGTCCCGCGGGAGGTGCGGAACGGCGTACGCGATGAGGACGATCGTGGCCACGCCGAGAACCGTGACGAGCCAGTAGGCGGCGCGCCAGCCCAGCGCCTGGCCGAGCCAGGTGGCGCCCGGGACGCCGAGGACGTTCGCGATGGGGATCCCGAGCATCACCCGGCCGACGGCTCGCCCCGCCTGCCCACGGACGGCCAGGTCGACGGCGACGAGGGCAGCGACACCGAAGAACGCCCCATGGGGCAGACCGGCGAGGAACCGCGCGGCCACCAAGGTTGGGTAGTCGGGGGCGGCAGCACTCAGCACGTTGCCGACCGTGAAGGCGGCCATGAGCCCGACGAGGAGCATCTTCCGGGGCCAGGTCGCGCCGAGCACCGCGAGCAGCGGAGCGCCGACGACCACCCCCGCGGCGTACGCCGAGATCGTGTGTCCTGCCGAGGGGATGTCCACGCCGACACCCGCCGCGATGTCGGGGAGCAGCCCCATCGTCACGAACTCGGTGGTGCCGATGGCGACGCCACCGAGGATCAGGGCAACGGTCGCGAGGGTGGCGTGGCGGGGTTGTGGCACTGCACGTGCAGCGCCCTACCGCCGTCGGGCATTCCCCAGCCGGGCCGGCTCCCGCCGCGGCGTGCCTACGATGAGCCGTGCGTGCTGCCCAGGTCACCCGGCTCGACGGACCCGCCGCCGTGGGGGTGGCGGACCTTCCGGAGCCTGCGGGTGACGGGGTGGTCATCGAGGTGGCCGCCGCCGGCGTGGCCTTCCCGGACGTCCTGTTGACCCGCGGTCTCTACCAGGTCAGGCCCGACCTCCCCTTCGTGCCCGGCTCGGAGGTGGCCGGCCGGGTCCGGTCTGCACCGTCGGGCAGCGGGTGGGCCGTCGGGGACCGGGTCGCCGCCTTCCCGTTCCTCGGCGGCTTCTCCGAGGTGGTGGAGGTGGACCCGGCCATGGTCTTCCCGCTCCCGGACTCGGTGACCTACGAGCAGGGCGCGGCCCTCCCGATGAACTACCTCACCTGCCACTTCGCGCTGCGTGAGCGGGCCGGGCTCGCCGTCGGCGAGACGGTGCTCGTGCACGGGGCGGCGGGCGGCATCGGCACGGCGGCGGTGCAGCTCGCGGCCGCGTGGGACGCCCGCGTGATCGGGGTCGTCTCGTCGCGGGACCGGGTTGAGGTGGCACGGACGGCCGGGGCCCACGAGGTCGTGCTCGCCGAGGGGTTCCGGGAGGCGGTGGCCGAGCTGACGAGCGGTCGCGGTGTCGACGTCGTCGTGGACCCGGTCGGTGGCGACCGCATCCACGACTCCTTGCGCTCGCTCGCCCCGGGTGGGCGGCACCTCGTCCTCGGGTTCACCGCCGGCTCGATCCCCGAGGTGAAGGTCAACCGGCTGCTGCTGCACAACATCTCCGTCGTGGGCGTCGGCTGGGGGGCCTGGTGGACCGCTCGCGGCGGGCCCGGTCCGGCATACCTGCGTCGTCAGTGGGACGACCTCCTGCCCCTCCTGCTGTCCGGCACGGTGGACCCGGTGATCGGCGAGGTCCGCGCCCTCGACGAGGTCGCCGCAGCGCTCGCCGCCCTCGATGAGCGCCGCGCCACCGGCAAGCTCCTCCTCACGCCGTGACGTCGTCCCACCGACCCCGACCCGCCACGGGGCACGAGGCGTGGAGGGTCACCCGGCGCCCGCCCGAATAGGCTCGCAGGCATGGACTTCCGGAACGTGTACGCCCAGGGTTTCGCCCGGGTGGCCGCGTGCACCCTTCCCGTGGCACTGGCGGACCCCCCGACCAACGCGCAGCGGGTGCTCGACGAGGTTCGGGCCTGCCACGACGAAGGTGTCGCCGTCGCGCTCTTCCCCGAGCTCAGCCTCTCGGGGTACGCGGTCGACGACCTCTTCATGCAGGACGTCCTGCTCGACGCCGTCGACGCGGCGGTCGTCACCGTCGCCGAGGCCAGCGCCGAGCTGATGCCGCTCGTCGTCGTGGGGGCTCCACTGCGACACGGGAACCGGCTCTACAACTGCGCCGTGGTGATCCACCGAGGCGACGTGCTCGGCGTGGTTCCCAAGTCGTTCCTGCCCCACTACCGCGAGTTCTACGAGAAGCGGTGGTTCGCCTCGGGGGCGGGTCACCAAGGGGAGTTCCTCGCGAGACCGCACTGGCCCGGTGCCGACGTCGACGGCGAGGTGCCGTTCGGGCCGGACCTCATCTTCAGCCCCGAGGACCTGCCGTCGCTCGCCGTGCACGTCGAGGTCTGCGAGGACATCTGGCTGCCGGTGCCGCCGAGCCATGAGGCCGCCCTCGCCGGCGCGAACGTCCTGCTCAACCTCTCGGCATCGCCCATCACGGTCGGCCGTGCGGAGGACCGCCACCTCATGGCTCGCTCGGCGAGCTCGCGCTGCAACGCGGCATACGTCTATGCCGCGGCCAGCGCCGGTGAGTCGAGCACGGACCTCTCCTGGGACGGCATGACGATGGTGTACGAGCTCGGCGACCTCCTCGGCGAGTCCGAGCGCTTCCCCGACGGCCCGAGGCGGACGGTCGTGGACGTCGACCTCGACCGGCTGCGGCAGGAGCGGATCCGGATGGGCAGCTTCGACGACAACGCCGACGCGTATGCCGCCGAGCAGGGTGGGTTCCGCGTCGTCCCGTTCCGGCTGCGGCCGCCCTCGGGCGACCTGGGCCTGCGGCGAGTCGTCGACCGGTTCCCGTTCGTGCCGGACGCCGAGGACCGGCTCGCGCTCGACTGCTACGAGGCCTACAACATCCAGGTGTCCGGGCTGGAGCAGCGGATGCGTTCCATCGGCGGAGGTGACCCGGCCCGCATCCCGACGATCGTCATCGGCGTCTCCGGTGGCCTCGACTCCACCCACGCGCTCATCGTCGCGGCGAAGGCCTGTGACCGGCTGGACCTTCCGCGCACACACATCCTCGGCTTCACGTTGCCCGGCTTCGCGACGACGGCGGGAACGAAGAGCAACGCCATCCACCTCATGGAGTCCCTCGGGACCACCTGGGAGGAGCTGGACATCAGGGCGGCGGCGACCCAGATGCTCACCGACCTGGGGCACCCGTTCGGCAAGGGGGACGACGTCTACGACGTCACGTTCGAGAACGTGCAGGCCGGGCTGCGCACGGACTACCTGTTCCGGGCAGCCAACCAGCGCGGCGGCATCGTGCTCGGAACCGGCGACCTGTCCGAGCTCGCCCTCGGCTGGTGCACCTACGGCGTCGGCGACCAGATGTCGCACTACGGGGTGAACTCCGGTGTCCCCAAGACCCTCATGCAGCACCTCATCCGCTGGGTCGTCTCGTCGGGGCAGTTCGAGGGCCCTGTCAACGGGACCCTGCTCGAGATCCTCGACCAGGAGATCAGCCCCGAGCTCGTGCCGACGAGGGAGGGCGAGAAGATCCAGTCGACGGAGGAGTCCGTGGGTCCGTACGCTCTCCAGGACTTCACGCTCTACCACGTGCTCCGCTGGGGTTACCGGCCGAGCAAGATCGCCTTCCTGGCCGAGCACGCCTGGGCCGAGGGAGAGCGGGGCGGGTGGCCCGCCGGCTACCCCTCAGGCGCACGGCCGGCATACGACCTCCCGACGATCCGGCACTGGATGGTCGTCTTCTACCGCCGCTTCTTCGCGAACCAGTTCAAGCGCTCGGCCCTGCCCAACGGGCCCAAGGTGGTGGCCGGCGGTTCGCTCTCACCGCGCGGCGACTGGCGGATGCCGTCCGACGCGTCGGCGGCCGCGTGGCTGGCCGAGCTGGAGGCCAACGTCCCACCGGGGTGAGCCGCGCGGCGCCAGGGCTGAGCGTCAGGACCGGTGCGACGGGGCGTCTCGCGACCGATCACTCGCCTGGTCGCGCGAGCTTCCGCCGGCGTCGTCCACGTCGGTCGGCGCGCCGCAGTGCCGACCGGTAGACCTCTTCGTAGGAGTCCGCCACCCGGCGCAGGTCGAACGACTCGGCGCGGGTCCTGCTCGCGCGTGAGAGCCGCTCGCGCTCCTCGCCGTCGGAGAGCAGCTCGGCCAGTGCACCGCCGAGCGCCGGCAGCTCCACGAGGACTCCCGACGCACCCTCGCCCGTCACGTAGCGGGCGCCGACGTTGGGGGTGGCTACGACGGGAAGGCCGGCCGTCATCGCCTCGGCGTACGGGATGCCGAACCCCTCGTAGCTCGAGGGCAGGCAGAAGAGCCATGCACGGCCGTATTCATCCGCCAGCTCGTCGTCGCTCAGCCGGCCCAGGACGGTGACCCCCTCGGGGACCACAGAGGGTGCGTCCTGGGTGACCATCCTCAGCTCGGCGTCTGGGTGGACCGCCCGGACGTCTCGCGTGAACGCGTCGGCCAGCTCCGCGCCCCGCTTGCGCCCCTGCCACGTGCCCACGAAGAGCACCGTCGGGTGGTCGGTCCTCGGCAGGCGGCGTCCGAAGCGGTTCGCGTCCACCCCGTTCGGGATGACGGTGCGCACCCATGGGGTCCAGCGACGGGTCTGGCTCGAGATGAGTACCGTGCGGTCGGACACCAGGCTCGCGAGGACCTCGGTGAACCCCAGAAGGACCATGCGCAGCCGCTCCTTGACGCCGCGGATGCGCAGCGCCTCCTCGAAGCAGGACCCGTGGAGGGTCCGGACGTGGGAGGGCACCCGCCGGCGCCACATCCAGTAGTCCTCACCGTGGGCGTGCAGCACGTCGTAGGACGACAGGTCACGCCGGCGCATCTCGACCGCGAAGCGGAAGGTGCGCAGGGACCCGCGGAGGGGGACGTGCACGTGGCCGTACCCCGCGCCGGCGACGGGCGCGCACGGGCTGAAGACGTCGACCCGGTGGCCTCGCACGACCAGCTCGTTGGCGAGCGCGTGCACCTGGTAACCGACGCCGATCTTGCTCTCGCTCGGGAGGTAGTAGGAGATCATCGCGATGCGGAGCGGTCCGTCGGTCCGTCCGTTCGGCGACCCGGGTGCGGCGTCGGTCGCCGAGGTCACGACAACCCGGCCCGCAGGGCCTTCAGCCACCCGTGCCCCTGGCGGAGGTCGGGCTCGAGGTGGTTGCCCTCGGCCCACTCGTTCCAGGACTTCACCCACAGCAACCGCTCCTCGGCGGGGCGGTCACCGAGGAGCGCCACAGCCGCCTCGACGTTGCGCCGGAACAGCTCGGGCGTCGAGCCCTGCAGCACGAGCCCGCGGCGGCCGGCGCGAGGGGTGTTGTCCCAGTTCGGGTAGATGCACGGCTGCACGTCGGGGTCGCGAGGAAAATCGTCGACGACGGAGTCGGAGTACGGCCAGATCTCCGGACCGCCCAGGGCCTTGCGCATCGCCCGCATCCGGAGGCGGGACGCCCGGGTGACCCGCGCCGGGAGACGCATGTAGACGCTGGCGTCGAAGCCGTCCGCGGCAGCGTCCGTGTAGCGGGCGCCGGCGCCGAGCAGGTCGCTCGCCTCCGCGACGAGGTAGAGGCCCTCGAGGCCGGCATCCCTGGCCATCCCCTGCCAGCGGTCGACGAACGCCGCCGGACCCGGCAGCTCCTCCGGGCGGAAGACGTAGAACAGTGGGCGACCCCCGACCCGCACGTAACGCTCGTCCCGGAAGGCCGGGAGGATCGCGTCGAAGTGGGCGCGGTCGTCCGCGGGCCCCGGGTACGTCTGCTCCTTGAGCACCCGGTCGGCCGCGGCGTGCCAGATGCCCGTCCACGTCTGGTTCGCCCAGGCCAGGGCGAAGCCGAGGTCCGGCTCGCCGCTCTCCAGCACCTCCCGGAACGGGCGGTCGAGGATGCGGTCACCGCCGCCGAACCAGTAGTGCCA
>OCZS010000216.1_pt1 | contig 18625 bp, 17 predicted proteins | sample 1539071 | NCBI WGS metagenome assembly OCZS01 (sample SAMEA3113584, study PRJEB22503) | soil metagenome
CCGGCTCGGCCGTGCGGCGCTGGCCTTCCGGCGCCACCCGGAGGAGGAGTACCCGGACGGTGTCGCCCTGCTGGACGCCCGCTTCTGGTGCCTGCCGGACGAGCCGGACGCCGACCATCCCGACGCCACGATGGTCGACAACGAGGATGCCCTGGCCGCCGTCCTCCGCGCCCAGGTCCGCAGCCATGCCGACGACTTTCTCACCGCGTACGCGGCGTGGCCCGGCTGCCCCGCCGGCACAGGCTGGAGGCGTTCTTCGATGGTCTCGGGCCACCGCCGAGTTCGAGAACTGCTCCTCGGTGTACCTGCTGACCGACCGTCTCGGCCGCACCCATCTGAGCCGGCGGCGGGTCGGCTGCTGCTACTTCTTCAAGGTCGCCGACGAGCGCGCGTGCAGCACCTGTCCGCGGGTGGACGACGCGACCCGGGCGGTTCGGTTCGCCGAGGTCGATCAATAAAGGCCCGCAGCCGCAGGGCAGACGGCGACCGGCGCGACCAACTGGCAGCGGCGTACTAGCTGGGCACCACCCTCGGGCTCGACTACGCGGTGGACCAGATGGTGCGCGGCTGGAGAAAGCGGTTGCCTAACGGCCGATCCCGGGCCACTCTGGCCCGCGATGGGTGAGGTGAGCACAGCGGTCCGCCAGGTCCCCACGGCCGGGGGCGTGCTGCGCGAGAGCGTACGCGGTCAGCGGCGCAGCGTGGTCGGCGCGGCCCTGATGGCCGTCGGGCACCAGCTGTCGGAGGCCGCCGTGCCTGTGGTGGTCGGCGTGGCCCTGGACCGGGCCGTCGGGACCGGCGACGGTTCGGCCCTGGTGCTCTGGCTCGCGGTGGTGGCCGGGGTCTTCGTGGTGCTGACCAGCTGTGGTGGCCTCGGTTACTGGGTACTGGACCGGGCCCGGTTCCGGGCCGGACGGGACCTCCGCGTACGGGTCGCCGCGCGGGTGCTCGATCCCGCCGGTGGGGCGCCGGGCCGGCCGGGCGAACAGGTCGGGCTGGCCAGCTCCGACGCCGACCGCACCGCCCAGTACGTCACCGCAGGGACCAACATCGCCAGCTCCATCGCCGCCCTCGTGGCCGGCAGCGCCGTCCTGCTGTCCGCCTCCCCGGTGCTGGCCCTGGCCGTGCTGGCCGGCGTGCCGGTCGTGCTGCTGGTCTCCCGGCTGCTGGCCCGTCCGCTGGTCGGCCGGGCGGAGGCGGAGCAGGCCACCCTGGCCGCGGCGACCGCTGCAGCGGCCGACCTGGTCACCGGGCTGCGAGTGGTGAAGGGGATCGGCGCGGAGGCCGCGGCCGGGGCGGCGTACGCACGGGCCAGCCAGACGGCGCTCCGCGCCCGGCTGGCCGCGGTGACGGCCGAGGGTGGCCACCGCGGTGCGACCACAGCGCTGACCGGATTGTTCCTGGTCGTCGCTGGCCTGGCTGGCCGGGCGGCTGGCGTTGAGCGGCGCGATCAGCATCGGTGAGCTGGTTGCCGCGGTCGGGCTGGCTCAGTTCCTGCTCGAACCGATGGAACGCCTCACCCGACTCGGCCCGCTGATCGCCGGAGCCCGGGGCGCGGCGGGCCGGGTCGCGGCGTTCCTGGGCGCGCCGCCGGCGGTCGCGCACCCAGGAGACGACCTGCTCCCTGAGCCGGTCCAAGGACACCTGCAGGTCCGGCACCGCGGCCTGGCGCTCGACCTGGCCGCCGGGGAGCATCTCGGGGTGGTGATCACCAATGGGGCGACGGCGGCGGCGTTGCTCGACGTGATCGGCCGGGACGCCGAACCGGACGGGGTGCTGCGGCTCGACGGGATCGACCTGCGGACCGTCACCCTGGCCGCGGCCCGCCGGGCGGTGCTGGTTGCCCGGCACGACGCCACCCTGTTCGAGGGGACGCTGGCTGACAACCTGGTCATCGACGCCGACGTGGACGAGGCGGCGCTCGCCCCGGCCCTGGCGGCCTCCGCGGCCGACGAGGTACGCGACACACTGCCGGACGGGCTGGCCACCGAGATCGGCGAGCGCGGTCGAACACTGTCGGGCGGTCAACGGCAGCGGGTCGCCCTGGCCCGCGCGCTGGCCGCCAAGCCCACGGTGCTGGTGCTGCACGACCCGACAACGGCCATCGACGCCGCGACCGAGGACCGGATCGCCGCTGGACTGGACCGCCTCCGGGCCGGCCGCAGCACTCTGCTGGTCACCTCGAGCCCGGCCCTGCTGGCCCGCTGCGACCGAGTGCTGCTGGTCCGCGACGGAGCGGTCACGGCCGAAGGTGCCCATGCAAGCCTGGTCGACGACGACCCGGCCTACCGTGCGGCGGTGCTGTCTTGACGTGGCCCGGCCCATGGTGAACAGTGCGCGAGGACAGGTCACCCTGCTGCCGGTCGCCACTACCCGCCGCACCTGGCAGGCCAGCGTCGCCCTGCTTCGTGAACACCCGGCACTGCTGGCCGCGACGGTGGCCACCCTGCTCGCCTCCGGGGTCGCGGTCGTCTTCGTACCCGCGCTACTCGGCCGGCTGGTCGACGCCGTAAGCGGTGCCGGCGGAACGGCCGCCGTCGACCTGATCGCCATCGGTCTGCTGGCCGCCCTGCTGGCCCGGGCCCTGTTCACCGGGCTCGGACAGCTGCTGCTGGCCCGGCTCGGCGAGCAGGTGCTGGCCCGGCTGCGCGAGCGGGTGGTAAGGCGGGCTCTGGACACGCCGCTCGAGATCGTGGAACGGGCAGGCACCGGTGACCTGGTGCAGCGCACCGGGGGCGACATCACGGTGGTCTCCGAGGGCTTCCGTACCGCCATCCCGGCCGTGGCGACGGCCCTGATCGACGTCGCACTGACCTTGGTCGGGCTGACCCTGCTGGACTGGCGGCTCGGCCTGGCCGGGCTCGCCCCACTGCCGATCTGGATCTTCGCCACCCGCTGGTACCTGCGCACCTCCGGCCCGCGCTACGCCGCCGAGCGGACCGCCGACGGCGCGCAGACCCAGAGCCTGGTCAGCAGCCTGACCGGTGCGGCGACCGTACGCGCCTTCCGGTTACAAGCTCGCCACCTGCGCCGGATCGGGGCGACCGCGGACGCGGCCGTTCGGGCCAAGACCCGGGCCCGGGCCACCTCGTCGCAGTTCGGCTCGATCCTCAACGGCGCTGAGATGGTCGGGGTCCTGTCCATCCTCCTGACCGGCTTCTTCCTGGTCCGTTCCGACGCGATCACGCTCGGCGCGGCGACAGCGGCCGCCTTCTACTTCACCCGGCTGTTCAGTCCGCTGATGATGATGCTCTACCTGCTGGACGAGGCGCAGTCGGCCGGAGCGGCCCTGGCCCGGCTGATCGGGGTGACCGACCTGCCGCCCCCGCCGGTCCCGGCGGCCCCCCGTACGCCGGAGGACGCCTCGATCTCGCTCTCCCGGGTCCGGTTCGGCTACGACGACGGGCCGGAGGTGCTACACGGAATCGACCTGACCCTGGCACCCGGCGAGCGGGTGGCGGTGGTCGGGACCACCGGCGCCGGCAAGACAACGCTCGGCGCGCTCGCCGCCGGCGTCCGGGAGCCGCGCGAGGGTGAGATCCGGATCGGCGGCATACCCCTCGCCGAGTTGGCCGACCTGCGTCGGCACGTGGTGCTGGTGACCCAGGAGGTGCACGTCTTCGCCGGCACGGTGGCCGACAACCTACGACTGGCCCGGCCCGACGCCGACGACGCGGAGCTCCGGTCGGCGTTGGCGGAGGTCGGCGTGGACCTCGACCTGGACGCCGTGGTGGGTCACGGGGCGGACGAGCTCAGTGCCACGCACGCCCAGCAGCTGGCCCTGACCCGGCTGGTGCTCGCCGACCCCGACATCGCGATCCTGGACGAGGCGACCGCCGAGGCGGGCAGCGCCGGGGCCCGGCTGCTGGAGGCGACGGCCGAGCGGGCGCTGCGCCGGCGAACGGCGATCGTGATCGCCCACCGGCTGACCCAAGCCGTCGACGCCGACCGGGCGGTGGTCATGGAGAAAGGCCGGGTGGTCGAGGTAGGCCGGCACGCCGACCTCGTCCGGGCCGACGGCCCCTACGCTCGGCTGTGGTCGGCATGGACGAGTGCGCGCTGATCCACCGCGATGCGCTGGGGAGGATGTTCACATGATCGCGATCGACCTCACCCCGGATGAGCGTGCGGCGAGTCAGCTGCTCGGCGACGGACTGCGAGCGGCGGTGGACGCCCTCCGGGCCGACGGGCTCGTCCTGCTCAACGAGGTGGTCGACCCGGCCCATCTCGACGTGTTGCACGAGCGCATGATCGCCGACCTCGATGACCTGCGGGCCCGACCCGACGCGCCGTACAACTGGAACGCGGGCAATCTCCAGCAGAACCCGCCACCCTTCCCGCCGTACCTCTTCGCCGACGTCATGTTCAACCCGTACGTCATCTCGGTGACGTCGGCGGTGCTCGGCCCAGGCGTCAAGAACGTGATGTACGGCGGCAACACCGCGCTGCCCAGCGACCATCGGCAGCCGGTGCACTGCGACGTCGGGCACCTGTGGCCGATCGCGAGCCTGGACGGACCGCACCCGCCCGCGCAGCTCGTGGTGAACCTGCTCACCGTCGACGTGTCGCCCGAGAACGGCGCGACCGAGATCTGGCCGGGGACCCACCGGGAGCTCGGGGTGGGGGTCGGTGACGACATCAAGATCACGCCCGATCTGCTCGAGAAGCGGCGGGCGGTCTCGCCGCCGTTCCAGCCGACTTTCCGGCGCGGCAGCATCCTGATCCGCGACATCCGCCTGTGGCACGCCGGGATGCCGAACCGCAGCCGCGAGCCGCGGCCCATGATCGCGATGATCCACGCGAGCGGCTGGCTGGAGACGGGGACGCCGTTGGTGTTCCCGACCGGCACCGAGTCCTTCTTCGACCATCCGGTCCTCCGCACGGCGGCCCATTTCACCGACGGTCCGATCGACTACCTCGCCGAGCCCGAGGCGTTCGAGTACGAGCCCGCTGGGTGAGGCGCTCCTGACCGGCCGGAATCGCGTAGCGTCTGGCCCATGGCGAAGAAGGCGAAGCCGCCGAAGATCAGCAACGCCGCGTACGAGGCGGAACTGTTCCGGCTGCAGACGGAGCTGGTCACGCTGCAGGAGTGGGTCAAGGCCACCGGCACCCGCATCGTGATCATCTTCGAGGGGCGGGATGCGGCCGGCAAGGGCGGCACGATCAAGCGGATGACCGAGTACCTCAGCCCCCGCGTCGCCCGGGTCGCCGCGCTGCCGAGCCCGACCGAGCGGGAGCGCGGCCAGTGGTACTACCAGCGCTACATCGCCCATCTTCCGGCCAAGGGGGAGATCGTGGTCTTCGACCGCTCCTGGTACAACCGCGCCGGCGTCGAGCGGGTCATGGGCTTCTGCACCCCGGAGGAGTATGACCGGTTCATGACCCAGACCCCGGTGTTCGAGCAGATGCTGATCGACGACGGGATCCTGCTGCGGAAGTACTGGTTCTCGGTCTCCGACGCCGAGCAGCTCAAGCGGTTCCGGTCGCGGCGGAACGACCCGGTCCGACAGTGGAAGCTGAGTCCGATGGACCTGGAGTCGATCAACCGCTGGGAGGACTACTCCCGGGCCAAGGACGAGATGATGGTGCACACAGACACCATGTTCAGCCCCTGGTACGTCGTGGAGTCCGACATCAAGAAGCACGCGCGGCTGAACATGATGGCGCACCTGCTCTCGACCATCCCGTACGAGCAGGTGCCGGGTCCGCAGGTCGACCTGCCGGAGCGACTGACCACGACGTCGGGCTACCAGCGGCCACCGCGCGACCTGTCCACCTACGTTCCCGACTACGCCGCCACGCTGATGGCGGAGAAGGCCAAGGCATCATGAAGAAAGAGGAGCGCAGCGACTTCCGGCCCCTGCGGCGAGCAGTGTCATGACGGCACGCTTCGCGCAGTGGACTCTGGACGTCCACGACGTCGAACGGATGCTCGCGTTCTGGTCGGCGGCGCTGGGCTACGACATCGACGGCGACCACCTGCGGCCGCCGCCGGACGCGGAGCCGGGAGCACCGACGGTGTGGTTGCAGCGCACCGTGGCGAGCAAGAGCGGCAAGCTGCGCGGGCACGTCGACCTCTACGTGGAGGGCGAGGGCACCGTGGCCAAGGAGGTGAACCGGCTGATCGGGCTGGGCGCCCGCCGGGTGGATGTGGGCCAGACCGGCGACGAGGGCTTCGAGGTGCTCGCCGACCCCGAGGGCAACGAGTTCTGCGTACTGCACCGACGCTGGCGCCGCCCCTGACGCGCTCTCCCTCTACGCCCGCTTAGGCGGAGTACGGGACCGGGATGTCCTTCTCCACCGTCTCGGCTGAGTCGGTGACCGCCGTGCCGGAGGCCAGACCGAGCTCGTGTCTCACGAGGTCGCGACCCTCCACCATCCAGACGGTGACCTGCCAGCCGTCGCCCGACTCAGCGACCTGCGGTGGCTTGACCTTGCTGCGGTAGTCCTCCACCAGCGCGTCCCGCGTGCTCTCCTCCGCGGCCGTCGGCTTCGGCAGCCACTTGATGTCGTCCACGCTGTCGATCCGGTACGCGAACGCCCGGAAGTCGCGTGTCACGTCCAGGAAGACCGCAGCGACGTCGGCCGCCCGCTCGGCGGAGTCGATCTGCACCCCGGCCTCGGTCAGCACGGTGGAGAACGCGTCCGGCTGGCCGGACAGCACCTCCGCCCGCCCGTCGTCGGACAGCGCGACGAAGAACCGCTTCGGACGCGGCGGCGTCTGGTTCTGCACGTCGAGGATCTGCCACCCGGACAGCCAGTCCGCCGGAATCGGCGTGAGGGTGGTCTGCGGGTTCTCGACCAGCTTCGCGTTCACCGGACTGGTGCTCTGGAGGCCGGCCACCAGTCGGCCGCGTACGTCGCTCGGAGGGCTAGTCACGCTCAGGCCCGGCGTCGTCGAGGGCGTGGCCGCCGGCTCGGGCCCACCCGGGCTGCAGGCCGTCAACGCCGTCGTCAGCAGCAGGGCCGCTCCGGCGAACAGGGCGCGCACTCTCCGGCTGTGCTGTCGGATCATGCTGGTCCGACGATGCTGGGTGTCCGTCCGGTTCCACGTCTTCCTCATCAGTTCACGCTGTCCCAGTAGTCGCCGTAGTACTCCGGATAGGACTGGCCGTTGGTCGAGGTGACGATGTTGCCATTGTAAAACTCGCCCCGGACGGCCTCCCAGCCTGCGCGTTCGGCCTGAGCTCTGGTCTGGCCGTCCTGGATCGCCTGCTGGTACGCGGTGTCGTACGCCCGCTCGGCCGGCTGTCGGCCGACGGTGTACCCGGCGATCCGGAGCTCCTGCGCCGCCTGGATCTGCTCGACGGTGCCGTCGACCTCCTCGTTCACCGCGGTGGTCACGTAGTCGTCGCGGCTCTGCGTGTTCGCGTTGGCCGACCGGCCGTTGACCGTGGCCTGGGCGTGGTTGGCCTCGTGCACCACTACGGCGGCGTCGTCGTAGCCCTCGCCCAGGACGATCTCCGTCCCGTTCCAGTACGCGCCGGTCTCGCCGGGGTCGATCACGATCGGGATGTTGTTGTCGGCCAGCCACTGCAGGGTCCGCCGGCCGCTCTCGGTACTCAACAGCCTCTGGACGAGCTCGGAGTCCCGGTCAAGACCGTCAGGGATGTCGACGTCCGCCGGGTCCGTCCGGTCCCCGCCGTCACTGTCCGGCCCGTCGGCGCAGGCGCCGACGCCCACCGCCGTGCTTACCTTGCAGACGGCGTCGGACAGCAGCGGGCCGACGGGGGTCAGCCGGGCCGCCCAGACGACGGCGACGATCAGGATGGCGGCGATGGCGAACGCGGTGGCGTACTCCAGGGTCGACGCGCCGAAGTCGCGCCGACCGGCTCGCCTCTGCATGCTCGTAGCCTCGCGGCAACCGGTGCGAGCTCGACAGAGACGTCAGACCTAATCAGAGGCCTGTTTCCGCAACCGCTCCTGGGCCTGGTGCTGGGCCCACGGACCCACGGCCGCATCACGGGGCGGGTTCCCTGAATTCTTGACCGGCGTTTCACCACTCCTCGGCGTGGCGCCCCTCTTGACCCGCACTGGGGTCAGTTTCTCTGGTGAGCAACCTGCTCACCCCGCGACGCACCACTGATGCGGCGACCAGCGGTGGTCAGGCGTCGCCCCTGGATTTGTGACTCGACTCGTCCCAAGAACCTGCGACACGCCGGGGAGCGGTGAAACGCGCGTCAGATACTCAGGCATGCAGGCGACCTTGGCTTCCTCACAGTGGGGCAACCAGGGCCACAGGGAGAGTGTCAGGTGTTACGGGCGCGCTGCCACCAGAGCGGCAGCGCGATGGCCATCTGCGCCACGGCGACGACCAGGGCGCCCAGCAGGAAGTCGCTCAAGGAGGCCCCCGGCGTGACCGCCGGCAGCCGCAGCTGGGCCAGCCCGAGCAGCAGGACGAACACCGCGATGCCCACTCCAGCCGCCGCTCCGGCGTACGCGACGATCTGGTCCCGCTCGGGTCGCAGCACGATTCCGAGACCGACTCCGGCCAGCAGCCCGCCGGCGATGATCATCAGCACCGACAGGCCCGGCCGGTCGCGCAGCGCGCCGCTCGCACCCAGCACGGCGACCGCCAGGAAGTTGCCCAGCAGCTGCCCGGGCAGGACCACCAGCAGCATCCGGACGAGGACCCGGGGCCAGCTCAGCCGGTCGGGCCGGGTGCGCGAGGACACCCCGTACGCGGGTCCAGAAGACATGCGGACCACGTTACCTATCCGGCTTCGCACTCGGGGAAGTCGACCGGCGCCCGGGTGCCGTTGCTGCCCGGGACGTCGAGGTAGGTCGCGTCCACCGCGCGGGAGTCCGTCGTCTCCAGGCTCAGGTCGATGCCGAACGCGACGCCCAGCTTGACCTCGGCGGCGAAGCCGGACTTGTCGGTGACGTTGTTGTACTCGACATTGCTCACGGTCGCGTTGGTGTACATCAGGTTCTGGAACGGGTCACCTTGGACCAGGCGGTCCGGGAAGAAGGTCTCCGGCGAGACGTAGCCGTTCGGGTCGGTCTCCTGCGCGGCCAGCCACTGGTTGACCAGGGCCCGCTGCTCGGGGGTCTTCACGTTGAGGCTGGTGGTGGTCACGGTGACCGCGCCGGCGGCGTCGGAGTCCGAGGCCTTCCCGCCCAGGTCGGCCTGGCCGACGTTGACCGAGCTGGTCGCCTTGCCCTCGCGCGTGGTCACCATGGTGACGCTGACGATGTTGTTGTTCTTGTCCCGGGTGATGGCGATGCTGGAGCCGAGGATGCCCTTCAGCTCACCGCCGGCCGCCCCGACGTTGCCGGTGGCCTGGCCGAACACCTCCCCGCCGGTGGTGTAGGTGGTGTTGCCGGTCTCGTTGTCGCGGATCTGGGTCCAGCGGCCGGTGGTGCCGAACTTCAGGCCGACGTCGGCCAGCGAGAGGTTCGGGATCCCGGAGTCGGCCTTGGGGTCGTTGTCGAACGGCAGGCTCAGCCCGAGCTTGCCCTCGGCGTCCAGCGTGGTCTCGATCGTGCTCACGCTCTGCGACGGCGGCTTCGGCGGCTCCTTGGCGTCGCTCCACAGGAACTTGATCCCGTAGTACGGGTTCTCCCTGAGCACCATCTGCTCGACGAGGTAGTCGTCGAGCTGCTTGCGCATCGCGGCCGCTTCCTCGGCGTTCTTGAACGTCCAGGTGCTGCCGTAGTCGAACTTCACCCCGAAGCCGAAGTCGACCTGGGCGCCGCGCTCCACCTTGCCGAGATCGAGCTTGCCGCCGAACCCGCCGGTGACGCCGAGGGAGGCCCCGTCGGTGGCCGTGTAGGTCACTGTCCCGTCGCTGAACGTCCGCTCGATGAAGCCCGCGTTCTCACCGATCTTGATGAAGGCGATCTTGACCTCGGCGTTGACCTGCTCGCTGTACTCGGAGACCTTGCACTTCTTGGGCTTGGGGTCGAAGGACGGGTCGGTCGGCGGGGTGTTCGGGTCGGTGGGGCCGCCCCCGCCGTTGCAGGACCCCATCCCGACCGCCACCGCGACCTTGCAGATCGCCTCCTGCACGACGTTGCCGTACGTCGGCGTGCTGGCCCGGGCGCTGACCGAGGTACCACCCACCAGGATCGCCACCAGGGCGAAGGCCGCCGCGTACTCGAGCGTGGCCGCGCCGCGGTTGCCCTGGCGGGCGAGGCGGTGGAGCCGGGCAAACATGGCGGGCGGAATCCTTCACGGTCGAGGTTCGCACTGAGGCTAAGCGGCGCAGGGACCAGGGGTCATGGGCCCGCGGGCCCAACCGCGGACCCAGAGGCCCACTCCGCGGCACTAGTCCGGACTCCGCAGCACCTGCATCGGCCGCGGAGTCCTCCTAGAGGCCGCGGAGTCAGGAGAGGACTGGACGCATCCGCATCGAGTCGAGCACCTGCCGTTCCAGCTCCGGGTCGTGCTGGGGGGTCAGGATCGAGATGGCCACCGACTGCGGGTAAGGCCAGTGGGCGGCCACGATCCAGGTGCCGCTCAGCTGCGAGTTGGCGTTGTCGAGGATCGTGTAGCGGACCACCTGTGCGGTCGTCGCACCCCGAACCTCCACGTCGCGAGTCTCCACGACGGTGAACTTGGCGAGCTTGAGCTGCGCCTGACCGATCAGCGTGCCGACCGCCTCACCAGCCGTGGCGTACTCCCCGAAGTCGCCGGAGAACTGGATCTGCTCGACCGACTCCGGGTTCAGCCGGAACCCGCTGGCCGGCTCGCGGTCAGCCTTCCGTCCACGACCTCGACGTACGCGGGCGCCTCCGGATCGCTGCAGCCCAGCAGTCCGAGCAGCCCGACGGCCAGCCAGGCCGCGATGACGCGGCGCGGGCCTCCGCTTCGCATAAGGTCCTCCCGTCAGGTCGTCCGGCACATCGTAGGCGGGCATAGGGGAGGCGCCAGATGCTGAAGTGGACCTTCCCGATCGGCATCACCCTCGCCGCGGCCTTGGCGGCCTGGTGGCTCAGCCGCCGCCGCTACCGGATCCCCGAGGACGTCGTGTACCGCACCTGGCCGGCCTGGCTGCTGCCCGTGCTGGCCGCCGTCGGCGCGATCGTGGCCACGCCGTTCTACCTCGGCCGCCCGCCGGTGGTGATCATCACCTACGGCGCCGCGCTGGTCTGGGGGCTGGTGCTGACGTTCATCGACCTGGACGTACGCCGGCTGCCCGACTCGCTCACCCTCCCGGCCTACCCCGTCGCCGCCCTCCTGCTCGCGTTGTGCTCGGCGGTCACCGGCGACTGGGCGGCCCTGTGGCGAGCGGCCGCCTGTGCCGGCCTGGCCGTCCTCGCGTTCTTCCTCGCCGCGCTACTGTCGCCCGGCGCCGAGGGACTCGGCTTGGGGGACGTCAAGCTGGCCGGGACCCTTGGCGGACTGCTCGGCTGGCTCGGCTGGTGGCCGGCGCTGTACGGGCTGTTGACCGGCTTCATCCTCGGCGGCTTGGTGGCCGCCGTCTTGCTGGTCAGCCGCAGGGCAGGCCGCAAGTCGCACCTGTCGTTCGGGCCGGCCATGATCGCCGGCGCGTACATCTGGGCGGTGCTGCCGCCGCTCTGACTGCGCTCCTCGCGCACCAAGCGATCCCCGCGGGCATTCCGCATCGCAACCATCCGCCCTCGCAGGCTCGGGCTCCCGCCAGGCCCGTCCACGCTCCGCGGAGTGCCCGCGGGGATCGCCTACTCCGCTCGTCTCCAACCCCGCGAGGTCCGAGGCAACACCCGGACCAGGGGCCCGAGCGGCTTGGGCCCAGGGACCCAACCTGCTTGGGACGACTTGATCCTTGACCCGTAGATATGCCTAGGTTAGGTCTCGGCCAGGACGGGGATGACATGGATCACCACAGACGCCCCCGCACACGAGGGGGAGTTCGGCAGACGCTGCTGGGAGTACTTGCCTTGCTCCTCGCCGCCACTGGACTCCTGGTCACACCGTTGCCGGCGAAGGCGGACGACGGCACCGAGGTGCTGCTCCTGCTCGACGTCTCCGGCTCGATGAACGAGCGCATCTCCTCCGGCGGGACCAAGTTCGAGGCCGCCCAGCGGGCCGTGAAGCGGGTGGCCGGCGCGGTGCCGGCCGGAACCCAGGTCGGGTTGCGGGTGTACGGGTCGGAGATCGCCGAGCCCAAGGAGCAGAACCCGAAGGCCTGCACCGACACCAAGCTGGTGCTGCCGATCGGTCCGCTGAACCGGGGCAAGCTGTACCGCGCCGTGGACTCGTTCGAGGCCAAGGGCGAGACCCCGATCGCGTACTCCCTGGGTAAGGCCGTCGACGACCTCGGCCCGTCCGGCAAGCGGGTGCTGATCCTGATCTCCGACGGCGAGGAGAGCTGCGACGGCGACCCCTGCCCGGCCGCCCGGCGGCTGGCCAAGGCCGGGGTGGACCTGCAGTTCAACGCCATCGGGCTCGCCGTGAACAGCAAGGCCCGTCAGCAGCTGCAGTGCATCGCCAAGGCCGGAGACGGCAACTACTACGACGCCGACAACACCTCCGACCTGGAGGACGCGGTCCGCCGGATCACCCAGCGGGCGCTGCGGCCCTTCCAGACGACGGGTACGCCGGTGGACGGCACCGTCGACCAGGCCGGGGCACCGTCCATCCGCGTCGGCCAGTACAAGGATTCCTACGACGCCAGCAACACCCCCCGCTACTACCGAGTCACCCGGACGCCCGGGTCGACGGTGACCGCGTCGATCGCCACGATCGTGCGGCCCTACCCCAGCCAGAACACCGAGAGCTGGACGCTGATCCTGGCCACTCCGGACGGGACCCGGTGCGCCACCGCCACCGCGACCTCGGGCGGCTACCGGGCCACAACGGTGCTCAGCGGCGCCGTCGTGTCCAGCCAGGTCGACCCGATCACCCGCTCGCCCGGACCGGAGCCGTGCGCCAGTGCACCCGAGCTGCTGCTCTCGCTTGCCCGGAGCTCGCCGCTCGGGAACGAGGACGAGGTGTCGGTGGAGGTGCTGATCGCCGAGGAGCCGCCGATCAGCAACCTGGCCGAGCTGCCGGAGCCCGACACTGACTACACCGGCACCGCGGGGGCGGTGCGCGCCGCCACGCGCAGCCCGGCCAAGCTCGGCGGCACGTCCTTCTCCAACTCCACCGAGGTCAAGGCGGGCACCTGGCGGGACTCGGTGGCGACCGGGGAGACGGTCTTCTACCGCGCACGCCTGGAGACCGGGCAGCAGCTGCGGGTGACCGCCGAGACGCCGGCACCCAAGACCAACTGGCAGCTGGGGGCGGCCGAGGCCATCACGACCCGGGTCAACGTCTACTCCCCCGCCCGGGTCAGCCTGACCGAGCAGTCGGCCGCCCTGCAGGGCAACGGGGCGGTCCGCGTCACCGCCGCCTCGCCGTCGGTGCGGGTGCGCAACCGCGAGGTGCCTCCGCCGGCGAGCTGGCTGCAGCCCAACGTGACCACGGCCGCGGTGGCCGGGGACTACTTCGTCGGCCTGCAGCTCGACCCGTTGCAGGCCAACCTCTCCGGCCGGGTGATGCAGGTCCGGCTGAGCCTCGCCATCGACGGCCAGCCCAGCGGCCAGCCGGAGTACACGGTGCCCAGTCCGACATCGAGCCCTACGCCCTCCACCAGCCCTAAGGAATCCGTTGCGCCGACGACCGGTCCGACCACCGCTACGCAACCACCGGCTGATGGCGGTTCCGGGGTCGCTCCCGCTCTGCTGCTCGCCGGAGCGGGACTTCTGGCGGCGGGCCTGGTGGCCGGTGCCCTGGCCGTGACCCGCCGGCGTCGGTCGGCCGCCCGGGGCGAGACGACGGATAACGAAGGTGGCCCGCGTGCGTGATACGTTCCGAGTTCTTCCGCGCGGGCAGTGTCGCCGCGCTCGTCAGGTCAGGCAAATCGCAGGTCGTGGGGAACAGCTGTGCTGATCGCCGTCGTCGGGTCCTCGGGGCTCAACCGGGTGGAGGGGATCTCCTCCGAACATCCGGCCGCCCTGCTCCAGGCCGACGGTTCGACCACAGCCGGACATGTACTCCTGCTGGCCCCCTGGTACGCGGAATGCGTGGCCAAGGAGCAGGCCCACGTGCTGATCGCGGCCTCGCCCCGCACCTCCGTGGCCGTCCTCGCGCCGCGGCACCACCCGCTCACCCTCACCCTGATCGGCGCGGCCGCGCTGCAGAGCGCGGGCGCAGACGCCGATCCGGGACTTGTCGTGGCCCTGGTCAAGGCCGCGGTGGCGCGGTCGCGCAGCCTGGTCTGGTACCCCCGGGTCTGGGGCCTGCGGGAGCCGTCGCCCACCGCGTTCCAGCTGCTGGCCAGCACGTTCCGTTCCCCCGGGTACTTCCGGGAGATCGCGACGGAGCCGGCGCTGGTCCCGGCCAAGGCCGGCTCGCCGGTGGCCCCGACCGACGAGGTGTACGTCGCCGGCACCAGCCCGGCCCTGCTGCACCGACATCTCGGCGGCGCGGTGGTCCGGCTGGCCCCGGTCGAACTGGAGCCGCACCAGCCGTACGCGACCAAGTCGGCGATGCCGCTGGCCGTCCTGGCGAGCGCTGTGTTGCCGCCGGGCGGCGAGTCGCCGTGCTCGTCATGCGACGCCCGGCTGGTGGCCGGCGGGTGCGCGTTCTGCGGCCACGCCGCCGCACCGGCGGCCGGTTCGCGCCAGGTCCTCGAGTTGGTTGATCACGGATAAGGGGTCAGAGGATGAACCCACGACAGCGGCGCGGGGTGCTGTTGATGGTCCTGTCGGGCATCGCCGCGGTGCTGGTCTTCATCGGCGTCTCCAGCTACGTGGCCAGCGTCAACAGCCGGGTGGGGCCGATGGTGACGGTCTACCGGGTGACCACCGACCTGCCGGCCTTCACCACGTTGTCGAGCGAGAACACCGAGCCGGCCGAGGTGCCCGAGCGGTGGGCGGCCGACAACACGGTCCTCAGAAGCGCCGACATCGACGGACGGGTGATCGCCACCCCGCTGACCGCCGGGTCCCCGGTCAGCCTCGACATCCTGGTGCCGCCGAGCGACCTCGACCCCACCGAGCGTGAGATCGCGGTGAACGTGGACGCCGTCACCGGCCTGGCCGGCCGGGTGCGGCCCGGTGACCGGGTCGACGTGTACGCGGTGTTCTCCGAGGTGCCCGGGCTGGCCAAGCAGTCCCGGATCCTGGTCCAGAACGTCCGGGTGATCTCGGTGCAGGGCCAGCTGCAGGTCACCTCGCCGGACGAGAAGTCGATCCAGAACGTCATCCCGGTCACCCTGGCGCTGCAGCCATCGGCCGCCCTCGCGGTGACCTACGCCAACTCGTTCGCCGAGGAGGTCCGGCTCGTCGGGCTGCCGCCCGGTGTTGCGCAGGACCGCAGCAAAGAGAAGCGCACCTTCGACGCCCGCCAGCTCGGGGGCAAAGCGATCCCAGAGGAATCCCGATGAACCGCGCAGTGATCGCCATCGCCGACCAGGTCATCGTCCAGGAGCTGCGCTCCCGGTTGGACCAGAGCGATGCGGACGTCGAGGTCGGCTTCGTGGCCGAGTCCACCCAGGAGCTCGTGTCCTCGGTGCTGGCCCACCGGCCCTCGATCGCGTTCGTGCACGACCAGCTGGGACCGGGGCCGGTGATGCAGATCGTCCGGGACCTGACCCTGCGCAACCCCGCCCTGGCCGTGCTGGTGGTGACGACCAGCAACACCGCCGAGGCCTTCGCCGGCGCCCTGAACGCCGGCGCCCGCGGCGTACTCACCCACCCGTTCGGCCTGGAGGACCTGGACGAGCGGCTGAACAGCATGCTCGAGTGGAACCAGACGGTCCGCAACGTCCTCGCCGACAACCAGAGCGGTAGCAAAGGCCACAGTCGCGGCGGCCGGGTGATCGCCGCGGCCGGCGCCAAGGGCGGCGTGGGCACCACCATCGTGGCGTCCCACCTGGCCTGGGACGCAGCCCGCTCCGACCCGAACATGCGGGTCTGCCTGGTCGACCTGGACGTGGAGAACGGCGACGTGCCGAGCTATCTCGACGTCAGCCACCGGGTCTCCATCGCCGATCTGGCCAAGATCAGCGAGGACCTGACTCCCCGGGCCGTGGCCGACACCGTGGTGGCCCACTCCAGCGGTCTACACCTGCTGCTGACCCCGCGGGAGATCCGGGACACCGAGTTCGTCACGCCCGAGGCGGTCCGCCGGATCATCGCCCAGCTGCGGACGCTCTACCACCTGGTCGTGGTGGACGTCGGCTCGGCGATCACCACCACGCAGGCGGCCGCGGTGGAGTCGGCCGACATGACCCTGCAGCTGGTCACGGCCGATGTGCCGGCCCTGCGGGCGGCGCGCCGTCAGGTGGTGGCCTGGGAGTCGCTCGGCGTGGTGGGGGCCGACCGGGTGCACGTGGTGGTCAACCGGTTCGTCCGGCGTAGCGAGATCCAGCAGGACACCATCGACATGCTGACCCTGGGCCAGCGGTCCCAGATCCTGATCCCCGACCTGGAGCGCGGGCTGGAGCGGGCGGGCAACAGCCGTACGCCGGCCGAGGTCCGCAACCAGGTCTGGTGGCGCAGCCTGCGGACCATCGGGGCCGAGCTCGACGTGACCAGTGCCTACCGCGAGGCTCTGGCCGCGGCTGCGGCCTCCGAGGGACCCGACGTGGTCGACGCCGCACCGCGGCGGCGGGGGCGTAGGGCGCACGGTCGGTCTACCGGTGGCTCGGCTGCCGCCGAAGCCGGCCGCTCGTCCCGTCCGCGACGGGTCGTCGTCGAGTCGGGTCAGGCGACGTTGGAGACGGTGGCCATGTTCCCCTTCGCGCTACTGATCCTGGCCCTCGCGCTGCAGACCATTCTGCTCGGCGTGACGTTCGCCTACTCCGGTGTCGCCTCCGGCGCCGCGGCCCGCGCCGTCTCGCTGGGCACCAACCCCCAGGCCGCGGTGTCCGATGCGCTGCCCGGCGGGATGTACTCCAAGGTGTCGCTCAACGCCAGTGGGTCGTCGGTCCGCGTGACGGTCAAGGCGCCGCTGCTGGTGGGCAGCGGGGTGACCCGAGACGTAGGGATATCCGTCGACCACCGTGTCGTGGAGGAGCCCCGATGACCACACAAGGGAGCAACCCGCGCCCTGAGCCGGTCGGCGAGCACCTCGGCGGGAAACCATCCGCCCTCGCAGGCTCGGGCTCCCGCCAGGCCCATCCAGTCCCGCCTCGGCGTCCGCCGACCGGTTCAGCGCGCAGCGTGCGGGAACGCGGGCAGGCGACGATCGAGTTCATGGCCATGGTGCCGCTGGTGCTGGCCGTGCTGGTCGCCGCGCTGCAGGTGATGATCCTGACCTACACCGCCCACGCGGCCTCGCAGGCGGCCCGCGATGCGGCCAGGGCGTCCTCGCTGGACCGGTCCCCGACGGCCGCGGCCCAGGCCAGCCTCCCGGGGGCGATCAGTCTGGTCGACGTCAGCACCTTCGGCCCAGGCCACGGCGTACGCGTCACCGTCGAGGCGCCGCCGATGCTGTTCATCGGCGACGGCCGGATCACCCGCTCGGTGACCATGCCGTGAGCGGGGGGTCGGGGGAATGAGACGCGACTTCAGCAAGGGGTTCGTGCGGCTGCAGGACCGCAACCGGACCGAGAGCGAGGCGGACGACGCGCAGGTCCGCCGGTTCAAGCAGATCCTGCTCGACGAGGTGGACCTGCAGGAGCTGTCCCGGCTGCCCGCCGACGAGCGGCGAGCCCGGCTGGAGCGGGTGCTGGCGCACCTGATCTCCCGCGAGGGCGTCATCCTGTCCACGCGGGAGCGCTCCACGCTGGTGCGGCGGGTGGTCGACGAGGCGGTGGGGCTCGGTGTTCTCGAGCCGCTGCTGGCCGACGACTCCATCTCCGAGATCATGATCAACGGTCATGACACGGTCTACGTCGAGCGGTTCGGCCGGGTGGAACGCATCCCGTCCGGCTTCACCTCCGAGGCCCAGCTGCTGCAGACCATCGACCGGATCGTCTCCGCGGTGAACCGGCGGGTGGACGAGGCCAGCCCGATGGTCGACGCGCGACTGCCGGCCGACGCGCGGATGCCCCGGGGCGCACGCGTCAATGTGGTCCTGCCGCCGCTGTCGCTGACCGGCCCGGCCGTCACGATCCGGCTGTTCCCGAAGGCGTACGGGCTGGCCGACCTGCTGCAGCGCGGCACCCTCGACCGGGAGAGCGCGGAGCTGCTGTCCACCTGCGTGCGGGCCCGGCTGAACATCGTCGTCTCCGGCGGCACCGCCTCGGGCAAGACCACCATGCTGAACGCGCTGTCCCAGTTCATCCCGGGACGGGAGCGGATCGTCACCGTGGAGGATGCCGCCGAGCTGTCGCTCAACCAGGAGCACGTGATCCGGCTGGAGACCCGCCCGCCCAACGTGGACGGTCGCGGGGCGGTGACCATCCGCGAGCTGGTCCGCAACTCGCTGCGCATGCGGCCCGACCGGATCGTGGTCGGTGAGGTCCGCGGCGGCGAGGCGCTGGACATGCTGCAGGCGATGAACACCGGCCACGAGGGCTCGCTGACCACCGTGCACGCCAACAACGCCTACGACGCGCTGTCGCGGATGGAGACCCTGGCCACGATGAGCGACGTCGAGGTGCCCTTCGCCGCGATCCGCGACCAGGTCAACTCGGCGATCCACCTGGTCGTGCAGCTCAACCGGCACGCCGACGGCTCCCGGCGGATCGTCCAGCTGGCGTACCTG
>OCZS010000217.1_pt1 | contig 18608 bp, 15 predicted proteins | sample 1539071 | NCBI WGS metagenome assembly OCZS01 (sample SAMEA3113584, study PRJEB22503) | soil metagenome
AGGCCTGAGCAAGCGGCAGCAGCGGATAGAGATGTCCGTAGGCCGGGAGCGAGGCGAAGACGATCCTCATCCCGGCATCCTGGCGAAGCGCGCCAGCGAACGCACCGCTCGGGACAGTTTGTCGGTGCCGTCCAGCAGAGCCCGGCGGATCGGCCCGGGGAGATCGCCGGCCAGTGCTTGCTCGGCCCGCCGCACCACCTCCGGCGTCGCCGCGAGGTAGGGGTACGCCTTGGCCGCCACGTCCCGCAGCGCCCAGCCGCTGCGAAACGCACCGGTGGCGCCGATCTCGGCGAAGTAGCGGTCGACGTACGGGGCCGTCAGCTCCTCCTGCCCCGGCACGAAGAACCCCTCCGCCGTCGCGTACACCTCGTAGGCGGTCAGATCCGCCGGCTCGACCAGCCGCACCCAGGCCGCCGCCTTCGTCTCTGGCCGGCCCAGGGTCGCGCGCGCCCGGGTGGCGTGGATCCGGGCTGCGGCACTCCGGTCCCCCGCCAACGCCACCTCGATCGGGCGAGGGTCGGGGTCCAGCGCGGCGAGCCGCTCGACCATCAGCCAGACCAGCTCGGGATCCAGCGCGATCCCGTCCGGCAGCTGCTTGCCCGCGGTCCAGTCCTGGAGCCGCCGGACGTCCACGGTGCTGCGGACCAGTAGTCGGAAGGCGACCAGCTGACGATCACTGCCTGTCGGTGCGGCGCTCAGGATCTCCTCGGCCGCCCGTGCCACCCGGTCGAGCCGCTCTGCCCGTTGCCCGACCGGGGCGTACGGACCGGCCAGCGTGCCGATCGCGAACGTGAGCGCGGCGTCGACCAGCGTCTCGTCCGACCATCCGGGGACGGCGGCCAGCAGCAGGTCCAGAGCTTCGGCCGGATCCAGCTCGGCGTCCCGGACGCCGTCGCGGACCGCGTTGACGGCCACCACCTGCACCGGCTCGTCCGCGACCGCGGGCAGCACCCGCGCCAGTCGCGACCAGCCGTCCGGCCCGAACCGGATCTTGGCCCAGGTCGCGTCCGTGCCGTCCGGAACCACCAACACGGCGTCTGAGGGTGGAGACAGCGACACCGGATCCGCGGCCACGATGACGTCGGCCACCGGGGTGACCGCCCCGTCCGCGGCGACCGTGACCACGGACAGAGCATGCGGGCGGCGCGACCCGCCCGGTCCCGGGCGGCGCACCACCGCGACCGCGCGCTCGGCGGGTGTCGAGGGGGCAGCAACCACGTCGAGCGTGTCCATCCCCGCCGTCCGCAGCCAGGCCGACGCCCACGGCCCGAGGTCGACCGCACCGGCATCGGCCCAGCAGGACAGCAGGTCGGGAAAGGTCGCGTTGTTCCAGGCGTAGCGCTGCATGTAGTGGCGAAGCCCGGAAAGGAAGACATCCTCGCCCAGATAGGCCGCCAGCTGCTTGAGCACGGCCGCGCCCTTGGCGTACGAGATGCCGTCGAACTGCTGCAGCGCCGTCTCGGCGTCGGTGGCGTCGTTGCCGGCGACCGGGTGCGTGGTCGGCGCCTGGTCGGCCATGGCCCCCCAGTCCTTGCGGACTGCGCCGAACTCCGTCCGCAGCGGGTACTCCGTCGCCGCCGCGCGGCACCGGTGCGCCAGGTACTCGGCGAACGACTCGTTCAGCCACAGGTCGTCCCACCACCGCATGGTCACCAAGTTCCCGAACCACATGTGGGCCAGCTCGTGGGCGACCACCCCGGCCCGCTGGCCGCGGTCGACCCAGGTGGAGCGGCCGCGGGGCAGGAAGGTGTCCCGCAGAGTCACGCAGCCGGGGTTCTCCATGGCCCCGGCGTTGAAGTCGGGCACGAAGGCCTGGTGGTACTCCCCGAACGGGTACGGCGTGTCGAACAGGTCGGCGTAGTAGTCCAGGGCCTGACCGGTCACGGTCAGTAGGTCGTCGGCCGCCTCCTCCAGCTCGGCCCGCAGGCTGGCTCGGGCGTGCAGCCCCAGCCGGGTCGCCCTGTGCTCCCGGGTCACGGACGCGTACGGTCCAGCCACCAGGGTGACCAGGTAGGTGGGCAGTGGACCGGCCGGCCTGATCGTCCAGCGGCCCGGCCCTGTCGCGCGGCTGGGACCGTTGCCCAGCACCGTCCACTCCTCCGGCGCCCGGATGTCAAGCAGGTACGTGGCCTTGAGGTCGGGCTGGTCGAACCCGGCGAACCACCAAGGCCCGGCATCGAGGAAGGACATGGCGTAGAGGTAGGGCTGCTGGTCATGCGGGTCGACGTGGCGGTGCAGGCCCTCCCCGTCGCTGCGGTACGCCATCCGCCCGGCCACCATCAGGGTGTTGTCCGGGGCCAGCCCGGTCAGCGCGATCCGACCGTGCCGCCAGGCGCTCGGGTCGAGAGGCACACCGTTGAGCTCGGCATGGACCAGCTCCCGACCGCGGAAGTCGACGAACGTCTCCGGACCGGTGCTGTGAAACCGGATCGTGGTCACCGAGCCGAAGGTCGCCGCCTCCTGGTCGGTGAGGTCGAGCTCGATCCCGACCTGGGCAACGCGCAGCTGCCGCGCCCGCTCCTCGGCCTCGGTTCGGCGCAGGCTGTGACCGATGCCTGGCGAAGGGGTTAGGACGTTTCCACCAGGTAGGTGTCGTAGGCGTAGCTGGTGAAGAACTGCGGCCAGTCCTCGCCCAGCGCCGTCGTTTCGAACACGTCCCGGGCGGCGACCACGCGGGTCCGCAAGTCCTCGTCGGCGTCGCGGGTCAGCCGCTCGGCCTCCTCGGCGACCAGCTCGCGGACCAGCTCGGTGGTCACTGGCGTGCCGTCGGCGGTGGTCGCCCGAAGGTGCACCCAGTGCCAGACCTGCATCCGCGAGATCTCGACCGTGGCGGCGTCCTCCATCAAGTTGTTGATCGCCACCGCTCCCGCTCCCCCGACCCAGGCGGTGAGGTAGGCCAGGCTGACCGCGACGTTGGTGCGTACGCCGTCGAGGGTGATCTCACCCTCCGTCGTGCTCAGATCGGTCAGCGCCGCGGCATTTCCCGAGACGTCGTCTCGCTGCCGTTCCAGCTGGTTCGGCCGGTCTCCCAGCACGGCGTCGAACGCCTCGGTGCAGGTGGTCACCAAGGCGGGATGGGCCACCCAGGAGCCGTCGAATCCGGCCCCGGCCTCCCGCGTCTTGTCCGCCGTGGTCTTCTGCAGCGCCGCGGCCGTGGCCTCCGGGTTGGCCTTGCTGGGCACGAATGCCGCCATGCCGCCGATGGCATGGGCACCGCGGGCGTGGCAGGTCTTGACCAGCAGGTCGGCGTAGGCGGCCATGAACGGCGAGGTCATGGTCACCGAGCTTCGATCCGGCAGCAGGTGGTCGGCGGAGTCGGCGAAGTTCTTGATCATCGAGAAGATGTAGTCCCACCGGCCGGCGTTCAGCCCGGCCGAGTGGTCGCGCAGCTCGTAGAGGATCTCCTCCATCTCGAAGGCCGCCGGGGCCGTCTCGATCAGGCAGGTGGCCCGGATGGTGCCGTACGGGATGGCCAGCCGCTCCTGGGCGAAAGTGAAGACCTCGTTCCACAGCCGGGCCTCGCGGTGGGACTCCATCTTGGGCAGGTAGAAGTAGGGCCCGGCCCCGGACGCGATCAGGGTCTGTGCGTTGTGGAAGAAGTAGAGGCCGAAGTCGACGAAGGCACCTGGCACCGGCTGCCCGTCCAGGGTCAGGTGCCGCTCCTCCAGGTGCCACCCGCGGGGCCGGACCAGCACAGTGGGCGTCTGGACGCCCACCTCGTACCGGCGGCCGTTCTCGTCGGTGAAGTCGATTTCCCGGCGGATCGCGTCGAAGAGGTTGAGCTGCCCGTCGACAACGTTGAACCAGGTCGGGGCGGTGGCGTCCTCGAAGTCGGCCATCCAGACCCGGGCGCCGGAGTTGAGCGCGTTGATCGTCATCTTGCGCGAGGTGGGCCCGGTGATCTCGCAGCGCCGGTCGGCCAGACCGGGGGGCGGCGGTGGGACCCGCCAATCCGGATCCGACCGGATGTCGGCCGTCTCGTCCAGGAACTGCAGCCGCGCGCCCGGGTTGCCGGCCGCGTACCGGTCGGCTCGGGCCTGGAGCAGCTCGGATCGTCGAGCGCCGAATCGACGGGACAGCTCGGCCACGAAGTCCAACGCGTCGGCGGTCAGGATCTCGTCGAACCGGGGCCGCTGCTCCCCCTCGATGATCACGGCAGAACGCACGTGGCCAAACTATCGAAGGCTGCGTGGTCCAGGATGGCTCGGTGACCTTTGTGATACGCCGCCTGGCGGCCGAGGACGCGGAGGCCGCGCGGCGGCTGGGCTTCGAGGCGTTCGGGGTGCCGACCACGCCGCCCAGCGAACCGGCCCGGCTCGACCAACCCGGGCGGACCTCGCTCGGCGCCTTCCTCGGCGACGAGCTGGTGGCCAAGGCGGTCGACCGGGCCTTCGACTCCTACTTCGGCGGGGTCGCGGTGCCGACGAGCGGTATCGCCGGGGTGACCGTGGCCGCCGAGTCCCGGGGCCAGGGGACGCTGACTCCCTTGTTCACGGCGTTGTTGCAGGCGGCTCGGGAGCGGGGCGCGGTGGTCTCTGCACTCTTCCCGACCGCGCCGCGGATCTACCGCCGGTTCGGGTACGAGGTGGTCACCGACCTGGAGACCATCGAGCTGCCGACCTCCGTGCTCGGCCTGGTCGCCCGACCGGCCACCGTCCGGACCCGCCGGGCGGTCGCTGCGGACTTCGACGCTGTCCGGGCGGTGTACGAGGCCTGGGCGATCGGGCAGAACGGGCCGCTGAGCCGGCGCGGCCTCTCCTTCCCGGCAACGGCGGAGAAGTTCCTGGAGACCTTCACCGGCGTCACCGTCGCGGAGGACGAGGCCGGCGGCATCTGTGGATACGCGTCCTGGGAACGCGGCCAGGACTTCGGCGAGGAGGCGGTGATCGCGGTCAGCGACCTGCTGGCCGCCAGCGCCGACGGCTACCGTGCCTTGCTGACCACCATCGGCAGCTTCTCCAGCGTCACCGCCCGGACCGCGCTCCGCACCTCGGGGCCGGACCCGGTCCGGCTGTTCCTGCCCACCGCGCACTGGCGGCGGACCCGGGTGCTGCCCTACATGATCAAGGTCCTGGACGTGCCCGCCGCGATCGGGCTGCGCCGTTACCCGCCTCGGCTCAGCACCGAGCTGACGTTTCGGCTGACCGGCGACTTCCTGACCGAGAACGACGCCGCCTACCGGATCTCGGTGGCCGGCGGCCACGCGGAGTGCACCGTCGACGACTCCGCCGACCCCGACCGGATCATCACCCCGAACGGCCTGGCCCTGCTCTACGCCGGGGCACAGTCCAGCGCCAACCTGCGCGCCGCGGGGCACCTGTCGGGTGGATCCGTGGCGGAGGACCAGGACTGGGACGCCGCCTTCGGCGGCCGCCAGGTGCACATCCGCGACTTCTACTGACGGCTCGGCCGCACCATCACGTCAGCCGACGCGACGGAACGTCGGCCAGATCTCGACCCACGGGCCGCGCTGGTCGCGGCCGATCCAGACCGGGGTGCCCTGCTCCTCGTTCTCCACGCCGACGCCGTTGTCCAGGGTGGCGGCCCGGGTGACGTCGCCGAACGCCGTGCGCAGGAAGGCCTCGTCGAACCCCACGAGGACGACGGGCCCGCCGGTGTCGGGCGGTGGACCCCAGTCGTAGTAGGCGTTGTGGCCGCTGTAGGCCTTCGGCAGGCCCAGGTCGGCGCCGTAGCGGTCGATGGCTCCGGCCTCGCCGTAGTTCTGCGTCACCACGACCGCCTGGGATCGCTCCGCCGGCGGCAGGTCGGCGTACACGTCGGCCACGGTCGACACGAAGGTGGGCCAGCCCACGGTCTCGCCGGCGTCGTAGTTGATGTCGACGATCGGCGTGACGGCCAAGGCGCGGACCGGCAGCACCGGCAGCATCAGAACCGCGTTGACCAGCAGGGACAGTCCGAGCCCGCCGACTACCCAGGCCCACGCGTGTGACCGCCTCCGTAGCCAGCCGAGGACCGACGGCGCACCGGCCGCCAGCAGCACCGGATAGAGGCCGGCCAAGTAGTAGGGCTTGCCCCCGGAGACCAGGAACACCACCGCCAGCAGCATGTACGCGACCGCGAAGCAGCGGACCGGCCGGAGCTCGACCGCACGCCAGAGCCGGACCAGACCAGGCACCCACATCGCCACCAGCACCGGGCTGACCAGCACCAGCTGCATCGGCAGGAACAGCCACCACGGCTGGGAGGAGCCCGAGCTTCCGCCGGCGATCGCCTGGGCAAGGGTGAGCTGCGGCCAACCGTGGTCGGCCTGCCAGAGCAGGTTGGGCAGCCAGGTCAACACCGCCAGGCCGGCGCCCGCCCACAGCCATACCGACCGGAGGACCGACCGCGGGCCCACCGCCAGCAGACCGATCAGCACGGCGGCCACCAACGCCGCCACCAGCGTCTTGTTGTGCAGGGCGATCCCGATCACCAGACCGACCAGCAGCCAGCCGCGCGGATCGGCGCCCTGGAGCTGTCGAACCACCAGGAAGGTGGTCAGGGTCCAGAACAGCAGGTCGAAAGTGGCGGTGCTGAGCAGGTGACCGAGGATCAGCAAGATCGCCGAGACCGCAATCGCGGCCCCCGCCAGCAGCTGGGCGGCACTGTCCCCGCCCATCCGGCGAGCCAGGAGTCCGGTCAGCAGCACCACCGCGCTAGCGGCCAGCGCCGAAGGCAGCCGCCAGCCGACCAGCGCGTCCCCGAAGAGCTCAGTGACCAGTCGGGCGATCAGCGGTGTGAAGGATGGCTGGTCCACGTAGCCCCACGCCAGGTGCTGTCCGGCCGTCGCGAAGTACAGCTCGTCGCGGTGTGGGCCGTACCGTGCGCCGAAGATCACCAGAAGTGCGGCGAGACCTCCACTCAGGAGGGCTAGCGGTCGCCAGGCCATCCGTGGATGATCCACGCCGACATTGTTCGCCGAATCGGCGTCGGACGTCACAACGGGTGGTGCATCAGCCACGAGCTGCCGTCGGGATCACCTTCGCGGTCCTGGATCCAGGCGAGCACCCGGCCGAGATCCAGGCCGTAGGCCGGTCCGCCGGTGGCCGCATAGGTCTCCAGGCGTCGGCGCGCTCGTCCGAGGAGGCGCAACGCGCCGATCTGGTTGCCCCGCTCGGCGTGCGTCATGGCCACGCACAGCTGGGCCAGCCCCTGCCAGAGCTCTCGCTCCTCGGCCGGAGCGGCTTTCCAGCGAGCTTCGTACACCTCGTGGGCGGAGAACGGTCGACCCTCGCCCAGCAGCCCGCGCGCTGCCGCAACGGTGGCGAGGGGCGGCAGCGGCTCCTCCGACACCGGTTCGACGCCCTGGCTGCCGTACGGCAGGGGGCGACCGAGCCGGTCCCTGGGTCGCGCCTGCCGAGCCCGTCCTTCCGGATCCCGGTCACGGTCACCCGGTCGCGAGCGCGGCTCGTCCTCACTGCTGTCCCGCCCGTCCAGGTACTGCTCCACCCGGGGGTCGTCGGCCACGAACCGGTCCGTCTCCTCGCCGCCGTCGCAGCGATACAGGCCGACCGTGACCCCGCTGCCCTCTCGCGTGAGCACTCGCCACAGCCCGCCGGCATCCTCCCACCGGCGCAGCACGGCGACGACATCCGGGTCGCGGTCCATCCCGCCTGTATACCCCCGCACTCGTCTGCACGACATCGCAGGGTTTCGGAGACAACCGGGTCGGTGGTTCAATTCACTTGACCATCTAACCCCGCCAGAGGGAGGTCTGGTGCCACATCGGCTGTCGGCTGTCAGCCTGGCTCTCCTACTTCTGCTTTCCGGCTGTGGTGTCGTCGGCGGGTCCGGAGAGGTTCAGACCGAGACCCGTCAGGTCAGCGGATTCACCGCGATCGACTTGGCCGGTTCCGGTGAGGTGACTCTCGAGCAGGGGGATTCGGAGACCCTCACCATCGAAGCCGACGACAACGTGCTGCCGCGGCTGACCAGCGAGGTCTCGGACTCCACCTTGAAGCTGGACCAAAAGCGAGGGATCACCCTAGGCACCAACAGCCCAATCCGCTACCGGGTCACCCTCAAGGACCTGACTGGACTCAACGTCTCGGGTTCTGGGAGCGTCAAAGCCGAACGGCTGACCCTCCAGACGTTGCGGGTGGACATCAGCGGGTCCGGAACGGTGGACCTCAGCGGGTCGGCCGTGGAACAGGACATCGAGGTATCCGGGTCCGGTCGATACGAGGCCGCAGATCTGCCGAGCCAGAAGGTCACCGCAGAGATCTCCGGCAGTGGGGAGATTGCCGTGGCAGTCAGCGGTGAGCTGAAGGTCGACATCAGCGGCAGCGGGACGGTCACCTATTCCGGCGATCCCAATGTCCAGCAGTCCGTGAGCGGATCAGGAAAGGTGATCAAGAAGTAGCGGCTCCCGTCTCCCGAACCGCCGGGCGTTGTAGTCGGCCAGCATCGGGTGAGCGGCGCGCTGCCCGATCTCGTACGCCAGCAGCTCACCGGCGATCAGCCCGAGCGTGGCACCGCTGTGGGTGAACGCGACGTACAGTCCGGGAATGTCGTCGATCTGGCCGAGCACCGGCTCACCGTCGCCGGGGATCGGTTTCGGCCCGATGCCGCACCAGGCGGGCGCCAGCGATGGATGACCGGCCAGCACCCGGGCGGCTTCGGCCAGCAGCTCCTCAACCACGCCGTCGGCCACCCCGTAGCGGCCGGCGGCGTCCTCGGTGACCTGAGCACTGGCCCAGCCCGCGTCGACCGACAGCCCACCGTCAGGCCGCGGCCGCAGAGAGGCGCGCGGGGTGTTGAGCACCGCGGTCAGCTCGTGCGGCACCGGCTCGGTGGCGACGAGCAGGTCGATCGGGCTGGCGTCGGGAAGGGACATCCCGAGCTCGGCGAGCATCCGCGGGACGGCGGCGCCGGTAGCGAGCAGCGCCGCCTCGACGGTGTACGACTCGCCGCGCTCCGTCCGTACCCCGACGACTGATCCCCGGTCGGTCACCACCCGGGCGGGGCCCGCGTTGGTGACCAGCCGACCCCCGTGCTCGACGAGGTCCCGGGCCAGGAAGCGGACCAGGCTCGGCAGGTCCACCCAGCCCTCACCGGGACGCCAGAGCGCCCCGGCCAGTGGAATGGCGGCGGGGTCGACGCCGGGGACGTACCGGGCGACCTGGCCAGGGGTGAGTATGTGGCTGTCGTAGCCGAGCGCCAGCTCGTGCTCGTGCTGGCGGTGCAGCTCCTCGGCCCGGTCCTCGGCCAGCCATGCCAGTCCCCCGTCGAAGCGCAGCCAGCCCGTATCCGGGTTGCGCGCGAACAGGGTGCGGTAGCGGTCGATCGCGGCCATCCGCAGCCGGTGGTAGTGCTCGCTGCGGACGCCGGCGGAGTTCAGCCAGGACAGGGAGCGGCCTGACGCCTGGCTGACCAGCTCGCTCTCGGTGACCAGGACTACGTCGGCTCCGGCTCGGGCCAGCTGGTGGGCGGTCGATACTCCGAGAACGCCCCCGCCGACGACGGCGACCCGCAACGGCGTGGAGCGGTTCATCGTAGGGACCCGCCCAGCTCATCCTCGATATGCACCCGGATGATCTCGTCGAACGAGCTCTCCGCGGTGAAGCCCAACCCCACCGCCCGCGTCGCGTCCAGGGCCGGGGCCCAGCTCTGCACCATGCGCAGGACCGACTCGTCGGGCTCGCGGTGGATCAGGCGGGCCGCCTGCTCTCCGGCAACCCGGCGCAGTGCCTCGATCTGCTCGCCCACGGTGGCGCTGAGCCCGGGCATCGACAGCGTCCGCCGAGGGCCGACCGCTTCGCCGTCGAGCGTGGCCGCCCGGACCAGGAACTCCACGGCCGAGCGGGGCGAGGCGTGCCAGTGTCGAACCGACTCGGGAACCGGCAGGACCGCCTCCTGCCCGACCAGCGGCTCGCGCAGAATGCTCGAGAAGAACCCGGACGCGGCCTGGTTCGGTCTGCCCGGCCGGATGCAGATAGTGGGCAGCCGGATCCCGATGCCGTCGACGAAGCCGCGTCGGGTGTAGTCGGCCAGCAGGAGCTCCCCGATCGCCTTCTGGGTGCCGTAGCTGGTCAGGGGCGTGTGCTGGAAGTCCTCGGGGATGGGGTTGGGGAGCGGCGAGCCGTAGACCGCGATCGAGGACGCGAAGACCAGTCGTGGCTGGTAACCGGTGGCGGTGTGGGCCGCCCGGACGGCTTCGAGCAGGGCCCGCGTGCCGTCGAGGTTGACGCCGTACCCCTTCTCGAAGTCCGCCTCCGCCTCACCGGACACCACGGCAGCCAGATGGAAGATCAGCTCGGGCTGGTCCGCCACCAGACGCTCCGCCTCCCGCGGCGCGGCCAGGTCGGTGACCACATACTCGATCTGTCCAGCGGCGCCGGCCGGCGGCTGCGGCGCAACGACATCGGCCAGGGTCAAGCGCTCGATGGCGCGGCCACCGACGTGCCCGTCTGCGACCAGCCGAGCGGTCAGCTTGCGGCCGATCATGCCGGCCGCACCCAGGATCAGGATGTGCAACGAAACCCTCCTTCTGGAGCCTCAGACGTTGAAACGGAGCTCGGCCACGTCACCGTTATCCACCACGCGGTCCTTTCCCTTGCCTCCCTACCCTTGGCCCGGTTTCTGCGGTGACCCAGCGGCAGACACGGCCGTTCATTCCTGTCACTGGTCCTGTCTAGTGTGGGTCTGACGACGCTATCGAAGGCTGTCAGAAGTCATCTCAAGGAGGAGTAGGAACATGCGCAAGGTGGTGCACTTCGAGATCCCGGCGGAGGACGTCGAACGAGCCAAGGGGTTCTACGGTTCGGTCTTCGGCTGGCACCTCCAGACGATGCAGATGCCAGGGGGTGAGTACACCTCCGCCATGACGACGGCGGTGGACGACCAGACCCAGCAGCCCAGTGAACCGGGTGCGATCAACGGCGGCCTGATGCAGCGCACCGAGCAGACTCCGTCACCGGTGATCACGATTGACGTCGATGCCATCGACGACACGCTGCAGGAGGTCGAGGCCGCTGGCGGCACGACGGTGACGCCACGCACGGAGATCCAGGGCATGGGCGCCTTCGCCTACTTCAAGGACCCTGACGGCAACGTGATGGGCCTCTGGGAGACCACCACGTAACACCTGGCGCGGGCCGACTCCCCTTTGAACCGCCGACAGGCGCCTGCGATCCTGGACCCGAGTACGGCAATGGCGCGCGCATCGTGGTGGGGCCGCCTGGGCTGCGTCGGGTGCCGTACTTCGTGACGCATCCCGACGGCGTCGAGCAGGTGCTCGCTGGTGACCCTGATGGCTACAGCAAGAACACCCCGTTCTACGAGCAGATCGCCGGGTACCTCGGAAACGGGCTGCTCACCAGCGGGGGCCGGCAATGGCGACAACAGCGGCGTACGGTCGCGCCGCTGTTCAGCCACCGACGCATCGATGGCTATGTCGACGTCACGGCGGATGAGGCTGCTCGCCTGGCCGACCGCTGGGATGCAGCCGCCAGGCAGGCGGCGCCAGTCGACCTCGGCGCCGCGATGGTCGACTTTGCCCTGCGGACAGTGGGTCGGGTTCTCTTCGGCGCCGATGTCGCCGACGCCGTACCGGTGATCCGGGCGACCTCCTGGTCCTCACCCAGCATCTGCGGCGGCGAGGCATCACCCCGCGGCTCCCGCGTCGCTGGCCGACTCCGAGGCGTACACACTGGAGGCAGTCACACAGGCGGTGCCGCTGAGCACCGACATCACCCTCCGCCCCGCTGTTCCAGTCCTGAGCCGGGTCGGCCTTCGACAGGATGCCGCAGCCTCGCGGCTGCCATGAACCCGTCCGGCCAAGCAGACCTATGACCTTGACCGGGCAGCCCGGTCCTGAACGGCCACCTCGATGAGCGCGCGAAGCGCCGGCCGGGCGATGTCAGCAGGGCTGGCGATCCTCAGACTGCGCATCGAGAGTTTGCCCGACACCTGCCTGCCACCCGCCGCTGGGAGGAGGCCATCGGGATCGGCGAGGACCCCGCCGTGATAGAACCCCAGCGTCACGTGGCGGGTGAACGGCATGAGGTATGCGAACTGTTCGCTGAACTTCCTCGGCCCGATACCCCAACCGACGGAACCTTGGGTGGGCCAGACCACCTCGACGGTGGCGGGCAACACCGCGTAGACGAGGTCTCGGATGCCGAGGGCAAGGGCACCGACCTCCGGCGAGCACCGCTGCAGCACCTGTCGGAACGCCTTGTCGTTCCCGGGACCCACCGCGTTGACGACGCCGGCGTTGGCTGCCACGACACCCGATGGTACTGACGTCGCCGAGGCGCCGATCTCGTCGCTCCCTGCCCGGGCCATGCCGGGTCAAACAACTGTCGTGCGGCAATCCGAGGTCACGCAGCGTCGCCCAGCGCGTACAGGGCTGTGAGGACGGTCTCGCCGGCAATCCACGTACATCGTGCGCCCTAGCTCACATTGAAGCGGAACTCCACGACGTCCCCATCGGCCATCACGTAGTCCTTGCCCTCTAGCCGCACTTTGCCCTTGGCCCGGGCGTTGAGCAGCGAACCCGCGGCGACCAGGTCGTCGTAGGAGACGATCTCGGCCTTGATGAAGCCCTTCTGGAAGTCGGTGTGGATCACCCCAGCGGCCTCGGGCGCGGTGGCGCCCTTGCGGATGGTCCAGGCCCGTGACTCCTTCGGCCCGGCGGTCAGGTAGGTCTGCAGCCCGAGCGTGTCGAAGCCGACCCGAGCTAGCACGTCCAGGCCCGGCTCGTCGATGCCCATCTCGCCCAGGAACTCCCGAGCCTCGTCCGGCTCCATCTCGACCAGCTCGGACTCGATCTTGGCGTCCAGGAAGATCGCCTCGGCCGGAGCGACCACCGCACGCAGCCGCTCCTTGAGCGCCTCGTCGGCCAGCTCGTCGGTGTCGCAGTTGAAGACGTAGATGAACGGCTTCGCCGTCAGCAGGAACAGCTCGCGCAGCGGCCCGCGATCCAGCCCGGAGGCGAACACCGTCTGGCCGCTGTCCAGCACGGCCTGCGCCTCGCGTACGGCCGTGAGCATGGGCAGCTTGGCCTTGTTGATCCGGGCTTCCTTCTCCAGTCGCGGCTGCACCCGCTCGAGAGTCTGCAGGTCGGCCAGGATCAGCTCGGTGGAGATCGTCTCGATGTCGTTCGGCGGGTCCACCGCCCCGTCGACGTGGCTGACGTCGGGGTCACGGAAAACCCGGGTCACCTGACAGATGGCGTCGGCCTCGCGGATGTGGGCGAGGAACGCGTTTCCCATCCCCTCGCCCTGACTGGCGCCACGCACGATCCCGGCGATGTCGACGAAGCTGACCGTGGCCGGCACCAGCCGGGCCGAGCTGAACAGCTCCCCCAGCACCGCCAGCCGGGCGTCGGGCACGCCTACCACGCCGACGTTCGGCTCGATGGTGGCGAACGGGTAGTTCGCCGCCAGCACGTCGTTTCGGGTGAGGGCGTTGAACAAGGTCGACTTCCCCGCGTTGGGGAGACCGACGATGCCGATGGTGAGAGCCACGAGGGTCCAGCGTAGGGGGAGCGTCCTAGCATTCGACGCATGATCACTGCTGTGCACACCTTGGTCTACGCCGAGGACCCGGAGACGGCCCGGGCGTTCTTTCGGGATGTGCTCGGACTGCCGGGGACCGACACCGGCGGCGGCTGGCTGATCTTCGGCTCAGGGCCCAGTGAGCTGGCCGTACACCCGAGCTCCTGGGAACACGAGGGCCGGAGCGGGTCCACCGAGCAGACGTTCGACGTGTCGTTGATGTGCGACGACCTCGAGCAGACCATGGCCGACCTCAGCGCGAAGGGTGCGACCTTCACCGGTGGGGTCGTGGACGAGGGCTGGGGTCTGGCGACGCGGCTGGTGGTACCCGGTGCGGGCGAGATGACCCTCTACCAGCCGCAGTACGACCCGCCGGCCCTGCAGTCGCCGAGTCAGTAGCCGCCCTCGGGCGGCACCATCTCCCCGCGTACGCCGAGCAGCCGGATCGGCCGGGAGTCGTTGAGCCCGGCCAGCAGGTCCAGCGCCGTACGCGTGATCACGGTCGGGTCGTAGGTCGGCTCGGGCAGCTTGCGGATGCGGGTGAAGGTGAAGAACGGGGCGAACCGCACCTTGAGGTGCACCCGGGCGCACGGCCGCTGCTCGCGGTGCAGGTCGGCGACCACCTGCTCGGCCAGGGCCGCGACCGCGACCTCGATCTCCGCCGGCTCGACCAGGTTGCGTTGGTAGGTGAGCTCGTGGCCGTGCGCCCGCGCCACCCACGGCGTGTCGTCCACCACCGCACCGCTGATCCCCCGGCCCAAGGCGCGCAGGTAGGGACCGGTGCTGGGTCCGAAGGCGGCCGTCAGCCGGGCTTCGTCGGCATGCGCCAGGTCGGCGACCGTGTGAATTCCCAGGTCGGCCAACCGGGTCGAGATCCGCTTGCCCACGCCCCAGAGCGCGACCGTTGGCCGCTCCCCCATCACCGCGGACCAGTTGTCCCGGGTCAGCCGGAAGACGCCGCCCGGCTTGCCGAACTCGGTGGCGATCTTGGCCCGCACCGTGGTGTCCCCGATCCCGACCGAGCAGGACAGCCCGGTGGCGGCGTGCACCGCCGCCTGGGCCTCTCGCGCATACCCCTCGGGGTCACCTGTCGACACACCGACAAAGGCCTCGTCCCAGCCGAGCACCTGGACCACCGCGCCGGGCAGCCCGCGCAGGGTGTCCATCACCGCGGCCGAGGCCGCCTCGTACACCGGAAAGTCGACCGGCAGCAGGACGGCCTCCGGACAGCGGCGTACCGCGGTCTTCAGCGGCATCCCGGACCGGACACCGAACGCGCGCGCCTCGTAGGAGGCGGTCGAGACCACCGCCCGCTCGCTCGGGTCGCCCCGGCCGCCGACGATCAGCGGGCGCCCGGCGAGCTCGGGTCGGCGCAGGATCTCCACCGCGGCCAGGAACTGGTCGAGGTCGACGTGCAGCACCCAGCGCGCCATCGGTTGCCCTAAGCCTGTCGGAGGTCAGCCCTCGACCGACCAGAACGCCTCCACCGCCTGGCTCAGTGCCAGTGCGTCCGCGGTACCCGCCAGCTCCCGGACGGAGTGCATGGACAGCAGCGGCTGCCCGACGTCGATGGTCCGGATGCCCAGCCGGGTCGCGGTCAGCGGGCCGATGGTCGACCCACAGGGCAGCGCGTTGTTGGACACGAACTCCTGCGTCGGCACCCCGGCCGCCCGGCACGCCCGGCGCCACAGGGCCATGCCGGCGGCGTCGGTGGCGTAGCGCTGGTTGGTGTTGATCTTCAGCAGCGGCCCGCCGTTGAGCAGCGGCTGGTTGGCCGGGTCGTGCCGCTGCGGGTAGTTGGGGTGGATCGCGTGGCCGGCGTCCACCGACAGGCAGACCGACCGGGCCAGGGCCTGGTGGTACTGGTCGGGGCTGACCTCGCGGGCGCCGGCGATGCGGGCGAGCACGTCGGCGAGCAGTGGACCCGAGGCGCCGCTGCGCGAGGCACTGCCCAGCTCCTCGTGGTCGAACGCCACCAGCAGCTCGATCCGCTCGCCGCCAGACGAACGCAGCAGGGCGGTCAGGCCGGCGTGGACGCCGGTGAGGTTGTCCAGCCGGCCCGCGGCCAGGAACTCCTCGTCGGGACCGAAGACGGCGGGTGCCGTCGCCTCGTACGCGACCAGATCCAACCCGTCGACCTGGTCGCCGCGGCATCCGACCAGGTTGCCCAGGTGGTCGGCTAGCCGCCGGTCCGGCCGACCCACGCCCCACACCGGCATCGTGTGCTGCTGCCGGTCCAGCTTCAAGCCGTTGTCGTTCACACCGCGGTCCAGATGGATGGCCAGCTGCGGGATGCGCATGATCGCATCGGTGCGCACCAGCTCGGTCCGCCCGTCGGTCAGCACCACCCGGCCGGCCAGGCCGAGCTCGCGGTCCAGCCAGGAGTTGAGCAGCGGGCCGCCGTAGATCTCCAGGCCGAGCTGGGCGTAACCGAAGCCGCCCAGGTCCGGGTTGGGCTTGACCGCGAAGCCGGGTGAGTCGGTATGGGCGCCGACGATCCGGAACGGCGTACGCGGGTCCGCGTCGGCCGGCAGGCGCCAGGCCACCAGCGCGCCGTCGCGGACCACGTAATGGCCGCCGGGGCTGGAGTCCCAGTCGGCCGCCTCGTCCTGCTCCACGAAACCGGCCTCGGCGAGACGACGCGCACCCTCGGCCGCGGCGTGGAACGACGACGGCGAGGCGATCACGAAGGCCGCGAGGTCCGCCACGTGGTCGAGAGCCGCCGACATGAGATACAACCTAAACCTCGGCAGCGTGCCGGCCGGACGCCCGCGGCGCAACCATCCGCGCTCGCAGGCTCGCGCTCCCGCCAGACCCGTCCACGCTCCGCTGCCGTCCGGCCGTCTCGCCGCCTCTCGCCAAAATTCCTCCTCGCTCTGTCGGCGTGTCGCCCAGGGCAGTTTGTCGGTCGCGGCCCTCAGGATGGAACGCATGGATGTCGGAACGGTCGTCGCCCTGGTCTGCGGGCTGGTTCTCGGGCTCGCCCTCGGCGTCCTCGCGGGCCTGCTGCTGACCCGGGCGCGCCGCGAGGCCGAGGTGGCGCAGGCCCGCGAGGAGTCCGCGCGAGTGCGGGCCGACGTCGCCGAGATTCGGGCTCGAGCGGCCGCCGACCTGGCGGAGGCCCGCGCCGAGGCTGCCGCGGCGCAGGGCGAGGCCGCCACCGTGTCGGCGGCGCTGGCCGGCGCGCACGCGGAGCGGGACGCCGCAGTCAACCGGGCCCGTGAGATCGCGAGCGACCGCGAGGCGATGCTCAACCAGTTCAAGGTGCTGTCGGCCGACACCCTGAACCAGCACAGCAAGGCCGCGGACGCGCAGGCCGAGCATCGGCTGAAGGCGACCGAGCAGCTGATGGTGCCGGTGCGGGAGAGCCTGGACCGGTTCGGCACCCGGCTAACCGAGGTGGAGAAGGAGCGGTCGGCCATCTCCGCGGAGCTGCGGACGCAGGTGGCGACCGTGCGGCAGACCGGCGAGACGCTGCGCCGGGAGACCACCGCCCTGGTCAGTGCCCTGCGCAAGCCGCAGATCCGTGGCTCCTGGGGCGAGACCCAGCTCAAGCGGGTTGCCGAGATTGCCGGGATGCTTGACCGCTGTGACTTCGACCTTCAGCACACCAGCCGCGACGACGACCGGCTGCTGCGTCCGGATATGCGGGTCAACCTGGCCGAGGGCAAGCACCTCTTCGTCGACGCGAAGGCGCCGCTGACCGCCTTCCTCGAGGCGGCCGAGACCGAGGACGACACCATCCAGGCCGAGGCGCTGACCCGGTACGCGCGGCACATCCGGACCCACATCGACCAGCTGTCCAGCAAGCAGTACTGGAAGGCGGCCGAGTCCCCCGAGTTCGTGGTGCTGTTCCTGCCCAACGAGATGTTCTTCAGCGCGGCGCTGGACCAGATGCCCGACCTGTACGACTACGCCGCTGCCCGCGACGTGGTGCTGGCCACGCCGACCACCTTGATCGGCCTGCTGCGCGCGGTGGCGTACGGCTGGAAGCAGGCGGCCCTGGCCGAGAGCGCGGCCGAGGTGTTCCGGCTGGGCCGGGATCTGCACGCCAAGCTGGGCCTGATGGGCAACCGGCTGGACAAGCTGGGCCGGGCGCTCCGCTCCTCGGTCAACGCGTACAACGAGACCATCGCGACGGTCGAGGGCACCGTGCTGGTCCGGGCCCGGCGCTTCCGGGATCTCAAGGTCAGCGACGCCGAGCTGGGGACGCTGCCTCAGCTGGACGACGCGGTGCGCCAGATCCAGGCCCCCGAGCTGGTCGACGACGCCGTGCAGGTCGAGCCGATCGTCGGCCGCGGCCGGAAGCGGGCCGCAGCGACTCCCGAGGCGGCCGAGCTGGTCCGCGGCGAGCCGGACCTGCTCGCGCTGGTGGAGGCCGACGTCGCCAGCAGTGGCGACGAGGACGCGGAGCGGCGCTCGTCGTAGGAGGTGACCCTCGGGTCAGTCGTTGACAGCGCCGGCCCGCAGGTCGCGCCGCAGCTCCGGCGGCAGGGCGAAGACCAGGGACTCCTCGGTCAGCCGCTCCTCGCGCGCCACCGGGAAGCCCCGCTCGACCAGGTATTCGAGCACTCCCTGGACCAGGTGCTCCGGCACCGAGGCGCCGCTGGTCACCCCGACCGAGTTGACTCCGTCCAGCCAGGCCGGATCGATCTCGCCGGCGTTGTCGACCCGGTAGGCGGTTCTGGCGCCGGCCTCCAGGGCCACCTCGACCAGCCGGACCGAGTTGGAGGAGTTGGCCGAACCGACCACGATCATCAGGTCGCTGGAGGCGGCGATCTGCTTGACCGCGAGCTGCCGGTTGGAGGTGGCGTAGCAGATGTCGTCGCTCGGCGGGTCCATCAGCAACGGGAACCGCTGCCGCAGCCGGTTGACCGTGTCGAGCGTCTCGTCCACGCTCAGCGTGGTCTGGCTGAGCCAGGCCAGCCGGCTCGGGTCCTTGACCTCCAGCCGGTCCACGTCCTCTGGCGACTGCACCAGGGTGATGTGCTCCGGCGCCTCACCTGTGGTTCCCTCGACCTCCTCATGACCAGCGTGGCCGATGAGCAGGATCTCCCGGTCGTCGCGGGCGAACCGCTTGGCCTCCTGGTGCACCTTGGTGACCAG
>OCZS010000219.1_pt1 | contig 18537 bp, 16 predicted proteins | sample 1539071 | NCBI WGS metagenome assembly OCZS01 (sample SAMEA3113584, study PRJEB22503) | soil metagenome
ATGGCGGGACACCGCTGATCGCCGGGACTGCCGATATCCACCCCAGCCGCTGCAGCTGAGGATGGTGCGTCGCAACCCCTCGGCGCCACGGCGCCGTCGATGAGCGGCCAGCGAAGCTGGGACAGCCCGCTACCCCCGCGACCCGGCACGGCCGCATTCGTGGTAGCCGGGGTGTTCTTCGCGGTCCCGGGATTGGCGATGACCTTCCTTCGCACCGTTCCGCCCCGCGACGACGCAACCGCGCTGCTGGCCGCATTCATCCCGTACGGAGTGATCGGTTACGCGATAGCCCTGCTGTGCTTCGGCGTTGGTCTCCTGATGGCGCGGCGTCGTACCGGACTGTCATTCATCACGGTGATCGTGGCGGTGTTGCTTGCGCTTCAAGTGAGCTGGATTGCACCCTTTTTCGTCGCCGACGATCGCCCAGCAACCACGAATCCGATCACCGTCTTCAGCCTCAACATGTACTGGGGGCAGGCCGATCCGGGGCAGGTCGCGCACCAGGCGGCAAACGCCGACCTGGTGATCTTGATCGAAGCAACCCCTCCCGCATTGCGTGCGCTGAAGGATTTCGACTGGGACGCACGTTTCCCGTACTCGGTCGGCGATGTAGACGATGTCATCAGCGACACCGTGATCTACTCGCGGTTCCCGTTGAGCGAGACTGCCCCGCTACCCCGGACGTCATTCCAGCAGTACGTCACGACGGCCGACGCTCCAGGGATCAACGGACTGCGCATCATCGCCGCGCACCCGTGCAATCCCTACTGCGGCCGTGGTCTGTGGGCCAGCGAGCATGCCGTGCTGCAGTCGTCAGTCGAGGAGAACCTTGATCAGCCGCTGATGGTGGTCGGCGACCTCAATGCGGTCAATGATCATGGCCCGATGCGTGCGCTGCGGCGAGTCGGAATGACCAGCGCGACCGACCTGGTCGGCGCCGGATGGCTGCCCACCTATCCGGCGAATCGGCGGCTTCCACCCTTGCTGCCCATTGATCATGTGCTGCTCAACGATCAGCTGACGGCGACCTCCATCTCCACCGTGCACATCGACGGGACCGACCACCTCGGCTTGGTGGCAACCGTCGCGGGAGCCGGCTAGCCGAAGGTCTACCGGGGGACGATGCTCACTAACTTGGGAACCCGGACGATCACCTTGGCGACTTCACGGCCAGCCAAGGCTCGTACGACGCCATCGTCGGCCAGGGCCCGCGACCGCAGCTCTGCCTCACCTATGCCCGGCGGAACCTCCATGCGGGCCCGAACCTTGCCCTGCACCTGGACGACGCAGGTCACAGCATCGGTCACCAGTAGGGCGGGATCGACGGTGGGCCAGCTGGCGTTGGCTACCGAAGGCTGATGCCCCAGCAATTCCCACATCTCCTCCGCGACGTAAGGAGCGACCAAGCTGAGCGCGATGGTCACCACTTCGGCGGCTTCGCGGACCGCCGGATCGGCTGCGCCCGTGCCGATCGTGCCGTCGCCGGAGTGACCGTCGACGGTCGTGCCGTCGCTAGAGTGACTGTCGACGACTTTGCGGCTGGCGTTGACCAGTTCCATGATCCGAGCAACGGCGACGTTGAAGCGTTGACCCTCGATGCTCTGCTCGATGTCGTACAGCAGCCGATGCGTCTCCCGTCGCAGAGTCACATCTCCGCGATCCGGGTCGGCGCCCGGTTCACTGCGAACGTCGGCGGCCAGCCGATAGGCCCGCTGCAGGAACTTCAGCGAACCCGAGGGCGACAGGTCCGCCCAGTCGATGTCCTCCTCCGGCGGCCCGGCGAAGACTACCGTCAGGCGGATCGCGTCCACCCCGAACTGGTCGATCTGCGCACCCAGGTCGACTCCGTTGCCCAACGTCTTGCTCATCGCCTTGCCCTGGTTGATCACCTGTCCCTGGTTCATCAGTCGGCGCATGGGTTCTTGGAAGTCGACCATGCCCATGTCGTACAAGACCTTGGTGAAGAACCGCATGTACAGCAGGTGCAGGATGGCGTGCTCCACCCCGCCCACGTATTGGAATACCGGCATCCACCGCCGCACGTCCGCCGGGTCGAATGGGACATCCTCCCGGCCCGGTGAGCAGTAGCGGAAGAAGTACCACGACGAGTCGACGAACGTGTCCATCGTGTCTGTGTCGCGCTTGGCCGAGCCCCCGCACTGTGGACAGGCGACATTCACCCAGTCTTCTGCCGAGGCCAGCGGCGAGGTTCCCTTGGGGGCGAGATCCGTGCCCTTCAGATACGGCAGTTCAACCGGCAGTTGATCATCGGGCACAGGCACCTCCCCGCACTTCTCGCAGTGGATGATCGGAATGGGAGCGCCCCAGTACCGCTGGCGGCTGAACAGCCAGTCGCGCAGGCGGAAGATGGTGGCCCCGTGGCCGACTCCCCTGGCCTCCAACTCCTCGATGATCACGGCCAGGGCCGCGGCTTTGTCGGTCAGACCGTCCAGCACAGGCGAGTTGACGTACGTACCGTCGCCCAGGGTGGCGATGCCGGATTCCGCCGGATTGGGTTCGCCCGTGTCGATGACCATTTGCACCCGCAGGTCGTGCGCCCTCGCGAAGTCCAGGTCACGTTGATCATGTGCCGGTACGGCCATGATCGCGCCGGTGCCGTACTCGGCTAGCACGTAGTCGGCCGCGTAAACCGGGATCTTCTCGCCGTTGATCGGGTTGATCGCGTGCACGCCCAGGAACACACCGGTCTTCGGACGCTCCGTCGACTGGCGCTCGATCTCGGTTTCCTGCTTGGTCTTCTCCAGGTAGTCCTCGAATTCCGCGCGGCGATCATCGGTAACGATCTCCGCCGCCAGTGAAGCCTCAGGGGCGACGACGAAGAACGTCGCCCCGTACAAGGTGTCCGGCCGCGTGGTGAAGACGCTAACCGGCTGATCCCGGTTCTCAATCGCGAATTCGACGTAGGAGCCGTCGGAGCGGCCGATCCAGTTGCGTTGCATCGTCAGGACGCGCTCCGGCCACGCGCCGGTCAGCTCGTCCATGTCGTCCAGCAGCCGTTGCGCGTAGTCGGTGATCTTGAAGTGCCATTGGGTCAGCTGCCGTTTGGTGACCACCGCGCCACAGCGTTCGCACATGCCGGCGACCACCTGCTCGTTGGCCAGCACGGTTTGGTCCCGCGGGCACCAGTTCACGTAGCTGGCCTTGCGGTAGGCCAGCCCGCGTTCGCGAAAGCGCAGGAACAGCCACTGAGTCCACCGGTAGTACTCCGGATCGGAGGTATGCAGCCGCCGCGTCCAGTCGAAGCTCAGGCCGTAGCGCCGGAAGGACGTCGCCTGGGTCTCGATGTTGGCGTACGTCCACTCGGCCGGATGGGCATTGCGCTGAATGGCGGCATTCTCCGCGTTCAGGCCGAAGGAGTCCCAGCCAATGGGGTGCAGGACGTCGTAGCCCTTCAGCCGCAGGTATCGGGCGACGACGTCGCCCATCACAAAGGCTTCAGCGTGACCCATATGCAGGTCGCCGGAAGGGTAGGGAAACATGTCCAGGACGTAGCGTCGTTCCGCCGACCCGTCATCCTTGGGCAGGAATGTCCGGTCCGCCTCCCAGAACGCCTGCCAGCGCTCCTGAGCGGCCGTAGCGTCGTAGCTGCGGGCCGACCGAGTGCTGCCCTCGCCTGCGGGCTCGGCGACCTCCGTCCGCTCTATCTGGTCGGTCATCCCGTGTGATCCCCTTCGCTATCCGTTGCAACGCCCACTCCCGGCGGGCATGAAAAAACCCCTCGCCGTCCAGGCACGAGGGGCTGCCGCGCAGGTGCTACCTACGCGGCTACGTAAGGAGGGCAGCTCGATACATGCGTTCAGACTAGCGCAACCGCGTCCGCGTGAGCCCCTGATTAATGCTCTGCTGCTGCCTTGAGCCGCCATCAGTAGCGTTGCGCCCATGCGCCGACTCACCGCGGACGAGCTTCGTCGTCGCACCCTCCAGCGGCAATTCCCGTCGATCGATGGCCGTCAGCCGGAGGCGGTACTGGAGTTGTTCAACAGGCTCGGCCCGATCCAGTCCCAGGTGCCTCGAGCCCCGTTCCTCACCGTGTCCTCGCGGTTGCCGGGAGTCTCGTACGAGACGATCAACGGCCTCTTCGAAGAGCACCGGTTGCTCAAGACCAGCAACCTGCGCGGGACGGTCCACACCAGCACGCGGGAGCAGTTCGGCTGGCTCGACGCCGTAGCGCGGCGTGGCCGAGCGGCCCAGCTACGCAACTACCTGAAACTCGACCGCCTCGCTCCAGAGGATGTCGTCGCCGAAGTGGAGGCCTTCACCTCGGGTGAGTGGCGGGCACGAGCGGACATCGTGGCTCACCTCCGCGAGTGGCTGGTCGAACGGGAGTCGCCCGCAAGTGCGGCTGCGGTGCAGGACACGTTGCCGGAGAGCCTGCTGTGGGGGCACAGCGGGTTGTTGCGTCGCCCGCGCGACCATCGATGGGAGAAGCGAACCGACATCTACCATCAGCGTGCCCGCAGCGTGCTGCCCGAGCTCGAGACCTATGAGTTCTCAACGGCGCTCCGAGCACTCGTCCGGGTACACCTCGGCTCGTACGGACCCGCCACTCGAGATGACCTGTCCTTCTTCCTCGGCACGACGCTGGGCGCTGTGGATGCCGCCGTACGAGATCTCGGCGATGAAGTCGTGCACCTGGCCGGACCCGGTGACATGGACTATCTCGATCTTGCCGACCTACCGACGGACGGCCAGCAGGATGCTGGGCTGCGGTTGCTGCCGGAGTTCGACGGCCTGCTTGTCGGCTACGCCCGGAGGAATCGCGCCCGATTCCTTACCGAACAGCAGCTGCCGTTGGTCTGGGCGATAGTCAATGGCCTCTTAGCGCCCATCGTCCTGTATGGCGGCCGGATCGTCGCTACCTGGAAGACCCTCGCCTCCGGCAGGCGCACCGACATCGAAGTGCGGATGCTCGACCCGCATCCGCCCCTCGCCGAGCACCTGTTTGCCGATGCCGTCAAGGCGACGGAGCAAGCTCTCGCCTTGACGATCAGTGACCTGCGGGTACTGGCCGCGAGATGAATCAGGCCGGACGAGCTCTGGAAACACGAGTCTGCCGACCACCTCGGCGGCGCTCGCGCTGGCCACGTGCCAATTCGGTCTCCAACGCGTCGAGCGGCTGGTCCCATGTCCGACGGAACTGATCGAGCCAGCGGTCGAGCTCGGTCAGGCCGCCAGCATTCAGGGCGTAGATCCGGCGCGCCCCCTCTGCCCGTACGTGCACGACGCCATGATCGCGAAGCACACGCAGATGCTGCGAAGCTCCCGGCTGCGAGATACCGAACTCCTGCTGTACCGCCCGGCCAAGTGCTCCGGCCGGCTGTTCTCCTCTGGCCAGAAGTTCCACCATCCGCCTCCGCACCGGATCGGCCAGCGCCTCGAACGCGCCCATCGCTGCCGGGTCAGCCCTCGGCGTTCGTGTAGGCGGCGGTTGTTCGTGCGGCCGCGGCCTCAGCAGCCTCGGGCGCCTCGCCGGCGGCCACACTCGCCTTGCCCCACTCTCCGCTAGCTGCCGTAAGGAAATCGATTCCTTCCGGCGAGGTCATCCAGGCCTGCGCCTCCGCGGGATCGATCGACTCACCGCTTTCCAGATGGAGTCCAAGCCCATACAAGGCCGTGTCCCAGCCGACACCGACTGCGCCGGGGCCGAACTCTTTCCATCGCTCGGCATCCACGGCCGCGGTATGTGTCAGCTGCAGGACCGTGCCCTCCTGGGAGCCACCAAGTCGCACCTCCACCCAGGAGATCTCCCCGCCGTACTCCCACGTCACCGCGAGCAGGGAAGGCGATTCACAGCGCTCGATCGCCCCGCCTGCGTTTCCCTCGAACTGGAAGCGACCCCCTGGCCTAAGATCTCCAGAGATCGGCAGGAACCAGCGCGGCAGCCGCTCTGCGCTCGTGCACGCATCCCACACATCTGCCATCTCGGCCCGATAGGTCCGGCTAGCCTCCACCACCTTGACCGCAACACCGTCTCGCTCGGTCGAATAGACACGCCGGTCCACGGCGCCGACTGCTTGTACGAGCTCAGTCATCTGCTACTTCCCTTCTGTTATAACTGTTGACTTATATTAGCAGCGGCTTCTATTCCGCGCAACCGGTCGAGGTAGCCCGACGTGGCTAGGCTGAGCCAGCGGGAGGAGGCCTGGCATGGCGTGGTTGGTTACCGGCGGCGCGGGTTACATCGGCGCGCATGTTGTGCGGGCGTTCGTGGAGGAAGGCATCGAGGTCGTCGTGCTCGACGACTTATCCAGCGGCCATCGAGACTTCGTCGCGGGGAGCGCGGGCTTCCACGAGGGCAGCATCCTCGACCGGGAGATGCTCGACAGCGTCTTCCGCAGTCAGCCGATCACTGGCGTCGTTCATCTGGCGGCCTTCAAATACGCCGGAGTTTCGGTGAGCCGGCCCTTACACACGTACAGCCAGAACGTCACCGGCATGATCATCCTGTTGGAGACGATGGCCGCTCATGCCGTGGACGCATTCGTCTTCTCATCCAGCGCTGCTGTGTTTGGTACGCCCGACACCAGCGTGGTCACTGAAGAAAGCCCGACCAGGCCCGAGTCACCGTACGGGGAGTCGAAGCTGATCGGTGAATGGCTGCTCCGCGATCAAGCCCGCGCAACCGCGTCGGAGCCAAAGCCGTTGCGCCACACGTCTCTGCGCTACTTCAACGTGGTGGGCTCCGGCTTTCCGGACTTGTACGACACGAGCCCCCACAATCTCTTCCCTCTCGTCCTCGAGGCCTTAGTCGCCGGCCAGACCCCTCACATCAACGGCGATGGGTTTCCGACTCCCGACGGAACGTGCGTTCGCGACTATGTGCACGTCTCGGACCTGGCTGCTTCCCATGTCACCGCCGCCCAAGCGCTCGAACAAGGACGATCACTGGAACCGGTCTACAACCTCGGCAGCGGGACCGGCGTTTCCGTCCGCGAGATCATGGACGCCGTCTCTCGGGTCACCGGCATCGGCTTCACACCCGAGATCCGCCCGCCTCGTCCGGGCGATCCGGCTCGAATCGTTGCCAGCGGGGATCTTGCTGCTCGCGACCTGAACTGGCAGATGAGGCACAGCCTGGACGACATGGTGGCCTCGGCCTGGCAGGCTCGCCAGGCGGCCACGACAGCGTGAGGCGCCGTAATTTCGCGCTGAGGATTGCCTGCTGACGCAGCCGACAAGCGGAGACGACGAGGCGCAGTCCCCTACCGGGAGCGATTTTCAGCGAAACCTGGCCGTCACATTCGGCCGCCAACTGTCACTCACGCGTAACGTCAGGCCGCTTTGGTGCAACACAGAACAAGCAGAGTTCTTCATAACCTCGCTCGCCCCGGATCCAGGCGCGGCTGGGTTACCACCAACGTCCAGTCTCTTTCACCGAAAGAAGCGACATGACCTTACTCGAACTTGATACAGGCAACACTGCCTGGATCCTGACCTCCTCGGCGCTGGTGTTGCTCATGACACCAGGGCTGGCGCTCTTCTACGGCGGCATGGTCCGCGCCAAGAGCGTCCTCAACATGATGATGATGAGCTTCGGGGCTCTGGCGCTCATCTCCGTCCTCTGGGTGCTCTACGGCTACTCCATGTCGTTCGGCGACGACGTCGGCGCCGGACTGCTGGGCAACCCGATGCAATATCTCGGGCTCAACGGGTTGATGGAAGACACTGACGCGAGCCTGCCACCCATGGCTTTCGTCGCCTTCCAGGCCGTCTTTGCGATCATCACGGTCGCTCTGATCTCGGGCGCCATTGCCGACCGCGCGAGATTCGGCACGTGGCTGATCTTCGCCGGCATCTGGGCCACGGTCGTCTACTTCCCGATCGCCCATTGGGTGTTCGACTTCAGCCTCACCGACGACGCTGGCGCGATCACCCACGTCGGTGGCTGGATCGCCAACAACCTCGAAGCGATCGACTTCGCGGGCGGTACCGCGGTGCACATCAACGCTGGTGCGGCGGGTCTTGCGTTGGCGCTCGTCCTGGGGAAGCGGATCGGATGGAGACATGATCCGATGCGCCCGCACAACCTCACCCTGGTCATGATCGGCGCGGGCCTGCTGTGGTTCGGCTGGTTTGGCTTCAATGCGGGTTCCGCCGTGGCCGCCAACAACACCGCCTCGGTCGTCTGGGTCAACACCATGGTGGCGACCGGCGCCGCCGCCCTGGGCTGGCTGCTCACCGAGCGCATCCGCGACGGACACCCGACCTCCCTCGGTGCCGCGTCGGGCATCGTGGCCGGCCTCGTCGCGATCACTCCGTCGTGCTCCTCGGTCAGCCCCATCGGCGCGATCATCATCGGCGCGCTGGCCGGCGTGTTCTGCGCGCTGGCCGTGGGCCTGAAGTACAAGCTCGGCTACGACGACTCCCTCGACGTAGTCGGCGTCCACCTGGTTGGCGGCCTCTGGGGCACTCTCGCCGTCGGCCTGCTGCTGCACCCGGATTCTCCGGCCGGCGTCAGCTACGAGCGCAGCGGCCTGCTGTACGGCGGCGGTGTCGATCAGCTCTGGCGTCAGGCCGTGGGCGCATTCGCGGTGCTGCTCTTCAGCTTCATACTCACCCTGGTGATCGGATTCGCGTTGCACAAGACCATCGGCTTCCGCATTACTGAGGAAGAGGAGCAGGCGGGTGTCGACGGGTCCGAGCATGCGGAGACTGGCTACGATCTCGGCAGCTTCGGCGCCGGAGCTCGTGGAGTGTCATTCGGAGGCTCAGCTCCGCGGCAGACTGAGGTCGAGACCAACCACGATCAGGAGGTGACGGCATGAGGCTCGTAACAGCCATCATCAAGCCGCACATGTTGGACGAAGTGAAGACGGCGCTCGAATCGTTTGGCGTCGAGGGCATGACCGTCAGCGAAGCCAGTGGCTTTGGGCGTCAGCGGGGCCACACCGAGGTTTACCGGGGGGCGGAGTACACCGTCGACCTGGTTCCCAAGGTGAGACTTGAGGTGCTCGTGGACGACGGGGATGTCAAGGACATCATCGACGTCCTGGTCAAGAGCGCTCGGACCGGCCGCATCGGTGACGGCAAGGTCTGGTCGGTTCCAGTGGACGACATCGTCCGCGTCCGAACTGGCGAGCGCGGGCTGGACGCGCTCTGAAGCGTGATCTAACCAGCGAGCGTCTCAACGTCGCGATCCGGTCCTCGTGGGAAACCGCGTCTGGGCTGGATCGTCGGCGTTTGATGACCGAATGCGTGGAGACGGAGCTGAAGTCCCTCTACGCCGAGGCGACGAAGTCAGCACTCGGCGGAAAGGCCGGCGGACCAGCGCACGGTGTAGCGCTGGCCGCCGTCGGTTCCCTCGCTCGCCGCGAACTCGGCCCGCGCTCCGATATCGACCTCGTGCTGATCCACGATGGCAAGAACAAGCAGATCAATTCACTGGCGGAAAACATCTGGTATCCGCTGTGGGATGCACGCATTCGGATCGATCACTCGGTGCGCACTCCGGCTGAGTGCACCGACATCGCCGGCCGTGAGTTGAGTGCTGGCGTGGGCTTGCTGGACCTCCGGGCCATCACCGGCGACATGGCGATGGTCACAGCAGCTCGCTCGTCGCTCCTCGACGCATGGCGCAACAATGCCCGCAAGCGACTACCGGAGCTTCTCGCCTCACTCGACGAACGAGTGGCCGCACACGGGGATGCCGCGTACCTCCTCGAGCCCGACCTCAAGGAAGCACGCGGCGGTTTCCGCGACATGACGACGCTGCGGGCGCTCGCGGCGAGCTGGCTGACCGACCGCCCGCATCTCGGTATCGATGAGCCGTACGGGCGGCTGCTCGATGTCCGTGACGCCCTACACATCTCCTCGGGCCGCGCGTTGGACCGATTGCTCTCCAGCGAGGCAGCTGATGTAGCCGAACGACTGGGATTTCCTGACACCGACAGCCTGCACTGCGACGTGTCCCTGGCCGCCCGCAGAATCGGCCATGCCGTGGACCTGACGGTGCGTGCGGCGCGCCAGGTCATTCCGCAGCGACGGATGCTCTCCTTCACGAGGCGGGAGCGTGCACCGGTCTACAGCCAGGAAGACCACGGCCTGATCGTCCACCAGGGCGAGGTCGGACTGGATCGACGAACCAAGCCGTCGACGCCGCTTCTTGGCTTGCACGCGGGCGCGCTGGCGGCGAGGCGCGGGCTCGTCCTGTCTCCGGTGACCGCCGAGAACCTCGGCCGCTACGCTTCGCCGATCGAGGAGCCCTGGGCGGAGGAGGCTCGGGAGGTTTTCTTAGAGATGCTGGCCAGCGGAGAGAGCCTTCTCCCGGTGTGGGAGGCGCTCGATTTGGCCGGCTGCATCCCCCGCTGGATCGAGGGCTGGGAGGCCATCAGAGCCAGGCCGCAACACAATCCGGTGCACCGGCACACCGTTGATCGGCACTCCGTTCAGACCGTGGCCGAGGCGCAACGCCACCTGACAGGCGTGGAACGCCCGGATCTGCTGCTGCTGGCGAGTCTGTTTCACGACATCGGCAAGCTCCCCGGGGTGGGCCCTGAACATCCAGCCGTCGGTGCACCTATCGCCCGCCGGAATGTGGAGCGGATGGGCTTGTCGGCCAAGGATGCCGAGCTCGTGGAGCACCTCGTCCGACACCACCTCACGCTGGCCATGCTGGCGACCAAGCGCGACCACAGCGATCCCGCCACCCTCGATGCGCTGGTTCACGCCGTCGAAGGCCGGGGCGAAGTGTTGCGATTGCTACGAGCGCTGACCGAGGCCGATGCCCGGGCCGCCGGTCCCGCCGCCTGGTCGCCATGGCGATCACAGTTGATCAACGCGTTGACCGATCGGTGCGAGGGCTTGCTGGTCGGGGAGGATCGACGCAATGAGGGAACCGCGCTGGTCGATCTGGGCTTGGCCAGGTCCGTGCATCTGGACGGTCGGCCGCGCATCAGGATGGAGTCCAAACCGGGCGGGATCCAGCTGATCATCGCAGCCACTGACCGGCTGGGACTCTTCAGTGAAACTGCCGGCCTGCTGGCGTCACACTCGGTGCAAGTCCGCTCTGCGGTGCTGAACACGGTTGACGGGGTTGGCGTCAACACGTGGCGGGTTGACAAGCAGCTCGCCACCGACCTGCCCGATGTGGCGTTCTTGATCAAGCAGCTCGAGCGGTTGGAAGCGGGCGACACGACCGTGCTGCACGGCGTACGGCGCCGGGAGTCCCGTGCGCAGGCTAGTGGTTCGCCCAGCTCCAACGGCCAAGCCGCCAGGCCGTACGTCGATCTGATGGAGGACGCCAGCGAGTCCGCCGTCGTCATCGAGGTTCGGACTCCAGATCGCGCGGGGCTGCTGTACTCGCTCGGCCAATCCCTGGCGGCGGAGCGGCTATCGATTCGCTCCGCTCACATCAGTACCTTGGCCGGCCAGGCGATCGACACCTTCTACCTCACTGAGGCCGACGGCTCAAAGCCCAACGCTCAGCGCGCCCAGCGGGCGGTTGCGGTGCTGACCGAGGCGGCCAGCGGTCCGCAGGTCAACGAACCCGTACCGGCAACAGCCTGACGCTCAACCGGCGACGTTGACCCCCGCACGTCAACCTCGACCCGCGTATACGAGGGTCAGAGTATGCGTACGGGGATCAACGTCGTGAGGGCTGGGCCGGAGCTGGAGCGGACATCGGTCGCATGGCCTCAACTGTCCGTTCCGGCAGGTGCGGTGGCGCTTGCCTTGATACTCACCGCTGGACGGTACGGGTACCACCGCGACGAGCTCTACTTCTTGCAAGCAGGTCAACACCTGGCTTGGGGTTATGTCGACCAACCTCCGTTGACGCCCCTGCTGGCCCGCCTGATGTCCACGTTCGCTCCAGAGTCGCTGGTCGTTCTGCGCCTTCCCTCTGCATTGGCCGCGGGACTCGTCGTTTTGCTCACCGGCTTGATCGCACGTGACCTCGGGGCTTCTCGCGGTGGGCAGGTGCTGGCGGCCAGCAGCATGGCTGTCGCGAGTCTGCTGCTGGCGGTCGGCCATCTGCTCAGTACGTCGACGTTCGACCTCTTGGTGTGGACCGGTCTCAGTTGGCTGGGAGTGCGAGCGCTCCAGGGCGATGAGCGATTGTGGCTGGCGGTTGGTGCGCTCGCGGGCATCGGTCTACTGAACAAGACGCTGGTGATCTTTTTCTTGGCCGGCCTGCTGGCCGGAGTGCTGGCGGTGGGACCGCGGGATGTGTTGCGCAGTCGGTTTCTCTGGGCCGGCGCTGCCATCGCCGTGACGATCTGGATGCCCAACCTGATCTGGCAGGCACGTCACGGCTGGCCGCAGCTGGAGCTATCTCGTGCGATAGCAGCGGGCAGCTCCGGCACTTCCGAGCCACCGGTGTTGTTCATCCCCTACCAGCTCGTCCTGATCAGCCCCGCTCTGGTACCGATATGGGTTGCAGGGCTGGTGAGACTGTTGCGCAATCCAGGGATGCGGCGTGTGCGCGCCTTCGCGGTCGCCTACCTTGTCCTGCTCCTCATCTTTCTGGTCACCAGCGGCAAGCCGTACTACTTGGGCGGGTTCTATCCAGTGCTGCTGGCCGCCGGCGCTGTGCCGAGCATCACGTGGCTGAACCGTCGGCGGGCGTGGGTGCGGCGAACGCTACTGGGGGCGGGACTTGGACTCAGCGCGGTGATCTCCGCCACGCTGATGCTTCCGATCGTGCCGGTCAGCGCATTGGCAGCGACGCCAATCCCAGCCGTGAACTACGACGCTGGCGAAACGGTGGGCTGGCCCCGCTTCGCCGCCACGGTAGCCACCGTGTACGAGACGCTGCCACCCGCGGAGCGGGCAGCCACCGTGCTGCTGACCGAGAACTACGGGGAGGCGGGCGCCCTCGACCGCTACGGCGGGCCGCTAGGTCTGCCGCGCGCGTATAGCGGTCACAATTCCTACTGGAGCTGGGGACCGCCGCCTGACGGAGCCCAACCGGTAATTACGGTCGGCCTGAGATCGGACCAGCTGCTGCGGTTCTTCGGGACCGTTTCTCTGGCGGGGCAAATCGACAACGGCGTAGGACTCGACAACGATGAGCAGGGAGCGCCGATATACGTCTGTCGACAGCCTCAGCAGCCCTGGGCGCAGTTGTGGCCGCAGCTTCGGCATATTGGTTGACCGCAGGCGGAAGGATCGAGTGCACGGTCAGCGGCATCGTTGCGGGCACGGGGTAATCTGCGGCAGCTCCGCCGCGTTCTACGACCGATTGCTCTCCAGGTGGCTCCTACGCCGGCTCTACCGAGCCGTCGCGCGTGAGCTGCTGGCGGCGCTTCCGCCTGGTGCCGCAGTTCTCGACGTGGGAACCGGTCCGGGGCGGCTGCTGGTGGAGCTTGCGCGGAGCCGTCCCGACTTTCGGTTGGTCGGGGTCGATCCGTCCGAGGACATGGTCCGTCGCGGCCGGCACCATGCCCGTACGGCCGGACTCGAGGAGCGGATCGAATTCCATACCGTGGCCGCCGAGTCGTTGCCGTTTCCCGCCGGCGCGTTCGATGCTGTCGTCTCCACGTTGAGCGCGCACCACTGGGCCGACCCAGCCGCGGCGATCAATGAGCAAGCCCGAGTGCTCCGTCCCGGTGGACAGCTGCGCGTCTACGACCTGCGTCGCGAGGGCTTGGAGGATCTAACTCCGCTCCTGGCATCGGCACTGCCGGGCACGGTGCAAACTCGCAAGAGGCTGGCCGGACTCGTAGCGTCGCGGATTGGATGCCTGACGGTGGTCAAGCGGGCCGGTGAGCTCGACTAGCAGCGCCACCGCCGGCCGGAACACCCAACGTCGGCCTCAGAAGCATGCCTGGGTCAACCGACCCTGGCTCTGGCTACGAGGTCATCCACCTCGGCCGCCGTCGGTGGGTTGGCCCCCCGCCGTGAGCAGACGATGGATGCCGCGGCCACCCCCCGGGTCAGCGACTCCTCCAGGGGCAGCTCCCGGTTGATCCGAGAGTCCAGAAAGCTGGCCATGAAAGTGTCGCCTGCCCCCACAGTGTCGACCACGTCGGTAGGAACGCCGGGAACTCGGGTCTGCTTGCCATTGGCCTCGATCCCGACCGCACCATAGGAGCCAAGCGTGATCACCGCCAAGCTCAACCCGTAGATCCGCACCCAGTCGGCGGCCACCGCTAGCGGATCATTGGCCGACCGGCCGTTCGGCAGGAAGTTGATGTCCTCATCACTGGCCCGGACGATGCCTCCGTGGCCGCCGACGACCTGCAGCCAGGGCTCGACCTTCTTCCAGTAGAGCGCCGGATCGCTCATCACAGTGGGCCGGACATTGACGTCGTACGAAACGCCGGGCCGCATGGTCCGCATCCAATCCAACAGGACCTCCGCGCCGGGGCTCACAACGCAGGACAGTGAGGCGATGTGCAGCCAATCGTCGGCGGTGAGAGCGGGAAGCTCGTCGGGCTGCCAGCCGAAGTTGGCGGTCTCCGCGAAGTGAAAGGTGTAGCTCGCGACTCCCTGCTGATCGAGGCTGACGATGGCCAACGAGGTCGCTTGCGAGGATTCCACCGCCAGGTCGAGCTGGACCCGGGCACCATCGATGTAGCTTCGCAGCTGCTGGCCGAAGGTGTCCGTGCTGAGCCGGCCAAGGAAATGGGTGGGGACCCCGAGACGGCCCAGGGCGACGGCGGAGTTCATCGGGCCGCCGGCGGACAGCGCCGACCACGTGCTGGTTGCAGCGTCCTGCGGGCCGTCGGGCGACCGGATGAGGTCGATGAGTGTCTCGCCACACACCACAAAGCGCGTCATGAAGCCAACCTAGTGGAGGGCCCGGCCGTCATCTGATGATCGATCGCCGTTGCTTGCCGTCGGCTGGGCCGACCTCATTCCACAGCTGCGGCGAAAGTGCCTGCTGGCTGATCTTGGCAAGCAGTTGACCGAAGGAATAGTCGGGATCGACATCGGTGACCCGCTGGATACAACAATTCATCATCGCGCCGTCACCGCAGATCCAGGCGCAGAATCCCAGCAAGCACAGCGGCGCCGCCTCGAGCGGAGCAACTGTCCGTGCCACTACGCGTGCCCACACCCGACGATGGTGCTCTGCATCCTTCCAGCTGATCATTGCCCAGGCCACGTCCCGGACCGGGACATCGCGGGCCAACAGCGCCAGCCGTGCGCAGGTGGGGTCGTCGAGTGGCTCCTGTTGTGCCAAGGACGCCTCGATCACCGTTCGCATGAGGTCGCAGCGCGCCGCCAAACCCAGCCCGTCGACATGCGCCGACTCTTGTTGCACAAGTCGCGAGAGCGTCGCGTGTTCCTCCTCGGTCGGCCCACCGACGTCCGCTTCGAGTGCTCTCCGGTCGGGCCGGGCAGCCAGACCTGCGTATACCGCCTGTGCCGCCACCGCAGAGGAACTGGGGTCATACGGTCTGCCGTCGGGCGGGCAACAGCCACCGGTGCAAACCAAGGACCACCACCGCTGCCCGTCAACGAACAAGACGTCCTGCAACTCACAGTCAGCGAGTTCAGTGGCCACCTCGGTCAGCACCTCTCGAGCCTGAGGATCGACGCTGTATGCGATCAGGACCAAGTCTTGGGCGCGGTGCTGGCCGGCCACCCGGACGATATGTGCCGCGAGGTCAATTGCTTCGGAGGGCGGCGGTAGGTCAACTCTGATCGTGAGCACGACCCGGCCCGATCGGAGCATCACGGCAACGATGGATTCTTTGGGGTGAAATCCCACAAGGTAAGGCACCACCCCGAGGATGTCGCCGGGACGGGACAGCCTGATCCGTGCCTTCCGCCGTCGCATGCCTCTACGTTGTGGACGGCAAGCCTCGTCGCACCGGTCCGCGGAAATCTGTGGACAGCGATCCAAACGCCCCAGCACTCTGTGGAAAGACGATGTAGGGCGGACCCAGTGCGCCGTTCACCGGTTGCCGAATGGGGATCTGGCGATCGCTCGCCTAGCTGGCTGAGCTACGGTGGTCGTACATGTACGGTCCTGATGCGGCGGACTCCGGCGAACGCCGGAAGGCCGCTCCAGTAGAGCCGGCAGGAATGGGCGCCAATCCGAGCGGGCCAGGGTTCCTGCCCGCCGCACCGCCGCCGCCCGAAGCTCCTCAGTCGCTGGTACCAACCGAGGGCCGGCGAGTCGATACCGCGAGGCATCGGCGCTGGCCAGACATCCTGAGTGTGAGCTTGATCGTCGTCGTCGCTCTGGTCGTGCTGGTGGCAAGCGTCGTGGCGCGCTACCGGGACACGCACATCGCCGCTTCCGCTCCAGTCACCGTGCCATCGATCCAGGCCGATTCGCCGAGTGGCGAGATCGAGTTCACGACGCCAGACGGGGGCGGCAAATTGATCCTGCTCGGTCGCAGCTGGCGAGAGACTGGGCGCGAACGGCCAACGAACGGAACCTACCTTCAGGTCGAGGTCAAGATTGTCTGCACCTCGGGTCACGTGGGCTACGACCCGTACAACTTCCAGGCCTTTGACCACACCGGTGAATTGTTCGACGTCGCAGAGGCCGGTGTCTCGCGGCAGGTACTTGGCGTCGGCGAGCTGTCCGAGGGCCAGACCACGCGTGGATTCTTGGCCTTCGACATCCCTCGGGGTGAGGTGACGTTGCTGATGAGCGACGACTCCGACCGGTCGATCACTGCGCTGAAGATTCCTGACTGAACGCAGGATCTCGCTCCCGACATCGTCAGCGAAGCGCCTTCCGGATGACCAGCTTGAGTCCGGACCAGGTCGCGTCGATTGCGCAGACCTTGACGTCGACCAGGCCAATGGGCAGCACGATGTCGCGAATGACGTCTTCGGTCAGATCGGTCGGCAGCTTGCTTGCCCGCTTCGGCCAGGCGACCCAGACCATCCCGTCCGGCGCCACGGCGGACTTCAGCGCGGGCACCTTCCTCGACAGGTCCGCGGCGTTCTCGACGAAGATCAGCACAACGTCCGCACGAGGTGTCAATCGGCGGCTGACCTGAACTCCACTCGGAAGCTCTCCGAGGAGCTCATTGAGGTTCGGCGGGGCGTCTAGCAGAACCACGGACATGTCGGGTGCAAATCCGAGCTTCTTCACCAGCGGTCTGCCGGAGTAGCCAAGGGTCATGGCTCACCTCCGCGCCTCATCATGCCAGCCCGCGAAGAGCAAGAAAGGCAAACCAACCCTTGCTGGCGACTATCTCAGCTGAGTGTTTCACTCCAGGTATGACGACCGAGTACCACTCCAACGAGCCGCATCGCGGCGGGCTGGCCAACCGGCTCAACTGGCTCCGTGCCGGCGTCCTCGGCGCGAACGATGGGATCGTCTCGGTAGCTGCGCTTGCGGTTGGCGTGGCAAGCGCGACACCTGGCCTGGCGCCCGTCTTGACCGCAGTCCTCGCCGGTCTGGTTGGCGGTGCAATCTCGATGGCTGCCGGCGAATATGTCTCGGTCAGCAGCCAGAGTGACAGCGAGCGTGCGTTGATCACGAAGGAACGCCACGAGCTGGCGGAAATGCCCCAGGAGGAGCTCGCTGAGCTCGTCAGCCTGTACGAGCGGAAGGGCTTGAGCACCCACACCGCCCGGCAAGTGGCGCACGAACTGACAGAGCGCGATGCTCTCGCAGCCCATCTCGACGCGGAGCTGAACATCGATCCAGCGGACATCGTCAGTCCTTGGCGGGCGGCGCTCGCCTCAGCGGTGGCGTTCACCGCCGGCGGTGTGCTCCCGCTGCTGGCTGTGTTGATATTTCCGCAACAGTGGCGGATTGCGGCCACCATGATCGCGGTGTTGGGGGCCCTCGCGATCACCGGGGCGCTGGGTGCACGCCTTGGCTACAGCCCGATCCTGCGTCCGACTATCCGTGTGGTGCTCGGCGGAGCCATCGCCCTGACCACCACCTTCCTGCTCGGTCGACTCGTTGGCACTACCGGCCTTGTGTAACTCCCGACCCCAGAAACACTCGTACCTCCCGCCATTGGACGAGAGGCACGAGCACATTCCCCGAGCGTTCGCGGCCGTAGGCCGCCCTGGCGAGTACCCCGCTCGCTGACTGCGAGGTGCAGTCAAGCGGCCTCACAGTCAACGTGCGAGGCACTCACCGGGCCAAATCCGCCGGTCCCTCCCCCTTCGAGAACCCTGCGGACGAACAATGGTGTTCGGGCCCTTGGCGGTCAAGTGCTGTTGCCCAGCGCTTGATCCCTCAAGCAAATTAGCTTCGACTCTATGGAGTGTCGACCCCGGACCCGCGGATTGTCGCCTATTGGCCATGTCAAAAACCGGACAACTGCAGTCCTGTGTCCTGACACCCGATGACGATGGATTAGACGACGAGCGCGCGAATCTCGTTCACGGACAGCGGCACGCTGGCCAGCGCGTCGTCGCCGAACATAGCGGCGAACAGCTGCTCCTTGCGTGCCTTGAGCTCCATGACCTTCTCCTCGATGGTGTCTCGAGCCACGAGCCTGTAGACCAATACGGTCCTGGTCTGGCCGATGCGATGTGCACGGTCAACGGCTTGCGCCTCGGTGGCCGGGTTCCACCAGGGATCGAGCACAAAGCAGTAGTCCGCCTCCGGCAGATTGAGGCCGAAGCCTCCCGCCTTCAGGCTGA
>OCZS010000220.1_pt1 | contig 18528 bp, 16 predicted proteins | sample 1539071 | NCBI WGS metagenome assembly OCZS01 (sample SAMEA3113584, study PRJEB22503) | soil metagenome
TGGTGATAATAAGCGACCTGCACGGCGATTCAAAGTCGCTTTTTCGGATTCTTTCTGAAATAAACTATGAGCAATTCCTATCAAAGGGACTGAACAAACTTGTATTTCTTGGAGATTATATTGATAGGGGAAGTGATTCCCTCAGTATAATGTATTCAATATGCTATCTGAAAAGCACATATCCCGACTCGGTTATACTGATGAGGGGAAACCACGAGGCCCCTGCAGAGTTCCCTTTTTATCCGCATGATTTTCCTTACGCGATAGAAGATCGTTTTGGCAATCGTTGGAGAGAGATCTATAAAGAGATACTATCGATGTTTAGACTGCTGACGCTTGCAACAGTCGTCAGGCAGAAGTTACTCTTAGTGCATGGGGGGCTCCCCACCAAAGAGGCAGTGGCTGAAAACTTTCGAGAGTGGATAGCCTCTGCTCATGAAAGCCAGGTCAGAAACAGTGTGCTTGAAGAGATATTATGGAACGACCCACGGCAGATTGACGAAAACAGAGGTCAAGAAAGGTCAACACGTGGCCTCGGGAGATATTTCGGGCCCAGTGTTACTCGTACCTGGTTGCAAGCGACAGGTACTAAAGCAGTTATCAGGGGACACGAGCCCTGCCAAGGGTTCAGACTCGATCATGACAATATGATCATGACGCTATTTTCTTGTACAGACGTTTACCCTAATTCCTCAGCGGCTTATGTAATGCTAAATTCAGCCAAACTTGAGACAATCAAGGATGCAAAAGAGCTCTCTGTTCATGTCAAATTCCTAGCGTAGCCTTGATCTCCTTGCATCTTTTCCGGAGTGAGACTGTCGATATATCTGCCACTTGACATATCTCTACCTGACGAAGGAACTCATTACAATTCTGAGATGCAAGGTAAATTACTGCACCTGCAAGTGCCCTTGGATTCTTGCCCAATGAAATACGGTTCTGCTGTACTCTTGTGTAGATGCGGAGGGCTTCACGTTTAGTCTTTTCGCTCAGGTCAAGCCTGTTGGCTATCAGTGTGACATAGTCTGGGCCGTGCAGCACGGGCATCTGCAGAGATAGTTCCCTCAGGATGAGCTTATAATGCGCCATGACGTCCTTGCTTGAAATGTTGCAGACTGCTGCAACATCCGCCACAGTCTTTGGAGTGGCAGTCTCTCTGCAGGCTGCATAAAGCGCTGCGCCAACAAGTCCAAGAGTTGACCGACCCTTCGCCAGTTTTTTGAGAGCGGCTTTACGGTATATGTAAGCTGCGCTTTCCATCACAGCTTGGCTGAGATACAACTTGTCGCCAAAGTTATTCAGAAATTTCATTGCCTTCTCAAGATTCCTTGAGATAGAGTCATTGAGCTGAGACCTATTATTCCAAGTACGTAGCCTTTGCATCTTCATCTTTTGAGCCGGCTCTAGCGTCTTTCCCCTTGCATCCGTGTCATCCAGACCGATAAGTGTTGACAGCCCCTTATGATGTACTGCAAGTGATTCGGGCATCCCCGTCCTTGTCCTGTCGCCGTATTCAGAAGGATTAACGATACCAGCTGCGTTATCGCCATGAAAAATCCTGTCGTCTGCAACACAGCCGCATGAGCTACATACAAACTCACTCGAAACCATATCAAATATTACGGTTTCACTTTCACAATGCTGACAATAGGTCATATTATCCTTAGAATGTATTTGTTGTTCAGCTGGTTCCATCGAAACTACGTATTGGACTCTTTTATTATCTCTAGTTTTTCTAGAAATTGTGAACTCTAACAGTTTGGCATTAATATCCAAGAGATTGACTGTAATAATCAAATTTTCATAGATTTTCTAAAGCTTCTTTTACTCGCTTGTTACTGGGTAAAGAACACTGTAAACTGATTCTAGAATGCATTGATTATTAAAGACACGATAGATAACGGTCTTCGTGATTGATAACGCGTTCTTAGCTGTAGCAATGTTTTTCTGGCTTTCATATGTTCCCGTTGCTGTGATTTCGGTTTGGAAGACCATCAAGAATAGAAAGGTGTTTGTGGAAAGAGATCTAAGCCGGCTCTTCAACGATTCCTCTATAATTTTTCAAATAACAACTCGTTCTGCTACAAAGACGTCAGTAGTCAAACGGGGTATTCAATCAATAACAAGTTCGGGAGAAAAGGTAAACTTTTACAATTACCAGATCTCAGTCGTGACAGATGATCCGCAGGACAGATGGACGCTTAGAAACGAAAAATGTGAGATAGTGATAGTAGAGAAAAATTATCATACAAATGCAATAAAAAAAGGTCGTGCGCTGCAATATGCAGTAGAACACCGCCAGCGAATCGGCAAGAATACTAGCAAACGCTGGATATTTCATATGGATGAGGAAAGTTATGTGACGCCACAGACAATACTTGCTCTGCTCAAATTCATCAGAGAGGGTAAAGGGGTTGTGTCAGAAGGACCCATATTTTATCCACTCAAGTTCGAGTCAGCAAACCGGCTCACTGCAATAGCTGAGTCCGTAAGGCCATTCGCATGTTACGACTGCGTTTCTCAGATGAAAAATCCGCCCCCGCTGCATATGCATGGCAGCAACCTGCTTGTGAGATCAGACATTGAAGATGACATTGGATGGAAATTTGGAGCCACACTTGCCGAGGATCAGATGTTTGGATATAAAGTCTACGAAAAGTATGGTCAAGGATCAATGGGGTGGCATGGTGGCATATTGCTTGAGCAGCCACCGCTCAACCTAAAAGATCATTTTTTCCAGAGGCGCAGGTGGTTCCTAGGTACAATGCAAAACCTTGATAAATTTCCGCGATGGCACAGATACAAAGTCATGTTCAAATCAGTGACGCTTTTCCTCGGCTTTGCTTCCGGCGTAGCATCAACGGCTCTGATGATACAAGCCTACATCCTTCCGCTTTTTTCACTCTCGATGTACGAACTTGGCATCGTAAGCTCTGACATTATGTTGCTTCCTAGCCATCTTCCCATTGTATCTGCCTTTGCTTCGATCACGAATTCAGCTTCAACAACCACTCCAATCGAATTTGGGACCACTGCCATCCTGCTTTTCGCGACGCTAGTATGGCTAGGCTCATACCAGTTGGGACTCTTCCTGAACTTGCGATACTCAAAAATAAAATGGGCAAAAAAGGTACTGCTACATTTGCAGACTTTATTTTTGTGCCCTGTGATAGGACTCGTGGAAACATTCCCAGCTTTCTGGGCTACCATAGAATATAGCGTTAAGAAAAAACAGATGGCAGAAAAGATAAGTGTATACGACTTTTACGTTATAAACAAGTGATTAATATCATTAGCTTTCAATTGCTACGATCTAGTATCTATTCCCCAGTTTCCAACATCCCCATGCAGCAGCAAGATACGGTATCCAACAATACACATTTGCTGTAACGCCGGAATCGGGTACATCCAGTCCCATACTTGCGTCGTGTCTATTAGATATAGTTAGTATGCTTCCATTACTCAAGTAGGTGTGCATGCCATTCATAGAGCTTAAATAATAAGCCAAAAGTCGTCAACCTGTAGCGGCGAACACTACATCGAGCCAATCAGGGATGAAATGCTAGTAAAATAGTCTTATATTGAAATGCACTGATAACATGACATTTCTCGAAGCTCGAAGGCATCCTCCCTTGCAAAATGCATAATAAATTAGCAAAAGAGAGCTGTAAGCAAAATTAGTGTCCATTACAAAGGCAAAACGAAAGAATGAAAACCATAAATTTTAAAGACGTTACAACCAGATGTATAATTCTGTTTATTTGAATTTTTGCTTTGAAATCTAAACATTCAACTATCATGACCTACTTGCGAGTAGTGCTTATTTGAGAGTACCTTATTTCTAGAATTATTTACTTAAGGTTCTGGCCTATACAAGATCTTGACAACTTTAAGATCTTCTGCTGCTTCAACATTGTAATGAATGGCGCTTGCCTCTTTCACAAGCAGGGAAGTCTCATCATATCGCGCGCTAAAATGTGTAAGAAACAGCTTATCAGCCTCTGCCTTTTTTGCTATCGTTGCGGCTTCAGCTGCAGTCGAATGCCCGTTCTCAATAGCCTTTTCTTGCTTGTCTTGGCTGTATGTGGATTCAAAGACTAAGACATCGCATTTTTTGAAAAATCTGACCAGCTTGTCTGTCGGTCTTGTATCTCCTGAGATGCCTATCTTCCTGCCTTTGCGGGGCGGTCCGACAACATGGCTTGCTCTGATCGTCTCGCCTCCGTAGACGATGTTCTGTCCCCGCTGAAGCTTGCTGTACAGTTCGCCCTCGGGTATCCCAAGCCTTTTTGCCTCTGTGACATTAAAGGCACCTGGCCTATCAAATTCCTCAAGGCAATATGCAAAAGAAGGAACTGAGTGTAAGGTCTCGCAGCAGGATACTTGATAGTCCTTTTCCCTGACTACCAGTCCACTTTTCTCTATCTTACGCACAATGACATCAAATGTGAGCCTGAAATTGATGATGCGCATATTTTCTCGAAGGAATTCTTTAAGTCGTGGCTCGCCGTAAATGTCCACGCTCTTTTCTCTTCCTTGTAGACCCATTGTCTGAAGGAGTCCAAGAAGCCCTACGCAGTGGTCGGCGTGCATATGTGTAATAAAGATCTTCATTTTCCTATTCGTTCCGAGGCCAGCTTTGATAAAGTTGCGTTGCATTCCCTCGCCGGCATCAAAGAGCAAGAGCTCAGGTCCCCTGATGAGCGCGATCGAAGATAGACCACGGTCCGTGGTAGGGACAGCTGACGAAGTACCCAAAAAAAAGAGCTGTAAATCCACCATATGGAGTGATTTATGTTAATGACGGCTAGATTTATGCTAATAGCGAGACCTGAGCGCCGATGCTATCTCTGGACTTATCTCAACCTTGGAATACTCGCTTGGCACCGAATTTGTGGAGATAATGTCCTGAACACCGGCAGACTTGATTTTCTGAGCTGCGTCTCTGATTAGTAATGCATGAGTACACATTGCATAAATCTTTTGTACCCCCTTTTTCTGAAGAACGTCGGCCGCCTTGATGATGCTACCGCCGCTGCTTATTATATCGTCTATCACTATTGCGTCTCTCTTAGAGATATCCATGTGAAGCTTTTCGTCTACAGTCACCTCACCAGTGACTCTATGACGAGACTTTTTCAAAACAATGACGTCTATATTGAGATGCCGGGCAAACTCCTTAGCCCTATTGGTTCCGCCTGCATCGGGGGACACTGCAATCGGATCACGTAATTTTATCTTGGAGGCATAGTCTGCTAGGAGTGGAACTGAAGAAATATTCTGAATGCTCTCGAAATATGACATGGCAAGCTGACTGTGTATATCAACAGTGATGATATGCTTAAGCCCTGCTGTTTCAAATAACTTCGCCACCAAGCCAATACTCACAACCTCGCCTTCCAGAAAAGCCCTGTCCTGGCGAGCGTAACCAAGATAGGGAATAACCGCACAGACATGTTGCGCCCCGTCGTCTGTGCACTTTTTTGCCATCATCAGTAGTTGTATCAGGTGTGTATCAGTAGGTGGATGGGTTGATTGCACGATAACACAATTCTTGCCAACTTTGCCGAGTTTGATGTTACTTTCGCCGTCTGAGAATATTCTCAGACTTGCCACAGTCAGCTGGGCGTCAAGCCTCTTTGCAATATTCTTGGCAAGATCAAATGATCCCGGTCCCGCTACTACTGATATCTCAGTCAATGTTTCAGACAGGTAGAACACAGCATCCTAATATCTATTCTGTGTGACAACAGGCTCTTCAATTAATCTGCCAATCTTCAATAGACGGTTTTTCTGAGGTCTGCTAGGCACTTTCATGATTATGCTCCGACACCATGAGCAGCCATAATGGCTATCCTCTAAGCTTTCATATTGTAAACCTCTCTACTATTCCTGTCTTGATAATTTCGGAAACCATGTCCGCGATTCTGTTTGTGTCAATTCCCTGGTATATACCGCTGTCTCGGTCAAGTTTTTTTCTAGCCCTCTGTAGTATAGAGATGCAGACATCCTGCTCGTCCTTTTCGTCGTGTACAAATGCAGCCGCAATTAGTATGATTCCGTTTAGGATTTCCTTTTCAATCCCTGTTGCATTTTTCCATACATATTCAAGTGCTTCATGAGCTTCCCAGTACCTTTCATCATTGAATAGCTGCACTGCACGCTTGATGGCTATGTCCTTATCCATGTGGCGCTCTAGGATTTGCTCATGGCTGGCCAATGGCGCAATGGCTTCAAGTCTTGTCATTATTTTTTTCACATCAGTACCGTCAGGTATACTAGTATCGAACTCGATATATTTTTTGGAAATACGGGCATCGCGGATGCTAGCTTCAGGCTCTACAAGTTCCCTTGCCCTTTGAAGAAGGATAGCAGCGTCCTTCGGAGTATATGGCACAGTATTCTGTAGATGCAACATGTATCGCCTCATGCACTGATATTGCATTATCCTGCTACAAAAACAAACCTGTCTTGAAATAGCATAGACTAGGAATATAGTCCATATTAACACTGGTCACATGGACTAATCTGCCTGTAAATGTATGGTATTTACTTGGAGCAAAACTATTGTTAATATCTGCAAGAGCAGCTAGCCTTGTAGGCATCTCCATTGCCTTTTCTTCCTTCTAGGCAAGACAATAGCCGCTAGAGCATTCATGCCGCCGCCGCCGGAAGAAGTGCAGGTTCCAATCTTTCACTGCTTTCAACAGTATGCTGATAAGTGCCTTGCCACGCGCTGCTGATTTGAAACAATAAAATATCCTCATAGGTTTTGCACCAAAATAATGAAGATGCTGAATATTGACGAGCAGACATACCGGAGGTTAGCATCGATTATGAATGACATGATGCATACAGAAAAGCGCAACATTAGCTACGATGATGCAATAAATGAATTAATAGATGTGTACCAGGATCGTCTGGCGTTAAGCGGAGAAAGTGCCGGGGGTTAGGGAAACTTAAATTGCGGAGGCGCGCATATGGCTGCCAGCTGAAATCATGCCGGCCTTATCGAAATCTCCTAAATGCAGAAATTTCCACCTTGCGGTGCAAGCCAATGAAGTTCAACAGGTCATAATCTTATCAACCTACAAATCACTTATCATGACCTACAAGATGCACATATTATCTGTGCCTGCACTAGTGCTTGTAGTCATTTTATCATTTGGTACAAGTGCCTATTCCTCCGATGACTTGGTAAAAATAATTGCCCAATCATCATTTGTTGATTCTGAGGGTAAACTGAACATCGTAGGCACAGTAAGGAACACCGGCAGCTTACCAGTTCAGACCATGGTGGGGTTAGAGGTGCAGGATGAAACCGGGATTAGGATCGAGCGTCAGCTGACATACGGCCGTATCATCTGGCCACTGAACGACTCGCCTTTTAAGTTTGTAATCGACTCTGGAACCGCAGGCCACCCATTTATAGCGGATGTCAAGGAAGTTGATCCAACACACATCACGGATATGATCATACTTAACTATACTAGCATGGCGGCAGGAGAAGAAAGGGCTTTTGTTGGTACAGTCAAGAACAATGCTCCTTTTGACATTTACAATGTCAGCGTCTTTGCCTCGGCGCGAAGCAAGAATGCGACGCAGCTTGACAGTGTAAGAAGCGATGTGATCCCTGTTCTGAAGGCAAGCGAGGAGCAACCATTTATTGCCATTACTGATGCAGCAGTCAAATCAAGAGTATACTACTACAGCTGCGCAGGCCTTGACCTTGACGCCCCCATAACTACGATAGACGCGGGTGGCGGCCGGTTTATTGCTTATGATTTAAATGCAGCCGCTCAGGTAAGCAAAATCAGGTATGAAAATGAAACAGATAGCATAGCCTTCGGAGTAAGGCCTTATAGTCCGACAGGTGGACCCATAAGCCTGATGATACCACAAGCATCGCAGGAACAGAGTGTGACAGTGATGTTAGATGGCAAGTTGCATGAATCCTCAATAAGAGATGACGGCAAGACAATCTATATCGACTTTTTTGTTCCGCAAGGTGAGCACCAGGTGCAGATCCAAAGAGTCACAAGTATGCCAGAGATGCCATTTGCAATGCTAGGGTTGGCAGTGGTAACAGCTGCCGTGTTGGCTGCTGCAAGACTCAGGACAGCATTTAAAATCCACTAACCACTCAAACATCTCGTGTATGTCACTTTAATAGAGAAATCTTCGGGAGGTTTGAAGCTAAGTGTCTACAGCGAAAGCCTTGCATTAGTAGAATCAGACTCTTTTAACGATTCTTATACGCTGAATTTCCATATGCAAGCTCTAGCAAGAAAGCATAGGATCAAAAAGAGCCTGCTGGTTATACATGATAAGGATAGAAATGCCGTAGACCTGTCGTTAGCGCACGACGAAAATTTATTCTTTGTCAGCTAGTCTATAGTTTCTCCGCGCCATTGCAACCTTCATTGTGGAGTGACAAGCCGGACATTCAGCCCAATACCTACCCCCAAAGTACTGCCATTCAAATCCACATCTTCTGTAGGTGCATCTTAGCCACTTACCCACAGCTGTCTTGGGCCAATTGTCCTGCAGTGGTTTTCGCGCTCGGCGTGCAGACCTTGGCTTTCCCTTAGATCCTAAGTAGGGCAAACAATTGCCTATTAGTGTATCTCAGTTAAAGATATTGTGATCATTATGCTATGGTACTATCGAGAGACCATAAGCGTCACAGAATTGATATAAGGCGCACCCTCATGTTCATATAGAAAACTAATTCAATCCTCAAATGATGTTATGGTCTTGACAACTCTGCATATGGAAGAATGGCTAAATTCGATCAACCAGATGGGCAAAAATAGCAGCATGGCATAGAATCATCCTCATCACTAGATTCTTTTTAGCCACAAAGCTTTTCTATATACAATCTTACGATTATTGCATTGGCTAAACGTCAGTTTACAATAGATACAGGAAAAGAACAAATACCTGTTGAAGGCCAAATGCATAGAAACGTGGCAGTTAAATATCTTATGAAAAGGCGCAGGTCGCTTTTGATGACGAAGAACTCTGAAAAAGTAGAAAAGCTATGGGAAGACCTACCAAAAGAGATCAAAATAATAGGTAAGCAGGTCACCAAGGAATATAGGATAAGGTGGGAGCGGCTTGGAAGCGAAGAATTTGAAGGCTCACGTTTTGCATTCACATTAGAGGATCAGGGTGAACGATCTTCAAATAATGGTCCTTTTTCTAAGGACTCTTAAATTATCCAGCTTAACCTGGTGTCTTGCCTCTTTGTAAAGAGAGAGACTTTTTAAAACATGTTGAAAGTTGCATATGATCTCGTAGTCACAAGCCCTTTCTTCCTTAGAATTTGAAATCTGAAATATGTTGGTTTAGCTGAGTGCATGAAGAGAACCTTTGTACATTATCTTGTTGATTCTGAATCTTCCGTTGTCATCAAATCCTCTTCCTTTGACGTAGATAAGACTTACAATCATATTTCATATCTCTGCCTTATCTTGAGTTCTAGAGATGGGTACGCTTTTTCTATCAAATTCAATACATCGTTCCTCCGATTTAGTCACTGCTGGTTAATCCTGAGTCTTTCAGAAAAATCACAGTTAGCTTCTCGAGGCTCGCGCTTCATGGGTGTCATTGGGGAACATACATACGTCATATCTGCTGGTGTATCTAACTCTTCAAAGCTCAATCACAAAGAATAATAATCCTTTGATGACAGCGGAAAAGCCAACCGTCTTCAGCTACGATTGCATGGTAGTCTTTTGCTGCGCCGAAAGCCAAGGAAGAGGTTAGCCGCAAAAGGATCGATACAATAAACTTATATCAAAAAACCCGCAAGGAGATGATTATTGCGCACAGGGTTCATCCAGAAAAAAAAGGGATCAGAGTACTTGGCATAGCTGAGAGTTTCAAAAAATTTTCCAAGAAATCAATCCTAGCCGGCGTGGTTATGCGACGAGACCTCATAATAGATGGTATGGCATGCGGAACTGCCACAATAGAGGGCGATGATGCAACTAACAGTATAATTTCGATGCACAGGTTACTTGCAAGGAATGACATCAGCTGTATTCTGCTTGATGGCCTTGTTATCAGCATGTATAACATCATAGATGGTGAGCAGGTTGCTGGAGAAACAGGTCTCCCCGTAATTGCAATAACGTTTGAAGCTTCAAAAGGACTTGAGGATAGCATCAAACACCACTTTAACGATTGGCAAGATAAGCTTGTACAATATCAAAAGCTAGGAAGGCGCGAACGAGTGACACTCAAGACCGGCAAGAATCTTTTCATCCGGTGTTGGAGAGTAAATCAAAGGAGAGCAGTTGCCATACTCGATTCTTTTACAATACAGGGCTCTATTCCAGAGCCGATTAGGGTGGCCAAACTTGCTGCGCGTTCATATGCCAATGCTTTAAATTATGAGCTGGAAAAGAACTAGCAGTTGTGGTGGGGTGGCAGAGCGGCCATGCGTTCGCCTGCAGATCACACCAGCGGTTAGCGAATATATAGGGGTTCGAATCCCCTCCCCACCTTTTAACAGAAGTTAAAGTTCCGATACTTTTAGATCCGAGATGCATCAAACCGACTCGACCTACCATGACCGAGCTTGTGGCATGACTTTCTGAGCATTCTCTCGATTTCAGACTGAATACTTGTGCATAGAAAGGAAGCTCTATGTGGGAACTCAACTGCTAAATCACTCCAACAGACTTTGCAAGCTCAAACGCAGATGTACTGTCTAGCCTGACCTTGCTTAGGATCGTATACCTGTCAGGGCGAAGCGACTGAGCTGCCATCAATGCCTTCACCACCTGCTCTTCGCTCAGTTTAATTTGCATTGCCTTAGTGGGCGCCCCGATATTTTCCAACGTTTCTGCGATCTTATCCCAGTTAAGGCCATGCAGCTTTGCCATCATTATTGTGCCTATGCCAACGCGCTCGCCGTGAAGTCCGAAGTTTGGGCCTGCTACATACTCCACGGCATGGCTGAAGAGGTGCTCAGCCCCCGAGCACGGTCTGCTACTCCCTGCGATGCAGGCGGCTACGCCAGCACTTATCAGCGCTTCAACAATTGTGCGTATACTGAACTGGCTCTTGCAGCTTAGTTTCTCTGATTCCTCAAGTATTATCTTGGCACTCATGTAGGCAAGATTGGCTGCGTAACTTCCAAAGTACTCGCCTTTCTCATCGCGGGCAAGCTCCCAGTCCTTAACTGCAGTTATTTTTGCAACCAAGTCACCGCAGCCGCCTGCCAAAAGTCGAGACGGTGCTTCCAGCATCAGTCGAGTGTCTGCAACTACACCAATTGGTGTGTTTGCCTTTATTGAATGGGGCTTATTGGTTCCTCTTATGGAAACAAACGGGCTTGATATTCCGTCATGCGATGCTGATGTTGGCACGCTCAGAAACGGTCTGCCTATCCTGAAAGCTGTCATTTTCGCAATATCGACAGACCGTCCGCCACCAAAACCAATTACAAAGTCGGGCAGTTTGTTACCCATCTTGTCCTGCAACTTGTCGACAATACCCATTGATGCCTGACTTACTACGTGCACCGATCTTTTTAGAGAGACCTTTTCAAGAGAGGAGTCTAGCTCATTGCCTGCCTTCAATTTGACTGTCCTGCCAGTAACAACTGCAACCTCGGCTGTGCTTTCATTAAGCGTTCGAATAAGCAAACCAACTTGGGAAATAACCCCCTCACCTATGAGTATCTTCCTTGGCAACTCCATCAGGTGGGTCGGCGGAGAACTCAATTAGAAAAACCCTGCACGCGGCAATTAATTAAGCTTGCACCTATTTGATTTCTCCTCATGCTTTAGCGAATTTACAGTGCAGAGTTTTGGCACCTGTCTAGCTTCAGTTACACCAGCTGATGTGCTTCTGCTCCCTATCTCAATATTCACCTCACCGATTCTGCATTGATAATGCTTATCTTTGTTAAATGTATCTGATATCGCTGATAGCCATATTACCTTCCTCAGATCGACCTGCATCTTAGAACTTTATTCTGTATCTGTTGATTATCTATCAGGCAGTCTCGGTCGAAGCGCATTGGCAATGATTGAACAAGGTTGGATTTTCGAACCTATTTGCTAGACTAACACTATTGCCCTCTTATCAACATCTAATGACTTTTGGCTCTCTACCGTAGTGATACTTCAGTAGGAAATGAGTAGCATGAGCTATATCTTGCGAATTGAATGCAATGCAACTTAAACTGGTATAGTATTTTTTTAATTCTTAACTTGAGACAAACAAGCCAAATACTTAATACAGGCATCAATGTAAAATATGCCATTACTCTTGACGGAGACGTTAGTTTGACGGTCATCTAGGAATTACATTCATGCAAAGTAAATCGCCCTACCATCATGAATCTACTAGCCAAAATATTATGGCAGTAATACTGCAGAGTCTGCCGCACGAGGCTAGCCTGACTAAAATTGAATATGAAGGCCCTTGCATTGCACTTTATTCTAAGAACCCAAGCTACCTACTAAAGAACAATCAGCTTGTCCTAAACATGGTCAATAGCATAAAAAAGCGGATCGTTATCCGGACAGATGAGTCCCTAAGGCTTTCTCAACAAGAGTCCATAAAGGTTATTGCAGATACCATTCCAAGAGACGCTGGCATTACCGGCACATTCTTTGACGCCGCTTTAGGCGAGGCAGTAATTTTTGCTAAGAAGCCGTGGACCATTCTGCACGAAGGTGGAGATTTTGATCTTACAGAAAAAATAGGCTGGAAAGTCAGGGTCAGAAAAGCTCCCCAAAACATACTGCCAATTGAAACACTTTACAAAACACTGGGTGAAACAGTGAGCCAGCGCATTAAGTTCTATCGAGAAGTGGGGGATAAGATATTTCGTCGTAAATTGACTGAGCAGGCCGAAGCGAGCCTTCTCACGCTAGGTGGATTTGCGGAGATAGGCAGGTCATGTATGCTACTTGAAACGCGTGAAAGCAAGATTATTCTCGACTGTGGACTCAACATGTCGGCCAAGGACCGACTAGCAGCTTTGCCTCGCTTTGACATTGCAGGAATAGGTATGGAAGATGTAGATGCAGTGGTTCTCAGTCATGCACATCTTGATCATACCGGCTTTCTCCCGGCGCTCTTCAAATACGGGTATAGCGGTCCGGTCTACTGCACAGAGCCAACTCTCTTGCTCATGAGTATGCTTCAGCGCGACTATCTTACGCATTCTGGGAATGACGCGTTATATTCGGAGCAAGACATCGACAGCGCTGTAACACACGCGATAACACTGATGCACGGTATAGTAACTGATATTTCGCCAGATGTCAAGCTGGTTCTTTCAAACTCGGGACACATCATAGGATCGACTTCAATTCATCTGCACATTGGGAACGGACAGCACAATCTTGTATACACAAGTGATATGAAGTTCGGCAAGACACTTACACTCGAAAACGCTTCTTGGAATTTTCCTCGAGTTGAAACAATGATAATTGAAAGCACCTACGGCGGCAAGGAGGATATCATGTGCCCGCGTGAGCAGGCCGAGGCCAATCTTGCCAGTGCAGTTGAAAGGACAGCTGCGGCAGGCGGTCACGTACTATTGCCGGTGCCGGCAGTTGGTATTTCTCAAGAGCTGATTCTTTTACTTGACAGGTTAACGAAAGGCGGCAGGCTTCAGACCAAAGTGCTTGTGGAAAAGATAATCTCAGAAACAACAGCAGTCTATGAGGCGTATCCGGAGTTTCTTTCAAAAGAACTTGGCAAATATGTGCTCGAGTCGGAAACAAGCCAGTTTGGCTCACAGTTCTCAATAGTTGAATCAGAGACTCTTGATCCTAGCCAGCCTGCAGTAGTCCTTGCTCCCTCATCCATGCTCATCGGAGGGCCATCTGTGGGATACTTGAAGCAAATAGCGAATGATCCAAAAAGCACGCTCATCATGGTATCGTATCAGTCGCTCGATAGCCCCGGCAGAGCAATACTAGATGGTGCCAGACAAATAACAATTGAGGGCGAAACAATCAAACTTGAGTGTCAAGTCGAAAGGATCGATGGTCTTAGCAGTCACAGTGATTATAACCAGCTTATGGCATATGTTATGCGACTTCGTCCCAAGCTTAGGCGAGTCCTTGTAAACCACGGTGAACGTCCAAAGGCGCAGAACCTAGCGAGTATGATAAATAAGCAGTTTAGAATACAGACACAGCATCCGCTGGTGCAGGAAGCAATAAAGCTACTTTAGATCATATATGCCACGCCAGATCTTTACGCCGGGAGGAGTGATCACAATGCGCTCTTCTCCAAGCCTTGCTATGTCGCCGCCCGCTGACTGTGTATAGGAATAGAGATCCTCCACTACCCTGCGCAATTCCTCCAAGTCTTTTTGCGCAAGCGGCGTCACTCTGATAATCAGGATCATATGCTTTTTGATATCTTCCTTTACAACAGAGATGTCCGACTGATCTCGCAGCGAAATTGCCTTCAAATAAACCGGTGTCTTTTGTGTCTGCATCTGCTATCTATCTTCTGCGAACCGCAGTTGAGCTTGCAATGTGTAATCAATAGTTATGCTGGTCAATTCTCATTTACCGAATAGTTGATTTTAGCTGAATGATGGTAATAGAGAGTTTCTTCTCTTTATAGGATGTGATATTATTATAATTATTATCATTATTATTTTTGTTTATATGCGCATCATCTCTATCGTCTCAACGTCAGCTGGCATGACTGTAACTTCACTCTCGTGTCCGTTAACGGTTATTGAGACCTTAGAGAGGTCGTCTTTAGGTGCATCAGAGTAACGTGCCGCTATTGCAGCACATTTTATTACTAAAGAATCATCGTAGTTTTTGCAGCGTAGTATACATGTTGGTCCAACATAGTCCTTGACCTCCATAATGACGTCACTTTCAGCCACAAGTGCCTTTATAACTTCGTTTTCATCCTTATTCCTGCCAACCACGAACTTGGCATCATGGTTAATCCGGAAATGTCTGCCAACCTTCAAAAGCTCAATATCATTAAGAGTTGGAAGGTTGTCGCAGTGATCCAAAATATCCCTGACGCGCTTTGAGAAGCTGGGATCTGTTAATAGACAGCCGCCGGCGGCATTTGGTGGTTCGGACACACCAAAGTGTTTTGCCAGCGTCAACTGCCCTTTTCTCGACCTACCCTTGATATCACCCATGTTTTCTCGGTTTATCAATCCCATCTTTTCCGCATCTGTCGGTGGGAGGTGCTTTGCAGATAACGGGCGTAAAACCTTGCATTCCATACCTGTTTCTTTTTCAATGATATGTAATGCGCGGTTATTTTGGCTCATCGGGCGCTGAAATAGCACTTCACCTGTTATTACAAAATCAGCATTAATTTTTTTCATATGCTCCTTGGCGGCGTTGTACATCATACCTCTACAATCTATGCAAGGATTCATCCCCGAGCCATAGCCGTATTTAGGATTCTTTAGCATACGGAGGTACTCTTCGCCAAAGTATACCGTCTTTAGCTTGATTCCAAGTTCGTCGGCCACCTCTTTGACTCGTTGGCCACAGCCCTTACCACAGTCAAAATCGCAAAACGGTGTCTTGATAGCAACGGCTTCTATGTCGATGCCCTGATCTAGCATCATCCTTACAGCTAGGTTGCTGTCTAGGCCGCCAGATAACAATGCAACTGCCTTTGGCTTTTTTTCTTCTGTTGGTTTGTTACCATCTTGCTGTGACATCGTTGGCATTGGTGGTCTATTGGTTATAAAAATGATATGTGCCCCGCCTCTGACTCACACGCTGTCACTGGTTAGCCTTAAGCTGTGTCCTCTACGTGCTCTTTAACGGGGTACATTATCTTTCACATGGTGCTATTTGTCTTTTATGATCCCAAGCAGGTTTATCTCAAATGCTGCCACAGGCGTCCTTAACTTGAAGTTTTCAAGTGCAAGTGGAATGATCTCTCCAAGTATACCAACGGATCTACCATCGAATATCACCTCGGCACACCTGCCTCCTATGAACATATGGTTTGTTGATGTTTTTGTGGTTGCCTCTTTGCCAAAGCATGACCTTAATAGTGCCTGCATTGTTGATTTTATCTCTGTATAACCTGCGTCAGTATGTGCTATCACTGCACCGATGCTCCATCTCTCTTCTATTATTGCAGTTGATTTGAGAAAGGTCTTGCCTATCTCAAATAACCTCTGCGGATACTGTTCATGGATGTTGTAGGAAAGCGACTGAAGGAGCAACGGAACAAGCGAGTCACGGAGGATTTCGTGCTCTGTGCTCTTAGAGCTGTCGACTGAGAGTACATCCTTAGCAGGAATACCAAAGGCGCTGTACTGCACTTCTTTACTTGTTAGCATAAAGTTGAGTGACTCAATCATGCCCAAACCAATCATAGCCTCCCTTATTGCGTTAAAATAAACGGAAAGAGAATCCTTCTCCCCCGCAGTTGGTGAAGGAGGAAACTTTGGCTCTAAGTTGTAAATGCCGTAGCCTATAGCCACTTCCTCTGAGATGTCAATCGGGTCGCTGATGTCTATTCGATATCGCGGAATAGTGCAGACAAGTTTCCTGTTTACCGCCTTTGCATCCAGCCTGCTTTTCTTAAGACAGGTGACCATCTGCTTGGTGTCAAGCGTCAGGCCAAGGATGCTATTAACGTAGCCCACATCTGCAGAAATTACTTTTGGCTTCATCTGCGGTGTTTCAATTTTTTTTCTGCCTGAGTTTATGCTCACAGTTCTTATTTCAAATCCTGCATCATAGAGCGTGATTGCGAGAATGGCAAGCAGATCTTCAGCAGTTTCTGGATCAGTTGCAGTTACTTCCACAAACAGATTGCGGCACCTGTCGTTAACTTTGGTTGCTTGGCCATTAATTATGGGAGGTAACGAAAGTACTGTGCCAACACTGTCAACTATGAGAGGGTATATTTCAAATGAGGACAGAATATGACCATACCGCTTGCCAATCTCTAAATCTTTTAGTATCTGGTTTATTGTGAATTCTGAAGATTCATCTAAAGGCGTGAATGAATAGTCGCCGCTTACTGTTTTATATGTGACCGGGAATTTGATTACATCAAGGTTGTGGATGCCAATAGATGCTTTCCTGCGCTTTCTGCCTACACCATTATGAAGGTCTTCTTGCATTACGATTAACTGCTTTAGCGTTTCGTCATCTAGCGTTCCATTTTTTGCCACCAGTGCAATGAGGTAAGGCCTTACCTTCCTGACCCTGTCTTCGATGCTTATTGCTAGCCCACTTCTACCAGCTAACTTAAATTTTGGCAATCCAGTCTCAACATCAAGCAAACCGCGCAATGCTCTTGACACTCCATAATCTGACGATAGGTCTGGTCTGTTTGGATTGTATTCGATTCTGATGACGTCTTTACCTACATCTTCAATATCGAGTGCAACAAAGGGTAACATCTCAAGAACCTTATTCATCTTAATACCCGAAACGAGTTTTTTCAAACGCTCAAATTTGATGCTTACAACTGGCACTTTGGCACGCTCCTGAGCCATCCAAGCTTGTTGCCATATAATTCACGTACATCATCCAATCCAAAGCGCAACATAGCGATCCTTTCAAGGCCGCCACCCCAAGCAAGTACAGGGTTTTTGATACCTAGGGGCTTTGTGACCTCAGGCCTGAAAATACCCATGCCAAAGAGCTCAACCCATTTTTCCAATTTTTCATTGTAGACCATACTCTGTAGTGAAGGTTCCGTGTATGGAAAGAATGTAGGCCAAAACTTGATACGTTTGATGCCCATCTTGGCATAGAATTCTTTTTGCAGGCCCATCAGGTCACGGAGTGATGCTTCCTCTGAAGTTGCAACTCCCTCTACTTGGTGAAATTCGACAAGATGTTTGTATGAGACCTTTTCATTTCTGAAAACCCTGCCCACAGAGAAGAACCGGCCGACATCCGATTTGATCTTTGCAAGATGCTGGATAGTTACAGGCGTAGTGTGTGTACGGAGGACTAGCCGCTGGGCTTCTTGAATGTCCCACTGGCGATTCCATCTTTCATTGTGGACTCGAGAAACTTTTGAAATCTGATCTTTGCTTGCTGATATTGGCTGCATCTGAGGTGAAATGTAAAAAGTGTCTTGCATCTCTCTTGCAGGATGATCTTGGGGAGTAAATAATGCGTCGAAATTCCAAAAGCCTGATTGAATTATTGAACCTTCTATTTCTGAAAATCCCAAACCGGTAAAGATCTCCTTGATCTCTTCAATAATGTCAACTAGTGGGTGCCGCCTTCCTGGATAAATGGTTGGTGAAGGTGCTTCTACATCAAGTGAGCTGAAATTGGTCTCCTTCCATTTCCCTGAGGTAATAAGCTCTGTTGTAAGGCGACGCTCTAGCATTTCTTGATTCACGGTAGGAATTATTCTTCTTGCTCCATCGGTAAGTGAAATTCGTAATTCTTTTTTTTCTTTAATCTCTATGTAATTAGGGCGCTTTTTCAGTTGCTCAAGTACACGCTTTTCCTCTTCTGTTAGTTTTGAAATTTCTATTCCTCCTTTTAGTTTTTCAATGAATCTCTC